>Ga0187814_10000596_pt1 | contig 12554 bp, 12 predicted proteins | sample NC_S_4_FD_132450 | JGI IMG/M metagenome (GOLD analysis project Ga0187814, IMG submission 132450) | Wetland sediment microbial communities from Neuse River Estuary, North Carolina, USA - ASW-S_4 | ecosystem: Environmental > Aquatic > Freshwater > Wetlands > Sediment | place: USA: North Carolina... | reverse complement strand
CCTCGGCGGGTCCGCGATGCCCTGGGAGCAAGGCCAGTACGAGGATCGCGGCGACGGAGTGATGGTGATCTTCCCGCCCGATCTGGCGGCGCAGCCCATTATCGACTCGTTTCCGGAACGACTCAGGTGCCTGATCCGCCGTCACAACCGCCTTTCGTGCGAGCCTGCGCGCATGCAGCTACGGGTCGCGGCGCACGTCGGGCCGGTGTACTGCGACGAGCACGGCTTCGCCGGAGACGACGTCACGTTCCTGTGCCGGATGCTCGATGCGCAGCCGCTGCGGCGGGCGCTGTCCGAATCGAGCACCGAGCTCGCGTTCATCATCTCGGATTACGTCTACGAGAAACTGGTCCTGCGCCGCCGCAGCCTGGCCGACCACAGATCGTTCCGCCTCGTGCGGACTCAGGTGAAACGAACCCCGGTGCGCGCCTGGATCTACCTGCCCGCCGGGCCGCCTCCGTAGCCAGGCCCGGACCGTAACGCCGCGGTCCGTTCGGCCGCCACACCGGGTGATGTCCATCCCGGATATCATGAGTCTCCCTGCCACCCCGCCTGCCTCCCCGCCCCCACCTGACCCGCCCCCGGCGACCGGCCAACGACATCCTTGCCACCTCCGGGATGAGCTCGTCCGGCTCGCCGAACAGGTACATCCGGCGCGCCCCGCCGTCACCGGCCCACTCGGCCGCCGGCGCCTGCGGGTAGGCCCGCCGCCCGGCCCTGGTCAGCACCCTCGTGGCCCCGGCGGGCCGGGCCGGGTAGTTGACGCTGAGCACCACCGGCTCGGCGGGCCGCGCGCCGATCACCGACCGGGCCAGGCAGGCGCCGCCGCGAAGCCGAAATCGTAGGACACGTCCCGGTCCTCGCGGTAGTTGACCGAGAAGGTCCCGGTCGGCGTCTGCTGAGACAGGCAGATGGCCGGCGTCCCGAGGATCGCGGTCGGCATCCGTTTATCGTTGCTGTATGAGCGTCCAGCACGCCGAGGCTGATCCGGTCGCCCGGGCGGAGAACTCCAGAGCCGTCCGCGACACGGTCGAGCTGCACATCAAGGAGCTGATCTCCGCCGGCCACCTGGGCGAGGGACGGCTGCCCACCGAGCGTGAGCTCGCCCAGCAGCTCGGCGTCAGCCGGACCACCGTGCGGCAGGTTCTCGACCGGCTCGAGCACGACGGCCTGGTGTACCGCCGCCGCGGGCGCACCGGCGGCACGTTCGTCAACCGCCCCCGGGCGGACATCGACTTCGGCTACCTGGCGGGCATCCCCGCCTACCTGCGGGTCCAGGGTTTCCGGCCGGGCGCGCACGTGGTCTCGGCGCGGATGGTGCCCGCCGACGACACGACGGCCCGGGCGCTGCGCATCCCGGCGGGCACGCTGGTGTACGAGGTAGTCAGGATCCGGCTGGCCGACGAGGTGCGGATCTCGCTGGAGACCGCGCGGATCCCGGTGTCGCTCGCGCCGGACCTGCTGGCCCATCCGCTGGATGACAGCATCTATGCCCTGCTGGCCGACCACTATGGGGTGACCTTCGACCGGACGGTCGAGCGGATGGTCGCGGTGCTGGCCGACACCGAGCAGGCGGGGCTGCTCGGCATCAAGGTCGGCGATCCGCTCATGGCCATCGAGCGGGTCGCCTACGACACGGCCGACCAGCCCGTCGAGTACTCCAACGACCTGTTCCGCGGGGACCGGACCCGGGTCATCGCCTGGGCCCACGGCGACGTCAAGCACGGCGACGTCAGGCACGGCGACGTCAGGCACGGCGACGTCAAGCACGGCGACGTCAAGCACGGCGACGTCAAGCACGGCGAGGCGAAGGTCGGCCGGTAGCAGCGCCAACGCCTCAGGACCGGATCCGGGCGCCGGACGGGTCGTAGGGCGGCCGCAGCGACGCGCTCGCCTCGAACAGCTCGCCGCCGATGGCGACTTGGTACGTGCCCTGGCTCAGCCAGTCCCGGTCGGCCGGCCCGCCGTCGCGCCGTTCGACGTAGCCCAGCAGGACCGCCCGGCCGACCGAATGGCCCCCGGGCCACGGAAAAGCCGGTGGCCTTCGTCCGCTCGAAGATCCGCACGCCCCGGCCGCGCGCCCCCCGGGCCAGCGCCTGGGTCAGGTCGGCGGGGTTGGCCTTGGCGTCGTTCGGCAGCCAGATCGCGCCGGCCAGGTCGTCGGTTCGCATGAGCGGCCACATGGCGCCCGCCTCGGCCACCGAGATCTCGTGCACCTCCAGGCCCTGGGCCCCGGGCCATGTCGATCGCCGCCGCGGTGTCGTTCCTGTGCTCGCCCGACGCGAGCTACATCACCGGCGTCACCGTCAACGTCGACGGCGGCCTGACCGCCATGCGCCCGGCGATTTAGGACGCCACCGGCATCGGGTAGTAGTTCTCGTACACCGCCTGGGCCCGGACGCGCGCGTCCTCCCAGGACCACGTCCGCGGGATGAACCGGTCCGGGCTCAGCGACCGGACGTACGGGGACGGGTCGCCGCCCAGGCTCTCCACCAGGGCCATGGCCAGGCCCGCCGACCCGGACACGCCGTGCGCGTTGCACGCCGCCGCGAACGCGAGCCCGCGCACGGCGCGAGTCGGCCCGACGACGAACCGCCCGTCCGGGCTGAACGCCGGCCACCCCTGGAACGTGGCGGCCACCCCCGCCTCGGCCACCATGGGCGCGAAGGCGCTCAGGCTCTCGGCGAAGCCGCCCAGCACCTCCCAGTCCGGCCGGGCCGCCAGCCGCGACGAAACCGTCACCGAACGCGGATCGATGCTCGTGCCCCGGTTCTCGAACCCGCCGCACAGCACCCGGTCGCTCTCCCCGCGCGCGTACACCTGGACCTCGGGGATGCGCAGGCAGGGCAGGCCCGCGTGCCAGCCAGGCACCGGCTCGGTGACGAAGTACTCGTGCAGCACCGGGACGATCGGCAGTTCCAGCCCCGCCAGCCGGGCCAGCGCGCCGGACCATGGCCCGGCCGCGATGATCACCTGCCCGGTCCGGAACCGCCCGGCCGGCGTCGACACCGAGACGACGGCCCCGCCGCGCACCTCGATTCCGGTCACCGCGGCGTGCGCGGCCACCGTGACGCCCCGGTCTCGCGCCGCGGACACGTACGCGTTCACCAGGCTGTTCGGCTGCAGGTAGCCGCAGGTGGGGGACCACAGCGCCGCCTTGACCTGATCGGTGCGCTCCAGCACCGGGTAGATCTCGCGCAGCCGCGCGTCGCTCAGGAACTCCACCGGCAGCCCGGTCACCCCGGCCGTCTCGGCAATCTGCCGGAGCTCCTGCACCGAGGCGTCGGACAGGGCCAGCCGCACGGCCCCGCACTCGCGGTAGTCCATCGAATAGCCGGCGTCCCGCTCGAAGTTGCGGAACACCTCGGCCGCCGCCATCGTCAGCCGGGCCCGCTCCACCGTCGGCCGGGCCTGCCCGACGAACCCCGCCGCCTGGCTGCTGGTCGCCTCGCACAGGCCGCGGGCCTCGAGCAGCTGGACGTCCTTCCGGCCGTCGCGGGCCAGGAAGTACGCCACCGCGGCGCCCAGCGCGCCGCCGCCGACAATGGTGATCTCAGCGTCGCGAGGCCCGGCCACAGACCCTCACCGCCTCGTCCGCCCGACTAATTGGTACGCCCAAATCCTAACCCGAGGTCTCCCACCGGCCCAGTGACGGATCCTCGCTGAAGTGCCAGAGGGCGAACGGGCCTTCCCCGTCATACGGCGGTGCCGGCTCACGGGCCAGCAGATGCTCCGGATAGTCCGTATTCATCGCAGGCCGTAGGCGTCGCGGTAGCCGCTGGGCGACAGGCCGGTGGCCTGCTTGAACACCCGGCGGAACGCGGCTGGGTCGTCGTAGCCCGCTTGACGGCGGACCAGGTCGATCGGGTCGCCCGCGGTCTCCAGCAGGCGCCTGGCGTACTGGATGCGGGCGTGCTGGAGGTAGGCCCGGGGTCCGCGGCCGGTGGCCGCGGCGAACCGGCGGGACAGGGTGCGCTCGCTGAGCCCGAACGCGGCCGCGAGCTCGGCGACCCGCAGCGGCTCGCCCAGGTGCGCGTCGATGTGCTGCTGGACCTGATGCACGAGCACGTCGGCATGAGCCCGTTCCCGGCCGAACGCGACATACGGCAGCTGGCTGGACCGGTGCCCGTCGACCAGCAGGACCCGGGCGGCCAGGTTGGCGCGGTCGTGACCGGCGAACCGCTCGACCAGGTAGAGCACCAGGTTCAAGAACGCGGTGGCGCCGCCCGAGGTGATCACGTCCCCGTTGTCGACGATCATCTGGTCGGCCGTCACCCGCACCGCCGGGTAGCGTCGGCGCAGCTCATCGGCGAACATCCAGTGCGTCGTGGCCGGCCTGCCGTCGAGCAGCCCGGCGTCGGCGACCAGGAAGGCCCCGGTACACGACCCGGCGATCCTGGCCCCGGCCGCATGCCACTTGGCGAGCCACGGAGCCCAGCCGCGGTTGGCGGCGAAGGACGCCGCCAGGTCGTCATCCAGGCCGGGCACCACCACCAGATCCGGCGCCGCGACGTCGCCCGCGGCGACCGAGGGCTGAAGGATGACCCCGTCGCGGCAGCTGACCGCGCCGCCGTCCAGCCCGGCCAGCCGCACGTCGAACACGCGCGGCACTGGCGCCCCGGCCTGCAGCCCCGCCGCAAGATCGGCCTTGTTCAGCGCGTCCATCAGCCCGGCCGTGCCGATCGACGCCGTGCCGGACAGCGCGGCGATCGTCACCGAGACCATGAACGGGATTGTAGGAGCGCCCCCGCCCGCCCCCACGGCCAGTGGCCGATCAGGCACGAAAGTCGTCCGATCGGACCCTCACGCTCCGCCCGACCCGTGTCCTACGTTGCCGGTGATACCCCTGTCTCAGCAACGCCGGGCCGGAAGGGCGGACAACGATGCCGGAAGAGCCGCAGGAACTCGCCGCCAACGAGTGGGGCACGATCACCTACTACCCGCAGTGGAACACGCTCGAGCTGGCCTGGAGCCCGGACACGCGGTCCATGGGCGACGACGGGTTCAAGCAGACGTTGCAGCTCCTGGCCGACCAGGGCCTGAAGGTCCGGCCCAGGTTCATGATCATCGACGCCACGCAGTTCCACCACACGCTCGCCGACGGCGCCCTGGCCTGGCGGGACGAGAACATCGTGCCGCTGTACAACGAGGCGGGCGTGCAGAAGTTCGCCTTCCTGGCCACCGCCGCCATGCCCGGCACGGTCGAGAAGGGCGCCGAGCCCGCACCCGACGGCCCCGCGACGTTCCCGACCGCCTGGTTCGAGACCAGGGACCGGCTGTACGCGTGGCTGACCAGCTGAGAGCGGACCTGTCGCATGAACCCGGACGACCTTCCCGCGCCGAAGGACGGCTTCGTTATCACCCACGTCCTCGTCGTTACCGATCAGGACCGTTCCCGGGAGTTCTACCGGTCGCTGCTGGACGGACAGGTAGTGCTGGCGGGCGACCCGGTGGGCGGTCATCGCGGTCATCTGCGCCGCCGGTGCGGTGGCCGAGTGGCTGATCGGCCTGCACGCGGCGGCCATTCTCTGCCTGGTCATCGCCATAGGCTCCGGCTGGTATGACTACCGGGTCTGGACGTTCAAGGCCCGCCGGTTCCTCCTGTGAGGACCGGCGCGCGGAAACGTCCCCCGCCCGGCGGTGCCGGGCCGCGGCATATGGTGAAGGTTCGTGAGCGACGCTGAGCTGCGAATCGACCCGCTGACGGGTGGCTCGGTGATGGTCACCCCCTGGCGGCAGCAGCGTCCCAACCTGCCGCAGGGACCGTGCCCGTTCTGCCCGGGCGGGCTCGAGGCGCCCGAGCCCTACGACGTCCGGCACATCCCGAATCGCTGGCCTGCCCTGCCCGGCGGGCGACACGAGGTCGTCCTGCACACCCCGGACCACGGCTCGTCCTTCCCGGCCCTGGGCGAGGAACGGTCGGCCCGGGTGGTCGGGCTCTGGTCGGCGCGCACGGCGGCGCTCGGGTCGCGCGACGACGTGGCTTACGTGTTCGTCTTCGAGAATCGCGGCCGGCTGATCGGTTCCACCATCGAGCATCCGCACAGCCAGATCATGGCCTTCGGCGTGATCCCGCCCATCCCGGCCGCCGAACTCTCCGCTGCCACCTGCCACCTCTGCCACGACCCCGCCGACGACCTGCTGGTCACCCGCCGCGCCAGCTGGCAGGCCGCCGTCCCGTGGGCGCCCTCGTGGCCGTACGAGCTGCTGATCTCCCCCCGCCGCCACGTCGCCGACCTGCCCGCCGCGGGCCCGGAGCTGCGCCACGGGCTGGCCGTGATCCTGGTGGACGCCCTGACCCGCCTGGAACGGCTCCTCGGCCCCGGCACGCCCTACATGCTGTGGGTCCACCAGCGGCCGAACGACGGGGCTGACTGGCCAGCCGCCCACCTCCACCTGCACCTGGCGCCGGCGCTGCGGGCGCCAGGGACGCGCCGGCACCTGGCCTCCGCCGAGCTCGGGGCCGGCGTGTTCTTCGACCCGGTCGATCCGCGGCGGGCCGCGGCCGAATGGCGATCCCCGCCCGAGCGCACATGAACCGGGCCGCCAGCGCGTGGTTTACCCGCCGCTACGGCCGTGAGCCCGAAGGTGTCTGGTTCGCGCCCGGCCGGGTCAACCTGATCGGCGGCCCGGACTACAACGAGGTGTTCGTGCTGCCCTTCGCCCTCGGCGCCGGGGTCACCGCCGCCGCGGCCCGGCGGTCCGACCGGAGGATCGCGCTGACCTCCCGCCAGCAACACCGCGCGCGAGTCCTGCTGGACATCGACGGGCTCGAACCCGGATCGGTCGGCGGCTGGGCCGCCTACCCGGCCGGGGTGGCCTGGGCGCTCGGCCAGGCGGGCTACCTGGCCGGCGGCGCCGACGTGGCGATCGACGCCGACCTGCCCGCGGGCGCGGGCCTGTCCTCCTCGGCCGCGCTCGAATGCGCGACCGCGCTCGCGCTGACCGGGCTCTACCAGGTCCCGGTGCCGCGGCGCGAGCTGGCCGCCCTGGCCCGGCGGGCGGAGAACGAGTTCGCCGGCGTGCCCACCGGGGTCATGGACCAGATCGCGGCGCTGCTGTGCCGGGCCGGCCACGCGCTGCTGCTCGACTGCCGCACCGGCACCGGGACGGCGGTCCCGCTCGACCCGGCCGCGGCCGGCCTGACGCTGCTGATCATCGACACCCGGGCCCGGCGCGCGCTCGCCGATGGCCGCTACGCGGAACGCCGCCGGGCCTGCGAGCAGGCCGCGTCCGCGCTGGGCGTCCGGTCGCTGCGGGACCTCACCGGCGACGCCGCAGACAGGCTGAGCGACCCGTCCCTGCGGCGCCTGTGCGCGCACGTCGTGGCCGAGAACAGCCGCGTCGTGCAGGCCGCCAAACTGCTCCGCGCCGACGACCAAAGAGCGATAGGCCCGCTGCTCACCGAATCGCACTGCTCGTTCCGCGACCAGTTCGGGGTGTCCTGGCCGCAGGCCGACGAGGCCGTCGACGCCGCCCTCGGCGCCGGGGCCGCCGGTGCCCGCATGACCGGCGGCGGCTTCGGCGGCTGCGTGGTCGCGCTCGCCCCCGCGGAGCACGCTGCGCAGGTCCGCCGAAAAGTCACCGACCGATTCAAACGGCACCACTGGCCCGTCCCGCGCTACCTGGACGCGGTGCCCTCCGACGGCGCCCGCCGCCTGCACTGAACCGGCTTCCGGCCGGGCCTCGTGCCCGGAGGTCCCGCCCAGCCGGTCGATGCGACCGTCGCCGCGTAGAACATCTCGGGCATGTTCGGCCCGAGCACGATCGGCTGCACAGCACCGGCCACACCGGGACCGCCCGGCGGCCGACCCCGGCTCCGCACGCACCGGCTCGGGCCGTAGCGCCCCGGTCCGTTCGGGATCATCCAATTGTCACCGAACGGGCCGTGGTGCTTGTTCCTGGTGATCCACGCCGCGCTTCCGCGGAGGGCGTCAGCAGGCCATACGGTCACCGTGTCCGGCATCAGGGGCAGGTTCGGGCAACGTCGTGCGGCGGCCTGCGTCGGGCACGGCAGCCGTCTCGGCGATGGCTGCGGCGATCTGGCTGGTGAAGGCCTGGATCGTCGCCTCGGCGACCTGGTGCGTGCCCGCCTGGTCCAGTCCGGCCAGCTTGGCCAGCGGCGGCCGGCAGACGCCGGACACCGCGAGCACGGTGGCGCCTGGCCCGGCCGGGATGAGCTTGATGTCGGCGTCCAGGGCCGGGGTCAGCGTGCCGCCGCTGCTGGCGACTTCCCACCGCATCGCCCATAGGGCCGAGTTCCCGTGGGTCGCCATCTCGCTGACCCGGACCCGGGCGATCCGGTACATGCCGAGCATGGTTCCCCGCGGGCCGACCCGGACCAGGCCGGCTTGCCATTGGTTGTACGCCTCGCCGGATGCGCGGCCGAGCAGCCCGTCACGCGCCAGGTCCGCCAGCTTGTGCCGGGCGGCGTCAAACCCGATATCTAGCCGGATCTCGGTGCTGATGAACATGCAGGAAGCCAACCCGGCGTGACGATCACCGGGCAGGGCCGTACGTCCCGCCCGCCGCGCCGAAGGTCCGCGCGCACGATGGCCTGTCCGCCGGCCGGGCCGGGCGCACCGTCCGGCACTGGCCCTCAGCCCGCCGGTAAGCGGCAGGTCAGCGAGGCCGACGCCGATCCCTGGCCGAGAGTAAGGTGCTTAGCAATGCGCCCGTCCTGTTTCCTGCTCACCGGCGCCGCGGTCGTGCCGCGCGCTGGCCTTGACCGCCGCGCCGGGTGCTGCCGTGCCTGACGGCCCGTGCCCGGTGCGGTGGGCGGGAAACCAGGCGGTGGTGACCCTGCCGGACCACGTCGGCGTATCCGACTCCGGGCCCATCGGCGAGCAGCTGCTGGACCTGCTCGACCAGGGCGCCGTCGTGCTTGTCGCGGACATGACCGGGACGCTGTCGTGCGACCGTTCTGGCGCGGCTGCCCTGTCGCGCGCCCATCAGCGCGCATTGGCCGACGGCGCGCAACTGCGGGTGGCGGTCACCGCCCCGGTTGTCCGGCAGGTGCTGGAGGCCAGCGGGCTGGATCGGCTGGTCTCGATCTACCCGTCGGCGCAGGCGGCCATCGCCGCCCGGACGCCAGACGTCATCCCGCTGCTGCCACGGCTGGGCCCCGGCCCGGGCGAGGGTCGGGCGGGCTCGCGCCGCCGCAGACGCGCGGCCCCGGACAGGTCCGGGGCCGGGATCACCCCGGCGGTGCTGTGGGGGCTGGTCGATGCGCTGGATGACGGGGTGGCACTCAGCGACGAGGATGGCACGCTGGTGCTGGCCAACCGGCGGGCGGAGGACATGTTCGGCTACCGGCCCGGCGAGCTGATCGGCCAGCCCGTCGAGTCGCTGGTCCCGGCCGGCCTGCGGGCCGCCCACGTCACCCAGCGGGCCGGATACGCGCGGGAACCGGTGGCCCGGCCGATGGCCACCCGGGCACGGCTGGCCGGGCAGCGTAAGGACGGCAGCACCTTCCCCGCCCGGGTCAGCCTCAGCCCGGTGACCACCGCGACCGGCCGTTTCATCCTGGCCGTGATCCGGGACGTCACCGAGGACCAGCGGCGGGCCGACCTGGCCGACCTGGCCCACGCCGCCGCCGCTGCCGACGACGCCCGCCGCGGCCGGGAACTCCTCGGCCAGGTGGTCGACGGCCTGTTCCGCGTCGGCCTCAGCCTGCAGACCGCGACCAGCCTGCCCCATGAGGTGGCAGTGCAGCAGATCGCCGACGCCCTGCGGACCCTGGACGACACGATCCGCGAGATTCGTGACCACGTGTTCGCCGCATCCGGCCAGCACAGCCCGCCAGATCCGGTGCCGCCCGGCCAGACCGGGTAAGCGCTCAACCCCTCACTGTCCCCCCACCCCCACCCCGTACCCATCCACCACCGGTCACACCAGCCCCAAGTCAGACTCGATGGATGCGACACCGTCACGGATCTATCCGGCACGGTGCCACATCCACCGGTTAGCGGACCCGCGGACCTGCGGCGGCGAGCATCCCGGCCGCACCGCGGCGCGCAGCGTAATCGGGCCTTAACCACGTATCAAGGCCGTGCTGGCACGCTCCGGGCAGGAAGAACCATCAAGGGGGGACGCTGATGCGGATCTTGCTCATCGCCAGTGCCTACAACAGCATGACGCAGCGGGTGCATGCCGAACTCGCCGACCGCGGACACGAAGTGTCGGTCGAGCTGGCGCTCGGGGATGAGGTGATGCGGGACGGGGTCCGGCGCTATGACCCGGATCTGGTCATCGCGCCGATGCTGACCACCGCGATTCCCGCGGACATCTGGTCGGCTCGCCCGTGCTTCATCGTCCACCCGGGACCCCGGGGCGACCGCGGCCCGTCCTCGCTGGACTGGGCGATGACGGAGGGCGCCGGGCGCTGGGGTGTCACGGTCCTGCAGGCGAACGCGGAGATGGATGCCGGTGACATCTGGGCCAGCGTGGAGTTCGCGATGCCCGGCTGCTCGAAGAGCTCTGCGTACCGGACCGAGGTCGCCGACGCCGCGGTGGCGGCGGTCCTGCTGGCGGTGGCGCGGTTCGCCGGGGGCCGCTGCCGGCCTGAGCCGCTGGACTACGGCCGGCCCGACGTCACGGGGCGGTTGCGTCCGCCGTGCCGGCAGGCCGACCGCAGGATCGACTGGCCGGCCGAGCCGGCCGAGGTGGTGCTGGCCAAGCTGCGCGCGGCCGACTCCAGCCCCGGCGTGCTGGACGAGATCGGCGGCACCGAGTACTACCTGGTCGGCGGGCACCCCGAAGACGAGCTGCGCGGCCGGCCCGGCACGATTCTGGCCCGCCGCGACGGCGCGATCTGCCGGGCCACCAGCGACGGGGCGGTATGGATCCCGCAACTGCGCCGCCGGCCCGCGCCGGGCGGCCCGGGCACCTTCAAGCTCCCGGCCACGCTCGCGCTCCGTGAATCACCGGGCGGATCGCTGGACGGCGTGCCCGAGGTCCTCGCGCCGCTGACGTTGCCGCCGGGCCGGCGCACCTACCGGCAGATCAGCTACCACGAAGCCGGCGCCGTCGGCTACCTGGAGTTCTCGTTCCCCGGCGGGGCCATGAGCACCGGCCAGTGCCGTCGCCTGCTGGCCGCCTACCGGCACGCGCAGACCCGCCCGGTGAAGGTGATCGTGCTCGGCGGGCCCCGGGACTTCTTCGCCAACGGCATCCACCTGAACGTGATCCAGGCCGCCGACGATCCCGCCGCGGAATCCTGGCGGAACATCAACGCCATCGACGACCTGGTGCAGGCGATCCTGACCAACACCGGTCAGCTCACGGTGGCGGCGCTGGCCGGGAACGCCGCGGCGGGCGGGGTGATGCTGGCGGCGGCCGCCGATCAGGTCTGGTGCCGGGCGGGCGCGGTCCTCAATCCGCACTACCAGCTGATGGGCCTGCACGGCTCGGAATACTGGACCTACACCCTGCCCCGCCGCGTGGGCGCCGGTGAGGCGGCCCGGCTGACCCAGGCCTGCCTGCCGGTCACTCCCGCCTCGGCGCTGCGATCCGGCCTGGTCGATCGCGTGATCGCCGACGACGCGGCCGGCTTCCGCGCGCAGGTGGCGGCCCTGGCCCAGCAGCTGGCCCGCGGCGCCGACTACCCGGCGCTGCTGGCCGCCAAGGCGCGGCAGCTCGCGGTGGCCGAGAGGCAGCGTCCGCTGGCCGCCTACCGTGCCGCGGAACTGGCCATCATGAGCCGTAACTTCGCCGACCCGCGCGAGCCGTACGCCCGCCTCCGCCGGGCCTTCGTCTACAAGGAGAAGCCGACGCACACGCCGCTCCACCTGGCCCGGCACCGGACCCAGCCGCAGACCCCCCGAAGGCCCCGGAACCCCCAGCCGGTCCTGGCCGCGGCCAGCTAGGGCGCGCGGGCCTGTCACTTTGCCGTCGGCAAGTTCGTCCTTTGCGGGTGGGCGACGCGCCCACGGTGGTGGATCGCGGCACGGCCGGACCGGCCTACCCCGGTACGAGCGACTCGCGCTGCGAATGATCGGCATCAACGAGTTCGTGTTGCTCACCGACGCCCCGGCCGGCTCAGCTCCCGGTCGCGGCGAACCACGCGCGACGCTCCTCCAGCGGCAGAATGGACTGCGTGACTGAGCGAACCGGTGCAAACCCGATCGTGATCATCGGCGGCGGTCTCGCGGGCGGCAACGCCGCCGCCACGCTGCGGGAAGAAGGTTTCCCCGGACCGGTCGTGCTCATCGGCCGGGAACCGGGCGTCCCCTTCGGCCGTCCGCCGCTGTCCAAGACCTACCTGCGGTCCGAGGAGGATCTGGACGGCTGGTACGTCAGGCCGGCCGGCTGGTACGCCGAGCATGCGGTCGAGTTGCGCACCGGAGCCGACGCGGTGGCCGTCGACCCCGCCGCGCACACCGTCATCCTGACCTCGGGCGAGGAACTCGGCTACGCCAAGGTCCTGATCGCCACCGGAGGGCGCAACCGGCGGCTCAGCCTCCCCGGTGCCAGCCTGCCCGGGATCCACTATCTGCGGACCCAGGCCGAGTGCGACGCGATCAAGCAGGAGGCGGCGCCGGGCCGGACCGCGG
>Ga0187814_10000595_pt1 | contig 12561 bp, 6 predicted proteins | sample NC_S_4_FD_132450 | JGI IMG/M metagenome (GOLD analysis project Ga0187814, IMG submission 132450) | Wetland sediment microbial communities from Neuse River Estuary, North Carolina, USA - ASW-S_4 | ecosystem: Environmental > Aquatic > Freshwater > Wetlands > Sediment | place: USA: North Carolina... | reverse complement strand
CCCGCTGGCCGCGAGGACAGCCACGACGAGGACCTCGGGTTTGTCCTGGAGCTCGTCTGCGAGGTCGATGGCGCCCGCGCCCTCGCTCACGGTCCAAAAATGCCGCGCGGCGCGCAGCGCAGATGCGCTGTACAGCTTGCCGGGCTCGACCTCTCTCAAAAGCTTCGGTTTCATCTGCATGTCCCTCGTACGCGGGGATTCTGCTCCCGCCCCATTAGATTCGTGTTAGGTTGAGGTGATTTATCGATTTTCTAGCGCTGTTCTCACCGGAATCTGACCTCTCCTCCTCATTACTTGATCCCATGGAATGGACATTGGACGATTGCGAGGGGCGCACGACGGTGCGCATGGTCGGAGACTGCGACCTCTACAGCGCGCCGCGGTTCAAGACCGCGATGTTGAGGAAAATCGAGGACGGGGTGCGGCGGCTCCTCCTCGACATGTCTGGTGTTCGCTACCTCGACAGCACGGGGGTCGGCGCGATCATCTGCATCCTTCAGGCCGCGAGGAAAAGCGGCGGCGAGCTGCGGTTCTCCGGAGTCTCGGGGAGCCCGCGCCGGGTGCTCGAGATGTCGAGCATCCTCCCGCTCATGAAGCTGGAAGGCTCCATGGCCCGCGAGGCCCGGCCCGCGGGGGGATACCGGTGAAGACGCTCATCATCCGCAAGCTCATCGTCGACGAGCGCAACGAATTGTTCGACGCCCAGGGAATGAGGTACGTCGAGTTCCCGAGCGACTTCGGCCGAATCCGAGAGTACGCTGCCTACGTGCTCTCAGAATGCCCCCCCGCCTTCAAGGAAGGCAACCTCTTGGAGCAGCAACTCTCCGAGATCATCAAGAACGGCATCAAGCACGGCAACCGCAGCGACCCGAGGAAGAAGCTCCGCGTCTGGTACGACCTCAGAAAGCGCGCTCGCTTCATCGTGGAAGACGAGGGCGAGGGCTTCACGGACCTGGACGCGTGGAACGATTTCTACAGGAGCCGCCAGACCGCGCTCTTCAACGAGGACTTCGACGGCTTTCTGGCCCTGGCGAGCTACCGCGGCCCGCGCAGCACGCCCGACGACGGCGGCAACAGCCTCGTGGCGGCGCTCGAGTATTGGAACGGCGGGATCATCTATAACGCCGCGCGCAACAAGGTCGGGGCCGTGCGCTGGTTCACCGGAGGCTCGGACTGAAGACGCCGGGTGGGCGGAGCGAAAGAGCACGAAGGAGGAGACGAGATGGCCTGGACGGACTATCACACGCACTGTGATTTCTGCGACGGCGCCGAGCGCCCGCTCGCGTATGTCGAAGCGGCTCTCGACAGGGAGGTGGTCGCCCTCGGCTTCTCCTCCCACGCCCCGCTCCCCTTCCCCGCCCCGTGGTGCATCGGGCGTGGCCAGTGGCCCTCGACCATCGAGCGGTATCGCACGGAGATCGAATCGCTCAAGCGAGTGTACAGGGGCCGGCTCTCGGTCTGGGTCGGGCTCGAAGTCGACTACATACCGGGGCTCGTGGGCCCAGCCGATGCGGCCTTCGCCTCCTTCGATTACCGCATAGGCGCCGTACACTTCGTGGGCCGGACGAGGGAGGGCTTGCCGTGGCAGATGGACGATACGCCCCAGTCCTTCGAGCACGGCCTCGAGGAACTGTACGGCGGCGATATCCGCACCCTCGTGGAAGCCTACTTCCGGGCCCTGGGAGAGATGGCCTGGCTTGAACGGCCCGACATCGTCGCGCACTTCGATCTTGTGAAAAAATACAACGCGGGCGGGCGCTACTTCGACGAGGGCGAGACCTGGTACCGCAGCCTCGCCGAGGAGGCGCTCCGCGTCGTGGCCAGATCGGGGTGCATGCTCGAGCTGAACACCGGCGGAATGGCCCGGGGCTGGACCGACGAGCCCTATCCGAGCCCGTGGCTCCTCTCCCGCTGCCGCGACCTCGGCATCCCGATGACCCTGGACTCGGATTGCCACCGCGGCGCAGATGTCGCCTTCGCGTTCCGAGAGGCGGCCTCCGTCTTGGCCGGAGCCGGCTACGCGGAACTCATGACGCTCGGGCGCGAGGGCTGGCGCCCCACCGGCTTCGACCGACGCGGCCTGTGCCTCGGCTCGACGCGCGTCGCCGCATAAAAGGCTGGCACGGCATGAGGTTCTCTCGCTTCTTCGAGTCCTTCTGCGCCCTGCGCGAGCGGAGTCCCGTCGAGAGGCTGGGGCCGGAATCGCGCTACGCGATCGTGAGCGACCTGCGCATGGGGGACGGCGGGGGCGCGGATGCGCTCGGCCACAACCGCGAGCTCGCCGAGGCTGTGCTCGGCGGCGTCTATCTTCCCGAAGGCTACACCCTCGTCCTGGCCGGAGACACCGAAGACCTGCGGAGCTTCTGGTCAAAGGACATCACGGCTTCCTGGGAGCGTATCTACGCCCTTTTCGACGAATTCGCGGCCCAGGGCTCGCTCCGCAAGCTGCTCGGAGAGCGGGACCTCGGGCTGATTCGTAAATCCCGCCCGCGCTACAATTTCCTCCACGGTCTCCGCCTCGAGCGGGACGACTTCGAGTTCTTCATCCTCCACGGCCACCAGGCCGCCCGCTATTTCGCGGGCACGGATTACCAGGATTTTATCCAGAGGCAGTTGCACAAGCCGCGCAAGATACGGGACGAGCGCGACATGGACGACCCGGGGCGCCTGTATCGAACCGAGCTCCGGCTCTACAGGGCTTCCTTGCGCCTCGGGATCGCGACCATCTTCGGACACACCGGCCGGGCCCTCTTCGAGTCGTGCACGGAGTACGATGATCTGCGTTCATCGATCGAGGCCCTTCTCCGGAAGGGCGACGGAGATGGCGGCGGCGAGAGCCGGCTCGACGCCATGCTCGAGCTGTATCGCAAGAGGATCGCGAGCGTGGAGCGGCAGAGGAAAAGCCCCGGCACGACCCTACGCGCCACGGAGGGCGGGACCCTCGTCCCCAGCCTCTTCAACCCAGGGCCGGCGAACTGGCGCAGAGGCCTGAGCTTCCTGGAAATCGAGGGAGAGCGGATACGGTCGGTGCGCTGGATCGAGACGAAGCACGAGCGGCGCTCGCTGCGCTCGCGAGCGCTCAGGGTCGAGCAGTTCGGGGACCGCGGCCTTGCGCGATGCGTCATGAACGAGGCCGAGCTCCGGTCTGTCAAGGACCGCGTCTCCCTTCTCTCGCCGGTCGCTCCCGCGCTCGAATCACGACAGGCCTGAAGCCAGGGAGCCTCTGTCAAAAATCCCCTACAGCTCTTTCTGGAGAGCGCGATATCGATACGTAAATAAATATTAGTAATTTAGTAAACAAGCGTTATAATTACATACGTTACTATTTGCAAACAAGGAACACTCTCATGACCGATAGCCCCTTATCCACGGTTCTCTTGGTGGGCGCTGACAGCGAGCTCTGCCGTAAAGACGTGCCCGGCCTCGATCCCCGCATGGTTTTCTCCTGCGCGGATTCGCTGGACGAGGCTCGGCGGGTGCTTGAATCACGTGCCGTCGACGTCGCGCTCATCGACGTGCCCTTCGTTGCTCCGGAGGAGCGATCGGCTCTCTCGGAGCTCGCGCGGAAGGCTCCCTCCGCAATTCGGCTCCTCCTGTCGGTCGGTTCTCCTCCGGAGAATTTCGACGCATACCTCACAGAAGGCCTCGTCCAAGGGCTCCTCGAAAAACCTCTGACGCTCGAGAAGCTGCGCGCCAGGCTGGCCGCCCTCCTCAGCGAAAAGGCGATTGAGATATCCGCATTGCGCGACCGGCTCCTTGCCGGGGAGCCTGCGTCCATCGAGAGCGACGCGGGCGCGGCAGGAAACAAAACACTGCTCGACGCCATGATCGAGGGGTATCAGGTTATCGGCCGCGACTGGCGGTATGTCTATCTGAACGATGCCGCAGTTCTGCAGTCCAGGAAGGGGAGGAAGGAGTTAATTGGCCGAACCATGATGGAGGCCTACCCAGGCATCGACCAGACGGAGATGTTTTCCAGCCTGAGGCGCTGCATGATCGAGCGCAGATCCATCAGCATGGAGAACGAGTTCTCTTATGGAGACGATACGAGCCAGTGGTTCAGACTCAACATGCAACCCGTGCCTGCGGGAGTTTCCGTGCTTTCCTTCGATATCACGGAGAGCAAGCGAGCGGAGGAGGAACAGAAGAACAAGCGGCGCGATCTCGAGAAAGAGGTCGAGACGCGAACTGCCGAATTGGAGAGAGAACGGGAGTTGACCGATGCCATCCTGGAAGGGCTGCCGGGCATCCTCATAATCCGCGACGAGGAAGGCAGGACGATCAGGACAAATCACGGGATGGAACGAGTGACGGGCTATTCCACGGAGGAGCTGAAGAGACTGGCGCCCGAGGAGCTCGGCGCTTTGACCAAGACAGAGAATCTCGTCGAGCTGAAGGCGGATTTCGCTCAAAGGTCGTGGGCGAGCTTCGAAGCGACGATCAAAACCAAGACGGGGGAGCTCCTTCCCTACATCTTCACGGCCTCCAAGTCGGCGCACCGCGAGGGAGCGCTCGTTCTCCTCCTCGGAATAGACAGCTCGAAGCAAAAAGAATCCGAGCGGCGACTCGTGGAACAACGGGAGTTCGTCGAATCCTTGATCCAGAACCTTCCGGGGCTCTTCGTCATCCGGGACTTCGATCTGAACCTTCTAAAGTGGAACAAGAATCTGGAATCCCTCACTGGTTTCTCGGGAGAGGAGCTCCAGCGCCTCAATGGAAGGGCGCTCGCGGAGCCCACGAACGGCGAGAGCGCGCAGAGCGCCGCGCGGGCCATAGCGGAGGGCCGGGATCTCGCGCTCGAGGTAATCTTCAAGACAAAAACAGGGGCGTTGATTCCTCATTTTGTCCATGCGCTCAAGATCGACTACTTCGGCAAGCCGGCGATCATGAACATCGGCTTCGATATCAGCGACTTGAAAGAGACGATGGCCGCCCTCCAAAAGAGCGAAAGAAGGACCCGGCTCCTCAGCGAGGTCGCGTCTGCGGCGAACGCGGCTGTCACGCTCAAGGATGTGCTGGAAGCAGCGCTCAAGACGATCGCGACTCACTCTTCGTATCCCTTCGGACACGTGTACCTGCCCACAAAGCGAGACGGCGGGGTCGTCGCGCTCGTGCCGTCCGACATCTGGCACGCCCAGGACACACAACGTTTCGCGCGGCTCAGGGCCATGGCCAAGAAGACGGTCCTGGCGCCGGGAGAACTCCTCGCGGGCAGGGTGTATGAGACCCGGCAGACCGCATGGATACGCGATATCCGCGCTGCGCCCGACTACGAATGCGGTCCCATCGCAGCGGCCACGGGCATGAAGACGGCCATAGGCTTTCCCGTCATGGCCTACGACGAGGTAGTCGCAGTGCTCGAGTTTCTCTCCGCCGAGGAGGAGTCCTCCATCGACCAGATCCGGGGATTCTTCGATCTCGTCGCGGTCCAAATTCAAACGGCGGTCGAGCGCATCACCGCCGAGGAGAGGCTGCGCAGGCTCTCCGCAGTCGTGGAACAGAATCCCGTCGCGGTCCTCATCTCCGACGTTCTGGGAACCATCCAATACGTGAATCCGCAATTTTCGCGGCAGACCGGCTTCGCCCAAGACGAGCTCGTGGGCAAAAGCACCAAGATCATTCAAGACAGGATCGTGCAGAAAGAGATAATCGTCGACGCCCGCAGCACCGCCTATGCGGGGAAAATGTGGAAGGGCGATTTCTCCAGCGTGCGGAAGGACGGGACGGCCTATTGGGAGCGAGTCACCGTCGTACCCATCAAGGATCATGCGGGGACGGTCACCTCGCTCGTATCTCTCCGAGAGGACATCACCGAGAGGAGAAACATCGAAGAAGCCATCCTGGACAGCGAATCCAGCGCCCGCATGATCAAGGCGGTCGCGGTGGCGGCCAACGCGGCCGTGAGCATAGATCCGGTCTTCGGCGAGGCGCTCAGGAGCATCGCTGAATACGCGAATTGGCCGCTCGGGCACGTCTATTTCACGCAGAGGCTGGAGGACGGATCGACCGGCCTGGCGCCCTCGAGCATCTGGTATCTGGAAAGCGAGACAAGATTCAGAAAATTCAGGACGGCCACCGAAAAGACAATTCTGAGGCCGGGGAACGGCATGGTCGGCGCGGTGTACGAAACGCGACAGCCCTTCTGGATGGAGGCCATCGCGGAGGAGTCGCATTTCGCGCGCAGAAAGAGCGCGGTGAATGACGGGATAAAGGCCGGAGTCGGCCTGCCCGTCGTCGTTGGAGAGAGTACCTTCGCGGTGATGGAGTTTTACTCCACAACGGAGATGCATCCGTCCGAGAAGCTCATGAATCATATCAGCCAGGTCACCTATCCGCTTCAGATAGCGGTCGCGAGGCTCGTCGCGGAGCGGAAGAGCAGGCGACTCTCGGAGATAATCGAACAGAGCCCTTCCGGGGTCGTGACCGTCGACAACTCCGATCTCATCGATTACGTCAATTCGCGCTTCTGCGCGATGTCCGGCATCGAGGCGCACGAGCTCCTCGGCAAGGACGCAGCCATGCTCCGTGCGATGATTCCGGATATGGGCGCCGCCGATGCGACAGGCGCGCAGGCAGCCGCGGGCAGGGTCTGGACAGGCGAGTCTCTCAACAAGAAGAAGGACGGCACTCCGTATTGGCAAAGGGCTGCCGTCTTCCCGATTTTCGACGAGGAGCGGCGCCTTCTCTGCACCGTCGCGATCGTCGATGACGTCTCGGACCGCAAGAAAATGGAGGCCGAGCTCGTGGAGGCCAAGGCCGCCGCCGAGGACGCCAATAGGGCCAAGAGCGAGTTCCTCGCCAACATGAGCCACGAAATACGCACGCCCATGAACGCCGTCATCGGCCTCACCAATCTAGCGCTCAAGACCAGCCTCGAGCCGAAGCAACGAGACTATCTCGCAAAAATCCGCCGCTCGTCGCAATTTCTTCTCGACATCATCAATGACATACTGGATTTCTCGAAGATCGAAGCGCGCAAGGTGGAATTGGAGCATTTGCCCTTCGACCTCGAACAGGCGCTCCAGAGTCTGTGGACCATCGTATCGATGCGCGCGGGGGAAAAAGGTCTCGAGATTATCCTCAAGATAGCAGGCGACACGCCGCTTCTTTTGGCGGGCGATCCCCACAGGCTCGGACAGATCCTCCTCAACCTCCTCAACAACGCCGTCAAGTTCACAGAGAAGGGCGAGGTGACCCTGTCGATCTCCCTCCTGGAGAGAAGAGGCAATACGGTACGGCTCCTATTCTCGATCAAAGACACGGGGATCGGCATGAGCACCGAACAGGTCGCGAGGCTCTTCCGGCCCTTTACCCAGGCCGAGGGCGGCACCTCGAGAAAGTTCGGCGGCTCCGGTCTGGGGCTCATGATCTGCAAACAGTTGACCGAGCTGATGGGTGGCAGCATGACCGTCCTGAGCGAGCCGGGGCGGGGCAGCGACTTCCGCGTCAGCCTGCCCTTCGAAGTCACGATGGACGGGCGAGCGCAGACTCTTCACCGGCCCGACTCGAGGAAGCTCAGGATACTGGTCGTCGACGACAATGACGAGGCCCGCGACAACCTCAAGTCCATACTGGCGACTCTGTCGTTCGGCGCAACCGCGGTCGCCTCCGGCGACGAGGCGCTCACCCTTCTCAAGCGCGAGCTCGAGTCCCAGCCCTTCGACCTGGTTCTTCTCGACAACAAAATGAAGAACAAAGACGGCATGGAGACCGTGAAGGAAATGCGCGCCACAAAGGGGCTCAAGAACATCCTCGTCATCCTCATGGGCTACGAACAGGAGAAGGAAGAGGCTCTCGGCGGCATGGACGCGCAGTGCGTCAGCGACTTCCTCACAAAGCCGGTTAGCCCCTCCAGCCTGCTCGACGCGATAATGGGTCTGCAGGCCGCGGGTTCGCGACGGCCGGCCGCCCAGCGCAGACTCCCGCAGGGGACGCAGCGGGAATGGAGGGACCTGCGCGGGTCGCGCGTCCTCCTCGCGGAGGATAACGAGATCAATCAGCAGGTCGCCCAGGAGCTTTTGGCCTCGGTGGGAATCGCGGTGGACATCGCGGTCGACGGCCTCCAGGTGCTGGACCTTCTCGCCGCGAACACATACGACGCTGTCCTCATGGACCTCCAGATGCCGAACATGGATGGCGTCGCCGCCACGGGACACATCAGAGCCGACCCAGATCTGCGGGACAACATCGTCATAGCCATGACAGCGGACGTCTTCTCCATAAATACGGAACCTTACAAGGAAGCGGGGTTCGACGGCCACGTCTTCAAGCCCGTCGATGAAGAGCAGCTCTTTGACACGTTGCAAGAGTTGATCGCCAAGCGTCGCGCGGCCCGCGCAAGGAGCTCGGGCGAGAGCGCCGCGCAAAAGGGCGAAGCTACGGGACTGGGCACGAAGGCTTCGGACAGCGAGATAAAGGAGCCGCCCGAACTCGCAGGCATCGACGCGGCCATCGGCCTATCCAGGGTGCTCGGCAACAGGGATCTGTACCGGCGGCTCTTGTTTACGTTCGCCGAAACGGAGCGAGACGCGGCCCGATTCATCGCGTCGGCGCTGCGGGAAGGCAGGATCGACGAGGCGAGGAAAGCGGCCCACACATTGAAGGGCAGTTCAGGAAATATAGGAGCGCAGGAAGAGCACGAGCTCCTTGCCCGGCTGGAAGCCTCGCTGCGGGCCCAAAACCTCGGGGATGCCTCTGCCGCCGCGGACAGGATCGTCGTCCTGCACGGCGACTCCATAACTGCCATAGACCGGTGGAAGGAAAGTTATGCGGCCGAGGGGTGGCGGGCAGAGGCCGAACCGCGCGGGCCGTACGCAGGCCCGGCTAGCCTCCGCCCCGCCCTTGCCACCCTGATCGACATGCTCAAGCACTCGGACACGGAAGCGGTTCGCGCCTTCGAGGCGCTCAAAAAAGCGGCGCCGACATCGACTGTCGATATTTCGCCGGAATTGGACGCGCTACAGACGCGGGTCGATCGCTACGATTTCGAGAACGCCCTTAAATACGCCGTAGAGCTCGAGAGGAAGCTGGACAGCGCGCCTCTGTAGCGCACCGACGCACCGACGATACGGATACCGCATAGGGAGGTCGACATGGATCAAGGCGCAGCGACGCAGACGATACTCGTCGTGGACGACGTCGCGGCGAACATAGACGTGGTCAAGGCCGTGCTCTACAAGGACTATCGGGTAAAGGCCGCTCTCAACGGCGAGAGGGCGCTCGAGATAGCGCTTTCGGACGAGCCGCCCGACCTCATACTTCTCGACGTGCAGATGCCCGGTCTGTCCGGCTTCGATGTATGCAGGGAGCTCAAGAGCAACGCTTCGTCGAAGATGATCCCGGTCATTTTCGTCACGTCCCTGGACGAACCGGCGGACGAGGCGCTCGGCTTCGAGGTCGGCGGCGTCGACTATGTCACGAAGCCGATCAGCCCGACGACGGTGCTCGCGCGCGTCAAGACTCACCTCGCGCTCGCCAACCAAAACCGCGAGCTCGAGAGGAGAGTCCTCGAGCGGACCATCGAGCTGTCCAAGACGCAGGATGTGGCGATATACGGCTTATCGGTCCTGGCGGAATACCGAGACGACGAGACCGGAGCGCACATCCTGCGAACAAGAGAGTACGTGAGAATCTTGGCGAACCGGCTCATGCTCCACCCGAGCTACAAAAAATATCTGGATCGAGAGACTGTGGAGCTGCTCTACAAATCCTCGCCTCTGCACGACATCGGAAAGGTGGGCGTTCCCGACAGCATACTGCTCAAGCCCGGCAAGCTCACGAGCCAGGAGTTCGACATCATGAAGCGGCACGCCGAGTACGGAAGCGAGGTGATTACAAAGGCCGAAGCGGCCCTCAAGGTCCAGGAGAATCTCTCCTTCCTGAGGATCGCGCGGGAAATAACAATTTCGCACCACGAGAAATGGAACGGCACAGGCTATCCCCGCGCTCTCGAGGGCGAGGCCATCCCCCTCTCGGGCCGCATCATGGCGATCGCAGACGTCTACGACGCCCTCATAAGCAAGCGGGTCTACAAGCCGGCACTGCCGCACGAAAAAGTCATGGGTATCATGGCGGAAGGCATGGGCGGCCACTTCGATCCCGATCTTTTCGACGTGTTCAGAGAGGTCAGCGGAGATTTCCACAGGGTCGCGGACGAGCTCAAAGAGGCGGCATAGAGGATTGCGCCGGCCTCTTCATCGGTGCGTCGCGGAGCGCGAGAAGCCTTCGCTCGAGCTCGTCGATCGGCAGGGCGCGGCCGAACAGGAACCCCTGCATCCCGTGGCAGTGGCGCTCGCGGAAATAGCTCCGCTGCGAATCGGTCTCGATCCCCTCCGCCACGACGTCGATGTCCATGCTATCGGCCAGGTTGAGGATGGCATTTACGATCTTCTGGTTTTGCACTCGATGGAGCGCGCGCACGAATGAAATGTCGATCTTGAGACTGTCCACAGGAAGCGTGGAAAGATAGAACAGCGATGAATATCCCGTTCCGAAGTCGTCTATGGCCAACCGTATCTTGGGGTAGCGCTTTTTGATCGCGTATATCTTTTTTACCGCGTCGCGAGGCTCGCGCATGAGGATCGTCTCGGTCAGCTCGAGATTGAGGCACGACGCCTCGATATGGGCGCTTTCGATCGCGTCGAAGAGCCCATCGACGAAATCGCGCCGCTCGAACTGCTTCGCCGAGACGTTCACGCTGAAGAACATGCGGTGAAAGCCCCGCTCCTCCAGGCGCTTGCGGTCAATGAAGGAGCGGCGGAACACCCAGGCGCCGAGGGGCAGAATCGCGCCGTTATCCTCCGCGATGGGGATGAAGGTCGACGGAGGCATGACCTCCTTCCCCTCCCGCATCCAGCGGATGAGCGCTTCGAAGCCGAGTATCCTGCCCTCCGCGTCCACGATGGGCTGATAATGCAAGGCGAACTCGCCCTTGACCAGAGCGGAGCGCATCTCCTGTTCCAGGCGCCAATTTCTCGTCGAGCGCGAGTTGAGCGATTCATCGAACAGCGTATACCGGTTCTTGCCGGACTCCTTGGAGCAGTACATCGCGACGTCGGCGCAGCGGGTCGCCTCCTCTGCCGTCGCTCCGTGGTCTGGCATCACCGCGACCCCGATGCTGGCTCCGACTTCCACGCGAATGCTTCCTCGCGACGGCGACGAGAGCTCGTACAGCTCGCGGATCGAATGCAGGATGCGGTCGGCCACATAGACAGCATCGCCCATTTCGCGGATGAGGGGAAGAAGGACGACGAACTCGTCGCCGCCGAAGCGATAGGCGGTGTCGCTGTCACGGAGACAGACGCGTATCCGCCGCCCCGTCTCCACGAGGAGCTCGTCGCCCGCGGGATGACCGAAGGTATCGTTGATGTTCTTGAAGCCGTCGAGGTCGATGAAGAGAAGCGCGGCGCGAAGCCCCCGCTCCGCGAGCGGTTCTTTAAGAAGCTCCCGTATGTCCTCGTTGAAAAGATCGCGGTTCCCGAGCCCCGTGAGCTTGTCGTGGTAGGCGAGGTGCCGCAGACGGCGCTCCATGATTTTGCGCTGTGAGATGTCGCGCACGATGCAGGTGAGCGTGCGCCCGCGGTATTCCTTGGAATTGCCGAAGGACATCTCCATGGGCGCCACGCCGCGGTTCTTCGTGATGCCGATGAGCTCGATCGTCCGCTTGAGTCCGAGGGCGGAGCGGTCCAGGTCGTCGATGAAGAAGTATTTCTTGAACTCCGCCTCGTGGCGCCTGAATACCTCTTCGGGGAAAAGGCGCATGAGACTCCTGCCGACGAGGTCCTCGCGCTCGAACCCGAAGGTGTTCTTGACGCCCGAATTGGCGAAGAGGATCCTGAAGTCTTCGTCCACGCGGAAAATGGCCTCGGTGATCGTCTCGGAGAGAGCGACGTAGTGGTCCTCGCTTGCCCTGAGCTGATCGAGTATCTCGCGGTCGAAAGAGAGGTCGCGGATGATCGCGATCACCCCCCGCCTCTCGCCGTCGTCGAAGGAGGACAGGAGACAGTCCATGCTGTCCGACGACCCGTCCGCCTTGAGTCCTCTGAAGGCGATGATATCGTCCGCGCCGCCCTGCCGACATCCCTCGCCGGTCCTGAACTGATCAAGTTTGTCCGAAAAGCTCCTGCGGTAGGCGTCGGGAATGAGCTTGAAGATGGGCGCGCCGAGGAGCTCCTGTCGGGTGTAGCCGTAAATGGCGCAGAACGCCGGGTTTGCTTCGGTGATCTCGCCCCCCGGGGTGAGGAGGAGGACCGCGTCGGGACAATTTTCGAGGAGGATCTCTATGCTGATGAGCGCGTCGGCGCTGCCGCCCACCTTGATGCCGCCGCCCTGCACGATGCGCTCGAGGAGCTGGGAAAAGATCGAATCCGAGGTGCGCGACTCGGTTTCCAGAGTGCTCGCGTCCTCTGGAAGCTCCTCGCCCCGACCCGTCTCCGAGAGAGAAAGGGACTTAAGAAGGCTCTCTATTCCAGAACTTTTTGCCATGCGGCGACCACCCGGCGGCGTCGGTCGGGCGAAGACCCGACCGGCCGATCGTTTGTAACTATTCCCCATAAGGATTTG
>Ga0187814_10000594_pt1 | contig 12576 bp, 9 predicted proteins | sample NC_S_4_FD_132450 | JGI IMG/M metagenome (GOLD analysis project Ga0187814, IMG submission 132450) | Wetland sediment microbial communities from Neuse River Estuary, North Carolina, USA - ASW-S_4 | ecosystem: Environmental > Aquatic > Freshwater > Wetlands > Sediment | place: USA: North Carolina... | reverse complement strand
GCGTGCCCACCATGTTCGCCGACGTGCTGTCCTACCCGGACCTGGACGACTATGACCTGTCCTCGCTGCGGATCGCCATCTCCGGCGGCGCGTCCATCCCCGCGCCCGTCCTGGACGCGTTCGAGGAGCGCTTCGGCCTGGTGATCCTGGAAGGCTACGGCCTCACCGAGACGGCATCGACGACCACCTTCAACGTCAGCGCCGACGAGCGCCGCGCGTACAGCGTCGGCAAGCCCATCTGGGGGACGCAGACCCAGGTCTGGGACGCCGACGGCCGGCCGCTTCCCGCCGGGCCGGAGAACGTGGGCGAGGTCGTCACCCGCGGCATGCACGTGATGAAGGGGTACTGGCACAACCCCGAGGCGACCGCCAGCGCCTTCACCGGCGACTGGCTGCGCACCGGCGACCTCGGCTATTTCGACGAGGACGGGTTCTTGTTCATCGTCAGCCGCAAGAAGGAACTCATCATCCGCGGCGGGTACAACGTGTACCCGAGCGAGATCGAGAACGTGCTGCACGCGCACCCGGCGGTCGCCGAGGCCGCCGTGGTCGGCGTTCCCGACGAACGGCTCGGCGAGGAAGTCATGGCCGTGATCATCCGGCGGCCGTCGACGGACCTGCTCGAGCATGAGCTCGTCTCCTACTGCCGGGAGCGGCTGGCCGCCTACAAGTGCCCGCGGATCTTCCAGTTCCGCGCCGAGCTGCCGAAGAACACGCTCGGCAAGGTCCTGAAGGACGAGCTAGCCCGCAACTACGGGGCGTTTTCATGACCGAACCGGCCACGACGACGTCGGCCCAGGCGCCGCTGCGTCGCGAGGTCCCACGGCTGGATGACGATTACAGCACGAGGGCGGCGCGGCAGCGGATGGCGTTCCTGCACGACGCCGTCGGCGTGGCTCCGGAGCACATCGGCCGATACTCGTTCGACCCCGCGGTCCTAGCCGGGAACATCGAGAACTTCATCGGCGTGGCCCAGGTGCCGATCGGGATCGCCGGGCCGCTGCTCGTCGACGGCGAGCATGCCCGCGGGACGTTCTACGTGCCGCTGGCCACCACCGAGGGCACCCTGGTGGCGAGCTACAACCGCGGCATGAAGCTGGTCTACGCGGCCGGCGGGGTGCGGACCACCGTGGTGGCGGACGTCATGCAGCGAGCGCCGGCCTTCGGCTTCGACAGCGCGCGGGAGGCCCGCGCCTTCGGGGACTGGGTAACGGCCAGCTTCGCGGCGATCAAGGCCGAGGCCGATGCCACCACCCACGTGGGTCGCCTGCACGACATCGAGCAGTTCCCCGCGAGCAGGTTCATGTTCCTGCGGTTCAACTACACCACCGGTGACGCGGCCGGGCAGAACCTCACCGGCAAGGCCACCCGGCAAGCCTGCACCTGGATCAGGTCGCACTACGCCGGGATCCGGGACTTCTACCTGGAAGCCAACCTGGCCACGGACAAGAAGAGCTCGTACGTCAACATCCTGCGGACTCGGGGGAAGCGGGTCGTGGCCGAAGCCACGATACCGGCGGATCTGGCGCGCCGGGTCATCCACACCACCCCCGACCAGATGCTCCGGGCCCGCCAGGTCAGCAACCTGGGCGGGCTGCTGGCGGGGGTGAACAACAACGGGAACCACTCGGCCAACGGGATCGCGGCGCTGTTCGCGGCGACCGGGCAGGATATCGCCAACGTAGCCGAGTCGTCGGCGGCCCTGGTGCACGCCGAGTTGCTGGCCGACGGGAGCTACTACTACTCCGTCACCATCCCGGCGCTGATCGTGGCCACCTACGGCGGCGGCACCGGGCTGCCCACCCAGCGGGAGTGCCTGGAACTACTCGGCTGCTACGGGCAGGGCCAGGTCCGAAAGCTCGCCGAGATCGTCGCGGCCACCGTGCTCTGCGGCGAAATCTCGCTGGGCGCGGCCGTCGTCGCCGATGAATGGGTCACCGCCCACGAGCGGCTCGGCCGGAACCGGCCGTAGGAGGCCGGGCAGGCCACGGACGGCGGACCGGTGCGTGCCGTCCGTCACGGCCCGATCAGGTCGGCCGCGGGCCGGCGGGCCGTGGCGGGAGCCGTCCGGCTGACGCCGAGCGCCAGCAGCATCTGCGGGGCGCCGGGCAGCGCCAGGCGGTCCCTGATCAGCGTCCGGGTCGAGACGTCCTCTAGCGGCTGGGTGTTCAGGCTGGCGAACACCCACTGGCTGGCGGCGTGCAGGAGCAGCCGCTGCAGGGCCTGGCCGGCGTGCAGCCAGTCCTCCTCGCCATCACCGGGCGTGAACAGCACGGCCATAACCGGGGCGGCGGGACCGCCGGCCGGCAGCATGCCGAGGCCGCGGCCGAGGTCGAAATCGCGCTGCGGCAGTCCCCCCGCCTCGCGGCTGCGCTCGGCGGGGAAGGCATGCGCGGGCACCCCGTCCCGGTCCGGGCTGGTTTGCTCTCGGCTCCATCGCCAGGTCTCGGCCCGCGATCGCGGATCGCGGTCCTGCCTGCGGGCCAAGGCGGCAAAGAGGGCCATCAGCTCCTCACGAGCCGGTCCGGGCCTGATCTCGGTCAGCGTGGCGCCTTCGGCCTGGGCGTCCTCCCGCATCTGCGGGAACAGCCGGGCGGGCAGCGGACCGGGCTCGAATGGCCCGCGGTGCGTGTGCCGGTGCGGCACCGCGTAGAGCAGCTTGCGCTCATCGGACGTCATCGGGGCCGGACGTCCCGGCCGCACCCGAGCCAGCACTCGCGGGCCGACCGGTTCGGGGAGCAATTCGACCGCGGGCAGGTAGCCGAGCGAGCGCACCGCGAGCCGCAACCCGTACAAGGCCGCGCCGCAACTGATGACCATCTCCCGGCCGTCGGGATCGACCTGCAGCCGGCGGCTGGCGTCAGCGTACAACTCGATCGCATCGCCGTTGACCGCAAAGCGCCACGGCTGGGTGTTGTGCAGCGACGGCGCGCGGCCCGCCACCCCGATAAGGTAGCCAGCTTGCGCGGCCAGGATCGGTGTGGTACCGGCATCGCTGCTATTCGCCTGTGTCACGTTTCTCACTGCTCGGTCACGTTCCGGCTGAGGGCTGGCATCCCACGCTAGGCCGACCCGCGGTCGGTGACACCGGCCTACCGGCCTGGCATCTCGGGGCCATAGGTCCCGCATAACCGGGACTAACGGCAGCTGTCGGCGCCGGGCTCAGGTGCTCGGTCGCGGGACCGATGGCGGCGTTTTCCGGGCCTTTAGGCCTTACGTCGCGTTATGCAGCCAGTTGATAATGCCGCATGCCCGTTGACGGCAACGGGCAGTAACCGGCTTCCCCGAGGTTTGATTATGTTCACTCGCGCGCAGCTGCACCGACGACGCTCGCACCTGACGCGAGCTTGGGACCTGCACATTCCGGCGATCTGCGACAATCAGCCCACGACTGCCATGCGAGCGGGCGTGCGACCCGAAATCGTCGCGAGCTGGGAGCGCTCAGCCGCACATATCATGCCCGAGGTTCATGAGGCACCGCTCTCTGACGTCGACGAGACGCGGCTGGCCTGGGAGACGAGCCCCCTCAGTGCCGCCGTCCAAGCGCTGCAATCCCAGCTGCAGGCGGCGGCGGATGACGGCGAGCTGGTCGTGGCGATCACCGATCCAAGCGCTCGCATCCTGTGGACATACAGCGGCGCGGTGATGCGGAACAAGGCAGAGAAGGTGAACTTCATCCCGGGAGGCCGATGGGACGAGGCCAGCGTCGGGACGAACGCGCTGGATCTTGCGCTCAAGCTGGATCATGCGGCCACGGTGTACTCCGCGGAGCATTTCTCCAGCTGCGTTCACAGCTGGGTGTGCTGGGCAGCCCCGGTCCACGACCCGGGTACCGGGCGCCAGCTCGGCGTGCTCGATCTCTCCACGACCTGGGACCGATCCCATCCGATCGGCCTGGCCACGGCCGCCGCCCTGGCCCGGGTGCTGGCCCGCGAGGTTCGCCCTCAGGCCGTCGTGGCCGCCGACGCGAATGACAGCGCCGGTTTCTGCGCCGGCCTGCTGGAGCTCAAGCTGCTCGGCCAGCCCAGCGCGCAGTTGAATGGCGCGCGGCTGCGGCTCACCAGACGGCAGATCGAGATTCTCGCGCTGCTGGCGCTGAATCCCGACGGGCTTGACCTGGCCGAGCTGCACGCACGCCTGTACGGCGACCGGCCGGTGAGCCTGGGAACGCTGAAGGCAGAGATGTCGCAGCTGCGCGCGCTGCTGGGCGGGCGGCTGGAGTCCCGTCCGTACCGGATCGGCCTCGACGTGCGCTGCGACGTCACCGACGTACTGCACCGGCTCCGGGTCGGCGATGTGACGGGTGCGGTGGAGCGGTACGGCGGCGAGCTGCTGCCGGGCTCGGAGTCCCCGGCGCTCACCGAATTCGGTCACTTCGTCACGGTCGCCGTACGCAACGCGCTCCTGTCCGATCCTCATCCGGTCGCGGTGCAGCGCTACCTGGAACTGACCCCGCATGACCTGGACCTTCTCGGTAACACCCGCGGCCGTCGACCTACCACTGGCCAACCTGGGCCGTCCTACGATTAGCCCCTCTCGTTCGAGGAGGGGCGATATGACACGTACCGCCGTTACGGCACCCGTTCGTTCGCCGCGGCCGCAGCCATTCGTTCCGGCCCAGGTCGCCCGCGGTCAGCCGGCGGTGCCGCGGCAGCTCAGCGAACCCGAGCGACGCCGCCTGGCCAGGGACTTGCACGACGGGCCGGTCCAGGAGGTGCTGGCGGCCGGGCTGGCCATCGATTCGTGCCTGGCCGAGGTGTCCGCGGAGTCCCCGATGCGGCCGGGTCTCGAGCAGGCCAGGCGGCTCACCGTGACGGCGGTGCGCCAGCTGCGATCGTCGTTGCAGAGCCTGCGAGACGGCGTGGACCCCCCCGACGTGGAGCTCCCTGACATGCTGCGGCGTCTCGAGGACGGGCATCCCGCTCGTCAGCTCGACGTGAGCGTGGAGGTGACGGGCCCGCCGCTGCCGCTGACCCCGGCGGTCCGCCGGTCTCTGTTCCAGATGGCCAGCGAGTGCGCGTTCAATGCGGCCGTCCACGGGCGGGCACGTCGCGCGGTCATCCGGCTCGGCTACGGCCGCGGGACCGTGGTGCTTTGCGTCGCGGATGACGGGTGCGGGAAGCCCAAGACGCTCAGGAAGATCATCCGGGGCGAGGTTCCAGGTACCGGTGGCGGCTACCACCTGGGCCTGGCTGACATCGCCGCGCAGGCCGAGGAGATGGGCTGGACCCTGCGGGCCGACCGGTCCGACCTGGGCGGGATCGCGATCCAGGTCACATTGCCCGTGCCAGCCCGCGGGGACAGGCCTGGAGGAACCGATGAATGAGATCCGGGTCGCTATCATCGATGACCACGCCATCGTCCGCCAGGGCCTACGGGCCATGATCGACAGGGAGCCCGATCTGCGGGTGGTGGGCGAGGCGTCGTCCGCCAGGATGGCCCCGGCGATGCTCGATCTTGCCTGTCCCAGAGTGGTGCTCCTCGATCTCAGGCTGGCCGGGGGCAGTGAGTGCGACGGCCTGTCCCTGTGTCATACGATCACCCAGCGCCACCCGGACAGCAGGGTGCTCGTACTGACCGGTTCCGCGGACGAATGGCTGATCCTTGAGTCCATCAAGCAGGGAGCCAAGGGCTTCGTGCTCAAGGACGTGGACCTGACTGAGCTGATCCGGGCGATCAGGGCGGTCCACCGGGGGGAAAGCGCCTTCGACTCCCGCAGCGCCGGCGTCGTCGTCCGGTGGATGCACGGAAGCCAGCGGCCCGGCGCGACCGCGAGCGACATCACCCCTCGGGAGCGGGAAATCCTGGTCCTGCTCGCTCGCGGGCTGAGCAATGTCGCGATCGGCCAGCGCTTGTACATCTCCGCGGCCACGGTGAAGTTCCACGTCGGGAACGTCATGCAGAAACTGGGTGCTCGGCGCCGCGCCGAGGCGGTGTACGCGGCCAGCAAGCTCGGACTGATCTGACCCCCCGGGCGACCCACGGCCCGGCTCAGGCCATACCGAACGCGGCCATCTCCTCCTCGGTCAGCAGACGCGAGCGGATGAGGAATCGGACGCCCAGCGGGGCCTCGAGGGAGAAGCCGCCGCCCCGGCCGGGCACCACGTCGATGGTCAGGTGCGTGTGGCTCCAGTACTGGAACTGGGCGGCCGACATCCATACCGGCACCGGGTCGGTGGCGGCGCCCGTGTCCAGGGAGCCGAGCAGGACATCGGCCGGGCCGGTGAGGAACTCGCCGAGCGGGTAGCACATCGGCGAGCTGCCGTCGCAGCAGCCGCCCGACTGGTGGAACATCAGCGGTCCGTGCTCGGCCCGGAGGCGGCGAAGCAAGTCCGCCGCCTCCGGGGTGACCGCCACCCGGCTGGGATCGCCCATAGCCGGGCTAGAAGAACCCGAGCTTGCGTGGCGAATAGCTGACCAGCAGGTTCTTGGTCTGCTGGTAGTGCTCGAGCATCATCTTGTGGTTCTCGCGGCCGATGCCGGACTGCTTGTACCCGCCGAAGGCTGCGTGCGCCGGATACAGGTGATAGCAGTTAGTCCACACCCGGCCGGCCTGGATGGCGCGACCCAGGTGGTAGGCCGCGTGCATGTCGCGGGTCCAGACGCCCGCGCCCAGGCCGTACAGGGTGTCGTTGGCGATCTTGACGGCGTCGGCCAGGTCGGTGAACGCCGTCACCGAGACGACCGGGCCGAAGATCTCCTCCTGGAAGATCCGCATCCGGTTCTCCCCCTCGAAGATCGTCGGCTGGACATAGTAGCCGCCGGCCAGGTCACCGCCGAGGTAGACCCGCTCTCCCCCGGTGAGGAGCTTGGCTCCCTCCTGCTTGCCGATGTCGATATAGGAGAGGATCTTCTCCATTTGGTCGTTGCTGGCCTGAGCCCCGATCATGGTGGCGGTGTCCAGCGGGTTGCCCTGCGTCACGGCCTTGGTGCGCTCTACCGCGTCGGCCATGAACTGGTCATAGATGGACTCCTGGACCAGCGCGCGGGAGGGGCAGGTGCACACCTCGCCCTGGTTCAGCGCGAACATCGTGAAGCCCTCGAGCGTCTTGTCGTAGAACTCGTCCCGGCTGCGGGCGACGTCCTCGAGGAAGATGTTCGGGCTCTTACCGCCGAGCTCGAGGGTCACGGGCTTGATGTTCTGGCTGGCGTACTGCATGATCAGCCGTCCGGTGGTGGTCTCGCCGGTGAAGGCGACCTTCGCCACCCTGGGGCTGGAGGCCAGCGGCTTGCCCGCCTCGACGCCGAAGCCGTTGACCACGTTGACCACGCCCGGCGGAATCAGGTCGGCGATGAGCTCCATCAGCAGCAGGATCGACGCCGGGGTCTGCTCGGCCGGCTTGAGCACGACCGCGTTGCCCGCGGCCAGCGCCGGCGCCAGCTTCCACGTCGCCATCAGGATCGGGAAGTTCCACGGGATGATCTGGCCCACCACGCCGAGTGGCTCATGGAAGTGATAGGCGACCGTCTCATCGTCCAGCTCGGCGATGCTGCCTTCCTGGGCCCGGATCGCGGCGGCGAAGTAGCGGAAGTGGTCGATGGCCAGAGGGATGTCGGCGGCCAGGGTCTCGCGGACGGGCTTGCCGTTGTCCCAGGTCTCCGCGACGGCCAGGGTCTCGAGGTTCCGTTCCATCGTGTCGGCGATCTTGAGCAGCACGGCCGACCGGTCAGTGGCTGAGGTCCTTCCCCACGCGGGGGCGACCCCGGTAGCGGCGTCGAGGGCCAGCTCGATGTCCTCCGCCGTCCCGCGGGCCACCTCGGTGAAGGTCCGGCCGGTAACCGGCGTGGGGTTCTCGAAGTACTGGCCTTTCACCGGCGGTACCCATGCACCGCCGATGAAATTCTCATAGCGGCTGGCGTACGTCGCCGGGCTGCCCGGCTCGCCAGGCGGTGCGTATACGGTCATTGCGTTCCTCCTCAACGGTTGCGGCACATGGGGCCCGCCGCGTGCTGCCAACCTAGGAGCGCTGGTCGCGCCGGGGAATGCCGACGGCGGTAAACCGCCTGTATGGCACCGCCTAACCAGCCGATTGGCTAGGTGGGTACTGGCCGGATGGCAGCGGCCGTCGCGACCAGCGGGGAGTGCCGTGCGGGGCTCTCCTCGCTGAGGCTGGAGAGAAGACTTCTTGAGGAGCGCACATGCCAGATTCCCATGCTTCGCTCGGTGACCGCCTCGAGCAGCTGCTGCAGGTAGAGAACTTCCCGCCGCCGGCTGATTTTGCCGCCCGAGCTCAGCTACGGGACCCCGTCGTGTATGAGCAGGCGGCGGCCGACCCCGCGGCCTGGTGGGCCGCGCAGGCACGCGAGCGCCTGCACTGGGACACGCCGTTCTCCTCGGTGCTCGACGACAGCAACGCGCCGTTCTACACCTGGTTCGCCGACGGGACCATCAACGTGTCCCACAACTGCCTCGACCGACACGTGACGGCCGGCCGTGGCGACCGGGTCGCGTTCCACTGGCGGGGCGAGGAGGGCGAGGAACGCGAGCTGACCTACGCGGAGCTCCTCGATGACGTCCAGCGGCTGGCGAACGCGCTCAAGGCGCAGGGAGTGCAGAAGGGTGACGTCGTCGGCATCTACCTGCCGATGATCCCCGAGGTGGTCGTGGCCATGCTGGCCTGCGCCCGCATCGGCGCCCCGCACACGGTGGTGTTCGGCGGCTTCGCCCCCACCGCGGTGCGCGAGCGGCTGGAGGTCTCCCGGGCCAAGGCGCTGATCGTGGCGGACGGGGCCCGGCGCAAGGGCAAGTTCATCCGCGTCAAGCAGCAGGTGGACGATGTGATCTCGGACCTGCCCGACCTGGAGACGGTCGTGGTGGTGAGGTCCACGGGCGCCGAGTGCGTGATGCGGCCCGGGCGGGATATGTGGTTCGACGACCTGATCGCCAGCGCCGACCCGGTCTGCCCGGCCGAGCCGATGGAGGCCGAGCACCCGCTGTTCCTGCTCTACTCCTCCGGCTCGACCGCCAAGCCCAAGGGGATCCTGCACACCACGGGCGGGTACCTCACGGGGGTCACCACCACCATGGCGATGGTCTTCGACCTGGACGCCGAACGGGACATCTTCTGGTGCACGGCCGACGTGGGCTGGATCACCGGTCACTCGTACATCGTGTACGGTCCGCTGGCCAACGGCTGCACGTCGGTGATGTTCGAGGGCGCGCCGGACTACCCCGACAAGGACATTTGGTGGGAGATCGTCGAGCGGTACCGGGTCACGATCTTCTACACCGCGCCGACCGCCATCCGGGCCTGCATGAAGTGGGGCGAGGAATATCCGGCCAAGCACAACCTGTCGTCGCTGCGGCTGCTCGGCACCGTCGGCGAGCCGATCAACCCCAAGGCCTGGCTGTGGTATCACGCAGTCGTCGGCGGCGAGCGCTGCCCCATCGTGGACACCTGGTGGCAGACTGAGACCGGGGCCATCATGATCACGACGCTGCCCGGCCTGCTCCCGGCGAAGCCCGGATCGGCCGGTCTCCCGCTGCCTGGTGTCTCGGCGGCGCTGCTGGACGAGTCAGGCGGCCCGGTCGCGCAGGGCAGCGGCCTGCTCGCGCTGACCCGGCCATGGCCGAGCATGCTCCGCACCCTGTACCACGACCCAGACCGCTACGTGCAGACCTACTTCGGCCGGTTCGGCCCGGGTGCCTATTTCGCCGGCGACGGCGCGCGGCGCGACGAAGACGGCTACTTCTGGATCACCGGGCGAGTCGACGACGTCATCAACGTCTCCGGCCACCGGCTGTCCACGGCCGAGATCGAATCGGCTCTGGTCTCGCACCCGGCGGTCGCCGAGGCCGCGGTCATCGCGGTCGACCACGACCTGACCGGCCAGGCCGTCGTGGCCTACGTCATCCTCGGCTCTAACGTGGCGCCCGAGCCGGGCCTCGAGGCGGCGGTACGCGAGCACGTCGGCCGTCAGATCGGCAAGCTGGCCAGGCCGGGCCGGATCATCTGGGCCGACGACCTGCCCAAAACCAGGTCCGGGAAGATCATGCGCCGGCTCCTGCGAGACATCGCGGACGGTCGCGAGCTCGGTGACGTCACCACCCTGCGCGATGCGTCGGTCATCACCCAACTACAGCAAAGCGCCGCGGCTAACGGCGCCGGTGAAGGCTGAGGCCTGCTGGGCCGCCGCACGTTTGAATCATTACCTGACCCGGACAGGAGAACGGCCGGCGACGCCGACGCCGGCCGTTCTCCATGCGCCTGGTCAGCGGCCGGCCAGCCCGGCCAGGATGCCGTCGGTCGCGCGGTCCAGGCCGTCGAGGTCGCGCACCACGTCTACTCGGTCGCAGAATTCCGCGTACCGCGGCAGGTCGCAGCGGCCGAGCCGCCACATGTTCCGCCTCTCGGGCGTCAGCCAGATGAGCTGCTTGCAGCGCCTGGCGATCTCCTCGAAGACGTCCAGGTTGGGGTCGCGGCCGTTGCCGCGCCCGTCGCCGAGGATCACGACGGTGGTCCGCCGGGTCACGATGTCTCCGAACTCCTCGCGGAACCGACCGAAGGCGGCACCGTAGTCGGAGTCGGCGTCCACGTCCAGCACGTCGCCGCCGAAGATCAGGTCCAGCGCGCGTTCGGCCGCGTGTTCGGCGAACAGGTCGGTGACCTCGGCGGCGTCGGCGACGAACGCGAACGCGCGCACCTGGCCGAACAGCCGCTGCAGGCCGTGCACGAAGTACAGCGTGAAGCGCGCCGTGTGGCGGACCGACAGGCTCACGTCAGCCAGGACGACCAGGCGGGGCTTGTCCTCCTTGCGGGCCACCGTGACCGGCCGGAACGGGATCCCGTCGAAGCGCATGTTCGCGCGCATGGTACGGGCCGGGTCCACGCGGCCGCGGCCGGCTACGGCGCGCCGGTGCGTCAGGGCGCCGGGCATGGTTCTGGCCAGGCGGCGCAGCGTCTCCTCTAGCCGGTACCGTTCGGCCTCGCCGACCGCCGGGTTACGGGTGCGGTGGGATTCCGGCGACTCGATGGCCCGGCGGTCCATGGCCGCCAGCGAGGCCAGGTGGCGCTTGAGCAGCTCGGCCAGGTTGGCGATCTCGCCGCCAGTCCCCCGCACGAGCGCCGCGAGCTCGTCCGCGGGTACGTCGGCGTCCGGATCCTCGAGCCAGCCGAGCAGGGCCTGTTCCTCGGCCACGGTCAGCCCGGCGTCGAGCCGGGTGCCCGGGGTGGTGATCAGCTGGCCCGGCGGGCCCGCGCCGTGCAGCCGAGAGGTGTCGAGCTGGATGCGCGGGCCGGACAATGCCTGCCGACCCCGCTCCCTGGCCAGCACGATCTCGTCCGTCATCGAGGCCAGGTCGATCTTGCTGGCCTCCTGGTGCAGGTTGTAGGCGGTGGCGAGATCCTCCGGGCGGAAGAACTCGCGGATGTCGGCCGGCTTGCCGTGCGAATGACCCTGCTGCGGGGTCTGCGATGGCTCCGGCGAGATCGTGAACGACTCCGCGGTCCCCTGGTCGGCCAGGTCCTCGTGCCCGTGCCCGTGGCTGTGCTCGTGCCCGACAAGTGCCGAGACGGGTTTGAGCCGGAAGTAGCGGTCGAACAGCTCGTCGAACAGCTCCTGGTCGCGCCGGTCCTTGACCAGCGCCACCCGCAGTGCGCAGCGTAGGGTCTCCCGGTCGGCCAGGGCGCCGGGAACGGCGGCGGCGCGTATGGCGTCGAGCGCCTCGGTCACCGACACGCGGACCCCGCGCAGGCGCAGCAGCCGCACGAACCGGTGCAGGCTCCTTTCCACGTCCTACAGCGCCCGCCGCCGCGCCAGGCTCCGGGCGAACGAGCGGCTGCCCTGGCCGGACGGAACGGCGCGGCCGCCGGAACCGACCGACGCGGCCGCGGTGGGTGCCCCGTAGTAGTTGTCGTCATGCCGCCCCGGCCGGTCTTTAGCGGCACGCTCGGCCCGGGCGGCGTCGTGATCGGGGCCGTGATCATGCTCGTGATCGTGGCGGTGCGGGTGGCCGTGTCCGGGGTCGTCGGCTAGGGCGGCGTTCGGGTCGACGAGGGACGGCAACGCGTGCAGCGCCCGTTGCACGTCACGCGAGTACTTGACCACGACGGACACCGTGTCGGCCAGGACAGCCGGGGCGATTTCCTCAACGCCCAGCACAGCCAGCGTCCGGGCCCAGTCCACGGTCTCCGAGATGCTCGGCGCCTTGCGCAGGTCGAGTGCCCGCAGCCCGCGGACGACCTGGATGAGGCGTTCCGCGGCGGCCTCGGGCAGGCCGGTTTTCTTGCTCCTGAGGATCTCCAGCTCGCGTTCGGCGCTCGGGTAGTCCAGGAACAGGTGCAGGCAGCGTCGCTTGAGCGCGGCCGACAGGTCACGGGTGTTGTTCGAGGTGAGAATGACGCAGGGCGGGTGGCGGGCGACGAACGTCCCTATCTCGGGTACCGACACCTGGTACTCGCCGAGCATCTCCAGCAGCACCGCCTCCAGGGCCTCGTCCGCGCGGTCGACCTCGTCGATCAGCAGCACCACGGGGTCGGGCGAGTGCACGGCCTCCAGCAGGGGGCGCGCGGCCAGGAAGCGCTCGGAGAAGAAGGCGCTCTCCTGCTGCGCGATCCGTTCGATCGCGGTATGCAG
>Ga0187814_10000593_pt1 | contig 12589 bp, 12 predicted proteins | sample NC_S_4_FD_132450 | JGI IMG/M metagenome (GOLD analysis project Ga0187814, IMG submission 132450) | Wetland sediment microbial communities from Neuse River Estuary, North Carolina, USA - ASW-S_4 | ecosystem: Environmental > Aquatic > Freshwater > Wetlands > Sediment | place: USA: North Carolina... | reverse complement strand
GGAGCCACCTCGCTTCAGTGGAGGAATCCATGAAAAGCAACAAGATGTACGTCGATATTGGGGCCATCCTCGACGAGGTCTTCGAAGCCGCCAAGGATTTTGGCGAAAAAATGAAAGACATAGGCCCGGACATGGACCCCGGCGCCTGGCACCATCACCCCAGATTCGATGTCGGAAACGACGAAAACGCGGACTATTACCCCGGCTACTCCTACCCGCCCATGAACATTTATCTAACGCCGGAGCGGAGTATCGTCTTCGAATTCGCGCTCGCCGGTTTCGACGAAAAAGACATCAGCCTCACCTTCCAGGGCGACTACATGGTTTTCTCCGCGAGAATCGGGCTGGAAGACATCCCGGAGGAGGGCGTCCGATACGTCAAGCGGAGGCTTAAGCTCAAGGATGTTGAAAAACAGAAGTACTACGTTCCCGCAGACAAGTTCGCCCAAGATCGGGTGAAGGCGCTCTTCAAGAACGGCATTCTTAAAGTGACCGTTCCACCCAAGGAACTGACCGACATCGATGAAGGGATCAAGATAGAGATACTAAAAGACGCCGAGTAATCCTCGGGGGAGCTCTTCCAGAAAAAGGCGACCTGCACCGGCTCGAGGGGCCTGGCTGGCTAGTGCAGGCCGACTATGCGGCGCCGCACGAAATCCATCACTTCATCGATGTGAGTGCCAATGAAGAGGGTGCTATATATGGTGATCCCGAGGCCGAGGACGAGGGCGAGAGGGAGGGCGTAGCTCGCTCCGACGACGGCGATGAAACCGCCAAAATCGCTGCCCACCGGGATGAGCGCCATCGACAGAACTATGACGGAGCCCGCGATTATCCAATCCCGCACGGAAAACAGCTCACGCTGCGGCTGCGGCATGAGACGCACCACAGCCATGACTCGGTCTTCGACCGAGGCCTCCGCGGGAGAGACTCCGTAAGCGTCGGAGGCCGGCGCCTGCAAGGCTGCGCGCATGCGCTCCACCGTCGCCCTGCAGGAAGGGCAGGAATCGAGATGCCGGCGCAGCGCCCACCCAGGCTCCGAGCGGGCGTCGATACGGTCGTAGTGTTCGAGAAAAGTCTCACAACGCACTGTCAGCCTCCGATCCCCCACCGAGCCGCTCGCGGAGTAGGCGCTTGGCTCTGAATACGTGGGATTTGATCGTATTCACCGGAAAGCCAGTAATCTCGGATATCTCAGCGTACTTAAGATCGTAATAGAAAAAGAGTTCCAGGCACAGCGCCTGGCGGCGAGGAAGCTCCGCCATGGCCTCGCGGACCGCCCGAACCGTCTCCGCGCGCGCGTGGATCTCGTCGGTCCCTGGAGACCCAATCAGGGCCTCGTCATCCAAGCTCGCGCTCTCTCTACGCCGCTTTTTCGTATTGATCGCGGCATTGTAGGCGATGCGCAAAAGCCATGTCGAAAAGCGCGACTGCCCCCTGAAACTCCCCAGGCCGGAGTAGGCCTTGATGAACACCTCCTGGCTGAAATCCGCTGCGTCGTCCTCGTCGCGGAAAAAGCTCATTCCGAGACGAAAGACTCGCGAGCGGTGGCGCCCGACGAGAATTGCGTATGCCTCCGTATCGCCGTCGAGCACCCGGGAGACTACCTCCTCGTCGCTCGGCTCCCCGCTCTCCGAGGCGACGAGCGCGCTCATGCCCTGGACCGCCCCCTGCGCACGAAAAAGAACGCCAGGAAGCTCGCGCCGACGGCGAGCGGAATGGCTCCCCCAAGTAGCCCGTAGCTGAAGCCCTGCAGCACCAGAAACAGCACGCAGAGCACGATGCCTACGCAGGCGAGGAGAAGGCCGGCAAGCAGGCTGAACGTCTCCAGGTCGAGCCGTTTCGGTTCGTAGCCGCCGCGCTCTATGAGGGCGATCTTCTCTCTGTGGTTCCAGAGAAGATAGAAGAAGGCGACGACGCTTCCCATGACGATTCCCACGATGGGGATGATGGAGATGATTACCTGCGCTGCCAAAGACGGTACGGACATGCTGGTTCCTTTTCTTTGCCGACGGGCTCCGCCCGATCGGGGAGTGCCTCCGCCTGTCCCTCATTGGACACGCGGAGTGCTCACCTGGTTGCTATGATACCGATCTAGTTGCGATCACGTCGATGCCGGTGCCGAGGGCGTCGGCTATGAGCACCTGACCGCTCCTCACCGGCAGCGCGACTTCAAGATTGTAGATCGCCTGCAGCAATTTCGGAACCTCCTCGCGGGGGAAGGGAGCCAGGCTTCGGCAGGGAACCCGGCGCGGGGGGAAGCGGGTTGAGCCGCCTACCCCTTCGTCCGGCGCGACCGCCCCCTTCACCCTGCAGGTCGCGGTGACAGTCCGCTTTGGGGCGAGCAACTCCTCGCGCGCGTAGGCCGCCCCGCGCTGACAACGATTGCCCGTCACGTTCAGAGAGCCGCCCTCCACGCTATCTACCTTCAGGCGACAGCCCATGGGGCAGGTGATACAAACGAGTTCCCGCGTCACTTTGGCTTCCTTCAGAGAATCGATATCTCGATAATCGGGTCGGCCAGCGCCCCGGCCACCTCGAGCTCCGACGGCCCTAAAACGAGGGTCATCATCTCGGAAGGCTGGACGTGGCTCTTTTTCGAGCTCCGCACGACCCTATTGTTGAGCTTCGCCTCGAGCAGGGCATCGTTCTTCACGACGAGGCTGCGAAGATACAGTTTGTTTTCGCGCCCGGGCTCGACGCGGCCGGGATTTACGTAGCGCACATTGGACCCCGCCTTTACGCGAATCTCCGTCTTCGGCCTGCGCCCCTCGAGCCAGTCCGCCGCGAAGGCTCCCGCTCGCCGCGATTCCTCGACCACGTAGTCGACGAGGTCGTGCACATGGAGGACGTTTCCACAGGCGAAGACCCCCGGCACGCTGGTCATCATGGTGGAATCCACCGAGGCGCCGCTAGTCATGGGGTTGATCTCCACGCCCGCCTTGCGCGAAAGCTCGTTCTCGGGGACGAGCCCCACGGAGAGTAGAACGGTATCGCAGGGGATGTCGAAGGCCTTCTCGCTCCTCAGTGCCCCGTTCTCTATGGGAGTGATCTCTACTCCCTCCACCCGGCTCTTGCCGTAAATCTTGGTCGTGAGATGCGCCAGGTGGAGAGGTATGTCGAAATCGTGAAGGCACTGGACAATATTGCGCGTTATGCCCGAGGGATAGGGCAGTATCTCCACGACCGCGTGGACGGCGCAACCGACCCAGCTCATGCGCCGCGCCATGATGAGCCCAATGTCGCCGGACCCGATGACGACGATATCTTTTCCGGGGATGTAGCCCTCGATGTTGACGAGGCGCTGGGCGAGTCCCGCGGTGTATATGCCCGCGGGTCTAGATCCCGGAATACGGACATTGCCGCGGTTCCGCTCCCTGCATCCCATGGCCAGGACGACGGCCCGCGACCTGAGCCGCAGCACGCCGACCTCGGCCGACGCGCAGATCAGAGTCTTGAGCTCTCCCGCCACATCGATTTCGATCACCGTCGTCCGGCAGAAAGCGGCGATCCTTGACTCGGCGACCCGCTTCTCGAAACGCTCTGCGAACTCGGGCCCGGAGAGTTCCTGATCGAACTCGATGAGCCCGAATCCGTTGTGGATGCACTGCATCAGGATGCCGCCGAGGCTTTCCTCGCGCTCCACGACCGCGACCGTTTTTCCCCTGGCGTCGAGCTCGAGCGCGGCCGCCATCCCCGCAGCGCCTCCGCCGATCACGACGGCGTCGAAGTCAAGCTCCTTCACAGCTCGCCCCGGAGCAGGGTCGAATCGCCGCCAGATTTCGTGATCTGATTCCAAGACATGCCCGTCTCCCGCATGATCAGCTTGATGATCTTGTACGTGCAGAACCCGCCCTGGCAGCGTCCCATCTGCGCGCGCGTGAAGTATTTGATGCCGTCGAGTGTCGTGTGCCCCCGCCGAATCGCCGCGACGATTTCCGCCTCCGCGACTCGTTCGCAGCGGCAGACGATCTCGCCGTAGGCGGAGTCCTTCCGGATGAGCTCGTCGAGCTCATATGGCCCCAGGTCCTTCGCGCGCGGCAGCTTGTCTACGAAGGGGTCCCAATCGGGTTTCTCCACAAGACGAAGCCCGGCCTTCTTCAATAGGTCCTTCACATACTCGCCGATCGCCGGGCTGGCCGTGAGGCCCGGAGACTGGATGCCCGCCACCTGCACCAAGGCCGGCGCCTTCGCGGAGTTGTCGATGTAGAAATCTTCGCCGAGCACGGACCTGATACCTGCGAAGCTCATGATCACGTCGCTCTCCGAAATCGAGGGGATCATGGCGCGCGCGGACTTCAGGATAGCGTCGAGCTGTTCCCTCGTGGTGGCCGAATCTTGCTTGTCGTCGACAGCGGCGGCTGTGGGCCCGATGAGGACGGTACCCTCCACAGTAGGAATGACGAGCATGCCCTTGGACAGCTCGTTTGGCACCGGGAACACCACGCGGCTTGGCTTCGCCTTCGTCAACCGGTCCAGGAGATAATACTCGCCCTTCCGGCCCCGTATCCGGAACTCCTCGGCTCCGAACAGGAGCGAAACCTCGTCGGCGAAGAGCCCCGCAGCATTGACGACGTAGTGAGCTCGAAGGGAACGGCCGTCCTCGGATTCCACATGCCACCAATCGCCTTCGCGGACGGCGCTCGCCGCTCGCCATCCGGTCATGAGGCGTAGCCCGTTCTTCATGGCCGATTCCACGAGCGAAAAAACGAAACGATAAGGCTCGATGATGCCGCCGCCGGGCGCATAGAGCCCCCCCACGGTCTCGGCCGAAAGCTTCGGTTCGAGTTCGAGCATGCGCTCGCGCGAGCACATTTCTATGCCGATCGCGCCATTCTCGAGGCCCTGCGCATATAGCTGCTCGACGGCGCGCATCTCGTCCTCGTGCAGAGCGGCCACCACAATGCCGCAGCGCTCGAAGGGGAAGTCCAACTCGGCCTTGAGCCGATCGAACATCATCGCGCCTTGGAGCTCGAGCCTCGACTTCAGGTGCTTCTTGTTGTGATGGAAACCGCCGTGGACGATCCCCGAGTTGGCCTTCGAAACCCCGAAGGAAACGTCGACTTCTTTATCCACCAAGGCGACATCGAGCTCGTAGGCGGAAAGGCGTCGGGCGATGCTCGCTCCGCTCACGCCGGCCCCGATTATGAGGACGTCGTAGCTGTCGGACGGTCTCGCGGCTCTTACCCGAGCCTTCGTTGTTCCGCTCATCGTCGCATTCCTCTTAAGTGCGATAGTAGCACTCATGTCTCGGCAAGGGGAAGCGAAACGTCAACGCGCGCCCCGGAAGCATCGCCGGCGGCGCCGAAGAAATACCGGCCGCCTCGTTTGCGAACAAGGGTGTTCGTAATCCGAAAGCCGAGCGAGGCGGCGCGGTCGGGAGCGAAGTCCGCGGGAAACCCGGGACCGTCGTCCTCCACGCGGAGCTCGACCTGTGTTCCCTCGCGCCTCACGACGACCCGTATGGAGCCCCCGCCCCTCGGGATGATGGCGTGCTTGTACGCGTTGGAGACGAGCTCGGTGAGCAGGAGCCCCGCGTCTATGCAAAAGTCCATGGGGGCATCGACGCGCTCAACGCTTATGGAGAGATCGACGTTCTCACTCTCAGATCCGTAGGTCGCTGCGAGCTGCTCCACGAGGTCTTTGGCGTAGTCGCCGAAATCGATGAGCTCGCCGGATGCGAGGCTGTACAATTTCTCGTGGACCATACTCACCGCGCGGAGACGGTCGCGCACCTCCCCGTATGCCTCGAGCGCCGCGGGCTCCGTCGCTCGATGCGCCTGCAGGGCAACTATGCTCGAGACGATCTGCAGGCTGTTCTTTACCCGATGATGCACCTCCCGCAGGAGGAGCTCCTTTTCGGCCACCGTCATCTCGAGCTGTTTCTGGACGACAACAGACTGCGCTATTTCATGCTCGAGGCTGCCGTTCGCGGCCGTGAGCTCCGTAGACAGAGTCTCCACTTCGGAGAAGGCCGCGGTGAACCGCCTCTCCAGCACGAGCGCCTGGAAGCCGACGAAGAGGGTGAGGCCAAGCGGAAGAAGGTTGCCCGTGGCTACGACGAAGGATGAGTACAGCATGTCGTTGACGGCGGCGGAGCCTATGATGACACTGCCGGCGAGCATCGCCCAACTGCCTCTTCTGCGATGGACGACCGCAGGCACCAGGATCAACACGAGCACCGCCGCGATGCTGAGGAGGGCGACCGGGTAGTAAACAGAGATGGTCCTTGTCAGCAGCGGCAGCGGACTGAAGGGAACGAGGAGGAGGAAGGCCAAACTCGGAAGGGACAGGAAGACCCGAAGAAGGGGACTTGATTCGTCGGGGAAAAAGCTCGCGAAAAACAGGCCGGCGGTGGGCACCGCAAGGAAGGCGGTCACGTATTCGAGCCTGATGAGCAGATCGAAGCCGATTTCAGGAAAGACCTCGGTGATGCTGTATTCCCCAGTTACGAGGATCCGGAACGCGATCACCAGGGCGAAGAGGCAGAGGAACAAAGAGCTGAGCTCTTTCTTCCTGAAAACAAAAAAGGAAAAACGGCTCAGCGCTATGGCGAGAATGAAGCCGCCGAGCGCGAAGGAGAGCAGGTCGCTCCTTCGCTTGGCTCCAACCACGCTCTCTTGGTCGCCGATGATGAACGCGCGCCACATCCCTCCTGTTCGGTACTCATGGTTCGAAACCCAGACCGTGAGGTCGATTTCCGATGCGGCTGGAAGTCGCACGACTCCCGGAGCATAGCCAGCCCTGGCTTCGCCCGCCTGGACCGCAGGACTGCCGGCGTGGGCGATTTCCGTCCCGTTCGCGAAAAGCCGGAAGGCCGTGGACACAGTCTTATACCGAAGGGCCAGATCTCCCGCAGTCTCGGCGAAAAGAATCTTGAGTCTGTACGTGCCTGCGCCTCTGCCGGCACGCTCTCCTGCGTCGTTTCCCTTCCAGAAATCCGGGATCGACCTGAGCTGACCTCCCGTTGCCGCCGCGGCATCTTCGGGGGCGAGCAGTCTTCCTGGAAAAAACACCCATGTCCCCGACAGCGAGACAGCCCCGTCGCGTTTGAAGTCCCAGGCCCTCAGGTCCAAGAGACCGCCTGCCGCGCGCGGCCGGGGGGGAACGGCTTCCTCCGCGCTGGCCGTACGACCGGGCCTCGGCCCTGAAAGCAGGGGAAGTGCGACTCCGAGGACGAGGGTCGCGAGAATCAGGCGGAGGAAGCGCAGGCTTCGGCCGACTCTCAGGCCCATCTCACGAGGCCGGGCACGTAGGGGCTCGCGAGAGCCGGATGGGTCGGCATGACGCGCGCGGAGTAGCCGTGTTGACCGGTCATGGTGCAGGTGACCGTGATCCGATATTCCCATATGCCGCCCTTCTTCTCGACGGCCGTCATCTCGTCCCGCTCCGCGCGCTGCAACTCTCCCTTGCTGGAAAGCGCGCCGTGGTAGAGCTCCACCCTCGTTTCGCTGGGCTCCAGGCCCGCGAGGTCCACCATCGCCACAACGTTGATGGTGTCGCCCCGCTCCATGACCGGCTTCGCGTCGGTCTGTAGATCGCTGATGGCCACGGCTGGCCAGGCCAGCGAGACCTTGGCGAGGTAGCCGGCGAGTTCCTTGGCCTGGGCGAAGCCGCCCGCGTAAAGTCCTCGCCAGTTCTCGAGGGCGGGTATGTAGAATCGCTCGGAGTATTCCTTCAGCATGCGATGCGTCGAGAACTCCTTGCCGATCGTGCGCATGGAGGCCTTCATGCGCTTGATCCACTCCCGGGGCAGGCCATCCCTCCCTTGCTGGTAGAAGAGGGGGACGATCTCGTGCTCCAGAAGGTCGTACAGCGCCTCGCTCTCGATGCCGTCCTGGAGTTCCTCGTCCTCGTACACCTCCCCCGAGCCGATGGCCCAGCCGATATCCGGAGAGTAGCCCTCCGCCCACCAGCCGTCCAAGACAGAGCAGTTGAGGACGCCGTTTATCCCGGCCTTCATGCCGCTCGTCCCGGATGCCTCGAGCGGGCGCCGCGGCGTGTTCAGCCAGACATCGGAGCCGGCCGTCATGTAGCGCGACATCGTCATATCGTAATCCTCGAGAAAGACGATCCTGCTCTGCACCTCCTCCCTCCGCGAGAAATGCACGAGCTCCTTAATGAGCTCCTTGCCCGGTATGTCGTGGGGGTGAGCCTTGCCGGCGAAGATGATCTGAACGGGGTGTTCCTTGTCCGATATCAGGCGGATGAGCCGGTCGGGGTCGCGCAAAAGGAGGTTGCCCCTTTTGTAGGTGGCGAAGCGCCGAGCGAAGGAGATCGTGATGGCGTAGGGAGAGAGAACGTCCTGGGCTCGATGGAGCGCGCCCTCGGCCGCGCCTACCCTCTTCATCGCGCGAACCAGACGCTCGCGGGCGAGGACGACGAGGCGCTCCCTGCGCCGTTCGTGGCTCCTCCACAGCTCCTCGTCCGATATTCGGTCGATTCGGTCCCATATGTCCAAGTTGGCCGGCTCCTCGTAGAAACGCGGGCCGAAGTAGCGGTCGAGAAGCTCCAGGAGGTTGTGCGAGGCCCACGTGCGCGGATGGATGCCGTTCGTAATATGGGATATGGGAACCTCCGACTCCGGCAGACCAGGCCACAGCCCCGCCCACATATGCCGGGAGACGGCGCCGTGGAGCTTGGAAACGCCGTTGTTGTAGGCGGAAAGCTTGAGGGCCAAAATGGTCATGCAGAAGCTTTCGTTCTGGTCCTCCGGCTTTTCCCTTCCGAGCGCGAGGAATTGCCCCCATTCAAGGCCGAGTTGCTGGGCGAGGCTGCGGAAGTATTTTTCCATGAGATCAATGCCGAAACGTTCGTTCCCCGCCGGGACGGGCGTATGCGTAGTGAAGATGTTCGTGGGCCAGAGCGCCTGTGCGGCTTCGGCAAAGGAGAAGGAACGCTCGGCCATGATCTCGCGAATGCGCTCGAGGCCGAGAAAGGCCGAGTGGCCCTCGTTCATGTGCGTCACCGCAGGGTTTATGCCGAGGGCGCGCAGGGCTCTGATGCCCCCGATGCCGAGCAGTATCTCCTGACGTATCCGCGTCTCCCTGTCGCCGCCGTACAACGCGGCCGTTATCGTGCGATCGTCGGCCGCGTTCTCGTCGATGTTCGTGTCCAGGAGATAGAGCGAAGCCTTGCCGACCTTGACTTCCCAGATCTGCGCGGCGATTGTTTTCCCCGCCATCTCGACGGAGATCAGAATCGGCCTACCGGTCTCGTCAAAGCACCGATAGACGGGCATGTTGTACCAATCGTTCTCGGGGTAGGATTCCTGCTGAAAGCCGTCGGGATTCAGGTACTGCTTGAAGTACCCCTCTCGATACAGGAGGCCTACGCCGACGAGGGGGAGGCCCATGTCGCTCGCCGTCTTCATGTGATCGCCGGAGAGGATGCCGAGGCCGCCGGAATAGGTGGGGAGAGAGACATCGAGTCCGAACTCCATCGAAAAGTAGGCGACCACTCCGTCGCGCTTGCCTTTGTACCAGGTCTCTCCCTTCTTGTAGCGCTCGAACTTCCCCGCGACCTCCGCGAGCGCGGCCAAGTAAGAGTCATCTTGAGCCAGCTCGTCGTAGCGCTCCTGAGCCACCATGCCGAGCATCTTCGCTGGATTCTGATTGGACTGAAGCCATACGTCGTAGTCCAGACGTATGAACAGCATCACGGCTTCGAAATTCCACGATAGCCAGAGGTTATGGGCTATTTCCTCGAGACAGGCCAAAGCCGGGGGAATCTTCGGCTTTACGGTGTGCGAGACGATCTTCATGGTCGCCGCCTTCACGACGAGAGTGGCAGCCCGACCGCTCGGCCCGGCTGCTTACACCCGAAGCCTAGTCCAGGGGAGGGCCCCCGTCAATAATAAACCGGTTTATCTACCGGCAATAGGCCTCGGCGCTATGAAAGGCACGAGCGCCAAGCGACCGCACGTAGTACAATGGAGGCATCATGCCATCCCAGCGCGAAACGGAGATAGGCTTCGAGCGACGACGCTCCCTCCTCATCGTTCGGATCAGGGGATCCATCGAGCTGTTCTGTGTGGAAAGCCTGCGAAAAAGCATCGCCGACGCGCTCGAAGCCGAAGAGACAACGGCTCTCGTCGTATCGTTTGCAGAGGTGACGCTCGTGGACAGCACGGGGCTCGGGCTGTTCATCGCGCTGGAAAAGCGGCTTCATGGAAGCTGCGAGCTGCGGCTCTGCGAGATGTCGGCGAGCGTCAAGGCGGTATTCCAGTACGCGCGCATCTTTTCCCGCTTCGATGTCGACGATTCCCTCGCTTCCACCCTGGCCTCGCTCGGAGCCAAGCCATGAACGCGGCCGATGCGGGCATAGACGTCGAGGCGCGGTACTTCCTTACGAAGGCCGGAGAACGCTACTGCGCTCAAAGTAGAATCCCCGTTAAGGATCTTACCACCTACGACGGTGAGCGGGCATCGGGCTTCGAATGGCGACGCTGCAAGGTCGAGCTGCTCAAGAAGCTCGTCATCTACGGGCTCCTGACCTCGATCGAGATCACTCGTTTCGAGTTCGTCTCGAAACGCGCGCCCCTCATCGGCCTGACCCGCGCCATGCTCACGGGCATCCTGCTCAAGCGCTTCCGCGCCCAACTGAAGCTGCGCCTCCGCGAGCACCCGGCCGCGGCCGCGGTCATCGCAAATCCCTCCGTCGCGCTGACCGCGGCGGATCGCGGGGCCCTCGCCGCGGCCCTGGCCGAACGTTCCTCCTGGATCACGGCGCTCCGCGCGTCGATCGAGGCCGAATGCCTCTCCGCCTTCGCAGCGGCGCCGCTTCAGGGTCCGGAGGAGGAAGCCGAGCGGAGCAGGGGGATGACGGACCTGATCGAGGCGATCGACGACGAGACCTGGCTCCTCATGGCTTTGACAGGTCCGGATCTCGTCGGGCCCGTATCGGCCATGGTCCAGTCCTATTCGACCCGCCTGGGCATCGCCGAGACCCTCACGTTGATGCTCATGGAGTTCGTCCAGTACGCGGAGCGCTCCCATCTGCTCAACATGGCCGAGCGGGACCGCTACGTTCGCGCCCACCCCGAAGAACTGGATCGCATGCTCGGCGAACCCGAGTTCAGAGACAAACTCCTAGAGCGTGCGGTGGAACGGGGAGAGCTGATCTTCATCGGCATCTCCTTCACGGGGACGATACTCAATCCTTCGGCGCCGACCACCGTGGAGATCAGGGTGCGGAACCGCGGCCTTATAGGCTATGCTTCGCGCACCGAGATGATCAACCGCCGAGTCAAGATGGTGAAGGAGAGCAGCCTTGATCAGATTCTTCAGGAGCAGGAGAGAAACGATCCCGGCGCGGGTCTGGGTCTGTTCTATTTGTCCAACCTCGAAGAGGCCTGCGCCCAGGAGGGCATCGCCTTCCGCACCTCCATCCAGCGCGACGAGTTCCGCGACGAGACCATCTCGCTCATGAGCGTAACCATCTAGAGGACGCGGTGAGAAAAATCGTCTTCGCCGCTGCCTCGATCGTCCTCCTCGCCCTCGTTCCCGCGTCGAGAGCCGCCTGCGCGGAGGACCTGCCTAATATCGGATGGAAAAACGGCCCCTTCGACGCGACCCTATTCCCCTCCCTCGATGTAGGCACTCACTACAACAGACTCGGCTTTCTCCTCCGCGAGGTTGGCCGCTTCGATGCCTCGGGATTCTCTTGGGGAACGGGAGCCTTCGCCTCCGCCAAGGCTTCGGCGACCACCCTCGGCATCACCGGCTCCGGGCTCACAACCTCCTTCGGCCTTGACGGTCTCCTCGGTTTCGGCCCGGCGGTCTCCGCCCCCGCGCCCTGGCCGGATTTCGGGCTGAAGCGAAGTCGAGAAATCCGCTACGAATGGACGGCCTATTTGGACACCTGGGGAACAGGGCAATTCAGCGGTCGAATCGAATTCGTCGCTGCGGACCGCGATCACTCCTTGGGCGTCGTCATGCAGGATGACCTGTTCAGCCCTCCCTTTCGCGATGAATACAGAACCGGCGCCGTCGAGCTAAGCTACGGATTCGAATGGGGCGGAGTGGATTCCGCCTTGGGGATCGGAACGAAGATATGGACCGGCTCGACCTTCGGCAACGGCGTCTTCCATCGGGGCCAGGTGATCGTCATGAATTCCTCTTTGCCGGGCGTAAACGATTCGGCGGGAGTCCTCTACCTCGCCTGCCGTCGCGGAGCGATCAGCCTGGAGCTCGGATGGGATTCAGAGTTTATACGCAATGTTCTGCAGAACGGCGTGCACTGGTTGATCGACGACGGGATCGTTCCGCTCGTCGACCGGCCAGACCGTCCCTACGTCCTCTTCACGCTCTATCCGGACGGCGACCTGTACTGAAAAGACGCGTGGCTGTGGCGAGAGCCGCGGCCGCGCGCTCTGGCGCTCACCTGCCCCTTCTACGCAGAAAGCCCTGGAGCCGACCGAACAAGCCGTCGCGCCGGTCTTCGCCTGAAGGATTTTCAGCGCCTCTGCTCCGGGGGTCCGCTTTCGAGAGCCCTTCACGGGGAGTGCCTCGGGAACCGCCAGAGTTCGTCTGGCGACGCGCCCGCTCTTCCCGCTGCTGGTCGCGGCCTCCGGCTCGGCGGGCATCAT
>Ga0187814_10000591_pt1 | contig 12613 bp, 11 predicted proteins | sample NC_S_4_FD_132450 | JGI IMG/M metagenome (GOLD analysis project Ga0187814, IMG submission 132450) | Wetland sediment microbial communities from Neuse River Estuary, North Carolina, USA - ASW-S_4 | ecosystem: Environmental > Aquatic > Freshwater > Wetlands > Sediment | place: USA: North Carolina... | reverse complement strand
GCTGCTTACAGTGGTGCCATGGCCGAGGTCGCGAGGGTTTACCCACTGAACAGGCAGCAGCCCGAGCCGCTGTGGCGGGAGGTGCTCGGGCAGCGACTGCGGGAGCTGCGCACGGACCGCGACGAGACGCTGGCGCAGACCGCGCGGCGGGCCGGGATCTCGCCGCAGTACCTGTCCGAGGTCGAGCGCGGGCGCAAGGAGCCGTCGAGCGAGATGATCGCCGCGCTCGCGGGCGCGCTCGGCACCACCCTCGCCGACCTGACCACCCAGATCACCCACGACCTGCGCGGCCCTCGCGCTTGCGCGACCCCGGTCCCGCTCGCTCTCGCCGCGTGAATCACGCCTGGCCTAACGACCGGTCGGTGAGCACCTGGTCGATGAGGCCGTATTCGATCGCCGCCTGCGCGGTGAAGATGCGGTCCCTGTCGGTGTCGGCGCGCAGCGCCTGCACGGTCTGCCCGGTGTGCGCGGACAGGATCGACTCCATCTCGGCGCGCAGCCGCACCACCTCGTCGGCCTGCAGGATCAGGTCCGGGATCGCGCCCTGGCCGCGTGCGGCCGGCTGGTGCAGCACGACCCGGGCGTGCGGCAGCATGGCACGCCGTCCCGGCGCCCCGGCGGCGAGCAGCACCGCCCCGGCGGCGATCGCCTGGCCGACGCACGTGGTGTAAACCGGCGCCTGGATGTACTGCATGGTGTCGTAGACGGCGAGCATCGAGGTGATGTCGCCGCCCTCGCAGTTGATGTACAGGTTGATCTCCTGGTCCGGGCTGCGCGCCTCCAGGTAGATGAGCTGCGCGGTCAGCGTGTTCGCCACGCCCGGGTCGATCGCGGTGCCGAGGTAGACGATCCGCTCGGTGAGCAGGTGCGAGTAGACGTCCATGATGCGGTCGCCCCGCGGGTGCTCGGCGATGACGTTGGGGATCGTGTACGTGCTCATGACGCGGCCTCTTCTCCGTGTTGGCGGAGACCAGCCGGCGCCCGGAGACCGAAGGGCCGCTTCCTGGACGGCATCACCTGGCCGAACGACTCCGCGATGGCGTCGATGAACCCGTAGTCGCGGGCCTCGGTGGCGCTGTACCAGTGGTCGTGCCTGGAGTCCTCGAAGATCCGCTCTGGCGGCTGGCCGGTGTCTTCGGCGATGATGCCGAGCACGGTGTCCCGGGTGTGCCGCAGGTCGTTGGCCTGGAGTTCGACCTCCACGGCCGAGCCGCCGATGCCGGCCGAGCCCTGGTGCATGAGGATGCGCGCGTGCGGCAGCGCGTACCGCTTGCCCTTCGTGCCGGCCGACAGCAGGAACTGTCCCGCGCTGCACGCGATCCCGAGTGCCAGCGTCGCCACGTCGCACGGCACGAGCCGCATGAGGTCACGGATCGCCAGCATCGACGGGACCGAACCGCCCGGGGAGTTGATCCACAGCGCGACATCCGCGTCCTGATCCTCGTCGGCGAGGGTTAGCAACTGCGTCGCCAGCAGAGTGCCGTTGTCATCGTCGAGGACACCGTCGAGCACGAGAATGCGTCGCTGCAGCAGAGAAAGCCGCGACCGTTCGGTAAAGACTGGGATCTTTTCTTCCTGAGCCATGCCCTAAGCCTGCGCGACGAACGGCCGGACGCGCGCCCTACGCTGCCGTGGGCGGATCTGCCGACAGCAGCGCGGGCGGCACGGAGCTGGCTACGAGCCGCTGCGCTGCTTCGGCATGTGCTCGATCACCGCGTCCGGGCCCGGGTACACCAGACCGGTGTGACCGTCGTCGAACCTGACCAGGTACGGCGGCTCCCCCTTGTCACCGTGCACCTCAACGATCTCGCCGTGCCTGTCCGCGTGCCCGACGACGTTGCCGTGAATGCAGATCTTGTCGCCGATGGTCGCTTCCATGCCGTGCTCCCTCCGCGTCGGCGTCAGGTGTGCCGCCTAGCCCAAGCCTCGCACGTCCGCCACGGCCATGACCAGCGGCTAAACCGGGGCATTCCCGGCGTGAACAACAGCACGTCACTGCTGTGCGGGCCGAGATAACCCGCAAAAGTCCGCCTTGTCGGGCAAGACTTATCTCATGGGGAATCGAGGTTTTCGGCTGGCAATCGTCGCGGTGTCATGCGCGGCGGCCGCGTTCGGCGCGACCGGGGCGACTGCCGCCCGGGCCGCCGCGCCCGCGGCGTTCGGCGCGACGGTCACCGTGAACACCTCGGGGAAGATCGCCGGCGAGATCAACGGCCATTACGCGGGATTGTCCTTCGAGTCGGGCACCCTCGCCAGCGGCAAATTCGACGACGTCGGTGACCTCGCCCGGATGCTGAAGAACCTGGGCAGCTCGGTCATGCGGTTCGGCGGCTTCTCGGCGGACCAGAAAAGCTACACGGGTGCGAGCGCGAGCGCCCTCGCGGGCCTGGCCAGGCTCGCGAGGGCGTCCGGCTGGTCGGTGCTGTACAGCGAGAACCTCGGCACATACGGCCCCAAGACCAGCGCTGCCGTGACCGCGGACGCCAGGAAAGTCAGCGCGGCGCTCGGCAGCCACCTGTTCGCGATCGCCTGTGGCAACGAGCCGGAACTGTTCGTGAAGAAGGGGCTTCGGCCGGCGTCCTACACCGAGGCCGACTACCTGGCGGAGGCGGCCAGCTGCCTGGCCGCGGTCCGCGCCGGGGCGCCGAAGGCGACGCTGGCCGGACCGGACACCTTCATCGTGAGCTGGCTGCTCGGATACGCACCCGATGCGCGCAAGGTCGGCTTGATCGTCCACCACTACTACCCACTGGGCTGTCCGGGCGGCACGGCCGCACAGCTCGCCGCCACGCTGCTGTCGCCAGCGCTGGCCGCCGCGACGGCCGCCAGGTTCAACACGGTGGCGAGCGTGGCCAGGATCGCGCACGCGCCGCTGTGGATAGACGAGACCAACACGGCCGCCTGCGGCGGAGTCCGCGGGCTGAGCGACTCGTACGCGTCCGCGCTGTGGGCCATCGACTTCATGCTGACCGGTGCCGAGCACGGGGTGTCAGGGATGAACTTCCACGGCGGGCTCGGCGCCAGCTGCCACGGCTACACGCCGCTGTGCCAGGTCGCCGCGAACGAGTACGCCGCCCAGCCGGTCTACTACGGCATGTTGTTCACTCACCTGCTGGGCAGCGGGCACCTGCTGCGGGTCACCGTGTCCACGACCACCACGGCCGGGAACATCGCCGCTTTCGCGCTGCGCCCGCTGACAGGCGGCGGGCTGCGGCTGATCGTGGAGAACCTGAGCCAGTACACCGCGGGCGCGCGGCTGCGCGTGGGCGGGCACCCCGCTTCGGCTACGGTCCTGCACCTGACCGGGCCGTCGCTGCTCGCGACGTCCGGCGTCCGCATCCAGGGCGCCGCCGTCGCCGCGAACGGAAGCTTCGCCCCCGGCAAGCCGGACACCGTGCGCTGTTCGGCGGGAAGCTGCCCGGTCACCATCGCTCCGTACACAGCGGTGCTGGTCACCGTCGGCTAAGGCCAGTTTTCTTATCCCGAACGAAGCGGGCCGGCTCCCTCGGCTAACCGACTGCTCGCTCCACGACGGCGCCGGCGGCAAGCAGCCGGTCCTCGCTGCCGGCCGGACCGATGAGCTGCAGGCTCGCGGGCAGCGGTCCGTCAGCCGGAACCGGCAGCGCGAGCGCTGGCACCCCGCCCGCGTTCACCAGTGAGTTCAGGCCGCGGATCTTGTGCATGTCCTGCGCGTCCTCGAGGAACACGGGGAAGCCGAGCAGCGTCGGCGCGGCGAGCAGTTCCACCCGGCCCCAGACGCCGTCCAGGATGGTCTTGAAGCTGGCGATCTCCTGGCGGGCGGCGGCCAGTTGAGCCGGGCTGATCTTGGCGCTGTCGAGGAGCCGGTTCCTGACGTCGTCGCCGATCCGGTCCGCCGCGGTCCTGACGAGTTCGGCGTTGCTCGCCCACGTCTCGGCCCCGAGCACCGTGATGGATGCCGCGATGAACGCAGCGAGCCGCGGGATCGTGACCGGCCGCACGTCGAATCCCGCCGCGCGCAGCGCGGCGTCGATTGCGTCGTTGATCGCCGGGTCGGCGTCAATCGCCAGCCTGCCGACGGTACGCGGCGCGTCCCCGGCCGCGGTGAACCCCGGCTCGATCAGCGCCATCCCCGCGGCCAGGCCCTTGACGTCCCTGGCCATCGGCCCCACGGTGTCCAGGCTCGGCGCGAGCGGGCGCACGCCGGCCACTGAAACGCGGCCGAAGGTGGTCTTGAGCCCCGCTACCCCGCAGCACGCGGCCGGGATGCGGATCGACCCGCCGGTGTCGGTCCCGTAGGCGACGTCGGCTTCGCCGGCTCCCACCGCCGTCGCGGAACCGCTCGACGACCCGCCGGGCACCCGGCGCGGATCGAGCGGGTTGACCGGGGTGCCGAAGGCCGCGTTGACCCCGCTGATGCCGTAGGCGAGTTCGTGCAGGTTGGTCTTGCCGGCGAAGCGTGCTTGCCCGGCGTTCATCGCCGCCCGCAGCCCCGCCAGGCACTGGGCATCCTGTTGCGCCGGCTCAGCGGTGTCGGCGACCGCACGGGATCCCGCGGTCGTCGGCAGGCCCGCCATGTCGATGAGGTCCTTGACAGCGACCCGAAGCCCCGTGCCCGGGGCGGTTTCCGTGACGATCCAGGTAGACACGGCGGACAGGTTACCCTGAGGGCCAGGTCCTAGACGCGGCGGCCGGCGCCGCCGAGGAGCCAGGTCCGGCCGATGGCGGGCGCGGGCGCGCTGCCGCGCCAGTCGGCGACCGGCACCAGTCCTGGCTCGGCGAGCTCGAAGCCGCTGAACAGCTCGAGGATCTCCGCCTCGGTGCGGAAGGCGCCGCCTGGCGAGTTGGACGTGCCGTAGACCTGCTTGACTTCGCTGGCCTTGCCGCTGCCGCCGGGCACCTGGCTGGGAACGCCGTGCGACAGGGCCATGTAGCTGCCGGGAAACATGACCTCGCGGAAGGCCGCCACGATCGGCGCTGCGTCGGTGGCGAAGTGCAGCACGGAAAAGAACAGCACGGCGACCGGCTCGGAGAAGTTGATCAGCCTTCTCAGCGCCGGGTCGCCGAGGATCTCCGCCGGCCGCTCCATCGCGGCCTCGACGACCGCGACGTTACCGGTGTCCTCGAGCAGTGCCCGTGCGTGCGCGCACACCACCGGGTCGTGGTCGACGCAGACCACGCGTGCGCCTGGTGCCGCCGCCTGAGCCACCTCGTGCACGTTGCCCCTGGTGGGCAGGCCGGTCCCGACGTCGATGAACTGCCGGATGCCCTCGCCCGCGAGGAACCGCACGACCCGGCCGAGAAACGCCCGGTTCTCGACCGCCACCGGGCGTATCTCAGGCGCGGTCGCCAGGACCTTCTCGGCGGCATCCCTGTCAACGGCGAAGTTGTCCTTGCCGCCGAGGTAGTAGTCGTACATCCGGGCCGTGCTCGGCGTCTTAGCGTCGAACGCGCGCGTGATTCGCTCGTGGGCCACGGTTCAGGCTCCCGGGTCGTACCAGGCGTCGCCCTGGTCAACGAGCGAGGTTGCGTCCGGACCCCAGCTGCCACGTGCGTAGGCGACCACGGGGACCACGTCCCCGAGGACGGGGTCGACGACCTGCCAGCAGGCTTCCACGGTGTCCTCCTGGGCGAACAGCCAGCGCTCGCCGCCGAGCGCGGCGCCGATGAGCCGGTCGTACGGACGCATCTCGGCGCCGGGATGCTCGGCGAAGACAAGCTCCTGCACTTCGGGTTCCCAGCCGGCACCCGGCTTCTTGCCGACCAGGGTGAGCGAGGCACGGTTCTCCGGGTAGATGCGGAAACGCAGCCCGTTGCCTGCGTGCCGGTCGCCGAGCCCGAACGCGTCGTGCGGCGGCTGCCGGAACCTGATGCTGACCTCGGTCGCCGTGACCGGCAGGCACTTGCCCGCACGGATCAGGATCGGCACCCCCGCCCAGCGCCACGAGTCGGCGGCGAGCCGGACCGCCACGAACGTCTCGGTTCTCGAGCCGGGCGCCACTCCGGCCACGGACAGATACCCGTCGTACTGTCCCTTCACGACGTCGGCCGGGCCAAGCGGCCGTAGTGCCCCGATCAGCTGCGACTTCGACACCATCCACGAGTCCAGCCCGGTCCCGTCCGGCGGGTCGGCCAGCACGGTGGCGAGGACCTGGAGCATGTGGTTCTGCACCACGTCCTTGAGCGCTCCGGTCTTGTCGTAGAAGCTGCCCCGGTCGGCGACGTCGAACGTCTCGGCCATCGTGATCTGAATGGACTGCACGTGGTTGCGGTTGAGCAGCGGCTCGATGACCGAGTTCGCGAACCGGGCGAACATCAGGCTTTCCACTGGGTCCAGCCCCAGCCAGTGATCCACCCGGTAGATGGCTTCCTCAGGGAAATACTGGTGCAAGGTCTGATTGAGCGCGCGCGCGCTCGCCAGGTCATTGCCGAACGGCTTCTCCACCATGACCCGGGAGCCGGCGGCACGCCCGGCGCCGGAGATGCCCTCGGCGATCCGCCCGAACAGCGGCGGCGGTACCTCCAGGTAGTACAAGATCCGCTGCGCGGAGCCGAGCTCGGCAGACATCGCCGCGTACGTAGCCGGATCGGACAGGTCGCCGTCGACATAGCGCAGCAGTTCCAGCATCTTGACCGCGGCAGGGCTGGCCGGGTCCATGTTGTTCAGCTTCAGGGACGCGGTCGCGTAATCGCGGAACTGCGGCAGCCCCCAGCCGCTCTTGGCCACCCCGATGACGGGCACCGTGAGCACACCACGCTCCACCAGTCCCACGAGCGCGGGAAACGTTTCCAGCTTCGCCAGGTCGCCGGTGGCGCCGAAGATTACGAGCGCGTCGACCGTGTCAGCACCCATATGTCCCAATACTGCCAGGCTTGTACCGGCCCGCGGTGGCTAATCGCCGAGCGGCTCGTAATCGAACCAGTCGAACCGCACCGTCCCCGCGGCGGCGTACATGCCGATCACGCGGCCGGTGAATCCCCCCGCGACCTCGGTCGACAGGTACCTTCCGTCGAGCTCGGCGAGCACGCGGAACGTCCCGTCCGGCTCCTCTACGCCGAGGCGCAGCACGTCAGGTTCCTTGCGCGGATGTGTCATGCCAGGGGGTGCGGCGTGCGCCTCGATCCGCAGCACGGCCTGCCGCGCGGGTACCGCCTGGACGGCCACCGTCTGGCAGATGCTGGGATCAGGATGAAACCCCGCGATGACCGGGTTGGCGAACGTTCCGCTGGCCCATCCGTCCGCGCCCGTCTGGCTCATCCGACCGGCTCCGCAGGCGCGGAGAGCAGCAGCTGGCAGCCCAGCGCGGCGACGCACAGGGCTGCGATCATGATTCCGGCGATGGTCGCGGCGCCCTGCCCGCCGAGCCCGGCTAGCGGCGAGAAGATCGCGCCGAGCATGAATGGCAGCGCACCGAGCCAGGCCGACGCCGTTCCCGCGATCGAGGCGTGCCCGGCCAGGGCCAGCGCGGTTCCGTTCGGCCGCATCATTCCAAAAGACGACACGTAGACGAACAGCGGGACCAGCAGGGCCGCCAGCGGCGGATGCCCGGTGAGCGCCACGGCCAGGAAGGCGAGCCCGCCGGCCACCTGGACGGCCAGCGACGCGTGCACGACCGTCGGCACCGGCAGCCGGCGGACAAGCCTGGCGCCAAGCTGCGCCGCCAAGGTCAGCCCGATGGCGTTGATCATGAAGATCAGGCTGAACAACTGGGCGCTCTTGCCGTAGGCGTCCTCGACGATGAACGGCAGCGACGAGATGTAGGTGATCAGCGCCGCGGTGCAGAGCGCGACCGCCAGCGCGTTGCCGGTGTACTGCCGGTCCCGCACCAGCGTCCGTGAGTCGTCAAGGAGCTGGCGGAGCCTAGACGGCGTGCGCCGGCCGGGCGGCAGCGTTTCCGGCAGGAACCAGCTGGCGATCAGCAGCACCAGGCCGATCGCGGCGAGCACGCCGAACACGCCGCGCCAGCTGGTGAACCGCAGGACCTGCCCGCCGATCACCGGCGCGAGCACCGGCGCCAGCCCGAAGACCAGGGTCAGCGAGCCGAGCACCCGGGCCAGTTCGGTCCCCTCGTACATGTCCCTGACCATCGCCAGGCTGAGCACCACGCCGGCCGCCCCCGCCATGCCCTGCAGGAAGCGGAACGCGATGAGCGAGCCGATGTCCGGCGCCAGCGCGCAGGCGACCGAGAGCGCGATGAAGGCTGCCAGCCCGGCGAACAGCGGACGGCGGCGGCCAAGCCGGTCGCTCAGCGGGCCCGCCACCAGCTGCCCGATGGCTAGCCCGGCCAGGCAGCCGGACAAGGTGAGCTGCACGAGCGACTGCCCGGCGTGCAATGAGGCGGCGATCGTGGGCGTCGACGGCAAGTACATGTCCATCGCCAGCGGCCCGAACGCCGACAGCGCGCCGAGCACCACGAGCATTTCCAGCCGGCGCTCCGGGCGCACGGCAGACTCGGCTGCCGCTGGCGTGCCTGCCTGAGCGGACTCGTCAGCTCCGCTATGTGTGCGCACGCCCTCGTCTCAGCACGAGGCGGCGGGGATTGGCTTGGTGCCCGCCAGCAGGATGCGGTTCATAACCCTGCGCTGGCCCTGGTAGTCGTTCACCGCGAAGTGCCACACCTGGCGGTTGTCCCAGAACGCGATCGACCCGGGCGCCCAGGCGAACCGCGTCACGAACTCCGGCCTCGTCGCGTGCTCGTAAAGGTACCGCAGCAGCGGCAGGCTCTCCCGGCGGGTCCAGCCCTCGAAGCGCATCGTGAATTCCGGGTTCACGTACAGCACGCTCCGCCCGGTCTCAGGGATGAGCCTGACCACCGGATGCAGCGGCCCCTCGGCCGCGTCGTATTCCGCGATCGACGGCTCAGGCGGGTCGGTCTGTGCGTAGCTCAGGCCGAGCTTGCGCACGTTCGAATGAATCGCGTTCATCCCGAGCAGGGTGGAGCGCAGCCCGTCAGACAGCGCCTCGAACGCCGGCCCCATGCCCGCCCACTGAGTGTCACCGCCGTAAGGCGGGACCTCCTGCGCGAACAGGATGGTGGCCACGGGCGGCTCGTCGAAGCAGGTCATGTCGGTGTGCCAGCCCTCGCCGATGGCCCGCGTCTGCTCCGGTTCCTTGCGCAGTTCCTGCTTGACCCGGATCGTGCCGAACCGGGACGCGAACCGCTCCCGCTGCTCCGCGTCCAGGTGCTGGTCACGGAAGAAGATGACGCCGTGCTCGGCCCACGCCTGCCGGATCGCCTCGTATGTCTCGTCCGGGTACTCCCGGGTCAGGTCGAGGCCGCGCAGCTCAGCGCCGATCAGCCCGCCCGTCTTGTGCACCTCTGGCAGCACCGCCGTCTCCATAAGGACATCATCGGGCGGGATCGCCGTCAGGCAAAGGGGCGGTCGGCACAGCAGACCGCCAGCCGAACGCGCGGCTGGGCACAAAGCGGCTCGGTCGCGGTCGGGCACGCCCGGTTTCCGGCCAGATGAGTAGATCGCGACGCTCCCGGGTACAGGCAAGTTCGACGCTGAGGGGGTAGTGGACGATTTCCAGGTACTTGCGACTGGCCCGGACAGCTGCTTTTTATGTAGTCACCTTTCTCATCGTCACGGCTGGGGCCATCTGGCTCGCGTTGCGCGTAACCCCGCTGCAGACGGTCTCCGCGGCAGGCCAGACCGCGCAGGTCGGCGCCACGCTGCCCAACGCCAGCTTCAAGGGACCCGGCGAGCTCGACCTGTTCGGCGAGGTGATGGCCACCCGGCCGCAGTTCACCGGCCCGATCAGGCCCAGGCTCGTACTCGAGCACATCACCATCGACCCGCAAGTGGTCCAGGTACTGCGCAGCGAGGGTCCGCAGAAGATCGAGCTCACGCTCAGCCAGCAGCTAGCGGCTGGCTGGGAGCGCTACTTTCTCTGGGAGTCGCTGATCGCCGTGGGGTTCGCGGCGATTCCGCTCGTCGCGGTCGTAGCGGTACGCAAGAAGCCCGCCATCTGGAAGATGCTCGCGGGCGGCCTGGCGGTCGTCTGCGCGGTGAACGTGGGCGGCATCGCCCTGACCGCGTCCGGCACACCGAAAGCGCTGCGCAGCGTGAAAACCCTCGACGACCTGGTGGGCGTGGACCCGCTCAGCGAGCCGGCGCCGGTCGGCAAGCCGGACCCAGGCGTCCAGGCGGTGGTGATCGGCGACTCGACCGCGGCCGGCTGGGGCCTGCCGTGGGGCGAGGACCCGAGCGACGAGGACAAGGCGTGCGGCCGGTCGCCCGACGCGTACGCCGACGACCTGGCCGCCGCCAACAACTGGAACGTGCTCAACCTGGCCTGCGGCAGCGCGACGATCCTCAACGGCCTGCTCGGTCCCGAGGTGCTGTACAACGGTCAGATAGCCGCGCCGCAGTTTCCGCGGGCCGAGGCCGCGACCCACGCGAAGCTGATCATCGTCAGCGTCGGGGCGGACGACCTGGCCTGGTCGGTGATGACGCGGCTGTGCGCGGCCACCACCGTATGCAACGACAAGGTGTCGTCCGCGTACTTCGCGCAGTTGCTCGACACGTTCACGCGCAACTACTACGACCTGCTCACCGACCTGGACAGGCTGCCCGGGCACCCGGCGGTCCTTATCAACGAGTACTACTCGCCGTTCGGATCGTCGATCGACTGCCTGCGCGGGTACGGAATGACACCCGGCAAGGAGAAGGTGCTGCTGTCCCGGTTGGCACAGCTGAACACTGTGCTCGCGCAGGGTGCCGGGCTGTTCGGGTTCGGGGTCGCCGACCCGCAGTTCACCGGGCACGAGCTGTGCACGGCCGACCCGTACGTGCAGGGGCCGGCGGATCCCGCGCCGCTGCACCCGAACGCGGCGGGCGAACTGGCGATCGCGCTAGCGGATGAGCAGGCGCTTCCCATGCTGTCGCCGGCCCCGGTGGTGCTCCCGACTCCGTCGCCCACCGTCACCGGCCAGTCCGCCCTCGGATAACGGACGCGCCTCTCCCGCCAAAATGACAGTGATTTTGTGCTACAAATCATGCTCTGCCGCGTCCACCATAGTGACCTAGATGCTTCCGATGCGGAACATGATCCGGGGTGGGGATTGTGAGTGATATTCGGCGGTGCCCGCACTGTGGCGCGCGGCTTGGCGCGCGGGACCGAGTCTGCTTTAGCTGCCAGCGGCCAGTGGCCCAGGAACCGGCGACTGCTGAACAGGCCGCCGCAGAACACCAGGCACCCGCGGGGGTGCCGTGGCCGGCGGCCCAGCCGCCGGCCCCAGAGACGTCGACCCAAGCGCCATGGGTGACGGCCGCGCCGGCAACGCCTGAGCCGTGGGCGCCCGCGCCGCCGCCCGTGGCCGCGGCGCCTGACACGTGGGCGGCCAAGCCGCCGCCGCCTGCGCCGTCTGCCGCTCCGGGGCCGCCGCCTGGCTCGTGGGTAGCGGCTGTCTCGCAGACGGCGACCAGGCCGCCGTCTGCCGCCCCTTCGCCGTCTGCCGCTCCTTCGCCGTGGACGGCTTCGCCGCCGCCCGCGGCCGGATCGCCGTCGCCGCGGACGGCCTCGCCGCGGCCTGCGGCCGCAGCCCCTTCGCCGTGGGCGGCCTCCTCGCCGCCCGCCGCATCTGTGTGGTGGTCGGCCACGCCGACGTCCCCGCCAACCGGGCTGCCCGCGCCTGGTGCCCCGTCCGGGCTGCCGCCGGTCACGACAATGCCGTCCGGCCCGCTGCAGCTGGAACTCGCCTGGGGCCGCGACCACAGGGTGCTGACCATTCCGACGTCGGGAGCGACCATCGGCTCGACATCCGACGCCGACGAGGTCATCCCCGCTTCCTTCCTCGCCCCGGTGCACGCGCGCGTCGCCCCCGCGGCCGACGGCTGGGCGGTCGAGTCGCTCGCGCCTGCGGGCCAGGGGCTCGTCACGGTGCGCGGTGCGACCGTCAGGCAGGCACCGCTAGCGCAGGGCGACGTGTTCCGGCTCGCCGACCGGGTGGGGAACTTCGTCACGATCAAGGTGCCGAGCGAGACCGCTCGCACCGGGACGGCCAAGCGGGCCGGCGCGCTGCGCGCGCCGCTGCCCGGGCGCGACCAGTCTTACCTCATCGGCAGCGATCCCAAGTGCGCGGTCCACCTTGCCCACCCGCTGATCCAGGCGCGGCATCTGGCGGTTCGCCGGGACTCCGCCGGCGTGCTCTGGCTTGAGGATCGCGGGACGCCCGCGGGCACCTACCTCAACGGGCAGCGGGTGCGCGGCGCGGTGCGCGCCGAGCTTGGCGACGTCCTCCAGGTCGGCCCGTACAGCGCGCGGATCGGCCAGCACGCGCTCGAGCCGCTCGAGCAGGTGGCGGGCGTTGACATCCAGGTGCGTGACGCGCGGGTCGAGGTGTCGGCCGGCAAGGGCGGCGGCACGCGGACGCTGCTCAGCGACGTCTCGCTGCACCTCGCCCCGGCGAGCATGATCGCGGTGGCCGGCCCAAGCGGCGCGGGCAAGACGACGCTGATGCGGCTGCTGTCCGGCCAGCAGCCCGCGGCGGCGGGCCGGGTCGAGTACAACGGCACCGATCTGGCCGAGTGCCGCCAGGCCTACGCCGCGCTGATGGGGTACGTGCCGCAAGAGGACATCGTGCACGCCGACCTCACCGTGCACGAGGCGCTGGACTACCAGGCCCAG
>Ga0187814_10000590_pt1 | contig 12613 bp, 13 predicted proteins | sample NC_S_4_FD_132450 | JGI IMG/M metagenome (GOLD analysis project Ga0187814, IMG submission 132450) | Wetland sediment microbial communities from Neuse River Estuary, North Carolina, USA - ASW-S_4 | ecosystem: Environmental > Aquatic > Freshwater > Wetlands > Sediment | place: USA: North Carolina... | reverse complement strand
GGTGACCAGGCGCCGGACGAAGCGGGCATACGGCACTTGCCATCCTGCATTCAGGCGCGCGAGTTGCTCAGGCGTACGTACAAAGGCCCACCGGTACATGTAATACCCCAGGGGCCTCGGGGAGAGTAGCGAGAGCAAGCAGAGCAGGCCGAAGGCGCCTGTCTCAAAGGAGTCTTTCAGCAGGAACAGGTGTGGGTCATGCACCAGCAGGGCGATCAGCATACTCACCACAATCAGAAACAGCGAGATGATGCTTAGGAGATCGATGCTGTGCGCGCGCATCCAGCCATATACGGAATAGAGCACGGGGGGGATAGCCGTCAGGGCGAGCGCAGCCATGATAGGCATATGCGGACTGGCCAGCAGGTAAATCACCACGGGAAACACCGCATTGATGATAATCGACGGGAGCTGGCCCCCGAACGCCTGGCGAACGTTGGGTTTGAAGTCCTGGCTTTCAGGAGCCATCTGTGAATTTACCATTGTTTTTATCCTTTCTTTCTTGTCTCTTGCTCCTCGGCCTCCGAACGAATACGATCGATGATCGACGCTTCAGCCAGCATTCGCAGGGGTGATGCCCACGGCACGCACGAGGCCGGTGTCTACATCACGCTCTTTCACAGAATCCTCTTCGCGTAGGGGATCATGCGCACAAGAGCAGCGAGCGCGAAGCAACATGGGACGGCGATGATCACGGCAAGGCCATATTTGAGCAACGGGTAGAGCGTGACGATGTGCAAGCTATACGCGACACCGACCAGGATGACTGGGTGAACAATGTAGACCGCGTAGGCATTGGCCGAGAGAAAGTTCCACACGCGCCCGAGGCGGTTAAAGTGTTTCCGGAAGAAGACCAGCAGGCCCGTACACAGCGCCACACACAAGATGGCTTCCCAGAAAGCGAAGACCAACGCTTGCCAGTGGAGTCCGCCTTCAAAGTAATCGATGTGTTTGGTGCCTCCTCCCACTTTTGCAAGGGCCACGAAGAGCAACATGAAGAGCACGAGGTCAATGAGCGCCACCCATAACCATCGCTTGCCTACGGCGTCCGGTATCCTGGTAAACCACCCACGTCGGTAGGCGATGAGACCCGCGATGAACATGCTGATGTATTGGGGAAATTCTGCGAACATGAGATTCAATGGCCGGAATGTCCAGTTCATCGGGAACCAGATCCGAACCACAAAGGTGATCAGCGCCAGGCCAACAATAAACAGGAGCATGTCTCCAGTCGTTGGGTAAGGATGCGTGTAAGCGGAGGTGCTGGACCATGTGGGTGTCGTCATCCGCGGATGAGCATGTGACCACCAGGTGGCGCATATGCGCCAGAGCGCGTAGAACATGACGAAGAAGAGCAGGGCCTCGATGAACCACACCGGTCCCTGCCCAATGCCTCGCAGGGAGAGCACGTAGCCGGTGTAAAAATGCCAATACGACCCTGGAAATCCTGCGGCTATATACACGACGAAAGGATTGATGAGAATGTCGTAGATGAGCAAAGGAATCCCCAGGCGTAACAGCCGGTCGCGCAGAAACGGACCGGTCCCTTTGCGATCATAGGCTCCTGGTGTAAAGTACGCAGAGATCAAGAAGAACAATCCCATGAAGAACGCCTGATCGGTCGTCGTAAGGATGGTCAATAAGAGAGCGGTGAGTGCGTTCGTGGTATCATGGTAGACCCATGTGCCTGACGCCCCATAAGTGATGGCAAGGTGATGCATGATCACCATGATGATGAGAAACGCACGCAGATGATCAACGAAGAACAACCGTGAGCTTTTCGCCGGGGGAGCAGGCAAAACTCGTGCCCCAGTTCCATCTCCAGGAGACTTCTGTGTAGATTCCACCTGCTGTGCATCCATACCAGGATCGACACTACGAGGATGAGCTACGTTTAATTGAGGTATCGATAGTTCGGTTTGTGATGACAGAGAGAAATCTTTCATCTTCCTGACTCCTTTCTCCTTCCACTCCGGTTCATGGTCCCTTGGGCGCGCAAGAGGGTGATGGCCAGCACAATTACCCACAGCATGAAACTATAGAGGTTAATGCGCTCCGTAATTCCAAGCCATGGCGCCGACTGAGTTACGGCAGACTGGGTCGTCCCAGCTATGAAACCTGTCAAAGCGCCAAACACGAGGACTGTCAGGAGCGTTCCGATCGAGTAGAGGCGGAACCGCTTTCCGAATAAGATAGCTCCGAATCCTAACACCAGCAGCCAGGATAGCACAGTCACAACCGTGAGAGCTATGTGCATTGTATTCGTAAATGTACTCACGGTCCCACTTAGGTCCAATGGAAAGAATTGCGGCCACACCAGGCTGACTAGTGCATATACGACAAGCAGGACTCCGATGAAGCGCAGAACCCGCTTGTGGCCAGCCCACCACCATATGCCCAATCCGAATGCGATTACAAGCGCAGTGTAAATGGGGGAAAGCAGAAGGATGAGTGGTCTGGTGGGAGCACCGATAGCGCTATAATCACTAAAGGCTTGAGAGGTGAAGCTGTAACCCTTCCATAGCGTTCCTGCCAGCGCGTCCATACAGGCATAAAACAGCGAAGAGAGAATACCGCAGACGAGCAGCAATCTTTCTGTAACATTGACATCCTTTTTTAAGGATGTGTGTGGCAGTGTAGCCATGGCTTCGAGCTCCTGAACTACCTTCCTAGCAACAAAATCGAAATGCTTTCCTGTAATACATGATAGGCTAGACCTATCACATACTCATCCCAAAAGCCGCCAATGCATCACAACTAGCTCACAGGTGTTCGTACCGTTTTGGCAACTCTTCAACACTGCTCAGTGCTACATGGCTTATACGTGGCTCGGGGCCACTGTAGAGAGCCGATTTATCGCGCTCGTAGTGTCGAGATGACCTTTGTGGTCGGGTTGGAACTGTTCCTACAGTAAGGAGAAAACGATGCATCCTCTATTCAATGAGTTGATGGCGAAACAGCATATGGAGCAATTGCGGTGTGAGGCGTTGGCCGAACGGAACGCCGCCCAGTTAGAGGTGCAAGGTAGGAGGAGAGAAGGCCCGGAGGCTGCAGGGGGCCATTAGCATGCTCTAGGTCTTCTCCGCCTTGCCGTCCGCAAAGTGCGTGATGACAATCCTGCTCACCGTCACCTGCTTGCCCGTTGGCGCAATGCTATGCCTGCGTCGGAACGGCAGCCTTACCGTTTTTCAGCGACTTCGCCTGTCTGCCCTGCACGGCTACAAGGGAGCTGGCCTGCTCTGCGCGCCGCTTGATGCCCAGCAGCATCTTGCGTGTCATCAAGAAATCAACCGGTTCGAAGAAGTAACCGGCGAGCCTGGCTGCCAGGGACTGATTCTGTGGAGCCTGGCCGCGAAAGCGTGAGATGAAGCGCATGTGCTCGCTATCGATTTCTTCGAGTACGAAGGCCCATGTGAATGCCGGGAGCATCTGCTTGAAGCCTTCAAAGACCCCCTCGTCATTGGCTTCGACACTACCGATTACCAGCGCCCGCTCAGGTTCAACTAAGAGCACTTTGAAGCCCTTGCCACCCGGCTCGGCTGGAATGATTTCTCCGACGCTAATGTGCTGCCACTCGGGGTTGATGCCCTCGGCGTTCTTCATCTTAAGCCCCATCAGGTTCTCAAGCCAGTCATAGCTATAGTATCCCCCTCTTCCCTGCCCAATTTGCACCAGCCAGGACCAGATTTCGGCGGGTCTGGCCCGTATGGTGATCGCGCGGGTCAGGTTCACATCGGGATGCGGTACCAGCTCATCTCCTGGCAGCGTGCGCTTGATCTCCTCGTCTGTGGCTCCCCACCTCTGTTGCCAGGGGCGGAAGAGCAGGATGTAGACTCCCAGCCCGGCTGCGCTGACCGTTATCAATCTTCTGGCGAACGTAATGACCATCGTTTTGTTCCTTCTTTGCAATATTATCTGACGCCAACCGGGCGAGGGACCTGGACCCAGGTTTGTTTCTTGTTTAAGCGATGGCGTGGTTGGAAGCCCGGCAGCCACTTTCGCGCGCGGCCCTCTCCCGCATACACATTCGCGCCTGGACTAAAGATCACATTGAAAACGGAACCGCGCCTCCTCTCACCTCTCTTCGCCTGCCTGCGTCCGAACAATGTGCCAAGCCCTCCGAGGGTCAGCAGCGCAAGAAAGCCGCCAACGACCTGCATCTTCACTATCGCGTCCGGAGTGAAGATCGGCCGGAATCTTGCAATTCCTTCTTTCACTTCAATATACCCCACCGGTGTAACAGACATAGTTCCTCCAATCCCTACGCCCCCCTGCATACGCTCTTGCCCCTTTGGCCTCCCTGCTCCAAAATCACTCCCAAACCTCGCCCTCACTTTGGCAACTGGAATGATCGTCAAGCCGCCATGCTGTTGTGGCGGGGCGAAGGCTACTGCCGCATCGGCTGTACTCTCCATCTTCCTGTTCAACTGCTCAACAACGGAGGCATACTGCTCCGGCTGAACATCTACCAGTGTGCTCATCGTTTTCTCCTTTCTGGCTTAAGACCCGATTTCCCATGTATAGTGTACAAATCTACCCTCACATTGCCATCACGAAACGCGGTCTTTTCCTCATAGATGAGTCACAATTACAACACCGCGCGAGATCCCCAGTGTGAAACAAATGTCTTGGATGAAAGTGTTTTTCTCAGCCAACAGGTGCTGGCTGGAGCCGAGTTCGAGCGCAGCAGTAAAGCACCGGCGGGCCATCAGAGGATCCTGGAGGCGAGCGGGATCTTTCGCACCAGGTAGGCGACCGCAAAGCAGAGCGGAACCCCGATCAGCGCCGCCAGACCGAACTTGAGCAACTGCTCAGGATGGATCCCGCGCAGCGCGAGGGCGAGGAGTACGATGATCGGGGGGTGAACGATGTAGACGGTAAAGGCGTGCCGTGACAGGAAGCGGCTGAACCTTCCCGAGCGGTTGAGGAAGCGGCGGAAGAAGGTGAGCAGACCCAGGCACATCCCGACCGCGAAGGTGCTTTCCACGAGCGCGTAGACCGCGGACTGCCAGTGCCCTTTGCCCAGGATATCTGCCCCGCCGCCGAGCGCCATGGGCAGCAGCAGGATCGTCGCTCCCAGCGCGACCCCAAAGCCCACCTTCCCCATGGAGTTCGGGATGGTACGGAACCAATCGCGACGAAAGGCGATGATACCAAGGATGAAGAAACTGAGGTACTGCGGGAGGTAGGCGGGGGTCGGCAATCCGAGGATCGGTAGGAACATCCCCAGCGGCACCACGATGCGGAGCAGGTAGCTGGCCAGCGCCAGCGCCAGGACAAAGATACTTACCGCCAGATAGCTTGGCGGCTTGACCTCACGCTCTGCATGCAGCGCAAGGGTTCGTGTCGCGCGCCGCCAGGTAATATAGCCGAAGTCGAAGATCAGCAGCATCTCGACGAACCAGAGCGGGCCGAACGCGTACCCCAGGATGAGCAGATAGGAGTACAGCAAAATCAATGGTGCCGTGATGTGGTTCCAGTAGTAGAAGCCGATGGTGGCGATAGGGCTAAGCACGATCAGGAAAACGACCAGTGGGATGCCAAGACGCAGCAGCCGGTCCTTGAGAAAGGAGGCCGACCCCTTGTGGTCGAAGGAGCCGGGCGTGAAGTACCCCGAGATCAGGAAGAAGAAGCCCATGAAGTAGGTCTGGTTGATGGTCACGAACACACGCAGCACTAAGGACGCCAGCGGGTCATTCCTGGGGGCTCCAGGTAGTAGAACAGTCCGCTCGCCCCGTATATGACGGCCAGATGGTGCAGCACCACCAGGATCGTCAGCGCGGCCCGCAGGTGGTCTGCGAAAAACAGGCGGGAACTGCTGGTCGCTTTTGCTGGCGTCTGGATCATAGCGATGTCCGCACCGACGCGCTCGCGCGTGGTCTGGTCTGTCTGGGATGGTAGTGTAGCGTGTGTCTGTTGTGATCCCATCGTCGTTTCCTCCTTTCGGCTCTCTGGGGAAGCCTGTCGCTGTCCTTCACAGCACTCTATTGGCCAACGGAATCCTGCGGATCAAGCTACTGATCAGGAAGCAGAGTGGAAGTGTGATGAGCACCGCGATGCCCCATTTGAGCAGCGGATAGAGCGCCACCACGTGCAAGGCATAGGCAAAACCAACGAGCACCGGGGGATGGATCAGGTAGACCGTATAGATACTGGCGGCTAAGCCTTTCGCCAACCTCCCCTGATGATTCCAGCGCTGTCGGAAGAGCACCAGCAGGCCAATACACACTCCCACGACCATGAACGATTCCCAGAGCGCGTAGCCAAACGCAGGCCAGTTGAACCCACCCACTATGGCAAGGCCAGCCCGTGACGTTCCTGGTGCCCCCGCCTCTTGCATCATCACCGAGGGAAACACCAGACCTCCAAAGATGACGAGCGTCGCCATGAGAGCAATCAGCGACCAGTCCCTCCCCATTTTCGCTGTTACTTCGAAGAACCAGTTACGACGAGAGGCAAGCAGACCGAGCATGTAGAGGCTGCTATATTGGGGAAGATAGCCCACAGGCACGTTGAGCGGTAGAAAAATCCAGTCTGCTGGCCACCAGAGACGCACGACAAAGGTCACCAGACCGAGTGCGAAGATGAAGCCAAAGATCCCTCGAGAGCTGGGAAGTTTTCCAGTGCTGGCGGTCGTCTGCGTACGATATCTGGTGAGCCTGCGCCAGGCAGCATAGACCAGGCTGAAGAGTAAGAGCAGCGCGATGAACCAGGCAGGTCCGGTGACCCCTCTCACCTGGGGCAGATAGTTAGCGTAGAAGCTCCAGTAGCTTCCGTGCAGACCCCCCGCGATGTAGATCGCCAACGGATCAAGCAGCAGACCGTAGAGCAGCACCGGAATTCCCAGACGGACGAGTCGATCGCGCAGAAACGCTCTGGGACCCTTGCGATCATAGGAGCCAGGTGTAAAGTAGCCGGCTAGTAAGAAAAAGAGCCCCATGCCTGAGGCTATGCCGATCGCAGACGGGATCGACAGGAGTACCCCGGTGAGCAGATTGGTGGCTGGATCGTGATAATACCAGGAACCGATCCCTCCGTAGGTATCGTCCAGGTGCACCACCAGTACCATACTGATCAGCAGAATACGTAGATTATCAATGAACAGCAGTCGCTTGCCCTGTGGTGCTGCCGCTGCCTGTCCCCGTGGAGCAGTGGCTACTGCCCCAGGGAGCTGAGATGTTGTCAGTTCAGTTTGTGCTGCCATCGTCTTCTCCTTCACGCTGAGCTTTCACAAAATCCTCTTCGCGTAGGGGATCATGCGCACAAGAGTACCCAGCGCGAAACAACATGGGACGGCAATGATGACGGCGATCCCAAATTTGAGCAACGGGTAAAGCGCGACCATGTGCAAGCCATACGCGACACCTACCAGGATGGGTGGGTGAATAATGTAGACCGTGTAGGCATTGGCCGAGAGAAACTTCCAGACGCGCCCCTGACGGTTAAAGCGTTTCCGGAAGAGCACTAGCAGGCCCGTACACAGCGCCACACACATGGTTGAATCCCAGAAAGCGTAGACCAACGCTTGCCAGTGGAGTCCGCCAAAAAAGTATTCGATATATTTGATGCCTCCTCCCACTTTTACAAGAGCCACGAAGAGCACGAGGTCAATGAACGCAACCCAGAACCAGCGCTTGCCCATCGCGTCCGGTATCCTGGTAAACCAGCCACGCCGGTAGGCGATGAGACCCACGATGAACATGCTGATGTATTGGGGAAAGTAGGCGAACATCAAATTCAAGGGCTGGAACCAATAGCTGATCGGGAACCAGATCCGAACCACAAAGGTGATCAGCGCCAGGCCAACAATAAACAGGACCATTTCTCCAGTCGTTGGGTAAGGATGCGTGCGAGCAGGGTTGCTGGACCACGTGGGTGTCGTCATGCGGGGATGAGCATGTGACCACCTGCTGGAGAACCAGCGCCAGAGCGCGTAGAACATGACAAAGAAGAGCAGGGCCTCGATGAACCACACCGGTCCCTGACCAATGCCTCGCAGTGAGAGCACGTAGCTGGTGTAGAACTGCCCATACGACCCTGGAAATCCCGCGACTATGTACAAGACGAAAGGATTGATGAGGATGTCGTAGATGAGCAAAGGAATCCCCAGGCGTAACAGCCGGTCGCGCAGAAATGGACCGGCCCCTTTGCGATCATAGGCTCCTGGGATAAAGTAGGAGGAGATCAAGAAGAACAATCCCATGAAGAACGCCTGATCGATCCCTACAAGGAGGGTCAATAAGACAGTTGTGAGTGTGTTCGTTGTATCATGGTAGTACCATTGGTCTATCGACGACCCATAGGTGCAGGCAAGGTGATGCACGACCACAAGAATGGTGAGAAAAGCACGCAGATGATCAATGAAGAACAACCGTGAGCTTTTCGCCGCAGGAGCAGGCAAAACTCGTGCCCCGGCTCCATCCCCTGTAGGCTTCTGTGTGGATTCTACTCGCTGTGCATCCATACCAGGATTGACCAGGCGAGTATGAGATTGGTGCAATTGAACCATCGACTGTTCGGCTTGTGATGACATAGAGCAATCCTTTCTGAAGAGCGTATTGCTCGCACTCTTCCATGATACACGTATAGGAGATCGCTCTCACGAGACAGACACATTCTGCCCTCACCATCTCACGAGAGAGTCACAAATACAGAGGTGAGCATGCCAGAGGCTGTTCGGGACTCGATAGTGTACGCAGCTCTGGAAGCTTGTTGACCTCTTGGAGGCTCAAGCCGGTGATGGCGGGGAGCGCGTTGTTCTCATTGATGATGAGTTTGCTCCAGTGCGCGCCCGAGATGTTGGTCGTGGTGTGAGTGGGAATGGCTTGATCAAGCGTTTCCCCGTTTTTTGTGGGCCGCTACGAACGCATTGACAGCGTCAGCTAGCGGGCGAGGAATATCGTTCGCAGCCACAACCACCTCTATGAGCGCACATCTTCCTTCATGCTGAGCCTGTGCAGCCGCTGCGAAGGCTGTCTCTAACTCTTCCTCCGTGGTGACACGCAGACCTACTGGCTTTCGCATCCCCGCAAAGTCCATCGGCAGCTGGTGATAGTTCCAGGTCTGGAGTTCGTTATAGCGCATCTCTTTGGGACCATCGTCGCGGAGAAAGTTTTCAATCACATAGTGACCGTTATTGAGGACAAGGATGATGGGGGCTAGTCCCTGGCGTAAGATGGTTGAGAGTTCCTGGGCCGTCATCTGGAATGCCCCATCTCCCACCACAAGAAGATGGCGCTGGTGAGGATCTGCCAGCTGGGCCCCAAAGACGGCTGGCACGGAATAGCCAATCGCAGACCATGTCTCCTGCATCACCACGCGGGCGCGTGCAGGCAAGGCTATGCCCGTCACCACAGAACACGTGCCCCAGTCAAGGACGAGCACATCATCTTCCTGAAGGAACTGCCTGAAGCGTTGCCATAAACGATCTTGCGTGATCGCCGTCGCAGGCTGGGGCTCAAAAGGCGGCAGGCTGCGACGTGCTTGTGGCGCATGGAAAGCGAACGGGCGCGGGGAGACCTGCGTACTCAACCGCATCAGGACATCACGCAGAGCGACATCCCAGTAATGAGCTGTTGCGATGGAGGCGCTTCTTACCTGCAAATCCACCACGTGCGGAGCTTGCAAATCGACAGCTGCATATCCACTATTCCTTTCATCGTGCTGAAGACACAGGCGAAGCAGCAGATCTGCTGTTTCGATCTGTTGCTCGATCGAGCTGCGCCCCACATTTCCCCAGTACGTCCCCAGGTACAGCGGGTGCGTTTCATCCAGGAACGCCGACTTGGCGGTAGATGTGGCCGCAAAAGGAATCCCCGTCTTCTGGGCAAACGTCTGAACCAGCTCGGTCAACTGATAGCGACCCACCGGGAAATCAACCAGCATCACCGGGTTGTGTGCAGCGGTAAGCAAGGGCAGCAAGCGGGCCAGGAAGGCCTCAAGTTGCGCCGGATCGCTGACTGGTTCAGCCAGGACCAGCTTGTTGGTGGGAGGTTGAGCCGACAGGCTATCCACATCTTTCGGAAGCCGAATATACACCGGGAGCTTCTCTGACCAGCATGCCTGCAGCACACGATCAATCTCTTGACAGGCATTGTGCTCGGTGAGCAGCGCCTGAGCGACCGTCACTTCCTGGTAGATCCTGGCAAAGGCATCAAAATCTCCGTGCAAGCTATGGTGCGTCAGCTCTTTTTGTGCCATCGCCTGTGTTGGAGGATAGCAAGAGATGACAATCACCGGAACCCATTCGGCGTAGGCGCCTGCAATCCCACCGGAGGCACCGAAATCTGCCACTCCACAGGATCCCGCAAATGCTGCGATGCCGTGGCTACGAGCATAGCCATCAGCAGCATAGGACCCGTTCAGTTCATTACATGTGCCAACCCATGCGATATCCCGATCGGCTTCAATACGATCCATGAAAGGGAACCCGTAATCTCCCGGCACGCCGAAGATGTGACGAATGCCTAATTCCTTGAGACGATCCAGCAGATACGTTCCTACCGTGTACTGTGTCGCCATGTTCTTTTTTCCTTTCCAATGAGCACCAAAGAGATGAGTTAGGAGGTCGATGGCATCGTCTTCTTTGGCAACGATGCTACATAGGTCTCCAGCGCGGACGCACTATTTGCAGCTCCATCTTCCTGCCTGATCAACCGGGCCAATCGCCCGGCTGCCTCACGATAGGCGGGAATGGCCATCACCTGCTCGACGGCGCTGCGAAGTTCGTCCGCGCTTGCCTGCCCAGGAAGGGCTCTGCCCGCGCCGAGCGCTTCGACTCGCTCGACGATGATGCCCTGGTCAGCACCCAGGCCTGGCAGACACACGAGTGGAACGCCGTGGGCCAGGGCGGCCATCACACTCCCGTGCCCCGCATGGTTGATCGCCAGAGCCGCGTGCGGCAGGACCGCCGCGTGCGGAACGTAGTCGACGACAGCAGCGTTCGGCGGGATGGTCAAGGCCTTAGGGGAGAGCGGGCCGGTCGTCAGCAGCACGCGCAGCAGCAGGTGAGCCGTCGCATCGAGCACCAGTTGCAGCCTGACCGGGGAGGCTTGCCCGGCCATGGTGCTGAAGCTGGCAACCACGAGCGGTCGCGGGTCATCCTGGTCCCACGGCAAACGCCAACCGGACGGCATGGGCTGCTGCTCGAACACCGGCCCTACATAGCGCACCTGCGGAGCGGGATCGGCAGTGACCCCATCAAACTCGCGTAGGGTCGTGACCAGCACGAGACCCTGGTGCTCCCACTGCATGGCAGTAGTATCCAGGGCCGCAGGCCCGGCCTCCACCCGCAGCCGGTTGCCCATCGCGAGCAACGCGTCCCGCGTATCCAGCAGGGACGCAAACAGCGAATGGACGAGTACAGCGGTGGGGACCCCAAACCTGGACGAGTTCGCCAGGACGCCCGCGAGCATGCAATCCACGACGACCAGATCCGAAGGCTCCCGTGCGAGCACCGCCGTGAGATCATCCGCAAGGCCATCATTCATCCAGATGGTGCGCATCAACCGACGCTGCCACTCGGCAGGTGTGTGAGGCGGTGCGTCGTCCCAGTCAGGGCGGCGGGTATAGGCAGTGAAGGCGAAGCCCGCCGCCTCGATTCGGCCTTGTTGAGTTTCTTCGCCGAGAAACGTGACCGTATGTCGGCGTTCGGCGAGTGTGCGGGCAATGCCCAGCGCTGGCGTGACATTCCCACCTCCGTTCCAGGTGACAAAAACAAAGGTTGACAACATATCCCTGCCTGATATTGTCAACTTGTTAGAAAAAACAAAATATATTGAAGAGGTATAAAGAGGAAAGATGCTGGAGGGCAGTGAGAGACTGGGGAGGATTGACGGTTATGCGACCAAGTTCACTCCGGTTATCTCATTCCACACCAGGAACCGGCCCTGTAAAATGGCACGGTAGTCCCTTGCACATAAGCGGTGCCTTCGTGGCTGGCAATGTCCAGCGATGGGGCCAAAAGCAGAGAGAAAGCGTTGGGCCTGTTTGGCTGATTTGCATTTCCGCATTTTTTCTCCCGCAAACGTGTGGGTTGGTGCGAGTTTTCCGCGCGATTATTGAGTCGCTTGTGCTGTCGATGCTCCACGCCAGGCAGGATCTCGCGTTTGGCTGCTCCATAGCTCTTCAGTTTATCGGTAATGATCACTCGTGGGACGTATTGTAGCCCTCTCAGCAGCTTACGGAAAAATCGCTTGGCAGCTTTTTTGTTACGTCGGCTCTGCACCAGAATATCCAGCACGTTGCCATCCTGATCCACTGCTCGCCAAAGGTAGTGCTTCTTCCCTTGGATGGTGAGCACCATCTCATCCATGTGCCATTTGTCCCCACAACGAGGGCGACGACGGCGCAATTCATTGGCATACGTCTGCCCGAATTTGAGGCACCACTGCCGGACGGTTTCATAGGTGACAATGATCCCACGCTGAGCCAGAAGCTCTTCGATATCACGAAAGCTGAGTGAGAAGCGAAAATACAGCCACACCGCGTGGCTGATAATCTCAGGCGGGAAACGGAACCCTTTGTAGTCAGGAGAAGTGGTGTTTGTTTTCATGCTCGCAATATCTCACATGATGTGTTTTCCGGTCAAGCCAATAGCCAAGTTGACAATACC
>Ga0187814_10000589_pt1 | contig 12617 bp, 10 predicted proteins | sample NC_S_4_FD_132450 | JGI IMG/M metagenome (GOLD analysis project Ga0187814, IMG submission 132450) | Wetland sediment microbial communities from Neuse River Estuary, North Carolina, USA - ASW-S_4 | ecosystem: Environmental > Aquatic > Freshwater > Wetlands > Sediment | place: USA: North Carolina... | reverse complement strand
GCCCGGCATGTTGACGACGGCGGACTGCACCACGCCGTGCTTCACGTGCGTCGGGTAGGAGTGGGGCGTGACGCGGCCGATGGTCTCGATCGATCCGCCCTGGTCGATGGCGACGTCGACGATGACGGCGCCCTGCTTCATGGTCTTGACCATCGCCTCGCTGACGAGCTTCGGCGCACGGGCGCCCGGGATCAGCACGGCGCCGACCAGGAGGTCCGCGTCCGCGACGGACTCGGCGAGGTTGTGCTCGTCCGACATCAGGGTCTCGAGCTTGTTGTAGTAGAGGTCGTTCAGGTAGGCGAGGCGGCGGGCCGAGACGTCGAGGATGGTGACCCGGGCGCCCATGCCCATCGCGATCTGCGCCGCGTTCTGGCCGACCGTGCCGCCGCCGACGATCACGACGTGGGCCGGACGCACGCCCGGCACGCCGCCGAGCAGCATGCCGCGGCCGCCGTGCGCCTTCTCGAGGCAGTGCGCGCCGATCTGCGTCGCCAGGCGGCCGGCGACCTCGCTCATCGGGACGAGGAGCGGCAGCGAGCCGTCCGCGAGCTGCACCGTCTCGTAGGCGATGCCGATGACCCCCTGACGCAGAAGCGCCTCGGTCAGCTCTTGGGCCGGCGCGAGGTGCAGGTATGTGTAGAGGATCTGTCCTGGGTGGAAGATGTCGTACTCCTCGGGAAGCGGCTCCTTCACCTTGACGATGATGTCGGCCTGCTGCGCGATGCGGCGCTTGTCCGCGTCGATCACGGCACCGTAGCCCGTGTACTCGCTGTCCGCGAAGCCCGATCCGACGCCCGCGTCCTTCTCGACCAGAACCTTGTGGCCCATGCCCGTCAGGACGCGGGCACCGCCCGGCGTAAGTCCGACGCGATTCTCGTCTGCCTTGATCTCCTTGAGGACTCCGATGATCAAGGGAAACTGCACTTCCTTCCTACGTATCGGCCTCTGACACTACCCAACATACGGCCACAGTGCGTGCAGGGCAAGAGGACTAATGTAGGCTTCCGCCATGGCCGCCAGGACTATACCGGTGGCGGCGATGGCCCCTGAGCCGGCAAAGCGGACCAGGGCCATGAGCATGGCCGGTGTGCGCAGCCTCGCGCGGTAGAAGTCGCTGGCGTACTGCGCCGCCGCCTCCGTGAGCAGCCAGATGCTGGGCAGCAGGAGGAGGGCGGGCGGCAGAACGCCGAGCAGGACCAGGATCAGCCCCCGCCCGCCGAGCTCGCCGAGCAGGAACGCGCTCGCGAAGCCGATGGCGAAGCCCTTGAGGGCCAGCCAGAGCCAGCCCGCCACCACGCCGACGACCGCCAGGGACAGTAGCCAGCTGACCAAGAGCAGCCGCCCGTCCGCGGCGAGCGCGGCCCGCATCAGCGCGGGGCCCGAGGGCAGGCCGTGCTGCAGCGCGCCGAGGAAGCCGCCGAGGTAGCCGAGCAGGTCCGAGCGCTGCACGGCGCTCAGTTCGTCCGCGGCGTAGACACCGAAGGCGGCCGTCAGGAGAGACCAGGCGGCCGCGGCCACGTACCAGCCGAAGCGCCGCTGCACGCGCCTCAAGGCGATGTCCAGGTAGAAACTCATGCTGCGCACGCCTTCCCCTCCGCCCCAGGGTATGGCCTGGCCGTACCGGCTTATGACGACGCGCGGGCCCAACCCGCCGGGCGGCAGGAGTGGCAGCGTTTGCCGTCGAAAACGCTCGCAACGGCGCAAGGTCGCGCCCGTGGGTGCCGCGGCGACCCCGTGGTACTTGCGTGCAGTCCACACGACGAGGTGAGCCGCTATTTCGGAAACGCTTGGCTCGGGTTCGACGGAACGCGGAACGCCGCTCGCCACGCTGGCACGCCTTTCGGAGCACCTCAGTCAGCCTCTCGACGCAGCGCAGCTCCTCGACGGCTGCCTGCGCATCCTCTGCGAAAGCCTCGCCGCTCCTGCGGCGTGGATCACCCTCGGCAACCGGGGCGGCGAGCAGGAGCTCGCCGCCCACTTCGGTCTGCCTCCCGCCCTGGCCGCCAACGGCGAGTCCGCCCTGCGCTGGTCGCCCTGCCGCTGCGAGGCCGTGCTGGAGCTCGGCGAGCTCACGGCGACCCCCAGGCTCTTCGCGTGCGACCGCCTCGAGCTCGCCGCGGGCGATACGCGCGGCCTGCGCTTTCACGTCAGCGTGGCCCTGTCCGCCGGCGAGCGCGTGCTGGGCCTCCTGCACGTCGTACGTCCCTCCGAGCAGGCGCTGACGGAGGACGAGACGTCCCTGTTCGGCGCGGCCGGGCGCATGATCGGCATCGCGCTCGAACGCGGCGGCCATGCCCGCAGCGGCGCCTCGGCGCAGGAGCAGGTGACGATGCTCAGCCTGACGTCGCGGTTGCTCGGCAGCCTGGACGCCGGGCACATCATGGACGAGACCGCGCAGATCGTGGCCGAGAGCTTCGCCGTGCCCCTGGTCGGCGTGTACCTCTACGACGAGGGGACCTCCGCGCTGACGCTCAGCGCGGGCGTCGGCTGGCCGCAGGCACCCTCCGTGCACCGGCCGGTGCCGCTCTCCGAGCCGCAGGACCTGCTCGCCCAGACCGCGCTGCGGCGCCGGCCGCAGCTCGTCAGCGGGGCGGCGGGCGAGCTCGAGCTGAGTCCCCAGGCGCGCCACCTCGGCATGACGTCCGCCATCTCCGCCGTGATGCAGGTGGGCACGCGCCTGCTCGGCGTCATCGCCGCCCACTCGCACGACGCCGGCCGCTTCGGGCCCGAGGACGTCCGCTTCCTGCAGAGCCTCGCCGACCAGGCAGCCCTGGCGCTCGACCGCGCCGACCTCCTGGCGGCCACCCGCCGGCAGCTGCGCGACCTCGCCGCGCTGCACGAGCGGGCGGCGGAGCAGACCCGCCAGCTCAGCGACACGTACGGCGCCACCCTGGCCGTGCTCGGCGACGCCCTCGAGCTGCGCGACCAGGAGACGATGGGCCACACGGAGCGCGTCGTCTCGCTGGCCGTCTCCCTGGGCGAGGAGCTGGGCCTCGGGCAGGACGACCTGCTGTTCCTGCAGTGGGGCGCCTACGTGCACGACCTCGGCAAGATCGGCGTGCCGGACGCCGTGCTGCGCAAGCCGGGTCCGCTCTCCCCCGACGAGTGGCGCCTGATGCAGCGCCACCCCGAGCAGGGCTTCACCCTGCTGCAGCGCCTGATCTTCCTCTCGCGCTCCCTCGACGTCGTGCGCTACCACCACGAGCGCTACGACGGAGGCGGCTATCCGAGCGGCCTCAAGGGGGAGGAGATCCCCCTCCTGGCGCGCATCTTCGCCGTCGCGGACGCGTACGACGCCATGACCAACGACCGGCCCTACCGCCGCGCCCTCGGCGAGGCCGAGGCCGTCGCCGAGCTGCGCCGCCACCGCGGCAAGCAGTTCGATCCGCAGGTGGTGGACGCGCTCCTGCGCCTGCCGGAGCAGTCTCGGTCGTCGGTCTACCCGCCGCTCGAGGACGGGCTCACGCTGGCCGCATCGGGCAACCCGCTGCCGGAGGGCGGCGAGCGGCTGCTCGCGTTCGCCCGGCTCTGCGCGGACGTGCTGCGCGCGGGCGACCTGCCGCAGGCGCTCGACGTCATCGCGGAGGGCATCCAGCGCGAGGTCCAGGGCAGCAGCTGCGCCATCCTGATCGAGGACGCGCCAGGCCTCGGCCTGCACGTCGCCGCCCAGCGGGGCGACGCAGGGGAGGTCGACGCGGCCGAGCAGCACGAGACGGCCGTCGTGCGGGCGCTGCGCAGCGAGCAGCCGTACTACGCCCCCGATGTCGCGCGCGAGCGCCTGACCCCGCTCTTCGGCGAGCGGACCCGCTCGGAGTTCGCCCTGCCGCTGCGCGGCGACGACGAGACGTACGGCGTGCTCGAGGTGGCGGCGCAGGAGTTCGACGCCTTCTCGCCTGAGCGGCGCCGGGCGTTCGAGGCGATGGGGCTGCTGGCGGCGTTCACCGTGCAGCGGGTGCGGCGCGAGAGCGAGATCGAGCGCCTCGCCCTGTCGGACTCGGTGACGGGTCTCGCCAACCGCCGCGCGGTCGAGGAGGCGGCCGAGCGCGAGTTCTCCCGCTCGGTGCGCCATGGCGGCGCGCTCGCGCTGGTCTCGCTCAGCCTGGACCCCTACCGCGAGCTCTGCCAGGAGGACCGCCGCCTCGCGGACGAGGCCCTGCGCATGGCGTCGCGCGTGATGCACCAGAACTGCCGCCGGGAGGACGTGCTCGGCCGGCGCGAGGGCGGGGAGTTCGTCTTCGTCCTGCCGGAGACGTCGAAGGTGGGCGCCCTGCTCGTGGCCGAGCGCCTGCGGGCCGACATCGGCCGGCTGACGCTGCCCAACGGGCGGTCCCTCTCTGTGAGCGTGGGCATCGCGAACCTGCCGGAGGACGGCGACACGCTCGAGGCACTCATGAACGCAGCGGACCACGCGATGTTCAAGGCGCTCAGGCGCGGCGGCAACGAGGTGGTCGCGGCGAGCGGCGTGCCCGGTGCGGCGCCGCAGGATCCGAGCTAGTCGGGTGCGTCGGGGACCCGCGGGGAGACCCCCGCGGGTCCCCGACGTGGCGTCCGGACGCAAAGAAGCCCGGACGTGGCCGTCGGGGCAGTGATCCCGATGTTCCTCTCGCACGACGCAACCGCCCTCATCCGGACGGCTCGTCGTCGACGCGCTCGTCGCAAGGGCTGCCTTGGCCGGTGCTGCCCTCGATCGGCGACCCCGCGCAGCGCATCGTCCTGCAGGCCCGCGCGGGCCACGCATCCCTCATCGCGCTCTTCGCCCGCGAGCTGACGGTGGGCGCGGCGCCGAGCGGCCCCCATGCCCTCGGCCGCACGGCGCGCTTCGTCGTGGACCACAGGCCCTGCCCCGTGCTGCTCCTCCGTTGACCGCCGACGTCCGCGGTGGACCCGGCCGATCGCCAGCGGCGCGCCGTCCGCTAAGGGCGCCCCCAGCGTCCCCCTCCGCCCTGCGCGCTGGGTGCGGCGCCACGGCGCATGTCGAGGACGGCCTGCGCCGCGCGTGGTCCGACCACAGCGCCAAGGTCCTCGGCGCTCGCCTCGTGCAGCGCCGCGTGAACGCTCCCGAACGCCTCGACGATCCGCGCGCGCGCGGCGGGACCCAGGCCGGGCAGCAGGCCGGTCGGCAGCTGGTAGCGGTACGCCGGGTACCTGGCCTGGGCCTCAGGTGCCCCGAGCGACACGGCACGGTCCAGGACGCCCACGACCACCCTGTGCCGCGGGTCCCGGGGACAGCTGAGGCATGGCGCGTCGGCCTGCACGACCCCCTCGCAGGCGAGACAGTACGTGCGGTGGTACTTGCCGAACGCGGGCTGCATGCCGTAGATCGTCCTGGCCTCGCCGTGCGCGAGGCGCACGATGGTCGAGAATCCGGCCACATCGCCCGTGAGCTCGTCGAGCTCGCGCCCGATCGTGTCCGGCCCGTGGGCGTCCGATCCGCCGAGGAAGCCCAGGCCCGCGATCTCGCCCACGTGGCTCGCGATCTCGACGTCCGCCGACAGCCCGAGCTCGACGCCCACCCCGCTCGGGTCCCGGAGCACGTCCCGCGGACGCAGGCCAACGCCGAGCAGGCCCCTGTGCGGCGTGAAGGCGTGCGCCACCACGAGCACGCCGCCCGCCGCCGCCACGGCTTCGAAGAAGGCCTGCGGCGAGAGGTGCATCCGCTGCGTCGAGAGCTCCGGGGCGCGCACGCCCTCGCGGTAGACGCGGGCGATCTCGCGCACCCCGTCGAGCCCCGGCGCGTAGCCGAGGAGGTGGAAGGGGCCCGCGTCGCCGACGCGGAACTCGGCCTCTAGCCCGCCCACGACCCGCGTGCCCAGGGCGTCGACGAAGGCGCCGTCCGCCGTCTCGCGCAGGGCGCCCTCGGCGAGCAGGCGCTCGAGGTCCCAAAGGCCCCGCGTCGTGGCGAGGTCCACGACGGCGCCGAGCTGCAGCCCGTAGCGGCGCAGCTCCAGGAGGACGCGCTCGAGGTCCAGGTGGCGCGAGGCGCTCACCTTGACCGGCCGCCCGCCCTGGGCCGCGCCGAGGTGGATGTGGGGGTCGGCCAGGATCACAGCAAGAGCAGGCCGAGCGCGGTCTTGACGTCGCCGAGCCGCCCGGCCCTGGCCAGCTCCACCGCCTTCGGCAGCGGCAGGCGCACGAGCTCGATGTCCTCGTCGACGTCGCCGGGCAGGCGCGAGGGCGTCAGGTCCTCGGCCAGGAAGAAGCGGTAGACCTCCGAGGAGTAGCCCGGCGCGGCGTAGCCCGTGAAGATCTCCCTGAGGCGTCCGGGCCGGTACCCGCACTCCTCCTGGAGCTCGCGCTCCGCGGTCGCGCGCGGCTCCTCGCCCGGCTCGAGCGTGCCGGCGGGCAGTTCGAGCAGGCGCTCGCCGGTCGGGTGGCGGAACTGGCGCACCAAAAGCACGTCGCCCTCGATCAGCGGGATGATCACCACGGCGCCGGGATGCTGCACCCACGCCCTGCGGTAGCGGTGCGGGCCGTCCTCGATCTCGTCGACGAGCATGCGAAACGGCCCCTCGTAGAGGGTCTCGCGCGCGACGACGCGCGGCCTGTGGGCCATGGATCCGCCCCCTTTTGTCGTCCCGGGCCGGGATCCCCCGAGCGAAGGACCCGCCCCCCGGAGGGAGCGGGCCCTTCGGTCGCTCAGGCTCTCGCCTCGACCGGCAGGGCCGGCGCGCGGCCCTCGGGGATCTGCAGGTGGGCGTGGTACGACGAGCGCACCAGGGGGCCGGCCTCGCAGTGCGCGAAGCCCATCTCCATCGCCTCGGCGCGGATCTCCGCGAACTCGTCCGGGGTGTAGTAGCGCTCGAGCGGCAGGTGGTGCATGGTCGGGCGCAGGTACTGGCCCACCGTGACGATGTCCACCCCCGCGTCGTGGAGGTCCCTGAGCGTCGCGCGGATCTCGGCGCGCGTCTCGCCGAGCCCGAGCATCATGCCGGACTTCGTGAACGAGCGCGGCTCCATCAGCTTGGCGCGGCGCAGGAGCTCGAGCGAGCGCGGGTACTTGGCCTTCGAGCGCACGTGGTCCGAAAGGCGCTCGACGGTCTCGACGTTGTGGTTGAGGATCTCCGGCCGCGCCGCCATGACGAGGCCGAGCGCCTCCCAGTTGCCCTGGAAGTCCGGGATCAGCACCTCGACGCTGCACTCGGGCCGGCGGGCGCGGATCGCCTCGATGACCGCCGCGAAGATCCCGGCCCCGCCGTCGACGAGGTCGTCGCGGGCCACCGACGTCACGACGATGTGCCGAAGGCCCATCTGCTCGACGACGCCGGCGAGCCGCTCGGGCTCCTGCAGGTCGAGCTCGGTCGGGCGGCCGCTCTGCACGGCGCAGAAGCCGCAGTGCCGCGTGCAGACCCGGCCGAGGATCATGAACGTGGCGGTGCGGTGGTTCCAGCACTCGCCGAGGTTCGGGCAGCGGGCCTCCTCGCAGACGGTGTGCAGGGCGCTGCCCTGCATCATCGACTTGATGTCGCCGTAGCTGCCGCCGAGCGGCAGCTTCACCTTGAGCCACTGCGGGCGGCGACCGAGATCCTTCTGTACGATCGGCATGTCAGTACACCTGGGTTTCGGGCCCCATGGATTCGAGTCGGCGCTTGACGGACGCGACGTACTGGTTCGCCGTGGCGCCGTCAAGGATGCGGTGGTCGAAGGCGAAGGAGAGGAACATCATCGAGCGGATCGCGATCGCGTCGTCCTCGACGACCACCGGCCGCTTGACGATCTGCTCCATGGATAGGATGGCCGCCTGCGGCTGGTTCAGCACGGGGGAGGAGAACACGGACCCGTACGAGCCCGGGTTGTTCACCGTGAAGGTTCCCCCCTCGAAGTCGGCGAGCGTCAGGCGCCCTGCGCGCGCGCGCACGATCAGTTCGTTCGCCGCGCGGGCGAGCCCGGCGATCGAGAGGCCGTCCGCGTGGCGCAGCACGGGCACCACGAGCCCGTCGGGAACGGCCACCGCAATGCCGACGTGGATCTGGCCGTGGACGATGATCTTGTCCCCGCCCCAGCTCGAGTTGATCTGCGGGAACTCCCGCAGGGACTCCACCGCGGCCTTCACCACGAAGGGCAGGTAGGTCAGGGGCACGCCCTCGCGCGCCTCGAACTCGGCGCGCAGGCTCCTGCGCAGGGCGACGACCCGCGTCATGTCCACCTCGAACCAGGCCGTGGCATGCGGCGACTCGTGCTTCGAGCGTACCATGTGCTCGGCGATCGTGCGACGCATCGGCGTCAGAGGCACGAACGTGTCGCCCGCCATCGTCGGCGCCGGCTCGGGCGCGGGCGCGGGCGCGGCCGGCACGGACGCTGGCGCCGCGGGTGCAGCCGCCGCGGACCCTGCCGCCGCGGCCGGCGCGGGGGCCGCCTGGGCCGGCGCCACGGGCTCGGGAGCGCTCCGGAAGCGCTCGAGGTCCTCGCGCGTCACGCGCCCATCGGGCCCGGTCGCGGTCACGAAGTTGAGGTCGACACCGGCCTCCTTGGCGAGGCGCCGCACGTAGGGCGACGTGCGCACCCGGCCCGACGGCGTCGGTGGGGTCTGCGCCGCGACCGGCGCGGCCGGAGGAGCGCTAGGCGCCGCGGGGGCCGGTGCCTCGGCCGGCGCGGGCTGCGCCTGCGGCGCCGCCTCGCCGATCTCCGCGATCTCGCAGATCGGCTCGCCCACCTTGAGCGTCTGGCCCTCCTCCGCGAGGAGCGCCGTGAGGGTGCCGCCGAACGGGGCCGGCACCTCCGCGTTGACCTTGTCCGTCGCGACCTCGCAGATGGGCTCGTACTTGTCGACCTTGTCGCCGACCTTCTTCAGCCAGTGGCCGATGGTGCCCTCGGTGACGCTTTCCCCGAGTTGGGGCATCTGGACTCTGATGGCTTCCGACCTCCCCACTAGAGCGCGCAGAGCTCGCGGGCGGCCTGCGCGATCGTCTCCGGGCCGGGCATGAAGCGCTCCTCCTGGGGCGTGTTGAAGGGCATGGCCGGGATGTCCGGCCCGGTCAGGCGCCGGATCGGCGCGTCGAGCTCGTAGAGGGCTTCCTCCGCGATCAGCGCGGCCACCTCGGCCCCGGCGCCCATCGTGCGGTTGGCCTCGTGGACGATCAGGGCGCGGTGCGTCTTGGCGACCGACGCGAGGATCGCCTCGCGGTCGAGCGGCAGGAGCGTGCGCAGGTCGACGACCTCGGCGGAGATGCCCTCCTTCTCCAGGGCGTCCGCCGCCTGCTCCGCGAAGTACGCCATCAGGCCGTAGGCGTAGATGCTGAGGTCCTTGCCCTCGCGCACCAGGCGCGCCTTGCCGATCGGCACCGTGTAGTCGCCGTCGGGGATCTCGCCCCGCACGAGGCGGTAGGTGCGCTTGTGCTCGAAGTAGAGCACGGGGTCGTCGTCGCGGATCGCGGACTTCAGCAGGCCCTTGGCGTCGGCCGGCGTCGACGGGATCACGACCTTGAGGCCCGGCACGTGCATGAAGAAGGCCTCGACGCTCTGGGAGTGGTAGAGGCCGCCGTGCACGCCGCCGCCGAACGGGGCGCGGATGCACATCGGCACGTGGAACGCGTCGTTCGAGCGCCAGCGGAACTTGGCCGCCTCGCTGACGATCTGGTTGAACGCCGGGTGGATGAAGTCCGCGAACTGGATCTCGGCGATCGGCCGCATGCCGTTGAGCGCAAGGCCGATGCCGACGCCGACGATGCCGGACTCGCCGAGCGGGGCGTCGATGACGCGCTGGTCGCCGTAGGCTTCGATCAGGCCCGCCGACGCGCGGAAGACGCCGCCGCGCTTGCCGACGTCCTCGCCGAGCAAGACGATCGACTCGTCGCGCGCCATCTCCTCGAGCATGGCCTCGCGCACGCCGTCGATCAGGTTCTTAACGGCCATCTGCGTCTCACCTCCTAGTCGGCGTACACGTGCCGGAACATGTCGTCGGCGGACGGGTAGGGCGCGGCCTCCGCGTAGGCGATGGCCTCGTCCACCTCGGCCTGCAGCTCGGCCTTCACGGCCGCGATGTCCTCCGCCGTCATGAGGCCGCGCTCGACCACCTGGCGGTTCAGGATCTCCACCGGATCCTGGTCCTTGTGCGCCTCCACCTCTTCCCGGCTGCGGTACGTGCGGTCGTCGTCGTCGGAGGAGTGCGGCAGGATGCGGTACATCTTGAGCTCGATCAGGGTGGGGCCGTCCCCGCGCCGCGCCCGCTCGGCCGCCTGGTAGGTCGCCTCGTAGCACGCGAAGAGGTCCGTGCCGTCGACCGTCACGCCGGCCATCGCGTACCCGAGGGCGCGCTCGGCGACGTCCTGCACGGCCATCTCCTTGCACTGCGGCTCCGAGATGGCGTAGCCGTTGTTCTCGATGACGAACAGCACCGGCAGCTTGTGGATGGACGCCCAGTTGAGCGCCTCGTGGAAGTCCCCCTGGCTCGTCGAGCCCTCGCCGAGCGCGACCGCCGCCACGTCGTCCTCGCCGCGCAGGCGCGACGCCAGCGCGATGCCCGTCGCGTGCAGCACCTGCGTCGTCACGACGCTCGACCCGCTGATGACGCGGTGCGCCGCCCAGCTGTAGTGGCCCGGCATCTGCCGGCCGCCCGACGAAACGTCCTCCTCCTTGCCGAGCAGGGCGAGGAAGGCCTGGCGCGCCGTGTAGCCGCGCGTCAGCGCCACGCCGAGGTCGCGGTAGTACGGCACGACGAAGTCCGTGTCGCGCAGGGCGGCGCCCCAGCCGACCTGCGCCGCCTCCTGCCCGCGGCAGGGGATGACGAACGGCGCCTTGCCGGCGCGGTTCAGCACCCACATGCGCTCGTCTATCGTGCGCGCGAGCAGCACCCAGCGGTGGAGCCTGCGCACGTCCTCAGGGCTCAGGGACGAGGCCGCCTTCGGCGTAGCCTTCGTCTTGGCCATCTATTCGGGAACCCCCCTCCACCTCTGCCTGGTCCACGGCCGAGAGGGACGGCCCCGCCGGTCCGCGGGCCCGCTTGCGTGGTCCTGCGGCTTCGCGCGGCCATCCCCATTGCCACCAACCTTAGGCAGAGGGCGTGGTGTAGTCAAGTGCGCGCTCCCTGCCCTCGAGGACCCGCATGGCGCCCTGCGCCAGGGCGAGCATCTCCGCCTCGCCCGGGTACACGAAGCTCCGGCGGGCCGCGAAGGGGACGCGGCGCAGGATCGCTCGCATCACGGGCTCGTCGTGCGCGATGCCGCCCGTCAGCACGAGCGCGTCCACGGGCCAGCCCGCGAGCGCCGCCATGCGGCCGATGGAGCGGGCCACGCCGAGGGCCAGGGCCCGGCGCACGACCGCGCCGCGACCCGTGGCGGGTATCTTGCGCATGTCGTTCGTGCCCTGCAGGTCGACGACGCCGCCGTGGCCGCTGATGCGCCGGCGCAGCAGGTCCGGCAGGTCGAGGCGCCCGGCCTCGGCCTCCTGCCAGAGCGTCCAGAGCGGCAGGGCGCCCGACCGCTCGGCGGCGATGGGGCCGTCCCCGTCCAGGGCGTTGTTGACCTCGACCACGCGCCCGTGGTCGTGCAGTCCGACGGTGATGCCGCCGCCCATGTGGGCGACGATCATGACGAGGTCCTCGTAGGGCCGCTCGAGCTCGCTCGCGGCGCGCAGCGCCATGGCGCGCTGGTTCAGGGCGTGGAAGAGGGAGCGGCGCGGCCGGTCGGGCACGCCGCTCACGCGCGCCACGTCGTCGAGCTCGTCGGTCACGACGGGGTCGACGAAGAACGCGGGGCAGCCCGCCTCGCGGGCCACGAAGAGGGCCAGGGGCGCCCCGAGGTTCGAGGCGTGCTGGCCGTGGCGCGCCTCGAGGAGCTCCTCGACGGCGGACTCGTCCACGCGGTAGGTGCCGCCCTTGAGGGGGCGGAACAGCCCGCCGCGCCCGACGACCGCGCCAAGCTGCTTGATGGGCACCTCGTGCCGTGCGAGCAGCCGCTCGACGGCCCCCTGGCGCAGCGGCAGCTGCGCCGCCATCGTCGGAAAGGCCGCCAGTTCCTTGGGGTCGTGGTCGATCTCCTCGGACCAGGTGACCTGCTCCCCGGCGAACAGGGCCACCTTGGTGGACGTCGAGCCGGGGTTGATCGTGAGGATCGCCGGCGCCTGCGGCATAGCCGCCGTCCTCAGATCGCCACGGGCGCGGGGCGGCCGGAGGCAACCCGCATGCCCATGCCGATCGAGAGCAGCTTGAGCTCGGCCGGGTCCGCGCGGGAGGTCAGCACGATCGGGCAGCGCGCGCCGAGCAGGATACCCGCCGTCCTGGCGCCCTGGAAGTAGGTGAAGGCCTTGTAGAGGACGTTGCCGGCCTCGATGTTCGGTACGATGAGGATGTCCGGCTGGCCCGCCACGGGGCTCTTGATGCCCTTGTGGTGGGCTGCCTCGCTCGAGATCGCGTTGTCGAGCGCGAGCGGCCCGTCGACGATGCAGCGCGGCAGCTGGCCGCGCTCGCTCATCTTGGCGAGGTTCGCCGCGTCGACGGTGGCCGGCATCGCCGGGTCCACGAGCTCGACGGCCGCGAGCACGGCGACGAGCGGCTCCGGGACGCCGAGGGCGTGCAGCGCCTCGACGGCGTTGCGCACGATCTCCACCTTCATCAGCAGGTCCGGGTTGACGTTCACCGCCGCGTCGGACATGAAGTACAGGCGCTGGTGGCGCGGATCCTCGAG
>Ga0187814_10000588_pt1 | contig 12619 bp, 9 predicted proteins | sample NC_S_4_FD_132450 | JGI IMG/M metagenome (GOLD analysis project Ga0187814, IMG submission 132450) | Wetland sediment microbial communities from Neuse River Estuary, North Carolina, USA - ASW-S_4 | ecosystem: Environmental > Aquatic > Freshwater > Wetlands > Sediment | place: USA: North Carolina... | reverse complement strand
CGGTGATGCACCAGCGGGTGCGGGGGTGGGCGGAGGCGGCCTGGACGAGGCGGCGGGTGGCGGCGGGGTCGAGCAGTCCCCAGCCGCCGGCGTCGCCGGGGGCACCGGACCAGCCGAGCAGGGTGCCGACCGGGATGGTGAGGTTGATCAGCGCCGGCAGCGGCGCCGGGACCCGGCCCGCCCGGCCGCCCGGGGAACCCGGCCCGCCGGGGCCGTCCCCGGACCCGCCGCCGGGACCGCCGTCATCCTCGTCCTCGTCCTCGTCGTCGTCGTCGTCGCCGCCCAGGTCCTCGTCGCGGTCTCCGGAGTCACCGAAGTCGCCGTCACCGAAGTCGCCGTCATAAGCGGCCGGCTCGCGGTCTTGGCGATCGTTGTCTTCACCGTCGCCGCTGCTGCCGTCATCCGCTTCCGGTTCCGCGCCGCGGCGGCGATCCCCGTCCGCGGCAGGGCTGGCCGGACCGGCGTCCTGCCCCGCATGTCCGGTGAGCCGGTCCAGCGGGTTGCGGCCCTGGGTCAGGTCGAGGAACGCCAGCACGCGCAGCTGGCGCAGGCTGCCGGGCAGGCCGCCCTTGCGCAGCGCGGCCGCCAGCGCGTCGATGTGCGCCTTGGACGCCATCACGTCCTCGGTGGCCAGTTCCCGGCCGGCCAGGCACGCGTTGCCGGAATCCTCCAGCCGCGCCTCGACCCGCTGGCCGTCCCGGCGCGCCTTGTCCCTGGCCCGCTGGCAGGCCTCCGGGTCGAGCTTGATCGCGGTCGCCAGCGCCTTGCGGGCCAGCTGGTCATACCGCAGGTGCGGTGCGAGCTCTGCCAGCAGCTGGTCAGCCGTCGCGGCGTCGCGGTCGGTCAGGTGCCGGGTGTAACGCCAGATGATCCTCGCCCGGGCCCCGTCGATCACCCCGCCGGCCAGCGCCTCCCGCGTCGCCGGGTACCGGGCGGCCAGGTCCACGGCCAGGTCCATCCGGGTCCCGGCGTCGCGGACGGAGGTGACCAGCTCCATCGCCAGCTCGGCGTCAGCGAACTCGCCCTCCCGGCGCCCGGGCGGGACCTTCGCCGCCCGCGCCGCCTCCAGCTGCTCCTCCCGGCGGCGGGTGAACTCGGCGATCCCTCGCAGCTCCAGGTATTCCGCCCGGGCTGCCAGCCGCCGCGCCGCCGCCACCGCACCCAGCACCTGGTTATCGGTCAGCCGCGCCGGGTCGGCCGCCACCCGCTCGGTCAGCGCCGCCAGCACCGGGCCCGGCCGCATCACATCCGCTGGCCGGTCCTGGGCGAACACTTCCCCGTCCAGTCCATCCGGCCCCAGCATCGCGAACAGCTCCGCCAGGTCAACATCCGCGGCATCCCCCAGGCTGATCGTCGCGGCCGGGCCCTCGATCTCCCACTCCTCCGGGATCCGCGCCCGGCCCGCGTCCAGGTCAGCGATGTACGCCGCCATCTCCGCATCCGGATCCCAGTCATCCTCGGGCGGGCAGCCTGCCGTCTCGTCCCGCGCCGGACCGCCGGGCGGCGGCTGCCCGCCGTCCTGCCCGTCACCGGGGAACGAGACCTCAGACATGTGCGGCCCTCTATTCGTTTGATCGGTTATCCGACTGTGATCATACGAACATTATATCGTAAAATCTAGGCTTAATGGCGCCGAAGGCAGACCCATTTTCAAGATCTTTATCCCGCGTCTGCGGCGTGCCAGGCGATGACGTCGCAGACCAGGAGGCCGCTGATCAAGCCCGGGTCATCGCGGAGCTTCGTGCCGTCGATCCAGGCTGGGCCGCGCCGCTAGATCGGTATCGAGCGGGTTTCGGCTCCGTCATGGCGTCACTGTAGCCTCGGCTGACAGACTGAGACCGTGACCGACATGGCGGACCGGGTGCCGGGTCGGGTGGCGGTTTTGGCCCCAGGCGGAGGCTATGGGGTGGACGGGCCGCTGCTGATGTTCTCGTCGGTCGCCGCGCATCGGCGCGGGGCGGCGGTGCGCCGGCTCACGTGGGACTTCGAACGCCGCGGCGGGCTGCCCGCCATGGTCGCGGCGACGGTCGAGGCGGCGCTGGACGAGGAGGCGCCCGGGGACGCGGTCGTGTTCGGCAAGTCGCTGGGGTCGATGGCGGCACCCGTCGTAGCCGAACGGGGGCTAGCCGCCGTCTGGTTCACGCCGCTGCTCACCGACCCGGCCGTCGCGGCGGCGCTGCGCGAGTCCGCCGGGCTGTGCCTGCTGGCCGGGGGCACCGCCGACGATTACTGGGACGGGCAGGTCGCGCGGTCGATCACGCCGCATGTCGTCGAGGTGGACGGCGCGGACCACCGGATGTTCGTGCCTGGCGCGCTGGCCGCGTCGGCGGCCGTGCTTGGCGACGTGATGACCGCGGTGGAGAGGTTCCTCGACGAGGTAGCCTGGCCCGCCTGACCGCCTGGGTCCGAGAACTTAGACCACTCCCGCGCCTCCCACGCTGACCGGCTCGGGAGCGGGGCTGGCGGGCGGCACGGGGAAAGCGGCCAGGTGGCGGTCCAGCCCCGTTACCTTCAGCAGCCGCAGCACGCGCGGGGGAACGGCGACGAGCCGGAATCCGCCGGGCAGGTGCCGGGCACGGTAGGCGCCGCCGGCCAGCGCGCCGAGCCCGGCGGCGTCCATGAACGTCACGTCGCCCAGGTCGACAACTATCCCGGTGGCAGCCTCGCTTGCTGCCCCGGCCAGAGCGTCACACACTTCAGGCGCGGTGACGATATCTATCTCTCCGGACAAGGCCACTTCCACGTGGCCTCCCGGTAGCGCGGTCGTCTTCATACGCACGGTCCCCCCCTGCGTGGTGCTGCGGCACTCGGCCGTCCGCAGGAGCTCCCCCTCCCGCGGTCCGGCCAGCCGTGCGCCGTAGAATCCGAGATGGCACCGCCGGGTCTGGGGCAGCGCGCGACGGGCACCGGCCGCCACGCGGTGCCGACCCGCCACATTACGTACACAAGCCGTGTTCTTTTGAATATTAACCCACTATGGGCAAAAGTCACGTGGGACTTTCGTCCCTGATTTCGCGAGCTCAGCTGAATGGGCTGCGGGGACGCTCCTGGAGTTCGCCGTCCACGTAGAGGTCGACCTTCTCGTTGTAGAAGCAGACGAGGCCGGCGATCTTCTGGCTCTCCGGGAGGGGAGCGCGGTAGATCCACGCCAGGTCCGGGTGCGCGCCATGGCCGGCGTCCACCGACCAGTAGCCGGCGGTGCCCTTGTAGGGGCAGTGCGTCTGGGTGCCGGACGTCAGGAGCAGGTCGGTGCGGACGTCGGGCAGCGGCAGGTAGTAGCGGGACGGCAGCCCGGTCTCGAACAGGATGTGCGGCCGGGTGGAGTCGGCGACCGTGACCCCGTCGATGACCACGCGGACGTGCCGTGAGCTGGCCAGGATGTCCACCCGCTTGTACGGGTCCCTGGGGTGCGTGTAGACCGGCTCGTCTTCCTCCAGCCACTCGTCCATCGCGGCCCAGTCGAGCCGGACCAGGTCGCGCAGCGGCTCGAGCGGGGAGTCCGGGTAGCGCCTGGCGGCGCTATCGGCGGTCGCGCCGTCCACCCGCACGTCGAACAGCTGCGCCTCGCCCCGGCTCGGAGAGTGCTCGGTCTTGCCGGTGGGCTTCAGGTCGGCCGTCACGTCGGCGAGCGGGATGTAGTACGCCGGGTAATAGGGGATCTCCCAGACCAGGAACGGGCGCCGGGTGTCGGCGACCAGCCGGCCCGCCAGGTAGCAGCGGACCCGCTTCGGACCCTGCTCCACCCGGACCGCGCCGCGCGCGTTCTCGTTCATGCTCGCCACGCTACCCGCAGGCCGCCGGGACCGGTACCGTGCGGATCACGAACTCGTCATCGGCGGTCGTGGAATAGTAGATGCGGTCGGCGGTGACCGTCATCAGGTAGTCCCCGGCCAGGTCCGGCAGCGGCAGCGTCGCGAGCCTGCGTCCCGTGGCGGGATCGGCGCAGTAGTTCTGCGCGGGGCCGCTGGCCTCGTTGCTGACCCACAGCACCCCGTCCCACACGTTCGCCTCTAGGTCGTTGCTGCCACTGATCTGTGTTCCCGCCTCGGGAGTCATCGCCGCCGTCTGGAAGCGCTCGATGTAGCCGAGCAGCCCGGTCGGCTCGCGAACCCAGGCGCCGGTGCCCGACACGCCGCCGATCAGCGGGGCGACCACGCCGAGCATGGGGTGGGACGCCAGCAGCGCCCCGGTCACCGGATCCCGGCGCTGGATCGTGCCCGCCCCTTCGTCGGCCTCGCTCACGATCAGCGTGCCGCCGTCCGGGCTCGCCGCGACCTCGGCGCTGTCCGCGCTGGGCTGCGGGATCGTCAGCTCCGCCGACACCGTGTCCGGCGACACCCGGATCAGCTGGCCGGCGCCGTCCACCCAGATCGAGCCGCCGGCGAACGCGATGTGACCGCTCGTGCCGAGGCTGCTGCCCGGCGGGTGGCTCCCCGCGTTGAGTTCGCCGGTAACCATGAGGGTGCGCGGGTCCAGCCGGAGCAGCAGCAGGTCGCCGACGGACGCTGGATCGTCCGTGACCCACAGCCACCCGGCCGCGTACAGCGGGTCGCTCACGAAGCCGGCGCTGAACGTGTTCGAGGCCATGATCACGCCGGTCGCCGGGTCGACCCGGGACAGCGTGATGCGCGGCGGGTACTGCCGCGCCGACGCCTGCCAGGTCAGGTACAGGCTCCCGCCGGTGAAGGTCATCGACGGGCTGACGAACCCGCGGGCGAAGATGCTGCCCGGAGCGGCGGACCGGGTGGCGGCGACGGTCCGTGCCGTGGGCCCCGCGCCCGGGGCGGCCCGCGGACCGGGCGCGCAACCGGCGACGAGCCCGAGCACGGCGGCGGCGGCCGCGCACGCGGCCGGCAGCGTTCTCATGCCCCTTTAGACAGCGGCGGGAGGGGTTTCGGTTGCCTAGGTTTGCGGCAGAACCGGGAGAATCGGCGGCCGGGAGTTGAGCGTGGCCACGTCCTGCTGGGAGGTGGCCCGGTAGGCGTCGCGCAGCGCCGCGAGCTCGCCCGGGTCGAGCACGTCCTCGATCCGGGCGAAGCCGTCCGGGGCCCGGGCGGCGACCATGTCCAGCACCGCGTCGACGGGCATGGAGCGGTTGGCCAGCACGATCTTGTTCACCGCCGGAAGCCGTACCGCCTCGTAGGCAGCGAGCCGTTCGTCGGCCGGGGAAGTGTCCGCCAGCGACCGGGCCAGCACCGTCGCGTCGACGATCGCCTGCGACCCGCCGTTGGACCCGATCGGGTACATCGGGTGTGCCGCGTCACCCGCCAGTGTCACCCGGCCGCGTCCCCAGAACGGCAGCGGGTCCCTGTCCACCATGGGGTACTCGAGGATCTCGGCCGTCCGGGTCATCAGGGCGGGGATGTCCAGCCAGTCAAACGTCCAGTCGCGGAAGTACGGCAGCGCCTCGGCGAGCCGGCCCTCTTTGGTCCAGTCCGGGCGGACCGGGGGCGCGTCGCCGCCCGCCATCGCCTCGGCCACCCAGTTGATCAGCACGGTGCCGTCGTCCCGCCGCGCGATGGGGTAGGCGACGAACTTGAGGCTCGTGGTGCTGCCCGCGATGGCGAGCGTCGATCCGGTCAGGAACGGCGGGCCGGGGGTGACGCCGCGCCAGAGCATGACGCCGCTCCACCGCGGCGGCGGCTCGTTCGGGTGGAGCTGGGCGCGGACCGCCGAGTACAGGCCGTCCGCGCCGACGAGGAGGTGGGCTTGGTCGTGAACCACGAGACCGTTCGGACGAATGGAAAGATGTACCTCCACAAACCCGTCACGCTCCGTGAAACCGGTCACCATGGTGCCCGTCTTTACCGCCTGCGGCCCGAGCCGGTCGCGGACCGCGGCCAGCAGGATCATCTGCAGCTGCCCGCGGTGGATCGAGTACTGCGGCCACGCGAAGCCGAGGTTCCGGCCGCGCGGCTCGCTCCAGATGTGGGTGCCGTGCCGGTCGAAGTGCGCCTGTTCGGCGGTGGCGATGCCGGTCGCCTCGAGCGCGGGGCCGAGCCCGAGCTCGGTGAGCTCGCGGACCGCGTGCGGCAGCAGGTTGATGCCGACGCCCAGCGGTTTCAGCTCGGCGGCGGAGTCCACGACCTGCGCCTCGATGCCGACCGCGTGCAGCGCGAGGGCGGTCGTCAGGCCTGCGATCCCCGCACCCGCGATGAGGACGCGCACCGATATGCCCCTTTCTGGGCGAGTTTCAGCCCCCGACAGGACAGTACGCCAGCGCGGTCACGGCGTGGAAGCCCGCGACTGTGGGTAATGATGGTGTTACCGGGGGGGAAGATGCGTGTGACCATTGTGGGCGCTGGACGGCTGGCCGAGGGGATAGCCATCCGGGTCCTTGCGGGCGGGCACGAGTTGCGGCTCACCGACAGCGATCCGGCGAAGGCCGAGGCGCTCGCCGCCTCGTTGCCGGCCGCGGCTTGCTGCGCCAGCGCTGGGAGCCGCGGGGGCGGCGGGGGCGGCGGGGGCGCCTGCGGAGTGGCGCTGGCCGGTGCCGGGACGGCCCAGGCGATCGCGGGCGCCGACGTCGTGGTGCTCGCGCTGCCCTATCCGGAGGGGCGTCAGGTGGCCCGCGACCAGGGCGCGGCGCTGGCCGGCGTCGTCGTGGTCGACACGTGCAACCCGGTCGATTTCTCGACTTTCGACTCGCTGCTCACCAGCCCCGGGATGTCCGCCGCCGAGGAGATCGCCGAGGTCAACCCGGCGGCGCTCGTGGTCAAGGCGTTCAACACGACGTTCGCCGCCGTCCTGGTCGCGGGCAGCGTCGGCGGGCTTCCCGTCGACGTGTTCCTGGCCGGCGACCACGCGGGCGCCAAGGCCACCGTCGCGACGCTGATCCGCGACGGCGGGATGCGGCCGGTGGACACCGGGCCGCTGCGCCGCGCGCGGGAACTCGAGGCGTTTCAGCTGCTGCACATGACGCTGCAGGGGCCGCTGGGACTGGGCTGGGCCAGCGCGATCAAGCTGCTGCCGTTACGCGGCCACATAAAGTCAACGTGGCGCGGGCTCTGGCCCGGTTCCATCGGAGCGAGCAGCAGTTCGCTGCTCCAGAAATGGCGGATGGTCCCGTCCCGGCGGGTGAAGACCGTAGCCATCGGGCGCTGGTTGCCGCTTTCGTCTTCGGCCTGGTAGTCGCGGTGGCGGACGCTAGCGTTCGCGCTTATCGACATGGGCATCGAACTCGGCGAGGCTGCCGCGTGCTTGCTGCTCGCCTGGCTGATCTGGCGCGACACGCCCGCGGCTAGACCCGCGGCTAAAATTGACGGTGATGACAGAGCGCAAGCCGCGGGGGACGAGCTTCACCTCCTGGGTCGACCAGCTGATCGCTGACGCCGAGAATCGCGCGCTGGTCGACAACCTGCCCGGGGCCGGCAAGCCGCTGAACCTCAAGCCGTCGGGTGATGGCGACTACGGCCAGGCCTGGATGCGGGACTACGCGCGCCGCGAGGGAGTCTCGCCGGAGGAGTTCCTGCCGACGCCGCTGAAGCTGCGCCGCGAGGTCGAGCGGCTGGCCGAGGCGGTGGAGGAGATGCGCTCCGAGGCCGAAGTGCGCGAGACCGTCGCCGACCTCAATCGGCGCATCGTCGAGTGGCGCCGCATCCCGGTGGGACCGCCGATCCACGTCCGCCTGGTCAGCGTCGACGAGATGGTCAACCGCTGGCGCTCGGCACAGGCGGCGCGGTCGGCGCGGTCGGCACGGGCGGCGCGGTCGGGGCAGGTCGTGCGGAGTACGGAGGCGTCGGAGTTCCATGCGCCACTTTCACCCCAAGAGCCACATTCAGCCGCGCGGAGCCGACGTCGCTGGTGGCGCCGCTCGGCGCGTTAACGATGTCAGCATGATAACAGCAAGAAGCGGTCGCCGCTGGAGCGGCTGGGCCTGTCCAACGCCTGTCGATTACGCAATCCACCTGCTCTAGGGGGAGAGGCCGCGTCCGCAGCGTGCCGTCTTGCCGCCGAAGCAAGCTGCGGCATCGAAGACTGGTCGGGTCTCGCCGCGTCCTGAGTACGGTGTTCATGATCGTGGGTAGTTTTCCGCGATATTCGCGGAAAACTACCCACGATCATGAAGGCAACCTCACGATGGTCTGATAACAGCAAGAAGCGCTCCAGTGCACGGTCAGGCTGGCCTGGTGTTCGGGTTCGCCTCGCCCGCTCCCGACTGATAACAGCAAGAAGCGGGTGCTACGAGGGGAGGCGGACGCCGCCTTCGAGGTGGGCGGCCAGCGTCACGTCGCCGTCGGGGGCGTCGCCGGAGTCGATGTGCCGCAGGACGCCGAGGCCGGGGTCGTTGGACAGCACCCGCTCGATCTTCTGCCCGGCCAGGGGAGTGCCGTCGGCGACGCAGACCTGGCCGGCGTGCAGCGAGCGGCCGATGCCGGTTCCGCCGCCGTGGTGGAACGACACCCACGTCGCCCCGGACGCCGTGTTCACCAGCGCGTTGAGCACCGGCCAGTCGGCGATCGCGTCGGAGCCGTCGGCCATCGCCTCGGTCTCCCGGTACGGGGAGGCGACCGAGCCGGCGTCCAGGTGGTCGCGGCCGATCACGATCGGCGCCGACAGCGCGCCGGACGCGACCATGTCGTTGAACCGCACTCCCGCCTTGTCCCGCTCGCCGTAGCCGAGCCAGCAGATCCGGGCCGGCAAGCCCTGGAACGCCACGCGCTCCGACGCGGCGCGGATCCATCGCGCCAACCGGTCATTGTCAGGGAACAGCGACAGCACCGCCGCGTCGGTCGCGTGGATGTCAGCCGGGTCACCCGACAGTGCCGCCCACCGGAAGGGGCCCTTACCGAGAGCGAACAGCGGCCTGATGTAGGCGGGCACGAACCCGGGGAACGCGAACGCCCGGGAGAACCCGCCGAGCCGCGCCTCGTCCCTGATGGAGTTGCCGTAGTCGAACACCTCGGCGCCCGCGTCCAGGAAGCCCACCATCGCGGCCACGTGACGGGCCATAGACGCCCGGGCCCGTTCAGTGAATTCTTGCGGCTTTTTCGCCGCGTAGTCGTGCCAGTCAGCCAGTTCGACGCCGACGGGCAGGTACGACAGCGGGTCGTGCGCGGACGTCTGGTCGGTGACGACGTCCACCTCGGTGCCGCGGCGCAGGATCTCCGGCAGCACGACCGCGCAGTTGCCGGCGAGGCCGACGGACAGCGCCTTGCCCTCGGCGCGCGCCGACAGGCACAGGCGCAGCGCCGTGTCCAGGTCTTCGGCCACCATGTCCAGGTAGCGGGTCTCGACCCGCCGCGCCAGCCGCGCCGGGTCCACGTCCACCACGAGGCAGACGCCCTCGTTCAAGGTAACCGCGAGCGGCTGCGCGCCGCCCATCCCGCCGCAGCCGCCGGTCACGGTCAGCGTGCCGGCCAGCGAGCCGCCGAACCGCTTCGCCGCGACCGCCGCGAACGTCTCATACGTCCCCTGCAGGATCCCCTGAGTGCCGATGTAGATCCACGACCCGGCGGTCATCTGCCCGTACATGGTCAGCCCGAGCCGCTCCAGGCGGCGGAACTCCGGCCACGTCGCCCAGTCGCCCACCAGGTTCGAGTTGGCGATGAGCACCCGCGGCGCCCACTCGTGGGTGCGGATGACCCCGACGGGCTTGCCGGACTGGACGAGCATCGTCTCGTCCTCGCCCAGCGTGGTCAGCGTGCGCACCATGGCGTCGAACGCTGTCCAGTTCCGCGCGGCGCGGCCGGTGCCGCCGTAAACGACGAGGTCGTCGGGACGTTCGGCCACGGCGGGATCGAGGTTGTTCATCAGCATCCGCATGGGTGCCTCGGTCTGCCATGTCCGGGCGGTGAGCGTGGTGCCGCGCGGTGCGCGAACGGGACGGGCGCCTTCCATGGTTACGGTCCTTTCGAATATTCAAAACGTACCCGGCTTACTCCAGCCTGCCCGTGACCCTTTCGGCCGCAAGGACCGCATCGCCAGACGTCACGTACCGTACCGCCGTCTCGATCTCCGGGGCGAGGAACCGGTCGCCGCCCGGCCCGCCGACGCCGGCGTCCCGGAGCCCGGCGACGACCGCCGCCGTGGCGGGCGCGGGGGACAGCGGGGCGCGCAGGTCGAGCGCCCGGGCGGCGGTGACCAGTTCGATCGCGAGCACGCGGGTGAGCCCGTCCAGCGCGCGGCGCAGCTTGCGCGCCGCCGACCAGCCCATCGACACGTGGTCTTCCTGCATGGCGCTGGACGGGATCGAGTCGACGGAGGCGGGCGCGGCGAGCCGCTTGAGCTCGCTCACGATGCCGGCCGCCGTGTACTGCGCGATCATGTGCCCGGAGTCCACGCCGGGGTCGTCGGCGAGGAACGGCGGCAGGCCGTGGGAGCGGGCGACGTCGAGGAACCGGTCGGTGCGCCGCTCGGCGATCGAGGCGAGGTCGGCGACCGCGATCGCGAGGAAGTCCAGCACGTACGCCACCGGCGCCCCGTGGAAGTTCCCATTGCTCTCCACGCGCCCGTCCACGGTTATGACGGGGTTGTCGATCGCGCTGGCAAGCTCGCGGCCAGCGACGGTTTCCGCATGGGCGAGGGTGTCGCGGACCGCGCCGTGCACCTGCGGGGAGCAGCGCAGCGAGTAGGCGTCCTGGACGCGGGTGCATTCGGGGCCGCGGTGGCTCTCCATGATCGCCGAGTCGCACAGCAGCGCGCGCAGGTTCGCCGCGCTCGCGGCCTGCCCGGGGTGCGGCCGCAGCCGCTGGAGGTCGGCGGCGAACACCGCGTCGGTGCCGAGTTGCGCCTCGACGCTCATCGCGGCGGTCACGTCGGCGGTCTTGAGGAGCCGCCGCAGGTCGGCGGTGGCGAGCACCAGCATGCCGAGCATGCCGTCGGTGCCGTTGATGAGCGCCAGGCCCTCCTTCTCGGCGAGGACCACCGGCGCGATGCCGGCGTCCCGCAGCGCCTGGGCGGCGGGCACCGGGTCGCCGCCGGTGGTGCCGCGCACCCGCACCGTGCCCTCGCCCATCGCCGCCAGGGCGCAGTGCGCGAGCGGCGCCAGGTCGCCGGAGCAGCCGAGCGACCCGTACTCGCGGACGACCGGGGTGATGCCCGCGTTCAGCATCGCGGCGTAGGTCCGCGCGGTGCCGAGCCGCACCCCGGTGCGCCCGGTGGCCAGGGTGGACAGCCGCAGCAGCATCATCGCCCGGATCACCTCGGTCTCCACCTCGGGCCCCGACCCGGCCGCGTGCGACCGGATCAGGCTGCGCTGCAGCTGAGCGCGGCGGTCGGCCGGGATATGCCGGGTCGCGAGCGCCCCGAACCCGGTCGAGACCCCGTAGTGCGGCTGGTCGTCGTCGGCGAGCTCCTCGATGACCTTGCGGCTGGCGGTGATCTCGGCCTCCGCCTCCGCGGAAAGCTCGATGGCCCTGCTAAAACGAGCGACCGCGACGACGTCGGCGAAGCTGAGCGGGCCGGTGCCCACGGTGATGGTGTCCACGCCATCTATATCACCGCATGTCAGACGCCGCACGCTAGAGCCGGCCGCCCCGGCGGCGGCCGCGGTCAGGACAGGTAGCGGCCGAACCAGTCGAGAAGCGCCTCGTTCTGCGCGATCCGCGCCGGGACGGGGCCGGTGTGCGTCCCGCCGTGGGCGGTGCCGGGCAGCCGGAGCATCCTGGTTGGCACGCCGCGGTTGCGCAGCACGCGGTAGAACTGCTCGGACTCGATCGGGTGGCAGCACATGTCGAGTTCCCCGACGATCAGCAGCAACGGGGTGTCGCATGCCGCAGCGTACGTCAGCGGGGAGCGGTCGCGGTAGACGTCGGGCACCTGGTCCGGGGTCCCGCCGAACTCGCCCGCGAACCACCACGCGGTGTCCATGGTGCCGAACCAGGTGGCGAAGCTGGTGGCGGGGTTCTCCGCGACAGCGGCCTTGAACCGCCGCGAGGTGGAGGTGAGCCAGCATGTGGCGAAGCCGCCGTGGGAAAGGCCGAAGACGCCGACCCGGTCCGGGTCGGCGATGCCGGCCGCGATCGCCTCGTCCACCAGGGCGTGGTGGTCGAGCGAGCCGTGCCGCCCCCAGTCGCCCACCATCTTCCCTGCGAACTCGGCGCCGTAGCCGAGCGAGCCGCGGAAGTTGCCGGTGAGCACCGCGAACCCGGCGCCGGTGAGCAGCTGGAAGTCGATCATGTACATGTGGCCGGTGGCGCCGGCGTAGGGACCGCCGTGCACGTACAGGACGGTCGGCCACGGGCCGTCCCCGGGCGGTGTCAGCGCCCACGCCTCTGTCTGGAGTCCGTCCGGCGCGGTCACCGTCAGCGCCGTGACCGTGGGCTTGGCGACACCGGCCAGGAGCTCGTCGTTGAGCCCGACGAGGCGGCTGCCGCCGAGCATCAGCCCGGGAGTCTCCGTGAGCGAGGTGGCCAGGTACAGGATGCCGCGGCCGGGACGGAAGTCGGCCAGGAAAACGCTCCCGTCGGTGGCGGCGGCCCGCTCCACGCGCTCCGGCCCGTCCAGCGTGACCCGGTAGACGGCCGCCTGGCCGCCCTGCTGGCCGCCGGTGTAGGCGGCGCCGTCGTGCACCAGCAGCCGGGGGGTGATCAGCTCATTGCCCGTCGGCAGGTCGTTGGTGATCACTGGCCGCCCCATCCCGGCCGGCACGCCCGCCGTCCGGCACGCCGGTTCCCCG
>Ga0187814_10000587_pt1 | contig 12620 bp, 10 predicted proteins | sample NC_S_4_FD_132450 | JGI IMG/M metagenome (GOLD analysis project Ga0187814, IMG submission 132450) | Wetland sediment microbial communities from Neuse River Estuary, North Carolina, USA - ASW-S_4 | ecosystem: Environmental > Aquatic > Freshwater > Wetlands > Sediment | place: USA: North Carolina... | reverse complement strand
GCCGCAGTCGGCATCACGACGGTGGCCTTAGTGCCGAGCGCGGCCGCGGCAAGCGCGACTCCCTGTGCATGGTTGCCTGCGCTGGCCGCCACCACGCCGCGGGCGCGCTCAGCCGCGGAGAGCCTGGCGATGCGCAGGTACGCGCCGCGGACCTTAAACGATCCGCCACGCTGCAAGTTCTCGCACTTGAGGTAGACCGGGCCGCCGGCGAGCTCAGACAGCGCGCTCGACTCAAGCAGCGGTGTCTGCCTGATGACTGGCTTCAGTGCCGCGCGAGCCGCGATGATGTCGTCCGGCCTGACCTCCGTAGATGCCGGGCCGACAGTCTGCGGCGATGGTGTCACGCCTGAATTGTCGCACTACCCGGCGTCGGCTCAGTCAGCTGCCCAGTACCGATCTGCGGCAAGAATGAGCGCTGCAGCGCCAACCAGTCCCGCGCTCTGGCCAAGGGCGGCTGGCACCACACGCACCTGCCGGGCGAACCCGAGCCTGGCGTGAGCGCGCAGCGCTTCCTCAAGCGGATCGAAGAGCAGCGGGCCTGCCTGAGACAAACCCCCGCCCACCGACACGACCTCCAGATCGCACAGGCACGTGGCCGAGGCGATGGCGATGCCAAGCGCCCGGCCAGCCCGTCGCATGGCTGCTAGCCCGACTGGATGGCCGAGGGCGCCGTCGTCGGCGAGTTCCTTGGCCGTCGCACCATTCTGGTCGGGCCGCCAGCCCTGCTCTTGTGCCCAGTGGACAAGCGCCGGGCCCCGTGCAATCGCTTCGGCGCAGCCGCGACCGCCACATCCGCACTCCGGCCCGGTTTCCGGGTCGACTACCACGTGACCGATGTGACCGGCGTTTCCCGACGCGCCTTTGACCAATCTGCCGTCGAGGATCAGGCCTCCGCCGACACCCGTCGACACGACCATTCCGAGTACGTTGTCCCGGCCCCGGCCGGCTCCGCGCCAGTGCTCGCCTGCGACCATGCAGATCGCGTCGTTGTGCACCCGGACCGGGATGCCGCCGAGCCGCTCGGCCAGCCGACTGCGCAGCGGAAAATCGCGCCAAGCGGGTATGTTCAGCGGCGATACCAGACCAGCGGGCCAGTCCATCGGGCCACCGCAACCGCAGCCGCAGCCCACGAGCTCGGTCGGCTTGATGTCAGCGTCCTCGAGTACACCGGTGATGAGAGCGTTCAGCGTCCGCCACAGCTGCTCAGCATCCAGATCTCTCGGTGTCGGCACCTGAGCCCAGGACAGGACGCGGCCAGCCGCCTCGACTAGGCCTGCGGCCAGCTTTGTGCCGCCGACGTCGACCGCGAGCGCAGGCCTGGAATCGCGCATTCACGCCTCCCAAGATGCGAAACGGTGCCGCATCGACATAGTGTCGAATGGTGCAGCCTACGATCCGGAACCAGCAAGTATCAGACCAGCCACCAACGTCGCCGCCACCAGAGATCGGCACGCTGGGCGAACTGCGTGCCAGCGGGCACCAGCTTCGCACCGTCAAGCAGGAGCTGCGGCATAACCTGCTTGACCGGATGCGAGCAGGCCAGGATGCCTTTCCGGGGATCATCGGATTCGGCCAGACGGTGCTGCCGCACCTCGAGCGCGCCATCATCGCCGGGCACGACGTCATCCTGCTTGGCGAGCGTGGACAGGGCAAGACCCGGCTAATCAGGACGCTGACCGGCCTGCTAGATGACTGGACGCCGGCCGTCGCAGGCTGCGAAATTAACGACCACCCATTCGCACCGGTATGTGCCAGGTGTCAGCGCCTCGTCATCGAGCAGGGAGACGACCTGCCTATCAAATGGCGGCCGCGTGGAGACAGATACGGCGAGAAACTCGCCACGCCGGACACCAGCGTTGGCGACCTGATCGGGGACATCGATCCGGTGAAAGTGGCCGAGGGCAGAACCCTTGGCGACCCAGAGACCATCCACTTCGGCCTGCTGCCACGGACCAACCGCGGCATCTTCTGCCTGAACGAACTGCCCGACCTCGCCGAGCGGATTCAGGTCTCGCTGCTGAACGTCCTTGAGGAGCGCGACATCGGCGTGCGCGGATACGCCTTGCGGCTGCCGCTCGACCTAGTGCTGGTTGCGAGCGCCAACCCCGAGGACTACACCAACCGGGGACGGATCATCACGCCGCTGAAAGACAGGTTCGGCGCCGAGATCCGCACGCATTACCCGGTATCGCTGGAGGCCGAACTCGCGCTCATTGACCAGGAGTCCAAGCTTGCCTGGGACGGCGAGGACCCAGGTGCGGTTGTGCCTGCCCACCTGATTCAGGTGATCGCTCGGTTCACCCGGCTGGTCCGGGCATCACCCGCTGTGGACTCCAGATCCGGAGTCTCCGCCAGGTTCGCGATTGCCGCCGCCGAGGCCGTTGCGGCTTCGGCGGTGCGCCGGGCCGCAATCAGCGACGAGGAACAGCCGGTCGCCCGCGTCTGCGACCTGCCGGCGGTGATCAGCACCCTGCGGGGCAAGGTCGAGTTCGAGGTCAGCGAGGAGGGCCGCGAGCAGGAGGTGCTCGATCATCTGCTGCGCCGTGCCACAAGCGACACCTTCCGCGCGCTGCTCGGCAATGCTGACATGACTGGCTTGCTCGCCAGGTTTGCCGACGGCGGCGTGGTCGAGACGGGCGATCTGGTGTCGGCAGCTGATCTGCTGCGCCGCATCGGCGAGGTGCCGGGCCTGGCAAAGATCATGGAACGGCTGAAGATGGCGGGCGGCGAGTCGTTTGGCCAGGCAGCGGCCGCGCTTGAGTTCGCGCTCGAGGGGCTGTACCTGATGCGCCGTCTCTCCAAGGACGCTATCGACGGCGGTGCGGTCTACCGCACCTGACCGCGGCGATGACCACGGGTGCCCGGGCCGCGGGCCTGGAACTCGATAAGGAGGCAAGGGCGTGACCGGATATCGCTACGGTCCCTACACCGGCGGACCAGATCCGCTCGAGCCTCCCTACGACGTGCGCGGGGCCGTGGACGCGCTTGGCGAGTCGGTGCTCGACGGCACCGACGCCGCGAGCGCCCTGCGTGACCTGCTCCGTCGCGGCATGTCGGGCCACCGCGGACTCGACGACCTGCTGCGTCGGGTCAGGGAACGGCAGCGCGAGGTGCGCAGCCGGGGACGTCTCGACGGCATCCTTGACCAAGTCCGCTCGCTCCTGGACACGGCCATCGGCCAGGAACGGGCTGAGCTTTTCCCTGACCCCGACGATGCCGCCAGGCTGCGGGAGGCCGAACTCGACGGGTTGCCATCCGATACTGCCCAGGCCATCAGGCAGCTCGCCGACTATGACTGGCGGTCGCCGGCGGCGCGAGAGACATTCGAGCAGCTGAAGTCGCTGCTGCGGCGCGAGGTGCTTGATAGCCAGTTCCGCGGCATGCGGCAGACCTTGGCCGAGCCCGATCCGGCGGCCATGCAGCGGGTCAAGGACATGATGGCTGCCCTGAACGCCATGCTGGAAGCCGATGCTCGCGGCGAGCACACGCAGCAGGACTTCGACGAGTTCATGGCCAGCTACGGTGACCTCTTCCCCGACTCGCCGCAGAACCTCGAGGAACTGGTCGATACGCTCGTGCGGCGGATGTCGGCTGCGCAGCGCCTGCTTGACTCGCTGACCGACGAGCAGCGCGACGAGTTGTCCGGCCTGATGGCTCAGACGCTTGAGGATGCGGGCCTCGCGGCCGAGATGGCCAGGCTCGCAGACTCGCTGCGGGCGCGCCGCCCGGACATCGATGCCGGCTTGCCCCAGCCGCGCATGACCGGGAGCGATCCGCTCGGCCTGAGCGATGCGACTGCGGCGCTTGCTGAATTGGCCGATCTCGCGGATCTTGAGGATGCGCTGCGGCAGGACTATCCGGGGGCACGCCTCGACGACATCGATGAGGAAGCGGTACGCCGTGCACTTGGCCGTCAGGCCGTCGACGACATGGAAGCCCTGCGCCAGATCGAGCGGGAGCTCGAGCAGCAAGGTTACTTGCAGCGATCAGACGGCAAGCTCGAGCTGACGCCTAAGGCCGTGCGGCGGCTCGGGCAGACCGCGTTGCGCAAAGTGTTCGCCGAACTGCCAGATGGCGGGTCAGGCGATCACGACCAGCGCGACGCCGGCCAGGCCGGTGAGTACACCGGCAGCACGCGACCTTGGCGATTCGGTGACGAGCAGGCAATAGATGCGGCCGCCACCGTGCGGAACGCGCTGCTCCGCCAGGCGGCGCCGCAGCAGCCGGACCCGCAGGCCGCACGGGACGGCGTATCGTCCAGGGCCCGGGTCCGGCTATCCGTGGGCGACTTCGAGGTCGCCGAGACCGACCGCCGCGCGTCCGCGGCAGTCTGCCTGCTTGTCGACCTCTCCTACTCGATGGCGCTTCGCGGTACCTGGGGCGCAGCCAAGCAGACGGCGCTAGCCCTGCACGCGCTGGTCCGGACCCAGTATCCGCAAGATGCGATCCAGGTGATCGGCTTCTCTAACTACGCGCGTGAACTCCGCGAGACCGAGCTTGCCGGGCTGAGCTGGGACATAGTGCAGGGCACGAATCTGCATCACGCTCTGGTGCTGGCCGGGCGCTTCCTTGACCGCCGGCCCGAGCACAATCCGGTGGTCATGATCATCACCGACGGTGAGCCAACCGCTCACCTGCGCCGCGACGGCCGGTTCTGGTTCGACTGGCCGCCGTCGCCGGAGACTCTCGAGCTCACCCTTGCCGAGGTCGACAAGATGACCAGACGCCGGGCCACGCTGAACGTCTTCATGCTGGCCGACGACGAGCGGCTGACCTCGTTCGTAGATGAGGTAGCGCGGCGCAACGGCGGCCGGGTGCTTCGGGCCATGCCCGACAGCCTGGGCGAGTACGTGGTCAAGGACTTCATCAGGACCCGCCGCGAGTACAGCAGGTAGCCCAGGAACCGCTGAGGCGTGCGCTTGATCTTGCGCCGATGCCCTGCCTGATGCCAGCGGCCGCCCTAGGATCAGCGCCATGTCCTTTACTGACCAGCTCGTCCTATGGCTGCACATCGGATTCGCCATCTTCACCATCGGGCCGGTCACGCTCGCCATCTCGTCCACGCCTCGGTATATCCGCAAGCGCGACATCGCGATCCTTCGCTACCTGACCAGGATCACAGCGATCTTCACCATCGGCTCGCTGCTTGTGCTGATTCTGGGCATCGTGCTAGGCCAGCTCGACCACGACTTCTCGCATCCGTGGCTGACCGCGGCAATGACACTATTCATAGTGGCAATCGTGCTGCTCGCATTGATCATTCGCGATCAGCGCCGGGCCATCAAGGCCCTGACTCCCCCGGGCGCCGGCGAGGCGAGCCCAGACACTGCCGCCGAGCGGGCCAGCCAAGACTCAGACCAGCCAGCCGGGTCGGTCTCGCCAGCCAGCCTCGGTCCGGCTACGCTGGCCGAGCACATCGCCTCTGTGGAGCGTGGCCGGATCGCTGCCATGGGCGGCGTGGTAAACCTCATCTGGCTCGTTGTGCTCGCGCTTATGGTCTGGCAACCCTAGCGTTGGGACCAGTTGAGTGCATCGACAAGATTTTTAGCTTTTACTGTCATTTCCACCCATCCAACTCAGCGGCTAGTAGTACCGTGCCGGTCGTAATCATCGCTGGTTAAGCTGTGCTCCTAGCACACCAGGAGCAGCCAGCATCTAGGAGGAATCGTGAGTTCTCAAAGCGTGCCCGGCGGCGGCTCCAAGCGCTCGCTGGTCATCATCCTGGCGGTCGTAGCGGTCATCGCTCTCGTCCTGGCCATTCTCTGGCTGACAGGCTCGGCGCCGTCTTTCCTGAACAGCGGCAGCCACGTCAAGGGGAACGGCAACCATCTCTACCGCGGCATCGCGGCATTGGTCGCAGCCATCGTGCTGGGCGCCGGCGCTTGGTGGGCCAACAAGAAGCCGTAACAGGCCGTCCATGGTCGCAGACGTGACCAGGCGTACTCGAGGCAGCTAAGGCCATCCGAGTACGCCTGGTGCGTTGTCATGTCCGAGGCACTCACTCCTCCGGCGGGCGTTGACACCCGGTACCCGGACTCCTAGATTTTCAGTGTTCGAAGACGTAACTGCTGTTCGTGAAGCGCACACAAGTTACGCTGACGTCCGAGTGCAGCCCTGCAGGTTGGCAGGTTGGCAGCTATCGAACCGCAGATCTAGCCGCAAAGGGGTGTCGGTGAGCCTCCTCGACCTATCCATCTGGCATGGCAAGGCATTCTCGGGCGGCTGGAAAGAACCTGGCGGCGCGCAAGCGGCAGTCATCGAGCCTGCGACCGGTGCCGAGCTTGGCCAGATCGGCCTGGCAGCGGCCGCCGATATCTCCGCAGCAGCCGCCGCGGCAGCGGCCGCCCAGCCAGCATGGGCAGCAACACCGCACACTCAGCGCGCGGCAATCCTGCGCAAGGCAGGCGAGATCTGGTTGGCTAACGCCGCCGAGATCGAAGACTGGAGCGTGCGCGAAGGCGGCAAGATCCCGCCGGCCGCGCAGTTCGAGACGCACGTGGCCACCGAGGAGATCTTCGAGGCTGCGACGCTGCCATCACGACCCTATGGCGAGTTGCTGCCGAGCGAGCAGCCGCACCTGAGCTTTGCCGAACGCGTGCCGGTCGGCGTGGTCGGGGTTATCTCCCCGTTCAACTTCCCGCAGATCTTGGCGATCAGGTCGGTAGCTCCGGCACTGGCACTCGGCAATGCCGTCGTGCTCAAGCCAGATCCGCGCACCGCGGTATGCGGGGGCGTGGTGCTGGCACGGGTCTTCGAGGAAGCTGGCCTGCCCGAGGGCCTGCTGCACGTCCTGCCCGGTGGCCCGGAAGTCGGCGAGGCACTGGTCGCTGATCCGAAAGTCGCGGTGATCTCATTTACCGGCTCTACCGCCGCTGGCCGCAAGGTCGGCGCACTGGCAGGCCAGCACCTCAAGCGCGTACACCTCGAACTCGGCGGCAACTCCGCCTTGATCGTGCTCGACGATGCCGACCTCGATAAGGCCGCTTCGGCCGGCGCGTGGGGCTCGTTCCTGCACCAGGGACAGATCTGCATGACGACCGGGCGGCACCTGGTGCACGACTCGGTGTACGACGACTACGTCAGCCGGCTAGCCGAGAAGGCCAACCACCTGCCCGTTGGCGATCCGGCATCCGGCCAGGTGGCACTCGGTCCGATTATTGACGAACGGCAGCGAGACAAGGTACACGCGCTGGTGACCGGCAGCGTGGACGCCGGTGCCAGGCTGGCCGCCGGCGGCACCTACGAAGGCCTGTTCTACCGCCCCACAGTCCTGGTCGAGGTGGGCCCGGCCATGCCCGCCTATGCGAATGAGGTGTTTGGGCCGGTCGCGCCGGTGGTGCGGTTCTCAACGCTGGACGAGGCGGCCAAGCTGGCGGGCGACTCCGAGTACGGGCTATCCCTCGGCATCCTGACCGGCAACGTCATGCGCGGCCTTGAGCTTGCCCGGCAGATCCCGACCGGGATCGTGCACATCAACGATCAGACCATTGATGACGCGCCGAACACGCCTTTCGGCGGTATCAGGGCCTCTGGCACGGGGGCACGCTTTGGCGGGACGGCGAACCTGGACGCGTTCACCGACACGCGATGGGTGACCATCCGCGGGGACATCGCGCCCTACCCGTTCTAGCCCGGCAAGCCGCGACGGGATATGCGTATTCAGTGCGTACCCAGGTAGGCATAGTCGGCGCCGGACCGGCCGGGCTGTTGCTCTCGCACCTGCTAGCGTTGCGCGGCATCGACTCGGTGCTGGTCGAGACTCGCAGCAGGGCGTATTGCGAGGCGCGTCAGCGGGCCGGCGTGCTCGAGGACGGCAGTGTCGCGTTGCTTCGCCGGGCCGGGCTGGCTGACCGCCTGGACATCAAGGGGATCGAGCACGGCGGGATCTACCTCCAGTTCGCGAGCGAGCGTCGGCATATCGACTTCCGCGAGCTAACCGGCGGCCGGAGCGTGACCGTGTATGCGCAGACCGAGATCGTCAAGGATCTGATCGCCCGCCGCTTGGCCGACGGCGCCGCCCTCGAGTTCGGCGTGACCGACACCGAGGTCTTCGACCTCGACTCCGAGCACCCAAGGCTGAGGTACACGGCCGCCGACGGCAGCAGGCACGAGGCGATCTGCGACGCCATCGCAGGCTGCGACGGCTTTCACGGGATCTGCCGGCCAGCCATCCCGGCCGGGGCGCTGACTTCCTGGGAGCGGGTTTACCCCTACGCTTGGCTCGGCATCCTGGCCGATGTGCCGCCGTCGACCGACGAACTGATCTATGCCCATCACCCGGACGGCTTCGCGCTGCATAGCCTGCGCAGCCAGGCGATCAGCCGCCTGTACCTGCAAGTCAGCCCGGACGAGGAAATCGGGAACTGGCCCGACGACCGGATCTGGGCCGAGCTAGCCGGCCGGCTCGAACTGCCCGGCTGGTCGCTCAAGCAGGGTCCGGTGCTGGACAAGGGCATCACCGGAATGCGCAGCTTCGTCAGCGCCCCGATGCGCTACGGCCGGCTATTCCTGGCCGGGGACGCCGCGCACATCGTGCCGCCAACCGGTGCGAAAGGCCTCAACCTCGCGCTCGCCGACGTGGCAGTGCTTTCCGCAGCCCTGGACGGCCTGCTGCATGGCGACGAGAGTCTGGCCGCCAGCTACTCGGCTACCTGCCTGAACCGGGTCTGGCGGTGCACGCACTTCTCCTGGTGGATGACGACCATGCTGCATCGGACCCCCGGTGCCGACAAAATGGAAGCCCAGCTTCAGCTGGCCCAGCTGAGGTACATCGCCAGCTCGCGTGCTGCTGCTACCTCGCTGGCAGAGAACTACACAGGCATCGCCGCCGGCCCGGCCTGGCATGACGCAACGAAACGAGGACCGTGACCTCCATGCGCTCTACACCGCCATTCCGTGCTGACCACGTCGGCAGCCTGCTCCGTCCGGCCTTGCTGCTCGCAGCCAGGCAGGAGTTCGCCGACGGCAAGATCGACGCCGGTCAACTGCGAGCCGCCGAGGACGCCGCGATCGCCCAAGCAGTCGCCATGCAGGCAGATGTGGGCCTGCAGTCGGCCACCGACGGTGAGTTCCGGCGCGCCTCATGGCATATGGACTTCATCTATCAGCTCGGCGGGATCAGCAAGGCACCAGGCAACCTCGCGGTGAAGTTCCGCAACGCGTCGGGCAGTATCGAGTTCACCCCGGCCGCCCTGCACGTCGGCGCTCGGATCGGACTGGACCGGACAATATTCGGAGACGACTTCAGCTACCTGCGGTCCGTCGTGACCGACGCGACGCCTAAGCTCACAATCCCGTCCCCGAACATGGTGCATTACCGTGGCGGGCCAGCCTCGATCGACCACGACGTCTACCCGGATATGGAGCTGTTCTGGTCCGACCTATCGGCCGCCTATGCCGACGAGCTCCAGCGGCTGGCAGCACTCGGCTGCCAGTACTTGCAGTTCGACGACACCAGCCTGGCCTACCTCAACGACCCGGCGCAGCGCGCCGAGATCGCCGAGCGTGGCGAGGACGCCGAGCACCTGCACCTGCGCTACATCCGGCAGGTCAACGACGCCATCGCGGGCCGGCCGGCCGGGATGGCAGTGACCACGCACATGTGCCGGGGCAACTTCCGTTCGTCCTGGGCTGCCGAGGGCGGCTACGACTTCGTCGCCGAGGCCTTGTTCAGCGAGCTCGGCGTGGACGGATTCTTTCTTGAGTACGACGACGAGCGCTCCGGCGGGTTCGAGCCGCTCAGGTTCGTGCCGAAAGGCAAGATGGTCGTGCTCGGCCTGGTCACCACCAAGCGCGGCGAACTGGAGAGCCCCGACACGCTCAAACGGCGGATAGACGAGGCGGCCAAGTTCGTCCCGCTCGATCAGCTCTGCCTGTCGCCGCAGTGCGGCTTCTCATCCACCGTCGAGGGCAACGTGCTGACCCAGGAAGAGCAGAAGGCCAAGCTCCGCCTCGTCGTGCAAACAGCTCACGATGTGTGGGGCGAGGGTTAATTCGGACGGGAACGTGGTCGCACCGCCGCCGGTCTAGCCTCGTCGCCGCGCGGTCTGGCCGGCTGGCCAAAGCCAGTAGCCGACGGGGAACAGCCTGATGTCCAGGCGCTCGGTGACTAGTCCCCACAGTCCGCGCGGCGCCCAGATCGCGACTGCCATCGCGACGATGCCAAGCACGATCCAGTACCAGGCACCGTCCTGTGACAGCGTCTGCTGGAGCACGAAGAATACGATCGTGCCGACGAACGGACCCTCGATCGTGCCAATGCCACCGATGATGGTTATGAAGATCATCTCGGCGGAAAACGAGACACTGAAAGCTGCGCTCGGCACGATGAACTGCTGGCTGATCGCGTACAGCGCACCGGCGGCGGAGCACCCGGCCGCAGCCACGATGAAAACGAGCCGCTGAACCGAACGGACCCGCGCGCCGATACTCCTGGCGCCGGTCTCGTCGTCCCTAATCGCCGTCAGGACCAGGCCGAGCCGGCTGCGGAGCAGGACGTAGATGACGGCAATCACAACGACGGTGACAGCGAGCGCGGTCCAGTAGGTGTAGGCGGTGAGCAGCGTCGGGCTGAGATTCAGCCCTTGCAGCGCGATGCCAGTCCCGCCACCCAGCGAACTGACCTGGATGATGATCAGCTCGCAGACCGAGGCGATCACCCACATGGTGATCGCGAAGTACCCGCTGCGCAGCCGGGATACCAGCCACCACACCGGTAGCCCGATCGCCCCGCCGGCCGCCGTGGCTACCGGGATTGCGGTGAACGGGCTCGTGCCGTGGCTCGCGAGGATCACTACGGAATAAGCTCCGAGGCCGATAAATGCCTGCTGCCCGACGGACACCAGGCCGGCATAGCCTGCCAGCAGGTTCCACATGCTGGCCATCGTCAGCAACAAGAAGAACTGAACGAGCAGGTTGGTGGTGCTCGAGAACACGATGTACGGCAGGTAGCCGAGTACTGCAACGAGCGCGACGGCGACGACGCCGACCCAGATCACCGACCTGCGTGACCGCGTGACCCGAACGCCGCCAGCAGGCTGCCCGCCGATAGCGGGCAGCTCTGCGCCCGCAGCCTCGAGGTGCCGCCCGGTCATGCCGTTTCCCTGCGTCTGGTGATTCCCTGCGGCCTGAGCACCAGGATGATCAGGAAGAGCAGTTGCCCCGCAAGGATCTGGTCGGCCGCGTGATACTGCGCACCGATCTGCTGCGCGACCCCGAGCAGGATGCCGCCGACCAGGGTGCCCCACAGCGAACCGAGACCGCCGATAACTACCGCTTCGAATGCGTACAGCAGTAGCTGGTCGGTGCCGATTGTGGGATCGAACTGTGTGTACATGCCGAAGGCGAGGCCGGCCAGCGCGACAGTGCCAAAAGCGATGGCGGCCGCGATGCCGAACACGTGCCGGTAATCGATCCCGGACAACTGGGCGGCCTCGCGATCGTCGGCCACTGCCCGGATGCGCCGGCCGTTCTTCGACACGGACAGGAAGTACTGCAGGCCGAGCAGCACGACGACGGCGAGCACGAGGATGGTCAGGTCGAGGAAGGCGATGGTGATCTGGGAGCCGATGCTGAACGAGTCAGACACCAGCGAACCAATGTTCAGGGAGTGGCTGTTCGCGGTGAAGAACTGCTGCAGCCCGTTCTCGATCACGACCGAGAGCCCGAAGGTCACCAGCAAGGTGGTAAGCACGCCGCGGTTGAGGGCCGCCTGCAGCAGCGTCCGTTGCAGCGCGTAGCCGATTGCCGCGAAGATCGGCACCACCAGGACGAACGACCAGACGGCAGGCACGTGCGTGATGGCGATGACGCCGAGCGCTAGGTAGGCGGCGACCACAGCCAAGTCGCCGTGCGCCAGGTTGATGACCTTCATGACCCCGAACAGCAGCGAGAGCCCGCAGGCGAACAGCGCGTACAGGCCGCCGACCATGATGCCCTGGATGATCGCATTGACCCAGATCATGCGCGCGCTCCGGGCGCCTCGCCGGCTGCTTGCGGCCCCGTTCCCAAAATGGGCTGCTCGGACCGTAGGCCCTTACCGTTCGCGCCGATGCCGAAATAGGCGCTCTCTATCTGCCCGGGTGTCAGCTCCGCGGGTGCGCCATCCAGCGTGATCCTGCCCTCAAGCAGGCAGTGCACGTGCGAGGCCACGGCAAGCGCCTGGCTAACATCTTGCTCGACCAGCAGGACGGTGACGCCGGCCTCGGCCAGCTGCGGAAGTAGCCCGTAGATCCTGCGCACAACCACTGGCGCAAGACCCAGCGACAGCTCGTCAAGCAGCAGCAGCCGCGGGTTCGCGGCGAGCGCCCGGCCGATCGCAACCGCCTGCTGCTCGCCGCCGGAGAGCTGGGCAGCGCGCTGCCCGCGCCGATCGGCCATCCAGCTGAACAGGTCATAGATCCGGTCCAGGTTCCATGGTCCAGGCCGTCTGCTGGTGGTGCCTACCAGCAGGTTCTCCTGCACCGTCAGCGACGGGAACAGCCGGCGGCCCTCCGGAACCAGGGCCACGCCCGCGAGCACCCGGCGCTCCGGCCGCAGCCTGCTGACATCCTGCCCGTCCAGCAGGATGGCGCCCGAGGTCGGCTTATGCAGTCCGGCGATGGTGCGCAGCAGGGTTGACT
>Ga0187814_10000586_pt1 | contig 12620 bp, 16 predicted proteins | sample NC_S_4_FD_132450 | JGI IMG/M metagenome (GOLD analysis project Ga0187814, IMG submission 132450) | Wetland sediment microbial communities from Neuse River Estuary, North Carolina, USA - ASW-S_4 | ecosystem: Environmental > Aquatic > Freshwater > Wetlands > Sediment | place: USA: North Carolina... | reverse complement strand
TCAGTGCTGATTGTCGTAGGCGTTGTCTTGGATACCGTCAGGCAACTCGAAGCACAGATGGTCATGCGTAACTACTCGGGCTTTCTGTCGTAACGAGTCTATACAATAAATCGGTGGGCTACTGTAGGCCCCTGATTTATCGCGGGGCATTCCTTGAGTAAGCGGAGGAACAATGTGAACATTATCCTGATCGGTGCCCAGGGATCAGGGAAGGGAACACAGGCAGAGCAGCTTGAGCGAACCCTCGGTATTCCGCATGTAGCCAGCGGTGACCTGTTCCGTAAGGCAATTGATGAGAAGGCCGATTTAGGCCTTAAAGCCAAAACGTACCTGGATCGAGGCGAGTTGGTGCCTGACGACATTACCGTCGCCATGGTGCTCGGCCGCCTCGAAGAGCCGGATTGCAGTGCTGGTGTGCTCCTGGATGGATTTCCGCGCACCGTTGCTCAAGCGCAGGCGCTGGATAAAGGCTTACAGGATGCCGGGCGACAGATTGATCTCGTCATCTATCTGAACGTCCCGCGTGAGGAACTCCTCAGAAGGCTTTCGGGCAGATACATCTGTAGGGCCAACCAGCATGTATACAATGTGAATTCGCACCCACCGAAGGTAGCTGGTATATGCGATCTGGATGGAAGTGAACTGTACCAACGCTCTGACGATACTGGCGAGGCAGTACAGAGGCGACTGGATATCTTCTTCAACGAAACCATTCGCCTGCTCGATTACTATGGAGGCCAGCACAAACTGCGCGAAGTCAACGGCAACCAGAGTATTGATCAGGTGCAAGCAGCACTGTTGAAGACAATTGAGGAGGGGGTGCAGGGGGCGTAGCCCTTTGTCGGGGAACGGGGACAGGCAAGCCTGGGAGCTTGCAGTCCCCTGAAACTCTTCCCCCCTTTTTGTAGACTAGAGCAAATCCATGGCAATCATCTTAAAATCAAAAGAAGAGTGCGAAAAGATACACGCAGCAGGACGCATTGTTGCGGAGATACTGGCAGAAATGCGTTCGGCTGTGCGACCAGGGATCACGACGGCTGATCTAGATGCCATCGCCGTTGCAGGCCTCAAAAGGCGAGGGGCCAAATCGGGTACCTTAAAGTACCGCGGTTATCCTGCGTCGGTCTGTACGTCTGTAAATGATGAGATAGTACACGGCATTCCCGGCAAACGTGTCTTGAAAGAAGGCGACATTGTCAGCATCGATTTCGTCGCCCTCTACAACGGCTGGTATGCTGACTCGACTGTCACTGTGCCAGTTGGGACGGTCTCATCTGAAGTGCAGCTTCTGCTGAAAGTAACAGAAGATGCTCTCTACCGTGGCATTGCCGCCGCACGCGCAGGGAATCGCTTGCAAGATATCAGTCGTGCCATACAGCAGCATGTCGAGGCGGCAGGCTTCTCAGTGGTACGCATGTACGGTGGGCACGGAGTTGGGCGTAGCATGCACGAGGACCCTCAAGTGTTGAACTATATCGAGCAAGGACAGCAAAATCCAGTGCTCAAACCCGGTATGGTGATTGCCATTGAACCGATGGTCATCATGGGGAAGAAGGAGACGCGAGTCCTGCCTGATAAATGGACAGTAGTCTCAGCGGATGGCAGTTATGCCGCCCACTTTGAGCACACTGTGGCTATCACGACAGGCGATGCAGAGATCCTAACGCTCTGATCCCCCCTTGCGGGTACCAGGCAGGTATGTTATAATTCACAGTTGGCAGCAGCAGTGTCAACTGCTGCCGTTTTTAACTCTTAGGAACAACACAGAAGAAGTATAGCCGTATCAGAAAGGATGCTATGGCAAAAAAGGACGAAATTGAGGTAGAAGGCAGAGTACTCGAAGCCCTCCCCAATGCCATGTTTAAGGTTGAGATTGACGAGCAACACCAGGTCCTTGCAGTCCTCTCAGGAAAGATGAGGATGAATTTTATACGTATTGTGCCGGGTGACAAGGTGAAAGTAGTGCTCTCACCTTATGACCTGACACGAGGCCGCATAACATGGCGTGTCCCGGTAAGATGAAGTGGAAGCAATACTCGCCTTCCTAAATCTTAATTCCTTTTCTTCTCTGTGAAATCGGCATCTATTCTTCTTTCTATTCTATCATATGGTGAGGAGGGCAAACCATGAAAGTACGCGCCTCGGTCAAACCGCGCTGTGAGCATTGCAAGGTCATCCGCCGCAAGCGTGTAGTGATGATTATCTGTAGCAAAGACCCGAAGCATAAACAAAAGCAGGGTTAATCAAGCTGGAGGAAAAGATGGCTAGAATCGCCGGCGTTGACATTCCACGCGATAAGCGTGTAGAGATTTCGCTGACGTACATTTACGGGATCGGCCTCACCACGAGTCGCAAGATCCTAGAGCGGACGCACGTTGACCCCAATACGCGGGTACGGGACTTGACCGAAGAAGAAGTCAACCGTCTGCGTGAAGTGATCGACCGCGAACATAAGGTCGAGGGCGACCTGCGCCGCGAAGTCGATATGAACATTAAGCGGCTGATTGAAATTGGCTGTTATCGCGGCATGCGCCATCGCCGAAATCTTCCGGTGCATGGGCAGCGTACGCGCACGAATGCACGAACGCGCCGTGGTCCCAAGAAAACAGTGGCTGGCAAGAAAAAAGCGGTAGCTAAGAAGTAACGCCGGGGAGGGATGGTATCTATGGCAGCAGACAAAAAGAAACCAACAGGAAAGCCCAAGCGGCGGGAACGTAAATCGATTCCGCGTGGGCAAGCACATATTCAAGCAACATTCAACAATACGATTGTCACCTTGACCGACCCCAATGGCAACGTGATCTCCTGGGGAAGTGCTGGTGGCCAGGGTTTTAAGGGATCGCGCAAGAGCACTCCATATGCTGCGCAAGTAACGGCAGAGTCAGCGGCACGCAAAGCAATGGATCATGGCCTGCGGCAGATCGAAGTTTTCGTCAAGGGACCTGGTTCTGGCCGTGAGGCAGCGATCCGCTCACTGCAAGCTACCGGCCTGACCATCACTTCGATCATTGATGTAACACCAATTCCGCACAATGGCTGTCGGCCACCAAAGCGGCGTCGTGTCTAAGGAGGATCAAATACATGGCACGTTATACCGGCCCCGTCTGCAAGCTCTGCAGACGTGAGGGGGTAAAACTTTTTCTCAAAGGCGACAAATGCATGACCAAATGCACACTTGAGCGCCGCAATACTCGCCCCGGACAACATGGCAGTGGTCGACCGCGCAAGGCCTCTGGCTATGCATTACAGTTGCGTGAAAAGCAGAAAGTGCGCCGCACCTACGGTATCTTAGAACGCCAATTCCGCAGGCATTTCGATACCGCTGCTCATCGTCCTGGCAAGACGAGTGAGAACCTGCTGCAAATCCTTGAGATGCGCCTGGACAACCTGGTCTATCGCCTGGGTTTTGCAGACTCGCGTGCTCAAGCTCGGCAGCTTGTTTGTCATGGACACTTTGCCGTCAATGGACGTAAGACCGATATCCCTTCATTCATTGCCAAGCCCAATGATGTCATCACTGTCCGTGAGCGGAGCAAGGGCCTTGAGTATTTCAAGACCCGTGCATTGCTGCTTGCCCAGAAGGGTGTACCAGCCTGGCTCGATCTGGATATCACGAACATGACAGGCCGTGTCACATCCCTGCCCTCTCGGACAGACCTGGAGCTGCCCTTTGAAGAGCAGAAGGTGGTTGAGTTTTATCAGCGCTAGGGGCCTTTTAAGAAAGGCAGGTTAGAACTTTGCTAAATATTACTCTGCCTCGCATTAAGAACACAAAAACACAAGGGAATTATGCGAGCTACGATATTGAGCCTTTAGAGGCGGGGTATGGAATGACCCTGGGTAATACACTGCGTCGTGTGTTGTTGTCTTCGCTACCGGGAGCAGCGGTGACCTCTATTCGCATTGAGGGCGTTCAACACGAATTTCAGGACATCCCACATATAATGGAAGATGTCACTGACATTGTACTCAATGTGAAGAAACTGCGCCTGCGCTCCTTCTCAGACCATCCAGTGTCGATGCGCCTGGAGGTCAACGGTGAGCGCGAAGTCACGGCAGCAGACATTCAAGTTCCGAGCACAGTGGAGATTGTGAATCCCGATCTCCATATCGCGACTTTGGACAACCAAAATGCCCATCTCGACATGGAGTTGGTTGTCGAGGTCGGTAAGGGCTATGTCCCCGCCGATTCCAAGGAAGACCAGCCCATAGGAGTCATTCCCGTTGACGCCATTTACACGCCGGTGCAAAAGGTGAACTACACCGTTGAGCACACCCGCGTGGGACAGATGACTAACTTTGATAAAATTATTCTCGATATCTGGACCGACGGTACCATTACGCCGGACGAGGCTTTGCGCCAGAGTGCAGATATCCTGGTGAGACACTTCACGCAGTTGGCTACCTATCGGGCCACCTCAATTGAACCGGAGAAGGCGCCGCTGAGCAGTATACCGATACCTCAGAAGATTTATGACACACCTATCGAGGAACTTGATCTTTCGGTGCGCGCGTATAACTGCCTCAAGCGCAGTAATATCACAAAAGTGGGTCAGGTGCTTTCAATGAATGAGGAAGACTTGCTTGGCGTGCGGAACTTTGGTGAGAAGAGCCTGCAAGAGTTGCGCGAGCGATTGCTCTTGCGCAACTTCTTGCCCAATCCGCACACCAGCGCTGTTGGGGCCGATATGGACGGCGATCACGAAATGGAGGAATAAGTTGAGGCACCGAGTTGCAGGTAATCGGCTGAGCATGCCTGAGCACCGTCGTCGCGCTGCGCGTCGTAACTTAATGGCAGGTCTCATCCGTTATGATCGGATAAATACCACGGAGGCACGCGCTAACGCTATTCGTGGCCAGGCCGAAAAGCTGATTTCTATTGCTGTGAAGGGACGTTTAGCCGCCCAGCAGCACTTAGCAGCTGTTGTTTCGGATGGGGAGAAGGCTGCGGAGGTGTTAGCCTTTGCGCGCCAGGGTCGTTTCTCACTCGGAGCCAGAGTTGCTTCTAATGCGGAACGTGCCGATCAATATAAGCCGCCTTTGACCGAGAAGGGGCGCAAATTCCTGGAGAATAAGCTAGAGGCACGTCGCGAAGAGTTGCTACGCATCATAAGCAATGAGGAGAAGGCTGAGGCAGCACTGCAGGCGGCATACGAGGCAATGGTCATAGAACTGCATGCACGCCGTCGTATCCTCAGTGAGTTGCCTGACGAGCTGGTCGTCAAAAAAATGTTTGAAGAACTGGCTCCACGCTATGCAGGGCGTCCTGGTGGCTATACCCGTATCACAAAGCTAGGTCGGCGCCTGGGTGACGCTGCTGAGATGGCGCAGATTGCCCTCGTGTAATGACCAATATTGCCTGTGGCATTGAATACGACGGCACTGACTATCACGGCTTCCAGCGGCAGCCCGATACACACGGACCAACGGTGCAGGCAGCAGTAGAAACGGCGATCGCTCGTATCTCTGGTACAGATTCGGTCGTCCATGGTGCAGGCCGCACCGATGCGGGCGTTCACGCAAGTGGACAGGTGGTGAATTTTCACACCAGCTCGCATCTAGCGCCACAGGTCTGGGTACGCGCTCTGAATGCTGTCCTACCTGCTGACATTGCTGTGCGATGGGCTAAAGAGGTTCCAGAGCACTTTCACGCACGGTTCAGCGCTCGCAGTCGTTCCTATCGCTATACGATTTGGAACGACGCTGCACCGACAGCATTGCAAGCGCGTTACAGCTACTATCGTTCGCAGACGCTAGCTATTGATGTAATGCACGAGGCCTGCCTGGTGTTGTTGGGACGCAAAGATTTTGGGGCCTTCGGGCACAATCCTGAAGAGATCAATGCGAGAAAACCGGGACCGCATTCCTGTATTCGCACGATGCTAGAAGCCCGTTGCATGCGCAAGGGTCCACAGGTCTACTGTGATTTTACTGCGGATGCCTTTCTCACGGGGATGGTTCGCAGAATCGTTGGTACACTGTTGCTGGTGGGACAGAAACGCCTCAGCCTTGATGAGTTTGCCACTATCGTGCAACGCGCTGAAAAGACGCATCCGGGTTCAGCGGCCCCGTCGCATGGGTTGTGCCTGGTGCAAGTGGATTATCCTGAAGAGTTTGGAGTAACAAAATGAAGAAAACGTATAGTGCCAAGGCTGCCGACCTGAATCCGCAGTGGTACATTATAGACGCTGAGGGGCAAGTACTAGGCCGTTTGGCATCACAGATCGCGCAAATCCTGCGTGGCAAGCACAAACCCACCTTCACGCCACACCTGCAGAGCGGTGATTTTGTGGTTGTAATCAATGCTGACAAAATTGCGGTGACGGGCAATCGCCTGGATCAGAAAATCTACTATCGTCACACCCAGTACCCAGGTGGCTTGAAGCAGAAGACGCTGCGCCAGACTCTTGAAGGGAAACACCCTGAGCGCGCCCTGGAGCATGCTGTACGTGGCATGGTCATGCATAATCGTCTCGGTGCGCAAATTATGTCCCACCTGAAGGTGTATGCTGGCCCAACGCATCCGCATCAAGCACAGAAGCCGGTGCCATGGACAGGCCCCCAGGCACTGCTCAAACAACCTGCTCCTGCTGAGGCGCAGACAGAGACATCAACATCTGAATAGTTTACTAAATAGGAGGACCTCCCTTGGCCGATACCAGCAAAGGTGAATATTACTATGGCATGGGTCGACGCAAGACGGCTGTAGCCCGCGTACGTCTCTTCCCAAATGGTGATGGCAGCATCACCGTCAACGGCAAAAACGCGCAAACGTATTTTGGGCAGCGCGAAGCATACATTGCCACTGTTGCTGCACCCTTACGCCTGCTCGATCTGGGCAATGCGTATACAATGACCGTGCGTGTCGTCGGAGGTGGCACGAGCGGTCAAGCCGGTGCCGTTCGTCACGCTGTGGCACGTGCGCTTGTGCGTGTGAACCCCGAATGGAAGTCTACCCTGCGTAAGGCTGGCTTTCTCACACGTGACCCGCGTATGAAGGAACGCAAGAAGCCCGGTCTCAAGCGTGCCCGCAAGGCTCCACAATACACGAAGCGCTAACAATTCGTCGTCTAGCGAAGCGATGGACAGGGTGTCCGCGCTTCGCTCGGCTTCAATGTGAACAATATTTGGGGTCTCAGGTCTTGCGACCCCCAAATATTGCGTGCCCCGCTTTCATCCAGAACACATCGATGTCAACAAACCCCGCCTGTTCAAGCCACTTCAACTGATCGAAGAGTGGGGACATCTTATCCATAGGATCAGGGCCTTGTTCGGGGTATACGAACGAATTCCACTCCATCTTCTGAAACTGCTCATACCCTAACAGGTTCCCATCCAGTTCGAGTGAACGCTCACGCACGGCCTCATCCCACATCTTACCCGCAAGATCAGCGCTGAGCTGAGTCACAGGTTGAATTACGTCAGCGATGATGAAAACCCCACCTGGAGCCAGCATAGCGAAAATGTCGCGAAACAGGTCTTGTTTTTGGGATGCATCCAGGTGGTGAATAGCAAGCGAGGACACCGCCGCATGGACGGGCCAGGGAAGCTCGCGCCAGTTCTTGTCAGCCAGGTCGAAGAGTCGTGATGCAAAACGTTCACCATAACCGGCTAAAAGTGCTTGCACGCGCTCGATCATCTTCGGCGAGCCATCAAAGCCGTGCAGGTAATACGCAGGGAAGCGGTCCAGCAATGCACGGGTGAGTACCCCTTCGCCACAACACAGATCGAGTATATGCTGCTGTTCCGGCGCAGGAGGAATGAGGCTACAGATGACATCGATTTGGGTTTCACGGTCAGGGATGAAGTAGTTTCCGTAGTCAATGAAATCCTGGGAATCTTCTTCATCCCAGCGAGGATCGCTATGTATGCTTTCCTGCGCCATGATTCAATTGGTCACTTCCGAGTGCTCGGACACAGGTACCTCAGCATACACCGGGGTACACCATTGCGCCCGATATTCGGGACGACGGCCACGCACGACATCGAAGTAGGTTTCTTGTATCGTGCGAGAAATCGGTCCAATTGTCCCATCGCCGACCGGACGGTGATCCACACGTACAACCGGAGCAATCTGCACACCTGTGCCACAGAGGAATATCTCGTCGGCTGCGTAGAGTTCGGTGCGGTTAACCTGCCGTTCGCGAGTAGTACGCCCAAGCTCACGCCGGGCCAGCTCCATCAGTGTATCACGGGTAACGCCCAGGAGAATATTTTCAGTCGGAGCAGGCGTGAGGAGTTCTCCATTCAGCAGCAAAAAGATGTTTGCGGCGCTGCCTTCAGAGACATGGCCCTCGTGTGTCAGCATAATCGCCTCATCAAAGCCGTTCTGTATTGCCTCGCTCTTAGCCAATGCCGAGTTGACGTACGCACCACAAATCTTGGCCCGAGCAGGAATGGCGTTATCATCGATGCGCCGCCAGGATGAAACGCAGCAGTGCAATCCTGTAATATCAATATAGTTCCCCATTGGCTGCGAAGTAATAAGAAAGTCGTCAGAAAGGCCATGCAGGCGCACGCCAATCGACAGGTCAGCTTTATACGCAATTGGCTTAATGTAGATGTCGCTACGATGATCATTGCGTCTGACAAGTTCTATGCTGATGTCAATCAGTTGGTCTACTGTATAGGGAAGTGAGATTTGTAACACCTTGCACGAACGTAGAAGCCGTTCAAAGTGTTCTCGAATGCGGAACAAGTAAATCTGCTGGTCTTGCTCGTTCCAGTAGCCGCGAATGCCCTCAAAGCAGCCGGTGCCGTAGGCAAAACCATGGGTATGTACGGAAATCACGCCACGCTCGGCGACCACAAACTCGCCGTTCATAAAAAGTTCATTTGCAACCATAGTGTATGGTAAGTGGCACAGAACTACTTACCTTCCTCCTTCTTTAGTAGGATATGTCAATTACACCAATGTGCATCCTTCGCCTCTTGCTCGCCATTGAACGGTAGGATGATCCTGCCTATATTATAGAACGTTTGCATACCCATTGTCTATTACACCTGGAAGGCAATAGAGAGCATATAGTAAGCCAATGGATGTTCTCCTGCCTCAACCATTCTTGTCTATCCTGTGTCAGGCGTTGTACAATAGCCAACAAGTTCATCTAATTGCACGCTCCTCCATCTAGTTTCAGAAAGAGAGGCAACTTTTGAATATTTGTATAATCATAAACCATAAACGACATCAACACTTGCACCGTTTCCCAGTACTCTTTCTCTTTTTTAGCGGATTACTCCTCATCCTGGCGGCATGCGGTGGAAGTAGTACAAATTCCATCTCGAATGCCACTTCCACCCTCGCGGCTGACCAGACATTGATCCTGCCCAATGTCGGTACCAGTGATATTGGGGACCTCGATCCAGCACTGGGACCAGACGCGAATTCGGCTGTTGCAGTTGGCATGATTTTTAGTGGCCTGGTCAAATCGGACCAAAGCCTCAATGTTTTACCTGACCAGGCCACGTGGGATATTTCTCCTGACAACAAGGTCTACACCTTTCATCTGAAGCCAGGTATTACCTTCTCCGATGGAACCCCCGTCACTGCGCAAAGCTACGTCTACACATTGACGCGGGCATTGCTTCCCGAGGTGAAGTCAGGCATTGCCTCCTTCTTTGAAGGGGCTATCGTTGGCGCAAACGACGTCAATAACGGCAAGACGAAGGCATTGGCGGGCGTGAAAGCTATCAATGACCAGACCTTGCAGATCACATTGACCCAACCTACCCCCTACTTTCTGGAGGTGCTCACCAACGCCCTCTACTTCCCATTAAATCAGAAAATTATCGAGCGGTATGGACAGACCGACTGGGTGAACCATGCAGCAGGTATGGGGATAGGAACAGGACCATTTATGGTAAAGGAGTGGGATCATAATATCAAAATGATCCTGGTTCCTAATCCCCATTACTATGGTGCAAAGACCCGGCTGACGGAAGTTGATATGCTCTTTGTCGGCGACCTCGGTACTGCCTTCAAGTCGTATCGTGCAGGACAGTATAGTCTGGACTGGAATATTCTGCCATCAGATTTGTCCGTCGCGAAAGGAATACCGGGGTTTACCTTCAGCCCATTATTACAGTCCGACCTGCTCTTCTTCAGTAATAAAATGCCGCCGTTTGACAGTACAGAGGTCCGCCAGGCCTTTGCCTATGCAACGGACAAAGTGACATTGGCACATGCTATCTTCAAGGATGCGGTGACGCCGGCTCAAACAATCATTCCGCCGGGTATGCCAGGCTACCAACCGAACTATCCCGGCATCCCGTATGATCCGGCCAAGGCCAAGTCACTGCTGCAATCGGTCTATCCCGATGTCAGTAAGATACCGTCCATCACCTTCTCCTACCCAAACTCGCAGGTCTCTCCCGAGGAGGCAGCAGCTTTGCAGCAAATGTGGCAGAATGCACTGGGTATTCAGGTGAAGTTAAACCCCGTGGAACTGAATGCCTACATCGATGAGCAAACCAAGCACGAAGTGCAGTTTGGTTTCACGCAGTGGAGCGCAGATTTCCCCGACCCCTATGATTGGCTAACGCTCAATCTGTTCTCGACTGCAGCGAATAATAATGGTGATTGGGATAATCCTACCTTCGATCAAACGGTTACGCAGGCTGAGAAAACTTCAGGTGATGCTCGCATCGCCCTCTATAACAAGGCCGAGCAAATTGCCATCACTGACGTGGGCTGGCTGCCGCTAGACCACGAGTCTCTCGCGGCCATCGTCCCGTCCTGGGTGCATGGGGTTAGTCTGAACGGTAATGGACTCTTCTTCGGCGATTGGTCAGACATCTACCTCTTGCAACACTAGGATATGCCTGTTTTCATGCAACGCTGCATAAACTATCGTCGGTTAACAACAAGGAGGTTCTTCACCCGATGGCTATCGAAATTCTTAACCCCTATCACGTAGCAGTCGCCCAATTTGACGAGGCTGCCGAGCGCCTTGGACTCTCGCAACCATTGCGAGCTATTTTACGCAAGCCCAAACGTGAACTCATCGTAAATTTCCCCGTGCGTATGGACAATGGGGACGTCGAAATGTTTACAGGCTATCGAGTACAGCACAACATCAATCGCGGCCCTGCCAAAGGCGGTATTCGTTTCAGCCCTGAAGTCTCGCTTGATGAAGTGCGTGCGCTGGCAATGTGGATGACCTGGAAATGTGCTGTGGTGAGTATTCCATTTGGAGGTGCGAAAGGAGGCGTTATCTGCGACCCTCGTAAACTCTCCAGTGCCGAACTCGAACGTCTCAGCCGTCGCTATGCCACCGAGATTTCTATTCTGATCGGCCCCAATAGTGACATTCCTGCCCCCGACATGAATACGAACCCGCAAATCATGGCCTGGATTATGGATACCTACTCCATGCACAGTGGATATTCTGTGCCTGCTGTGATTACCGGTAAACCTCTTGCCATCGGCGGTAGCGAGGGCCGCCTGGAGGCAACTGCACGGGGCGTACAGGTTGTTACACGAGAGGCGATGCTCAAACTGGGCATGCAGCCAGACGCGTGTTCCGTGGTGATCCAGGGCTTTGGCAATGTCGGCAGTATCTCGGCGCGTCTCCTGCATGAGTTGGGCTGCAAGGTCGTCGGGTTAAGCGATATCAATGGTGGCATCTATAACGCGGACGGCATCAACGTTCACCGTGCACTGCGTTACTCCAACGAACATGGTTCATTGGAGGGTCTACCGGACACAGAAGCAGTCACAAACGCAGAACTGCTGGAATTGCCTTGTGACGTGCTGATACCTGCCGCCCTGGAGAATCAGTTGACCGGCAGAAATGCTTCACGGGTGAAGGCTTGCTTAATCGTTGAGGCTGCCAACGGTCCGACTACCCCGGATGCCGACCACATCTTCACCGATCGTGGTATCACGGTGGTTCCTGACATCATGGCGAACGCCGGCGGCGTAACAGTGAGCTACTTCGAGTGGGTGCAGGACCTGCAACGCTTCTTCTGGGCCGAGGACGAGATCAACCACCGTCTCGAGTCGATCATGACCCGCGCCTTCCATGCCGTGCAACGCAAGGCCGAGGAACAGGAGACAAACCTGCGCGTAGGGGCTTACCTGCTCGCCGTCGCGCGTGTGGCCGAAGCAACTGAGATTCGCGGGGTGTATCCGTGAATGCGGATTGAACGATATTGGCGCGAAACGTTCGTAGGGGCGTGGGTGGTGTGGGGAAGGGTGGGGACCCTTGCGGTCGCCCGTGGTGGAGACCTGTGGCAATGGGACCGATCCCGCCACCTCCAGGGCGACCGCAAGGGCCCACCCCGCTCCACACCACCACTCTCGCCCCTACTATACCGCGGCTTCGCGGCCCCAGCGTGTTTGCGCGTCCTGTGAAGGTTGCCTTCCGGCCATATCCTGCGTATTCTGGTAACGCGAACTCTGTGCCACCAGCGCGATCCCAAAATCACTTAGCAAGACCTCGCCGCGTCTCCCCAGCAGCATATTTTCCGGCTTGACATCGCGGTGGATGAACTTCTCTTCGTGGGCAGATTGCAAGGCCTCGGCGACTTGCTTGACATAGTTCACAATGGTAGGTAGTGGAAGCGGCACGCCTTTGGGGTGCTTCTGGCGCAAGGTGCCGTTAGGAGCATAGTCCATC
>Ga0187814_10000585_pt1 | contig 12621 bp, 12 predicted proteins | sample NC_S_4_FD_132450 | JGI IMG/M metagenome (GOLD analysis project Ga0187814, IMG submission 132450) | Wetland sediment microbial communities from Neuse River Estuary, North Carolina, USA - ASW-S_4 | ecosystem: Environmental > Aquatic > Freshwater > Wetlands > Sediment | place: USA: North Carolina... | reverse complement strand
GATCAGCCACCCCGCCGATCGTCGCGGAACTCCTCAGCCAGGATCCCGTAGAGCACCCCGTCGAGCCACTGCTTCCGGCGCCAGTAGGCGCGCCGGCGGATGCCCTCGCGCACGAATCCAACCCGCTCGAACAGTCGCTGGCCGGCAAGGTTGTCGCCGTAGGTCTCGGCCTGGACGCGATGAAACCCGTGCTCGATCAGGGCTCTGCGGCAGGCGAGCCGAACGGCCTCCGCCGCGATTCCGGAGCGACGCGCCTGGGGGCTCACCATCAACCTGGTCAGCTCGCAGATCCGGCTGTGCCGGCTGACCAGCTGAAGCGCGAGTCCGCCCAGCGACTCACACGCATCCGAGGCGATTACGAACAGGCCACCGAACTCGCCATCGGACTCAGCCTGGCTGAGGATCGCCGCAAGCCGTTCCTCGGTGCCCGCCCCGGGCGAGAGGAACGGCTCGACCGAGGGATCGGCGGCCAGCGTCGAGAGGTACGGAAGGTCGGTCGCGGTTGCGGCCCGCAGCTCCAGCTCGAGCGCCATCGCCCTCGGCAGCTAGCCCACGCCCAGCACGGCGCGCATCGGCTTCGGAAGGACCCCGAGTCGCTCGGCGTCGGCCGTGCCCTGCCTGGAGATCAACGGCACCTCGAGCAGCTCGGCCTCGTCCCAGGTCGCAAACGCGGCGGGACCCATCAGCAGTTCGAGCAGCCTCAGCATCCGCCGTACCGCGGGCGTGGGGATCTTCACGATCAGACGCCGGCGACGCAGCGAGTGCAGCACACACTCCACGATCTCCGAGTAGCTCAGCGTCTCCGGTCCGGCGAGCTCGTACCGGTGGCCGGCTGCCTCGGCGGCCATTGGGCCGCCGGGAAGCGCCGCGATCACGCAATCGGCCACGTCCTCTGCCCAGATCGGCTGAAAGCCGGCACGGCCGGCACCTGAGATCGGCAGCACTGGCAGCAACGACATCCGCTCGAGCAGCGTGATGAACGGATCGCTCGGTGAGTACACCATCGAGGGCGCGAACACCGTGTACTCCAGTGACGATTCGACCAGCGCCTTCTCGGCGATCGCCTTGGCTCGCATCAGCCTGGCGCGACTGCGGGTCGACGCCCCGAGGGTGGAGAAGAACACGAAGCGCCCCACCCCCGCCCGCTCCGCCGCCCGGACCAGCCGCCAAGCCGCGATTCCAGCGAGCTCCTCGATCGATCCAGCGGGCTGGTCTCGAGTGACCGAGGCCAGGTGCACCACGGTGTCGACACCTCTCAGGGCGTGCCGAAACGAGAACGGATCGGCCAGGTCACCGAGCGCGATTTGGACCTTCACCCGCTGGGCACCGAGTCGCCGCGGGTCGCGAACCAGGCAACGGACGGGAACGTCCGCCGCCGTCAACCGGCGCAGCACCGGAAGCCCGATCGTCCCTGTTGCGCCTGTCAGCAAGAGCACCGAGCGGGAGGCTAGCGGTGACGATGTCCCTAGAATGGGCCACTCAACGACGACTTCGAACCACAGGAAGAGCCACATCCATGGCGTACGTCATCGCCGAGCCGTGCATCGGTACGAAGGACAATTCGTGCGTTGAGGTCTGCCCGGTCGACTGCATCCATCCGACTCCCGACGAGCCCGACTACGACAGCGTCGAGATGCTCTACATCGATCCGGAGGAATGCATCGACTGCGACGCGTGTGTCGAGGCCTGCCCGGTTGACGCCTGTTTCGCCGAAGACCAGCTGCCCGATGAGTGGCAGCACTACTCGAAGCTCAACACGGACTTCTACGCCAACCGCTGAGCGGCGCGCTCAGCCGGCGGCAAGCACCGCCTGCGCGGCGTTGTGGCCCGCGATCCCGCTGACGCCACCCGCCAGTCCGAGCTGGCCGAGCAGCGCCGCGGGGAACAGACTGACCAGGTACGCGTACCGCGACAGTCGCGCGTCGACACCCCGGAACGGAGCCTCGGAGACGGCCGCTCCCCCGACCCGATCGCGTCGTTCGAGCACCCAGCACCGACCGGCCGGCGCGCCCCAGGAGCGTCGCCGCGACCAGTCCGTTGTGCCCAGCGCCGACGACGACCGCGTCGAAACGCGACCGCTCGGTTGTCCGCCCCACGGGCTAGGCCATCGGCAGCGACATCCCGGCAGGCTTTGGAGCCGCGGCGGGAGCCGGTGCCTGCATGACGGGCAGCTCGATCGGCGAGAGGGCGATCAGGCCTCGAGCGCCCTGGCGCAGCGCCTGCGAGGCCGGGTCGTCAGGATCCGAGAGCACCACCGGGATGCCGGCATCGGATTGCTCGCGGAGCGCCATCGTCAGCGGCACCTTCGCGAGCAACGGCACGTCGAGCTCATCCGCCAGCAGCTGGCCGCCCCCCTCTCCGAAGAGCTGGTAGCGCTCGCCGGCGGGAGTCACGAATCCGGACATGTTCTCGATCACGCCTGCGACCTCGAGCTTCAGCTTGCTGGCCATCTCGGCCGAACGTCGGGCCACCTTTTGGGCGACCGGCTGAGGCGTCGTGACGATCACGAACTTCGCCTGCGGCAGCAGCTGTGCGAGCGTCATCGAGACGTCGCCGGTACCAGGCGGCAGGTCGATCAGCAGATAGTCGAGCTCACCCCAATCGACATCCTCCAGGAACTGCTGGAGCGCCTTGTGCAGCATCGGGCCGCGCCACACGACCGCGGCGTCCTGGTCGACGAAGAAGCCGATCGACATCACGCTGATTCCGTCGTGTGCCGTCAGCGGGATCAGCTTGCGCTCTGCATTGACGCGAGGGCGCTCGGAACCCAGCCCGAGCATTCGCGGCTGCGAGTAGCCCCACACATCGGCGTCGAGCACGCCGACCCGCTTGCGGTCGGAAACCAGCGCAGCCGCCAGGTTCGCGGTCACGCTGGACTTTCCCACGCCACCCTTGCCCGAGCCCACGCAGATCACGTTGGACACCTGGGCCAGTGCGCCCTCAGGCAGCGTCCCGCGCCCGAGCTTGCGGCCGAGCGCCGCCTTCTCGTTGTCTGACAGGACGTCGAAGCTGACATTCACGCCGGTCACGTCGTCGAGCCCGCGCACCGCCTGCACGACGCCGGTCTGGAAATGACTGCGGATCGGACAGCCGGGCGTCGTCAGCGAGACGGTCACGTCGACCACGCCGTTCTGGTGGACCTCGACCGCGCGAACCATCTCCAGCTCGACGATGTCTCGCCGTAGCTCGGGATCGATCACGGACCGCAGCGAGGCGATTACTTGCTCTCTCGTTGGCATGCACCCATTCTGGCAGACGCTCTGAGCTCGGTCCGGGGGCCCCTTAAAGGACCGACGGGGCGCCACTTTCGTGGCGCCCCGGCGGTTGAGGGAGGAGAGGGTGCTGCATTCGCCGGCGAGGATATGAGGCCGGCGAACCTGCCCCGCTTAGGCGCTCTCCTCGGCGCCGCGCGGGGGAAACTTGCTACGAGCCCGAGCTGATCAGTCCTTGCGCGTCAGAGACGAGCTTCTCGACCCGCGCCCCAACGATACCGGACTGCTTCTCGAAGTCTTTACGTACCGTGCGCACCTCGCGCTCAAACCGACGGCGGTTCTGCCGGACGGTGCGCTCGACGAGGCTGCGCCGCTGGCGCAGCTGGCGCTCGAACCGAGCGCGGGTCCTGCGGACCTGGCGCTCGAACCGGTTGCGGGCGGTCGCGCCGCGGCGCTCGTAGCGCTTGAGCTCACGCTCGACGCCCGTTCGGGTGCGGTACTTGGTGGCAAGACCCTTGACCGTCGAGACGAGGTTGTCGCGCGCCAGCAGGCTCGCGCCGACCGGAACCAAAACGGCCCGCTCGGCGAGCAGCTGAACGTTCTCGACCGGTGTTTTCGGCTGGGTCGACGTCGTGGTGCTACGAGTGGGGCGCCGCGCGGTGGTCGACCGGCGGGTCGTCGTCTTGCGGGAGGTGGTCCTCCGGCTGGCGGTCCTGGTCCCGTCTTGGCTGCTACTGGCGGTTTTGGCCCCGCCCTGGCCGCTACTGGTGGTCGCCATCTCTACTCCGGGTTGGGAATCTCAAATCAATATTACCGAACATGTGTTTGTACCCCGGCCTGGGCGTGTCGTTACAGGCCTCCGCAGGCGATTACACGCCGGACACAGGTGCCGAGGTGCGCTCGACCCACGCGTGCGGATCGTTCAGCTCGGCCATCGTCGGCAGCGCCTCGGGGCTCGAGAAGACGTGATGCAGCGCGGCGACACCGCGTTCGTTGACCACCGCGTCGCAAAAGCGCTTGCCCTGCTCGTACTGGCGCAGCTTCAGGTCCATGCCGAGCAGCCGGGCGAGCAGCCGGGAGAGCCCAGACTGCGATCGCCGGCGGCGGTCGATCGCTGCCCGCAGTCGCGCCAGCGAGGGGACGAGGTCAGGCGCGACGGCGTCCATCACGTGCTCGGCGTGTCCCTCGATCACGGCCATCACCGCCTGGACGCGCTCGAGCGTCTCGCGCTCGGCCTTCGTCGTAACGATCGAGACAAGGTCCCCCCGGCGAAGGGCGCTCACCACCTCCCGGAGCTCATCGCGGCTGGGGAATCTGAGCTTCCGAGGGGCGTCGATCCGCACCTCCGCGCTGTTCAGGAGCTCGCGCACGAGCCCGGCGACATGCCCGTGAAGCCAGGGCACGCCGGCAAACTGAACCGCGTGGGTGACCTCATGAAGGGTCACCCAGGTCATGAATTCCCGCTCGTCTGCATCGAAGGACCGCACCGCCTGACCCAGGTTGGGAAGCACGAACAGCAGCCGCGGGGGCGGGTTCGCGACCGCCTCATCGAGCAGCACCAGCTCGTATTGGCCCAGCACCCGCTGCGCGAGGTACCCGAGTACCGCGCCGACCTCGGTCGAGAGCACGAGGCCCACCCCGATCTGGACCGCGGGCCGGAGCGGGCCGAGGTTCTCCCCGGCGCGGGCGAGCACCGGGTCCAGGAGCGCTCGCATCGAGCTGATGTTGCTGGTGACCCATTCGCGCCGGCCGATCCCTTCCGGCGCCGGCAGGGGCCGCGCGGGTTGCAGGCCCGTGTACGCGACCACCCGCGCCTCGGACTCGGCGGCGATCGGCGCCAGGTCAACCGAAGGCACGCGCCCGTCCCCGGTCCCGGCGACGAAGGTGGCGATCCGCTCGGCGACGATCCAGTCGATCATCACGCTGGAACCTTCTCCAACTCGCGCAGTGTCTCCCTCGATCGCGCGGCGACCACGGGTGAGCTCGGAGCGGCATCCAGCGGGGCGGCCAGTGGGTCCGCGCATGTCGGGAAGCTGACGACCCCACCGGCCTCGCGCACGATCAGCTGACCAGCCGCTGCGTCGACGCCGCGCACTCGCCGCAGCGACACCATCCCGTCGAACCTCGCGGCGGCAACCTGGCACAGCGACGCCGCGATCGTGCCGATCGCCCGCAGGCGATACGCGAGACCCTCGAGCGATTCGATCGATGCCGCGACCCAGCGCGGATCTGCCGACTCAATTCCGAGCACCTCGAGGCGACCGTCACGGCCTCGCCGCTCGGCCAGAGCCGGATCGAGCCTGCTCTCGTTGAGCCATGCTCCCTGTCCGCGTCGCGCCCACCACTCCTCTGCCGGTCCGAAGTCGTACACGAACCCGAACTCGACGTCGGCCATCGTCTCGCCGCTCGCCACCGCGACCGAAAGCGCATGGTGGGGGATTCCGCGCTTGGCGTTCAGCGATCCGTCGATTGGATCGATGATCACCCTGACCCCGCGGTCGCCATAGTCGACCTCCCCTCGCTCCTCCGAGATCGCCAGGAACCGATACCCCTGATCGCTGAGCGCATCGAGCTCGGACAGGACGACACGCTCGGCACTGCGGTCGATGACCAGCGTGCGGTCCCCGCCGCTGCCGCGCGTTCCCGTCTCGACCGCGCGCTCCTTCGTGCTCGGAGCATCGGCGAGCACGTCCGCCAGACCACTCACCGCGCGCCGGCAGACGCCGAGCCAGTCAGCGTCGAGTGCCGAGCGAGTCGAGGTCATTGCTGGACCTATGCTGTCAGACGTGGGATCCACGCTTGAGGAGATGCTGCCCGCGCAGCGGGAAGCGGTCACCCATGGCTCGGGGACGCTGCTGGTTCTGGGGGGCGCCGGAACCGGCAAGACAAAGCTCCTCCAGGAGCGGTTTCTGTGGCTGGTGCATAAGGGTTCCCGCCCTGAGCGGATCGCTCTCCTGACGCCGTCGGCCGGCCGCGCCGATGCCCTGCGGAGCCGGCTCGAAGGCCGGCTCGCCCAGGGCTATGAGCAGCTGTTCGTGATCACCCCGGTGGAGCTCGCCGCCCTGGTTCTGAGCGCCGAGCGTCCGGGCGTCGACGCGCTCGATTCGGTGCTGGGAGCCGGCGAGCGCTTCGCGATGCTGCTCGAGCGGATCGACGAGCTCTCCCTTCAGCGTCACGATTTCGGTGGCAGCGCCAACGCGCTTGTGGCCGGGTTCGTGCGGCGGATCGATCGTCTGAAGGCCCACTTGATCGGAGCCGAGGATTACGCGCGCTGGGCGGCCGGACTCCAGCTCGACCCCGAACCGGCGGACGCGGCACTGGAGCGGGAGTTCGCCGAGGTGTACCGCGCACACGAGCGCATGCTTGCCGAGGCTCACCTGCTCGACGCAGGCGACCTCGTGCGCGACGCGCTGAAGGCGGCCCGCGAGCTGCCCACCCGAAGCCGCCACTTCGATTACGTGTTGCTTGACGACGCGCACGAGCTTGAGCCGGCGCCGGCGGCACTCGCCTGCGAGTTCGGCGGGGCGGGGCTGACGGCGACCGTCGACCCCGCACGCGGTAGCTTCGCCCTGCCCGCCTCGAAGGTGGTCACGCTTGAGCGCAGCGTTCGCTGCCCCGAGCGCGTGCTGCGCGCGGCGTGTGCGGCGCTCTACGCGCCGGCCGGATCGGCCGCCCCCGGCGGGGAGGTGGTGTTCTGGCGGTGCGCGAACGACCGTGCCCAGGCGCAGTCCGTGGCCGCAGACATCGAGCGCCTGACGGCCCGCGAGGGTGTCGAGCCGGGATCGATCGTGGTGCTCGTTCCCGCCGTCTCGCGCGAGGGCCAAGCGGTGGCCGTGGCGCTCGAGGAGCGCGCCGTCCCGCACCGGGTGGTGGGGGAGGCGGCGTTCTTCCAACGGGCCGAGATCAGGGACCTGCTCGCGTGGCTACGACTGCTCGCCGACCCTTCCGACGCAGCGGCGGTCGTGCGCGCGCTTGCGCGCCCACCGATCGATCTGCGCTCGGTGGACATTGCCCGCTGCACCCAGATCGCGCGGCGGCGCAAGCTCGACATGGTCGCCGCGCTGGCCGCTGCGACCGAGTCACCCCAGGTTCCGCCCGAGGCCCGCGAGCGGATCCGGGTGTTCCTCAAGCTGTACCGCTCCGGAGTGGCGGCGCTCGACACGACCCGCCCCGACCTCTATGTGCACCGGCTGATCGACCGGCTGGGACTTCGCCGCCATCAGTTGTTCGCAGCTCAGGCCGATGTGGTCCAACGGCTCCGAGCGCTGGCCCGTTTCGGGGAGCTGGCCTCGGTGTACGCGCGGCGAGCACCGCAGGGGACCCCGCGTGAGTTCGCGCGCTCGATCGCCGCGGTCGCCGATTCGGGGTTGCGTGAGCACGACGAGCCGGAACTCGGGGAGGCTCGGGCAGTCCAGGTCGTCGCGATCGAAGCGGCCGGCGCGCTCGAGGCTGACCATGTCTACGTCGTCGGTCTTCAGGCCGCGGTGGTTGCATCCGCGCCGGAGCGGATTCCCGCGGCGCTGCTGCCCGCAGGGGTCCCTCCCGCCCAGGAGGACCGCCGGCCGGCCTTGGACATAGCGCTGTACGTGACGATCAGCCGCGCACGGAGGCGTGTGGTGCTGTGTTATCCGGGCCTCAACGACCGCGGAGCCGCGCTGCTGCCGGCTCGACCACTGGAACGCGCGCGCACCGCACTCCAGGCGGAATGGGAGGACAAGCAGGAGGAGCTGTTCGGACCCGCGGAGACACTTCACTCGACCTACAGGCTGCTGCGCGACGAGCTGCTGGAAGGCACCATGCGAACGGGCGGACGGCTCGGCGAGCTTCGCTTTGACACCGACCTCGACATCTCCCACGCGGTCGTTCGGTACCTCGAGCTGCTGAAGCTCGCAGCGCTGATCGCGCGGCCAGAAGGACAGGGCCTCGCTGAGGCGCTCCGTGACGTCAACGCGCGGATCCTGCAGGCGGTCACCGCCGAGCAGAGGGAGATTCTCACATCGTCTGCGCTTGACGACTACCTGCTCGACGCCGAGCGCGACGCCCGCCGTCGCAGCCAGGCGATCGCCGCGCGCGACGAACCATCGCTGGAGCCGTTCCTCCCGAAGCGCGGAGAGGGAGTGGTCCTCTCGGCTTCGGACATCGATACCTACCGGACGTGTCCGCTGAAGTACAAGTTCGCGCGGGTGTTCCGGATCCCACAGGAGCCCTCGATCCACCAACGGTTCGGGATCCTCGTTCACCAGGTGCTGGAGCGCTTTCACGGCGGTGAGGGCAACGGCGGCACGCTGGCAGAGCTCCTGGGGCTGCTCGACGCCCGCTGGCGCCGCGCCGGCTTCGGCGACTCCGAGGAGGAGCGCCAGCTCCGCGGCAAGGCCGCGGCGGCGCTCCAGCGCTATCACCAGCGCTTCCAGTCTGAGGAGGCCGAACCGCTTTGGTTCGAGCGGCCGTTCACGTTCAGACTCGGGCCACATCTGCTCCGCGGGCGCGTCGACCGCGTGGATCGGCTTCCGGGAGGGGATTACGAGCTGATCGACTACAAGACGGGGCGGCCCAAGAGCTCGGCCCAGCTGGTCGAGGACGTTCAGCTCTCGCTGTACGCCGTCGGCGCGCGTGAGGCCTGGAGCCTCGATGCCTCGCGGCAGGCCTATTACTACGTGCTCGACGACGAGAAGGTCAGCGTCGACGATGACAGTGGCGATCGCGCCGCCTGGATCCAGGAGGTGGCGATCGAGGTGGCCGAGGGCATCCTCTCCCAGGGCTTTGAGCCAACCCCCGCATACGCCGTCTGCTCGGCGTGTGATTACCGGCTGATGTGCCCCGCTGCGGAGCGATAGCTTAGGCGACGCCGGTGAATGCTCCGCCTTCTGGAGAACAGTTCGAGATCGCCCACGGCGGTCAGCGGGCCACGGTTGTCGAGGTCGGCGGGGGCGTCCGTGAGTACGCGGTCGGGGGGCGTGAGGTCCTTCACCCGTACCCGCTCGAGGCGATCTGCGACGGAGGGCACGGTGCTGTGCTGATCCCGTGGCCCAACCGGCTCGCAGACGGTCGCTACTCGTTCGAAGGGACCGATTACCAGCTCCCGCTGACCGAGCCGGGGAAGCGCAATGCGATCCATGGGCTGCTGCGCTGGCGCAATTGGCGCCCGCGCGAGCGCTCATCCGAGCGCGTGACGATGGGGATTCGGCTTTACCCGATGACCGGCTGGCCGTTCGCGCTCGACGTCACCGTCACCTACTCGCTCTCATCGGACGGCCTCACGGTGGAGACGCGCGCGAGCAATCTCGGCGATCGGCCGTGCCCATTCGGCGCCGGTCAGCACCCGTACCTGTCTCCCGGCAACGACCAGTTGGTCGACGATTGCATCCTCCAGCTACGCGCTCGCACCCGCATCCTGACCGACCCAGACCGCCAGCTGCCCGTGGGAAAGGAGCCGGTCGCCGGCACGCTGTTTGACTTCTCCGCGCCGCGCCCGATCGGCAAGGCCGCCATCGACGACCCGTTCACCGATCTCGAGCGTGACTCGGAGGGTCGGGCCTGGGTCAGACTCGCCGGTCCTGACGGGGCGACGGTCGAGCTGTGGTCCGACGAGGCCTATCCCGTAGCGCAGCTCTACACCGGACACACGCTGACGCCCGCGAGACGCCGCCGCGGACTGGCGGCCGAGCCGATGACCTGTCCGCCGAACGCGCTCCGGAGCGGCGAGCTGATCATGCGCCTGGAACCCGGGGAGACTCACGTTTGCCGTTGGGGCGTGCGGCTCGCGTGAGCCGATCACCCGTCGAGCGAGGCGTCCTGCGTGCGCCGATCGCCCGTCGAGCGAGCCGTCCCTCACCACTGGACGTGCGGGCTTGACCGTCCCGCCCATCGCTGCAAGTGCGGTCTTCGCTAGACGCTCGGGCCCGGAGGGTCCTCTCCGCGCTGGCGCAGGAACCGCTGAAGATCGCGGGCGATCGTCTCGCCTGAGGGCAGCGGGCCGGGATCGTCGCTCACATCGGCACTTGCCACCTGCTCGAGGCGTTCGACGAACGCCTGCACGTCGGGATCGCTCTGTACCGCCGCGTTGACCTGACGCTCGTACTCGGATGCGGCGCTCTCGAGCTCGCTCGCGTCCACCGCGACGCCGACCAGCCCCTCGAGCTTGCGGACGAGCGCCAGCGACGCCTTCGGATTCGGGGTCGCCGCGACGTAATGCGGGACCGCTGCCCAGAGGCTCGCTGATGGAAGGCCGTCCTGCTGGCAGGCGGCGTGCAGCACGCCGAGGATTCCAGTCGGTCCCTCGTAGGAGGATCTGCTCAGGCCGAGCCGGGAGATCAGCATCGGATCGGAGGCCAATCCCGTGACCGATACCGGGCGCGTGTGGGGAACGTCTGCCAGCAGCGCTCCGAGCGTCACCACGAGTTGCGTGCTGAGCGCCTCGGCGAGCTCGACGACCACCTTCGTGAACGACCGCCACCGCATCGAGGGCTCGTTACCCACGAGCAGGATCAGGTCCCGGGGAGCGCGCGGCACCCGGGCCTCATACAGCTCGACCGCGGGCCATACGATCGACCGCGTCTCACCCTCAACCAGCTTTACCTGGGGTCGGGTGGCCTGGAAATCGTAGAACTCCTCTGGGTCGATCGTCGCGAAGCGGCGCGCGCCCAGCGTGCTACCGACGAACGTGAGCGCGGTCGACGCCGCATCGGCCGCATCGTTCCACCCCTTGAAGGCACACACCAGCGCCGGCGCACGCAGGCCGTCGGGACGGTATTCCCATTCGAGCGGATGCATCCGCCTCACCGTACATCATGGAGCTATGCACATTGGCAGTGCAACCACCGCGACGATCGCCGGCGACGAGCCCACGGCGATGCTCCCTGACCAGGCACCGGCGTTCTCCGGCGCTGCCGCCCGCCACACCACGGTCAGCATGCTGCGTCCCGGGGCGGAGGTCGACGGAGTGTTCGCGTGCATCCGCAAGGACCGCCTGATCACGCGCACGGGCTCGCCGTACCTCGCGCTCGAGCTGCGCGACCGCACGGGCACTGTCCAGGCACGGGCGTTTCGAGATGCCGATGCGCTCGCCGGACGGTTCGAGCGCGGCGATCTGGTCCGCGTCTCGGGGCGCGTCGAGCGCTTCCGCGACGAGCTCGTGCTGGAGATCGTGGCCGTCGCGCGCGTGAACACGGACACCGACGGAGTCGATGTCGCGGGTTTCCTCCCGAGCGCCTACCGCGATCTCGACGAGCTCGACGGCTTCCTCGAGCACCTCGCCGGCGAGGTCTACGACCGCCAGTACCGAGCCCTTCTCGAACGGCTGCTCGCAGCCCGCGACCTGCGGGCCGCCTGGCGCCGCGCCCCGTGCTCCCGAGCCGGCCACCACGCGTATCTTGGCGGCCTGCTCGAGCACACCGTTGCCGTAAGCACGCTGGCACATGATCTCTGTCAGCTGCATCCGAGGCTTGACTGCGACTTGCTGCTCACCGCAGCGATCACCCACGACCTCGGCCGCACCGCCGAGTTCACCTACGGCGCCGAGATCGGCCTCACCGAGGAGGGCCGACTGCTCGGCCATCTGGTGCTCGGCGAGCGGATCCTGTCCGAGCATTCGACGATGCTCGACGAGCACCACAGGCTGGCGCTGCTCCACGCCGTGCTTTGCCACCACGGACCAAGCTCGGCGCCCGGTGGGCGCTTCGGCTCGGCCGAGGCCCTGGCGCTCTACCGGCTCAACGCCCTCGACGCGGGCGTCAAGGGCGCATTCGAGCACGGACTCTAGGACCCGCGCTATCGGGGTCGTCCAGCCTTGAGTTTCTCGGCGTAGGTTGGGCCCGGAGCGTCAGGGCCGGCACTTCCCAGCGTCGGTTAGGACTGGAGCGTCAGGGCCAGCACCGACAGGTCACCGACATGTTGCGCTTCGTAGTACCAGCCCGCTGAGTGACCCCTGTCGGGCAGCGAGTCGACCAGCTCCTGAGCACGCCGCACGGCAGCGCGAGCATGAGCCTCGGCCGAACACTTCTCGGTGCTGCAGATCCCGCTCTTCTTCATCGGTGTCTCCCGTATCGAGGTATGACAGCCAGCCCGCTCATCCCGCGACATCCATGTTAGTACGACCAGCTCCGAGGGCCTCGTAGGATCAACGCCGGCGCGGCACGGGCCTGGTGGCCCATCCGGTCTTCAAAACTGGCTACGGCCGGGCAGCCCCCGGCTGGGAAGGTTCGATTCCTTCGCCGCGTCGTCCCGTTGCCGTAGCCGAAGAGCCAGCCATTCGGACGGGCAGAGGTCCGCTCCGTGACATGGCGAGCGGGCCCTCACCGAGCTCTCGTCAGCGAAAGCGAACGGCCCTAGTAGGCGGACGAGAGGCGCGGCGGCGGCCGTCGCAGCACTGAATTCTGTGGGCAAACGCCGCCGCGAGCAGCGGCAAATGCTT
>Ga0187814_10000584_pt1 | contig 12629 bp, 13 predicted proteins | sample NC_S_4_FD_132450 | JGI IMG/M metagenome (GOLD analysis project Ga0187814, IMG submission 132450) | Wetland sediment microbial communities from Neuse River Estuary, North Carolina, USA - ASW-S_4 | ecosystem: Environmental > Aquatic > Freshwater > Wetlands > Sediment | place: USA: North Carolina... | reverse complement strand
CGATCAGATGTACGCCGCGCAGCTCGCCCGCGGCGGTCAGCCCAGCATCGGCCATCCACTTGGCGAGCACGAGCGGGTCCTCGACGCCAGGTACGCCAGGAACGCGCTGACCATCGCCGGAGGCCTCTGTGCTGACTGTCACCATTCACTCCATCTGATCCCGCGGAACTGCATGGGCACATGATCCCCGATCTGCGCCGTCCGGCATAGCGCCAGGCCACCGGTACCTTATGCACCATGAACGCAGACCAGCCACTGTCGGCAACCCCCCGGACCACCCTGCACCGCCTCAGTGAGCGCGGCCGCGTCGATCGCGCCGACCTCGACGCGGTGCTGGGCGCGGGGCTCGTATGCCACCTCGGCGTCGTCATCGACGGCGCGCCGGTCGTGCTGCCCACCGGCTACGGCTGCGTCGGCGACACGCTCTACCTGCACGGCTCGTCGGCTAACCGGTCGCTGCTGGCAGCCACTGGCCACCAGGTGTGCGTGACGGTCACCCTGCTCGACGGGCTGGTCTGTGCCCGGGCGGTGTTCCACAACTCGATGAACTACCGCAGCGCGGTGATCTTCGGCGAAGCCAGACTGGTCACCGACCCTGAGGAGAAGGTCACGGCGCTGCGGGCGGTGACCGACCACCTGGTGCCCGGCCGCTGGGAGCACACCAGGGAGCCGAACCGCAAGGAACTCGCCGCGACCGCGGTCCTCGCCGTGCCGCTGGCCGAGGCCTCTGTCAAGGTCAGGACCGGCGGTCCGAAGGATGACCCGGAAGACTACGACTCGGGCATCTGGGCCGGTATCCTGCCGGCCGCGCTAACCTTCGGGCCCGCCGAGCCGGACCCGGCGCTGGCCGATGGCATCCCGGTGCCCGAGCACATCAGCGTGCTGGCCGGCCGGCCACGCGGCGCCGCTCCCGGCCACTGAGCTGAAACTGATCACCTAGGCTGGGCCAATGACCGACCAGCTCGTCTGGATTGACTGCGAGATGACCGGGCTTGACCTCGCCGGTGACGCGCTCGTGGAGATCGCCTGCATCGTCACCGACGGAGAGCTTAACCCCCTCGACGACGGCATCGATATCGTGATCAAGCCGCCCGCTGAGGCGCTGGACCGGATGGCCGACGTCGTCCGTCAGATGCACACGACCTCGGGCCTGCTGGCCGAGCTCGCCGCGGGGCTCACCCTGGCTGAGGCCCAGGACCTCGTGCTCGCCTACATCCGTCGGCATGTGCCCGAGTCGCCCAAGGTGCCGCTGTGCGGCAACTCCATCGCGACCGACCGATCCTTCCTGGCCAGGGACATGCCCGAGCTGGACGGCTTCCTGCACTACCGGATGATCGACGTCTCCAGCATCAAGGAACTCGCCAGGCGCTGGTACCCGCGGTCCTACTTCGCCAGCCCGGAAAAGCACGGCGGGCACCGCGCGCTGGCCGATGTCCAGGAGAGCATCCGGGAGCTGCGCTACTACCGTGAGGCGATCTTCGTGCCGCTGCCCGGACCGGACTCCGTGACCGCTCGCGGGATTGCCGCCCGGGTCGCTGCTCAGTCCGCACTCGGCCCGCCGGCCGGCGGGGAATCCGATTCTGCGGACTGAGTCCCGCCCGGTATGCTTCGTACGCCGCCATGGCGCTCCGGCGCCTGGCCGCGATGGTGGGCGTAGCTCAGCTGGTTAGAGCGCCAGGTTGTGGTCCTGGATGTCGTGGGTTCGAATCCCATCGCTCACCCCAAGAGGCTGCATGTGAAACCTCGTTTTCGAACTTACTTTCGCTGATACAAGATCCACAGTGACCCGGCAATGGGGAGCGAGCAGCAGCGGAAGAGCTGCCGTCGACATGGCTGACCAGCGGAAACACTCCCGTTTCTGTCAGTCTCTGGGAGCGGGCTCCGGAACGCGGCCCAGACTGTCCTCGATGTCATGAGACACCCATCGCCTGCCACCGGGAGCATCATTACCGCCGACCTCCGCGCAAGCCTGGACGTCGCGCGCTCCGGCGAGGTTGAAGGACTGCGTTCCGCAAGTGCGACGGCGGTTCGCTGATCCCGTGCTGCCGGCCGATTGCATAGCGATAGGCGGATCGGCTGACCGGCGCGGCGCTTATGCAGGCTGATTGTCGGCTCTGCACTAGATAGCTCAGCCGCTTCAGACAACCGGCAAGGCATTCTTTCGTGCAATGCTGAATACCGACGCGGCCATAGTGAGCACGACGATGTCCGGCTCGCCAGGCGCGGAAGCCCTGAGCCGAGACGGAGCGGCACATGCACGTGGACGTTGGCCTAGACCTTACAGGGTTCTCCTACGATTCCGAGGCGGAGCTCGCGGCCGATGCGGCCCGGCTTGGCTACGGACGCCTCTGGGTGGGCAGTATCGCCGACCCGTTCCAGACGTGCGCGCTGCGCTGGGCCGCGTCGCGTTCGGCGATATCTGGCGGCGTCGGCACCGCCATCGGAGTCGTGCCAGTGGGCACGCAGACCCCGGCGAGCCTTGCGGCGAGCGCCGCGGCGCTGACCCGGCTCACTGGCGGGCGGTTCGTCCTGGGTATCGGTGTCGGCACCGCCTATGAGCCTGCCTACCGACGCACCTGGGGGATCGAGGAATCTTCGTCGCTTGCCCTGGCCCGGGCATACCTGCAGACCCTGCGCCGGCTGCTGGCCGGCCAGAGCGTGAGCTACCGCGGCAGCGGTATCAGCTATGACAATGCCCGGCTGCCGGCCGCGCCCGCTGATACCCCGCTGTATCTCGGCGCAGCCGGGCCGGAGATGGCGAAGCTGGGTGGGGAGCTAGCCGACGGTGTCTATCTCAGCTGGTGCACGCCCGAGAGCGTGGCCCAGGCCCGCGCCTGCATCGCCGAGGGAGCCGAACGCGCGGGCCGCGATCCCGCCCAGATCAGTCTGGCGGCCTCGGCCCGGGTCTGCGTCGACGACGATCTGGACACGGCTCGCAAAGCGCTCGCTGCGGCACTGTTGCGTTACGTCACCGGCTGGGATGGCGCGCGGCCGCGCGCCTACCGGGCCAGCTTTGCCCGGATGGGCTACGAGCCTGCGATCGCCGAGATCGACCGGCTGAGCGAGCGCGGCGCAGGGCAGGACGAGATCATCGACGCGTTCCCTGAGCGGATGCTCCGCGGGCTGGGTTACTACGGCCCGGCAGCTGGAGCCGCCGACGCGGTGCGACGGCAAGTCACCGGAGCCGATACCGTCGTTGTGCGAGTGGTTCCGGCCCGGCCGGGTGTCGACGCGATCCGCGCGATTCTCGTCGCCTGTCAGCCGCCAGTCGGTCCTGAGCGGCCATGAGATTGAAGTGCTCGGCGGTTGCGGTGAGGCCGGGAATCCCGCTTTCCCTGGGGCCGCGATCGTGGGGCGCGGTGCACAGCCATGCGGGCGAGCTTGACTCGAGGGCGCGGGACAGGCGGCGCGATGGCTTGGGGATGTCCCATCGAGTTTCCGATCACCGAGATAGACAGTGTCGGCGAAGCGGGAGCCGGCATTATCGCAGTCGGCGTCCCAACAAACGCTTCGGCGAGGTGGTCGCGGCCGTCGTCCAGCCCGAGGCAGGACTCGGCATCGACGCCGGAGCTCTGATCCGCTACGAGTACGACGGCTGGCTGCATACAAGGCGCCCGAGCGCATCGTGGCCATGGAGCCGGACCTCGGGGGCGCTACCGGCAAGCTCGACTACCCGCACGTCAGCCGAATACTAGCCCGAGGCGGCTCGGATGGGTAAACCACGGAGGCGGAGATGACCTCGAGGCAAGAGATCGACGGGTTTCGGTCACAGGTGCGGACCTGGCTTGCGGAGTACCACCACCCCGGCCTCAGCGGTCAGGAGTGGCTGCAGCTGGTCGTCGACCGTGGATATGCGGTACCGACGTGGTCCCCCGAGTGGTACGGGCTGGGCGTTTCCGCTGAACTCGCCGCGGTCATATCCGAGGAGTTCCGGCTGGCCCAGGCCACCGGATCTGATCAGGACAAGCGCAACCTGTGGGCTAACACCCTGCTCACCTATGGCACGGAGGGTCTCAAGCGAAGGCTGATCCGGCCTCTGCTGCTCGACGAGGCGAAGATGTGCCTGCTCTATTCCGAACCGGGGGCCGGGTCTGACCTGGCGGGACTCCGGACCGTGCCGACCGGGATGGTGATGAGTTCGTCATCACAGGCCAGAAGGTGTGGACATCAGGGGCACGCGGAGCCGACTACGGCATGCTGATCGCCCGCACCGACTGGGACGTTCCGAAGCACCGCGGTCTGTCGTTCTTCTTCTTCCCGATGAAGCAGCCCGGCGTCGTCGTGCGACCCATCAAGCAAATCACCGGCGAGTCGCACTTCAATGAGGTGTTCATCGACGGGGCACGCATCCCGCCCGAGAACCTCCTTGGGCGGATCAACGAGGGGTGGCAGGTGCTCCAGACCGCTCTGGCCTACGAAAGGTCGGTCATGGGCGACCTCGCCAGGGGTCCGCGCCGGTTCGAGCCTCCGGCGGACGGCGGTGCAGATTCCGTCCCGCCAGGAGCTTCGGGGGCGGAGGTGGACCTTGTTGCCCTGGCTCGGGAGGCAGGTCGCGCGGGCGATCCGCTCGTCCGCCAGGCAGTCGCTCACATATACACCCTGCGGGCGGTCAATAGGTGGAATGGGCAGCGGGCGAAGGCGCAGCTGAGACAGGGCTCTTCGTCGCCCATACTCTCCCTCGGCAAGCTGGCCATGTCCCGCATACTCCATGAGGGCGCGCGCGTCCAAAGCGCGATCCTGGGGGCGGAGTCGATGCTGGTCGGGAGCGACCACCCGCGCGGGGATGCCGCCAACTTCCTCGCGCTCAACGCGTACTTCACCTCGATAGGTGGCGGTACCGATGAGATCCAGCGCAACATCATCGCCGAACGGATCCTCGGTCTTCCCCGGGAGGTGGACGCGGACAGGGACGTGCCGTTCCGCGACGCCAGGAAGACGACGACGCAGCACCGACCAGGCCTTGGGGCGACCGAATGATCGACCCTCGCACCCCGGTCCTCGTCGGGGTCGGGCAGGTCAACGAGGAAGGCCAGGACGCTCCCGAGCCCATCGACCTGCTGGTCGAAGCCGCCCGCCGGGCGATCACAGACTCGGGCGGCAAGCACGCGGTCGCAGCCATCAGCTCCGTGCGCGTGGTGAAGCTCTTGTCGTGGCGCTACAGCAACCCGGCCGCTCTCGTGGCCGAGAGGCTCGGCGCCACGACCCGGCACACGTCCTACTCGACCGACGGCGGCCACACTCCTCGAGCGATGCTCAACAAGGCCGCCTTGGACATCCAAGCTGGCCTGGCCGTTGTCATCGTTATGGGCGGGGCCGATTCATGGCGTACTCGCATGGCGTATCGGCAACGAGGCGAGCGGCCGCCGTGGATACCCTCGGGCTGTGCTCGGCGACCGGCGGACTGCTCACCAAGCATGCGCTCGGCCTCTACTCGACCCGACCTCCCGAGCGCCCCTTCCAGGTGCTCCGGCCGGATCTGCGGGCACAGACCCGTTTGGTGGTCGACGCGAGCGCGACCGGGCCGGCCGTGATCGAGTCCTACACGGTCATGCACGACAGGGACGGCCAGCCCGAGACTGCCATCGCCACAGCGTTGCTTCCAGACGGGGCGAGGACCTGGAGGACCACCCGGCGGACCGATCTGCTTTCCCTCATGGTCACCGAGGAGATGTGCGGCCGGGCGATCGAGCTGCTTAGCGACGGAGAGTTCGCCCTTTGCTGACCAGCAAGGTAACCGGGTCGGCGTGCACGAAAGCATAGGAGGGGCATGCACACCACCGTCTGCGAGATGTTCGGGATCGAGTTCCCGATCTTCGCGTTCAGCCACTGCCGTGACGTGGTGGCCGCCGTGTCCCGCGCCGGAGGCCTGGGAGTCCTGGGTGCGGTCGCCTACAGCCCGGAGGACCTCGCCGTGGCGATGACGTGGCTCGATGACCACGTCGGCAACCGCCCGTACGGCGTCGACGTGATCGTGCCGGCGAGGTACGTAGGCGACACGGCCGGCGGGCTGCGCTCGGGCGAGGTAGGAGCGCTGATCCCAGAAGAGCACAAGGCGTTCGTCCGAGATCTCCTCGAGCGTTACGGGGTGCCCGACCTGCCGGACGCTGAGTTCGGCGGAGCAGCGACACGGGCCGACCGGCCGATGCCGTTCTCCAGCCAGAACACCCGTGACCTCCTCGAGGTCATCTGGAAGCACCCGAAGGCCAAGCTGATCGCCAACGCCCTCGGCCCGGCCCCTGACGATTTGGTCGAGGAGGCCCACCACCGGAGCCTGCTCGTCGCTGGCCTGGTCGGCCGGGTGGAGCACGCCCGCAGCCAGCAGGCGGCCGGTGTGGATCTGATCATCGCGCAGGGAGCCGAGGCCGGTGGCCACACTGGCGAGATCGGCACGATGGTGCTGGTACCGCAGATCGTGGACGCGGTGCACCCTCTGCCAGTGCTGGCCGCCGGAGGGATCGCCGACGGCCGGCAGGTAGCCGCAGCACTGGCGTTGGGCGCGTCGGGTGTTTGGTGCGGATCCGTGTGGCTGACGACAGATGAGGCTGAAACCCATCCGGTGGTGAAGCAGAAACTCCTCGCGGCTACCTCGGCGGACACCGTCCGTTCGAGGTGCAAGACCGGCAAGCCCGCCCGCCAGCTTAGATCGGCCTGGACCGACGAGTGGGACCGAGACGACAGTCCGGAGCCGCTCGGCATGCCTCTCCAGACGGCGCTGATCGCCCGGGCCGAGGCCCGGATCGCCCGGAGCGCGGTGAGCAGCGAAGGTGCCCGCCAGCTAATCAACTACTTCGTCGGGCAGGCCGTCGGCCAGATGAAGACGGCCAAGCCGGCGGCGCGAGTGGTCATGGACATGGTCGAGGGATATATCGAGGCAGTGTCGCACCTGGCCGAGAGCCTCGAGTCGTGAACTTAATTTCGTAATACCAAGATCCACTGTGAAGCGGCGCTGGGAGCGAGCGGAACGGTTACGTCGACACCGCTGACCAGCGGAAACACTCTCATTTCTGTCACCTTCCTGGGAGCAGGGCTCCAGACAGCGGTCGGACCAGCCCGAGGCGACGCGTGCGCGGCTCGCCCGAGCGCCGCCCCATCGTGGTGATGTCGATCGTTCGCTGCCCTATTCCCGAGGACCCGGTGCCTTAGTCTGCCCGCCGCCAGGCCCGGGCAGCGCGCATAGCCAACGCACCTGTTACGCGGCTGCGAGCGCGTTGCTGATGCGCATGCGTCAAGGCAAAGTGCCGCGCGGCACCACCCATTGCATTGGCTGTGCAGTGACCTCGGCTATGAGGTCATAGTCGCTGTCGTAATGCAGGAGCGTGACGTGCTCCCGTTCGGCGACAGCGGCGATCAGCAGGTCTGGAAAGCCGACTGCCATGACTTGCCCGCTGTGCCACTGCACGGCCTGCACATTAAGCGGCCTAACGCTCACGGGCAGCGCGAGACATCCTCATCTACCGCCACGTGAGCGGTTGCGCTCTGGTCGGGCTGGCGTCCTAACTGACGGTGAGTCGCTCGAGGGGCTGGCCGGTAATGCGGGCGATGATCTCGAAGTCCTTGTCGACGTGCAGGACAGCAAGCCCGGTCAGTTCAGCGGTCGCGGCGATGATGAGGTCGGGGATCGAAGGCGCCCGGTGCTGGCCTCGATCAGCGAGCAAGGCGAGGACTTCGACAGCCCGGTCTTCGATAGCCGGGGTCTGGTACTCCACCGGCATCGCCGACAGCGGCGGCCGCTTCAACCCGGCGCGCAGATCTGCACCGGAACGGGCTGAGTAACCGACTTCCAGCCGTGTGACGGTAGCGATCCGGACACGCCCGCGTTCGATCCGCGCAGCCCACTCCGCGGCATCAGGGCTGCCAGCCAGCCGGACCAGGGCGGACTTGTCGATCAGCCAGTCCGTCACCGCCACGCCCGCGACATCACCTCGGGGTCATCCAGGTCGCTGAACAGGTCAGTGAACCTGGCCAGGTCCTGCACACTGACGGCGGCGCCGGTCGTGGCGGCGTCCTGGGCCAGCCGCCGCCGGACGTACTCGCTGCGCGACAGGCCCAGACGGCTGGCGCGGGCGTCGACGGCGGCGATGACTTCGTCGGGTACGTCCCGGATCAGCATGTCAGTCACGAGCCACCTCCAGGTGATATCCCATGATAGCGCAGGCTCCACCGAGCCTGCGAGCAGCGGAAGAGGAGCATCCGCGCATGGCGCAACTAGCTCGCCTCTTCCCGTTCGGCGCTCCAGCCGCGGAGGTGGCCCAGCCCAGTGGGAGCAGAATGGGAGCGGCGACGCGCCGACAAGGGCAGTCAGGCGGCGTCAGCGGCTCTAAGCCGAGGCTTACACAGCGCTGTGACCTGCGGAAACTTAGCTGACCGGCAGGATGAGGCTGCCTCGTCTGCAGTTGTGGTCCTGGATGTCGTGGGTTCGAATCCCATCGCTCACCCGATACGAATCCCCAGGTCAGGGGCTCAGGTTTCCAATGCGCAGTGATCAACGTCACACCCAGGCACTGACCGCGAATCTCTTGGCCGTTATTGCCGCTGCGCGGCCAGGTACCGCTCGAGGTGATCGGTAACCTCGCGCGCGTCGTCCTCGATGCCGTAAATGAACGTGGACTTGCGTCGCCGCAGCACCGGTAGCCCCAGCGCGTACAGTCCCGGGCTGTCGACTACCCCGCCGTGGTGGCGTAGCTGGCCCTTCGCGTCCACCACCGGCACGTCGAGCCAGCTGTAGTCGGGCCGGAAGCCGGTCGCCCAGATGATCGCTCGGATTTCGCCGCTTCGCAGGTCAAGCTGCAACCGCGCCGACTCTGGCACGCGCGTGGGCGCCAACCGCTCGGGAGGGTCAACCTCGGCATCCGACCCGCCAGTGCGGGCCCACTCGTCGAACGTGTCCAGCAAGCGATTCATCTTCAGGTCCGCCAGCGAGAGCATGTTGCGCAGGCCGCCGGAGAACAGCGCGCGGCCGTCGCGCACCGCTGCCCAGCGGCCCACCAGCTCAACGCCCATGGACGCGAGGGTGTTGAGATCGAGTGTGGACCGCTCCGGAGTCCCGACGAGCTGGGGTGAGGGCAGTCGCCGGGCCCTGGTGAGGTCCTCGATCTCATCGTGCCGCTGGTCCCACACCCCTGACGCGTCCATCCACCACAGCACGTCGCGTCCGCGGTACAGGCGTGGCAGTCGCACATGCTCGCCCACCGACAGCGTCACCGGCCGGCCCGACTGCTGCAGCTCCGCTGCCAGCTGCACGCCGGTGGCCGACGCTCCCACGATGAGCATGCCGCCTTCAGGCAGCTCGTCGGGGCCTCGGTAGTCGAAAGGCGTCAGCTGTTCGACGGCAGCGGGCACCATATCCGCGAACTTCGGCACCGCTGGCTGATTGCATGCTCCACTGGCGATGACCAGGGCCTGACAGCGAATCTCAGAAAGGCTCGTCGTCACCCGGTAGCCATCGCCGACCCGCCGCACCGACGTGACGTTGGCACCGGTACGGACGGGCGCGGACGAGACCTTGGCGAAGCATTCGATGAACTCGGTCACCTCCGCCATCGTCATGTAGCCGTCGGGATCCGCGCCCTCGTAGCGATGACCGGGAAGCCGACACTGCCAGTTGGGCGTCAGTAGTCGCAGTGAGTCCCAGCGTTCGCGGCGCCAGGAGTTCGCCACCTCGCCGCGTTCAAGCACCACATGCTCGATCGACCGGTCGCTCAGAAAATGGCTTGCGGCAAGGCCCGCATGCCCCGCACCGATAACGACTGCGGCAGCGCGCTCCACGGCGTCAGCCTCTCAGGCGACCTCGACCGTCACGTTCGTCGGGTTCGTCAGCGCGTCGAACACGGCGGAGCGCTTCTGGGACTGGGCCACCAGCGCTTCGATCTCTTCCCTGGAGGCGTCTGCGTCGATGGTGAACGTCACCGTGATGTCGTTGTAGCCGTTCCGGACGTCGCTATCGGCACCGAGGATGCCACGGATGTCATGCTGGCCCTCGACCGTCGCCTCGACCGAGCGCAGCTGAATGCCGCGATTCTCCGCGACCGAAGCCACCCCGGCAGTCAGGCAGCTCGCCAAGCCGACGATGAGGTACTCGATCGGCGTGATGCCGTTGTCCTCGGCAGCGAAGACCTCGGGATGGTCGGCTGCGAACACCGACTCTTCCTTGTGACTTTGTTCCTGTCCGAGGCCGTAGAAGCTCTGGACCTTGACTGTGCTGTGGACGCCGCTGTTCCACTTGGCGGACGCCCGCCAGGTGAACTGAGCGGCCTCAGGCGCACCCTTCAGCACCTCGCGCGCGTCCAGTAGCGCCTGCACGTTGACACCATTCGTAACAGTAGTCATGCGGAGATTCCTCTCGTCACCCTAGATTCCTATGGGGATGCTTGACAATATCCCAGGTTGGGCAAGCTAACATAGCCCCCATGGCGGAGCCAGCCTCGATGCTCGCGGCCGGCTCGGTCGGCACGGTCGAAACCCAGTACCTCAGCCTGCCAGAGCCGGTGCGGCTCGACTGCGGGCGTGACCTGCACCCGGTCCGCGTAGCGTACGAGACCTACGGTGCCCTGTCACCCAGGCGCGACAACGTCATCCTGGTGTGCCACGCGCTCAGCGGTGACGCCCACGCGGCGGGCTTGGCCAAAACGGCGCCCGAGGAGAGCACGCGCGACGGGTTCGGCGCCGAGGATCGCGACGGCTCGGCCGGCAAGGGGCTCGGCTGGTGGGACGGGATGATCGGTCCCGGCAAGGCCTTCGATACCGACCGCTTCTTCGTCGTCTCCACCAACCTGCTCGGCGGCTGCCGCGGAACTACCGGTCCGTCATCGATCGACCCGGCGACCGGCAGGCCATACGGGCCTGACTTCCCGGTGATCACTGTCGCGGACATGGTGCGGACCGAGCGCGCGTTCCTCGCCGAACTCGGGATCGACCGGCTCGCGGCGGTAGCCGGAGGCTCCCTCGGCGGGATGCAGGCGCTCGAGTGGGCGACCCTGTTTCCCGACCAGGTCGATGCGATCGTGGCGATCGCCAGCACGCACGCCCTCCACCCGCAGGGCGTGGCGTGGAACGCGATCGCGCGTGACGCGATCATGCGCGATCCGGCCTGGCAAGGCGGCTACTACGACGGCACGGGCCGCACGCCTATGGCCGGCCTGGGCGTGGCCCGGATGGTCGGCCACGTCACGTACCTGTCCGCGCTCGCGCTGGACAGTAAGTTCGGCCGGCGGTTGCAGTTCGCCGACGACATCCGCTATACGATCACCGAGCCGGAGTTCGAGGTCGAGAGCTACCTGCGCCACCAGGCCGAGTCGTTTGTCCGGCGCTTCGACGCCAACACCTATCTCTACACGTCGCGTGCGCTGACATATTTCGACCTCGCGCGGCAGCACGGCAGCGGATCACTCAAGCAGGCGCTCGAAGGTGTTTCGGCACGGACGCTGCTGATAGCGTTCAGTTCCGACTGGCTGTACCCGCCGTCAGCGTCGAGGGAGATCGAGGAGGCGCTTCGCGCCCTCGGCAAGATGGTCGAGTGCCATGTGATAGAGGCGCCGTACGGCCACGATTGCTTCCTGCTGGAGGAAGCGCGACAGACACCCGTTATCCAGCGTTTCCTCGCCGGGGACAGGGCCGGTTCGTGACGCCGAGGAAGAGGCCATCGTGACCGAGATGCCACCCCGCACCGAGGAAGCCCGCGCGTTTGGATTCGAGACGCGGCAGCTGCATGCCGGCCAGCGGCCCGACCCGAACACGGGCGCACGTGCAGTGCCGATCTTCCAGACGACCAGCTACGTCTTCGAGGATCCGGAATCGGCGGCGGCATACTTCAACCTGCAGGAGTACGGGAACACGTACTCACGCATCATGAACCCGACCGTCGCCGTCTTCGAGGAGCGAGTGGCGAACCTCGAGGCGGGTGCGGGCGCGGTGGCGTTCGCCAGTGGCATCGCCGCCCAGCAGGCCGCGCTCTTCACGCTGCTGCAGCCCGGCGACCACGTCGTTTCCTCCTCAGCGCTCTACGGCGGGACGGTGAACCAGTTCAAGCACCTGCTACGCAAGATGAGCGTCGAGTTGACATGGGTCGATCCCGACGATCCGGCCGCATGGCGGCAGGCGATCCGCGCTAATACCAAGGCGTTCTTCGCCGAGACGATCGGCAACCCGGCTGGGAACGTACTGGACATCGAGCTGGTAGCGGCTATAGCGCACGAGCACGAGCTGCCGCTGATCGTGGACAACACGTTCGCGACGCCGTACCTGTGCCGGCCGATCGAGTGGGGCGCCGACATCGTGATCCACTCGGCGACCAAGTTCATCGGCGGGCACGGCACCAGCATCGGCGGCGTCGTGGTCGACGCCGGCACGTTCAACTGGTCCAACGGCCGGTTCCCGGTAGTCGCGGATCCGTCCCCGGCCTACCACGGCCTGCGATTCCACGAGACGTTCGGGACGTACGGCTATTTGATGAAGCTGCGGGCTGAGACCCTGCGCGATCTGGGTGCGACGCTCGCGCCGCTTAACGCTTTCCTGTTCTTGCAGGGGCTTGAGACGCTGTCGTTGCGAATGGAACGGCATGTCGCCAACGCACTGGCGGTCGCGGAGTTCCTCGAGGCGCATGAGCTGGCCACCAAGGTGACTTACGCCGGCCT
>Ga0187814_10000583_pt1 | contig 12632 bp, 10 predicted proteins | sample NC_S_4_FD_132450 | JGI IMG/M metagenome (GOLD analysis project Ga0187814, IMG submission 132450) | Wetland sediment microbial communities from Neuse River Estuary, North Carolina, USA - ASW-S_4 | ecosystem: Environmental > Aquatic > Freshwater > Wetlands > Sediment | place: USA: North Carolina... | reverse complement strand
TGCCCCTTGGTGACAACCTTGAGCCGGAGGATATTCTTCTCCGCCACCTCGATCTCCGTGCCGTCGGCCGACCCCCCGTCGGGGATGACGATGAGGCCATCGGCCCGGAAAAGCCCAGGCACGGTCAAGACATGCTGTATCCCGTACTTCGAACCGACCTCCTCGTCCGCGACGAAGAGGAGCTTGATCGTGCGCTTGGGGACGATCTTGTTCTCGACGAAGGCGAGGGCCGCGAAAACGGAGCTGACGAGGCCCTGCTGATTGTCCTCGACTCCTCGTCCTATGACCTTTCCGTTCTTTTGGACGACGGTGAAGGGGTCGCTGGTCCACATCGAGCGGTCCCCCTCGGGCACCACGTCGAGATGGCTCATGAGCCACACCCGCCCCTGGTCCGTCTCGCCCTTGATGGTGGCGACGAGGTTGGGCCGTTTTCCCGCGCTCACCCGGTCATCCGGGGCGTCGTAGCGCTCGATCCGTCCTATGCCCTTCTTTGCGAGCCAGGCCACGAGGGCCTCGGCCTTCTCCATTTCGCCATCCCCTCCGGAATCGGGCGCGATGGCGGGTATAGCCGTGAGCAAAGACTCAAGCTCGACCATGCCGGCGGTGGAACCTTCGATGTACTTGAAGACGATATCCTTGTTCGACATGCAAGACTCCTTTTTTGTCACACAGCGACGGATTTCCAAATCCGAGGCCAACTGCGGGAACTTTACCACATCGCGCGGCGTTGCGCGATCCTGGAAGCACTTTAGCGCGGCCGCTTGAGATAGGCTTCCCAGGTTGTCCCGACGAGGCTGTCTACGTCGGAGCGCCGCGCCTCCCAGCCCAGGAGCTCCCGCGCGAGGGCGGAGGAGGCGAAGAGGCGGGCCGGGTCCCCCGGACGGCGGCTCACCATCTTCGCAGGAATAGGCTTCCCTGAAATCCGGCGCGCAGACTCCAGTATTTCGAGGACAGAGAGCCCCTGATCCGAGCCGAGGTTGACGACGAGGCTCCGATCGTTGCGCGAAATCCAATCCAGGGCGGCGAGGTGTCCCACGGCGAGGTCGCTGACGTGGACATAGTCGCGGACTCCCGTTCCATCCGGTGTCGGATAGTCCGTTCCGAAGACCTGAACCTCTGCGCGCATGCCCGCGGCGACCTCCATGATGACGGGAATGAGGTTCGCCGGGTTCTTCTCCAGTCCGTGGATGCGGCCCTTCGGATCGTAACCGGCAGCATTGAAATAGCGGAGGGCCGCGTAGCGCATACCCTTGAGCTTGTCGTACCAGGCGAGGATCCGCTCGATCTCGAGTTTGGTGAAGCCATAGTAGTTCTCTGGTTCGGTGGGGTGTTTCTCGTCTATGGGAAGGTAGCGCGGTTCGCCGTAGACCGCGGCCGAGGACGAAAAAACGAGCCTGCGAATGCCCGTCTCCGCGGCGGCATTCAGGATATTTACGGTGCCGCTCAGGTTCTGCAGGGAGTACTTCTCCGGCTTGACCATGGACTCGCCGGCGGCTTTGGCCGCTGCGAGGTGGATGAGGGCGTCGAAGCCCCCCGCCATGGCGTTATGAAGCTTGTGGTAGTCGAGGATATCGCCCTCGACGAACTCCTCGTCGGGGAACAGGTTCTCCCTCGTGCCCGAGGAGAGATTGTCATAGACGGTGACGCCGTGGCCTGCGTCGAGAAACTCGCGCGCCACATGGCTGCCGATATAGCCCGCTCCGCCGACGATGAGGATCTTCACCAATCACTCCTTCCGGGCTTCCGTTCTCCTCGGCAGGACCGCTGGGAGCCGGAAAGTCCTCCGGCTAGTATACAGATAGGCGCAAAGCCGTCCAGGACCCTCGCTGCTCGGCGCTCCGAAGGCCCGGGCGGACAAAAAAGGGGCCGCCCTTCAAGGACAGCCCCCCATGTCGTGCCGCCGATCAGAATTGAACTGATGACACACGGATTTTCAGTCCGTTGCTCTACCAACTGAGCTACAGCGGCTCAACGGGATATTCTTATACAGGAAGCTTCACCAAGCGTCAAGTGAGGAGCTCCGGCGAGCCGTGGAATGCTCGAAACGTTGAACGCCAGCCGGCGGCTCCCGAGGCGCGAGGCGCCGTCGTACTATACCGGCGTATAGCTGAATCGGCGTGCCCAGCCGCTACTTGTACTTGACCTTCACGACGGAGGAGCGGAGTGATCCGGTAAGCACGATGAAGTTGCCGCCATAGCTCTCGCCTCTGGGTTTGTTCTGAACGGTGCTGCTCACCCGCTCCGTGAATCGATCTTCGACTTCGAAACCCTTCGGCACGGTGAGTTTCACGACGCTCGAGGCGGCTTCAATCTCGATATGCAGTCGGAAACCTCTGGCGCCCTCGTATTCGCGCAGATCGAGCCGAGTCGATGAGGATTTTAGTCGGATTAAATAGCTGCCCGATTTGACCCAATCGCCGCTCTTCCGGATGTTGCCGCTCACGCAGTCCAACTGCACTGCGTCTCTCGGCAGTTCGAGCTCGGCCCGGGCCTCCGCTGTCGCGATAGGAGCCAGAGGCAGTTCGAGCCCAAGGGCCTTGACCTCGATCTCGAGGCTTCGAGGATCGGAGCAGGCGCTGATCCGCGTAACCGCTCGCTCGAAGGCGCTCATGTCCATATCGCCGCGCGCATAGACGTTTGTCATCGTCTGTATGATGACGTCCTTCTCTTTTTCGAGCTGCGGGTCGGGCATGATGGGCTCCTTGCCTGAGCCTAGTATACCTCAGCGCGGCATGTCGTCCAGGCCGCCGGCGTTGACGACGTTGCTGAAGCCCGCCTTTTGGAGGAACCGGGCCGCCTGCGCGCTCCGCGCCCCGGAGGCGCAGTAAAGGACGATCGGCTTGTCCTTGGGGCCAAGCTGGTCGAGCTTCGCGGGAAGAATGGACAGGGGAATATTCACGGCCTTGGGGTAGGCCTCGTCCGCAAACTCATCGGGCGTGCGGACATCGACTATGAGCGCGCCCGCCTTGATCATGTCCTTAATGCTGGAAACCGCCATCGTGCTCTCTCCTTGCTCTGTTTGAGCCTCGTCATATGCGCCCGACAGGCGCCTTGATAATCGTTTATGCAGTGGCTTCAATCACGAAGCCGCCCTCGGCCGTCACGCTCATAAAGCCGCCGCTCACGTTCACCACGGCTTCGAAGCCGCGTTCCTTGAGTATCCTCAGGGCGAGGTGCCCGCGGAAACCCGTGCGGTCGAGTACATGGATCTTCTTGCCGCGCGGAAGGTCGTCCAGCGAGAAGCGGAGCTCGTCGACCGGCACGTTGAGCGACGCGGCTATGTGGCCCTCGTCGTATTCCCCCCGATTGCGGACGTCGAGGACAAGATCGTCCTTGCCTGCGGCGAGGGCCGCCTTCAGTTGAGCGGCAGTCTCGAGGGGACTGTAGCCGCTCAGGTCGTTGAGGCCCACCATGGAGGCGACGTTCACAGGATCGTTCGCGGACGAGTAGGGCGGCGCGTAGGCCAGATCGAGCTCGGCCAGATCCGACAACGTGAGCCTGCCGAGAAGCGCGGTCGCAATGACATCGATCCGTTTCTCCACTCCCTCCTCGCCGAAGGCCTGCGCCCCGAGGAGGCGGCCGTCCTTCCTGTCGTAGACGAGCTTCAGCGCGAGCTCCTTGGCGCCCGGGTAGTATCCGGAGTGGTGATCCTTGTAGACAGTTGCGCTGCCGACATCGAAACCCGCCTCCCGCGCCGCCGCCTCGCTCAGGCCCGTCGAGGCCACGGTCGCGTCGAAGGCCTTGAACACGCTCGTGCCGAGGGCGCCCGAATACTTCATGTCCCTGCCGAGAGCATTGGATGCGGCGATACGCCCCTGACGATTGGCAGGCCCCGCAAGCGGAACGCGGACGGCGCGCCCAGAGACGCGGTGGAGGACCTCAACCATGTCTCCGGCCGCGAAGATGTCGGGGTCCGAAGTCCGAAGCCGTTCATCGACCTGGAGGCCGCCGGAGGGGCCGATGAGGAGGCCGGCGGCCTTCGCGAGCGCGAGCTCCGGCCGGACGCCCACCGAGAACAGGACGATGCCGCCGGGAATCCGGGAGCCGTCGCCCAGCTCGACTTCTCGGGTGGAGGCGTGGACCGTCTGGAGGGCCACGCCCGTCCTGACGCGCACGCCGTGAGACTCCAGCCGGGACGCGATCATTGCGCCGAATTCCGGGTCCATGACAGGCATGAGCCGCGGCAGCAGCTCGACGACGGTCGTCTCGAGCCCGCGCTCCCTGAAGGCCTCGGCCATCTCCAGGCCTATGAAGCCACCGCCGGCGATGACGGCGCTCTCGGGTTTCTCCTCGTCGAGATACTTGGAGATGCGATCCATGTCGGGGATGGTCCAGAGTTTGAACACATTCGGCGAGTCGATCCCCTGGACCTGAGGCATGATCGGGTTGCCGCCCTGGGCCAGGATGAGTCTGTCGTAGGCGAGCCAGCTTTCGCCTTCCGGTCCGCGCACGCGGATGCGCCTCCCGGCCCGGTCGATCTCGATCGCCTCAGTCCTCACTAAAACCTTCACGCCGTAACGGCTGTCGAAGCCTTCTGGCGTTTGGAGCAGAAGCTTCGAGCGCTTGGCGATCACGCCCGCGATAAAATAGGGCAGTCCGCAGTTGGCGAACGATACATAGGGCCCGCGCTCGATGATGGTGATGTCGGCATCTTCGCTGAGGCGCCGGGCCCGCGCTGCCGCGGTCGCTCCGCCGGCGACGCCGCCCACAATTACCAGTTTGGTGCCCATGCCTGCTCCTTACTGCGTCAACCTCGAGGATTCACGCCGAATTTCTCGATAAAAATATCCAGAGAAAACAGACTTTTCAGTGACAACCATCACACAGGCAGCGATTCGAAGGATGGAAGTATTCGTATTTCGCCGCGCCCGATGCTCAGGGCGCCGCGCGCCTCCCAGTCCTTCAGTATCCGACTGACGACCTCGCGGGAGGTTCCGAGCTGATCGGCGATGATCTGGTGCGTGGTCCGCACGCGGCCTCCGCCCTCCTCGCTCTTCCGCTCCGAGAGCCACTCCTTGAGTCTCTGATCGACATGGCGAAAGGCCACCTCCTCGACCAGCTCGATGACATCGGCCATTCGCCGAGAATATTGCCCGAGCACGAAGTCTCGGAAGGCCGAGCCCTGGGCGAAGAGCCGGCGGACCGTGGCCGCCAGTATGAAGGCGGCCTCCGTCGGCTCTTCGGCCACTGCCATGGCCGGGAAGGCCTCGATTCCCGTTGCGCAGCCTGAGCTCAGGATGCAGCTCTGCCCTGCGGTAATCCTATAGAGTGTTATCTCGCGGCCGCTTTCGGCCGCCTTGAAGACCCGAATGGCTCCCTGGAGAACGAAGGGCACGGCCGCGCAGAACTCCCCTTCGCGAAGTATCACGGAGCCCGCCTCGAGCCTGCGGTAATGAATCGAGTCGAGGAGCGCCCTGCGCTCGGCCGGCGGCCATTCCCGATCCGGGAACAGCGGACCGAATGTTTCCAAAAATTTGGCTTCCCTGTCTTTCATGGTGCGGCTCCTCTCGTCACGGGCCTCCAAGAGGAGAATACGGAATTCTTCCTCGCGCGGCCATCGCCGGCCGCCTTCAGGCCTCAGGGCGCCGAGGCCGCAGGAGGGGTGGCCGGCTGCTCGTCGTCCTGGCTTTCGGGCGCAGGCGCGGCCGCGGGGCTGGGGGCCGGCACCGTGGGCGCAGCGGCCGGCGTCGCAGGCGGAGCGGCCGACGTCGCAGGCGCGGCTGCCGACGTCGCCGATGCCGGGGGTGGAGCCGGCGGAGATCGCAGCGCCTCGAGATCGATGACAAGACCGAATCCGGCCGAGAACATGAAGGCCGAGTCGTTCGGCCCCCTGTTCATGAGATTGTCGATGCCGAAGGTGTAGAAGGCCGATTCGAGATCCGCGCTGAGGGTATAACCCCGGGCGACCTGCGCCGAGACCTTAGCTCCGAGGATTACGGAGCCGAGGCTGTCGGTGCTGTCTGAAACTGCGAAAAACTTGGATCTCAGCTCGTAGCCGACGGTCATGAGGGCCGTATACGGGACGTTCTTCTTGAATATGTCGACCGTGAGCGCGTAGCGGGTCGCCGTGTCGGTGACGAGAGAGCCGCCGAGTTCGTCGTTGAAGCGCTTGACTGATAGCAGGCCCGAGACTATGGCGTTGGGCACATAGAAGCCGGCGGCCAGGTCGGTCTGCGCCTGCGGGTCTTGGGACAACTGCAGGACACCGATCGCGAGTCCCCCTTGCGAGTGCACGGAAACGTAGGCGACGCCCGGCCAACGCAGCTCGACGCTGGTGGTGAGGCCCGCAGAGAAGGGGATGGCCGTCGAGTTGAACATGCCTACGAGGGGACCGACCGATATCTTGGCTATGCCCCGCTCGAACTCGACCGCGCCGGTCACGAGGTTCCTGAGCACGGGATCGCGCACGTACGACACCTTCACGGTCCCATCGATGCCTATGGGCGCGGACAGCCAGGCTTCGCCGCCCCAGAAGTAATTGGTGGCAGGGAAGGCAGTGACAGAGGGAGGAGTGGCGCCGGTATCGGTCCAGGGGAAGAAGAGGTTGCTCGCCTCCGCCACGACGCCTATCTCGATCGCATGAGCCCCGGCGGCCGCGAGGATAATGGCGCACAGTAGGATGCCTTTGGGTCGAAACACCGCGGCCTCCTAGAATGATGTCTTAAGCCCGATGAAGGGCTCGAGTATGCCGTACCACTCGGCGGGTACGGGGAAGAGCTGGAGGCCGAGCTTAAAATCCCACTCGATGCCGCCGGCGATCGCCGAGTAGTAGGGAGAGGCGATCACGGAGAGCGGGGGGGTAATCGTCGGGTCCGTGGTCAGGGGCCTGAACTCGAGGAGGCCCTGGAGCCCCCCCTGTACTCCGTCCCGCGCGAGCCTTCCAAAGCGGAGGTTGAGCGCCGCATCCAGGGCCCCGTCTTCGTTCGTAGGCTGCTGCCTGTACCAAGCCGGATGGTAAAAGACCGTGAGCGCAAGGTTAGCCACGCCAAAATTTATGCGGGGCTCGAAGAGAAAGTACACGTCGTCGATCGAGAAGCCGCCGAGAGGATCCCAGTGGGGCACGCCCATTTGGGCGTAGAATTCTCCGACGTCGCCCGGCGCGGCGAAGAACATGAGTCCGCCGCGATAGATCCCGTCTGCGGCGCCGGGGGTCGCCGTCGCCCCGGTGAAAACCTCCAGCTTGATCCGGTCGAAGTTCAGGAGTCCGCGCAGGTCGCTCGACCAGGAGCCGGCGCCGATATCGGAGTCCTGGTAGACATACAGGTAGGAGACGAAGTTCGAAGAGAGGCGGGGAGAGGTCGCCAGGCGGAACCCGGTTCCGTTCGCGGCGTGTATCCCATCATAGTACCGATTCGGATTGTTATCGATGCCGTTGGGGTAGACCATGGGCCCGCGAAGCGTCGTGGCGAAGGGCGCCGCTCCAAACAGGGGGACGAAATCGTCTCCCGAGCCGAAGGCGTCGAGGTAGCCCACGAAGTACGTAGCGTCGAGGGGCAGGCCGAAGGTGTCCTTGGCCGTGACCGCCGCGGTCTCGAACTGGGGGCTGAGGGCCGCGGTGGCGGTCGACGTCGACGTGGGGAGCGAGCCTTCGATGGCTCCATTGAGAAACTGCAGCCGGAGAAGACCGGCAAACTTGTCTCCGCCCTTGATGTCGAGCTGATAATAGAGCTGAGTGCTGGCGGTAAACAGATCGCTGGACGAGTCATAATCGCCGTGGGTCACGAGCTGTAGGCTTTCGACGACCACGTCCGCAGCGTAGCTGATCGATCCTGCGGCCACCATGACGGCGAAGAGTACGATGCTCCGGGCTGGTGCGCGCTTGAACATGGCTCTGGCTCCTCGACAATTGCCGACAACGACAATTCTAACGCCGAACTCTTCCGAAAGCACGGCGTGATATGATTATCGGCCGGAAAGGCCGCTCGTCGAGCCTCAAAGTCGCATTTCGAGGCGTCGTCGGCTGCGTTCCCGTTGCGGCCTTGACGTAAGCTCCCATCTATATGATGCTCTAAGAACGATGAGCGACTACCTCGATCCGAACAATGAGGAGCTTCTAAAGGACTTCTTCTCCGAGGCCAATGGCCAGGTGGAGACCCTCGAGCAGAGCGTTCTCGTTCTCGAGAATGATCCCAACAACCACGATGCCATCGATGAGATATTCAGGGCTGCCCATACGCTCAAGGGCGGGGCCGGCACCGTGGAGATGACCGAACTTGCGGAGTTCACGCATCTTGTCGAGGATGTGCTCGACGGGATCAGATCGGGGCAAGCCGCAGTCACGGAATCGCTCATCGATGCCCTTCTTTCCTCGATAGACGTTATCAAGGCGATGCTCGACGCCCGGGCCTCCTCTTCCACGTACCGAGGGGACACATCCTCGATCAGGGCCACGCTCGGCTCCTTCCTCCCCCCCGATTCCAAGGCCTCAAGCCCTGTGGCATCGCCGGCTGCGGCTCCGCGCCCCGCCGCAGCCGCTCCCCGGCCGGCGTCCGCCGGGCCCGGCGCGCCCATTCCCGCGGCGGCGAGCGAAGCGGGCCTCAGCGAGTACGAACAGCTCGAGCTGCGCGAGGCGGCGGGGCCCTCGCGCCGCGTCTTCCGCATGAAGCTGAGCTTCAATCCCGACAATGTCATGAAAACCGTTTCCGCGATCCACGCCTTCGCGGCGCTTCGCGATGTCGCCACGGTGCTCAAGACGATCCCCGACTTTGAGAGTCTCTACGAAGACGCGTTTTACCCCGACGTCGAGTACTTTGTCGCCATAGACCGCGACCCCGAGGACATTCGCCAAAAGGCCATGATCCCCGACGTCGTGCTCAACGTCGAGATGGCGGAGCTTTTTGTCGAGGCCCCGGTCCGCGCCGCGGCGCCGGGCCCAAAGTCTTCTCCTCCCAAGAATGCGGTCCTTCCATCGCGAGCCCCTGTCCGGACGCAGGAGGCAGCGACGCCCACAACCGCCCAGGCGGCAGCCTCCCAAGTTCCCGCAGGCGAGTTCGCGGTCGAGGTCCATGAGGCGGAGGGGCACAAAGAAGGCGACGGCCGCAGAGCCCCGACCCAGACGGGCTCTGTTCTCCGCGTCGACAGCCGACGCATCGACAATCTCCTGAATCTCGTGTCCGAAACGGTCATCAACAAGGCGACCTTCAACCAGATTTCCGTGCAATTCGGCGAGCTCATGGGCGCGCTGCAGTCCTCGCAGGGACGCTTCCGCGAGGGGCTCAAGGAGCTCTTCGACGACCTGCCCGAACACCTCGCGGCCATACAGGGCGGAAAGTCCGCGAAGGACATCAAAAAGGAGATCCTGGACAAGTACAGCCCGCTCTACCAGGCCTTCGATGGATTCGAGGCCGACCTCAAGAACGACGTGGCAAAGTTCCGCTCGACCGCGCAGAACCTGGGGCGCATCACGGGAGAGCTCCAGGAAGGCGTTATGCGTATCCGCATGGTGCCAATCAGCCAGATCTTCAGCCGCTTCCCGCGTCTCGTGCGCGACCTCTCCAAATCCCTCACCAAGCGCATCGAGCTCGTGATCGAGGGCGAGGAAACCGAGCTCGACAAGTCTGTGATCGAGGACCTTCTCGATCCCCTCATGCATTCGGTGCGCAACGCGATAGATCACGGCATCGAAAGCCCCGAAGAACGGCGCGCCGCCGGCAAGAGCGAGGAAGGCACCATACTTCTCAAGGCCTCGAACGAAGGCAACATGATCATCATAGAGATCGCCGACGACGGCAAGGGCATAGACATCGAGGCAGTCCGAGCCAAGGCCGTGGAGCGCGGGCTCATCCATCCGAACAAGGTTCTCACCGAGATCGAAGCCTACAACCTCATCTTCGAGGCGGGCTTTTCCACCGCCAAGGCGGTCACAAATATATCGGGACGAGGCGTCGGGTTGGACGTAGTGCGGCGCCAGATCGAGAAGCTCAATGGATCGGTCACGGTGTCCAGCCAGCGGGGCAAGGGGAGCCGCTTCACCATCAAGCTGCCTCTCACCCTCGCGATCATCCAGGGTCTGCTCGTGCGGGTCGGCAAGGAAGTGTACTCCATCCCCATCACGAGCGTCATCGAAAGCCACCGGATCAAGCCCTCCGACGTCAAGATGATCGACAACTACGAGGTCTTCAACATCCGCAACGATGTCATCGCGCTCCTCAGGCTGAACAGGCTCTTCCGCATACCGACGAGCGAGCAGCGCGACTACCATTTCGTCGTCATCGTCGGCACGGCAGACAAGCGCGTCGGTCTCATGGTGGATTCGCTCATCGGAGAGGAAGACGTGGTCATAAAGCCGCTCCGCGATCAGTTCACGCAATCCCCGGGCATCGCCGGAGCCTCCATCCTCGGCGACGGGTCGGTGTGCCTCATTATCGACGTGAGCCAGCTCCTCGAGCTCGGCTTGAAGCGCGAACTTGAGGAGCGGCGGCGCCTCGAAGCGACCATCCGGTAAGCCAGGAGAGAAGCATGCCGACGCAGATTGCAGAACAGCAGACGAGAGCCGAAGCAGCCGAGAGCGTCAAGCGGGTCGATAAGATCGACTTCAAGATGATCACCTTCTCGCTCGCAGGCAAGGAATACGGAATAGACATCATGAGCGTGAAGGAAATCGCGAAGGCCAGCCGGTTTACCTACGTGCCGAACGCCGCTCCCTTCGTTCGCGGCGTCTACAACCTGCGAGGCGAGATCATCTCGGTCGTGGACCTGCGCATTTTCTTCCACCTTCCCGCCGAGCGCAAGGAAGAAGAGGCCCTTGAAAGTCTCATCATACTGAAGATCGAGGAGCACGTATTCGGCGTCATCGTCGACGCGATCGACAAGGTCGTGGCGATCTCTTCCTCCGCGATCCAGCCGCCGCACCCCATTTTCGGAGACATCAACGTCAAGTACATAAAGGGCATCGTGGAGAACGCGAGCAAGCTCTACATCATTCTCGATGTCGAGAAGATATTCGCGCCCGATCGCGGCGAGGAGCCGGCTCCCGCGGCGATGCTCGAGAAGCGCGAGGAGTTGGAGCGTGAGCCGAAGAGCGCCGAGATCGCCGGCAGCGAAAACGAGGTGGCCGCCTCGTTCATAAGGGAGACCCTCGCGGCCCTGCGCGGCTTCCACGTCACTCCGCTAAACTCGCTCTGGTTCGACAGGCGCTTCGGCGAGTGGAAAGCCTCCCGAAAGGGGGACGATCTTCAGCTGCGCGAGCCGGGCGACGCGGATCAGTTCCTCACGGGCTTCTGGTCTCCCAACACGAGCGATCTCTGGAGCGACGACTACGCGCATGCAGTAGAGAGCGTACTCCCCGATATCGAAGCGAAGAATATCAACGTGTGGAACCCCGGATGCGGCAAGGGCTACGAGACGTGGTCTCTGGCCTGCGTTATGCGCCGTCGTTATCCCGACGCCCGCATAAAGATCTGGGCGAACGATTCCGATCTCCTCGCCATCTCCATGGCGCCGAACATGGTGTTCACGGAAAACGTGCCCGATTATTACAACGAGTTCCTCGTCGAAGGGCGCAACGGCCGCGGCTTTGTCCAGCCTATCAGGGACTCCATCTTCTTCGAGTTCCACGACATCATGAACGCCAATACATTGCCCCCGCTCGATCTCATTCTCTGCAGGGACGTCCTGTCCTTCATTGCGCCGATTGACCAAAAGAGGCTTTTGGGCGATTTTAGCGAAAAATTGAAGCCGAACGGTATCGTGCTCACGGGCTCCAATGAGCGCATGGGCGAAGGCTGGACGGCGATCGGCTCGGAGTCCCTGCCGGCCTATCGTAAGGACTGACGAGCCGAAAACGGTCCAATGTCGAGGAGAACCGCATGAGAGTCGAATACATCAATCCCTTCGTGGAAGCGGCCTTCAACGTCCTGCGCGAGGTCCTGCAGGCGGACGTGCGCCGCGGCGAGCTGTACCTCAAATCGACATCGATGCCCGTCATGGGCGTGGCCGCGATCGTCGGTCTCGCGGGCGACGTCGAGGGGCGCGTCCTTTTCGACATGGACAAACCCACGGCGCTCAAGACTGCTTCGGCGATGAACGGCGAAGAGCTCAAGGAGCTGGACGAACTCGTCAAGGCGACCATCACCGAGCTCGCGAACATGATCACCGCCCAGGCAGTCACCAAGCTCCATGACCTCGGTTTCCGATTCGACCTCACGCCGCCAGCGATTTTCACGGGCGAGAACATGGAAGTCTCGAACGCGGACGTCGAGGCCCTCATCGTTCCAATGGAGACCCCGCACGGCAAGATCGAGATCAATGTCGCGATCCGGGAGCGCGGCTAGCGCGAGCATTTCGCAGCCCGCGCCCTGCTCAGCTTGACATTCGGGGGCTCTCGCTGTTATAAAAGTCGTCACGCGTGGTATCAATGCGCGTAAGTGTCCCGCCGTTTCCAACGGCGCGTTGTTTCGAATGGGCGGTTAGCTCAGTTGGCTAGAGCACCAGTATGACACGCTGGGGGTCGCAGGTTCGACTCCTGCACCGCCCAAATTATATGAAAAGGAATTAAGGCTTAGGCCGACCGAAAACGGAGTGCGCATCGAATCCCCCTCGCGCGCCGGAAAGGTGCATTTCCGGGTGCAACTAGGCAGATTGGACGCTTCTCCGTTTTTCGGTCGAAGCTTTTCGCCTTTCTAAGTCAACGA
>Ga0187814_10000582_pt1 | contig 12658 bp, 11 predicted proteins | sample NC_S_4_FD_132450 | JGI IMG/M metagenome (GOLD analysis project Ga0187814, IMG submission 132450) | Wetland sediment microbial communities from Neuse River Estuary, North Carolina, USA - ASW-S_4 | ecosystem: Environmental > Aquatic > Freshwater > Wetlands > Sediment | place: USA: North Carolina... | reverse complement strand
GCGCCAAAGCACTGACCGGCCGTGCGGGGGAAACTCCCCTGGCGGGGGATGCTACGCTATCCTGGCAAGTTTGCAAAGAAAGCGGAAAGAGTCACTGGCGGGGAACACTATGGACCTGGAAGAGGGGTGATTACAATTTCGGCGATTGTTCCTCACCCTAGGTGATTCCCAATGGACGATTGTGTCTGTTGACAGATTCAGAAGCTGGCAGATTGCGGTCGCCGCAGACCAAGGTCACACTAACATCCTGAAACCATTCGCGTATACTGTCGCCTGAAGGGGCTTGCTCCCCCGCGCGGCCTTACGTACAGTCGAGGGGCCAGCGATTCAGCGGAGGGTTCCATGAGCAGCGCCACGGCAGTCACGGCATCGAGTTTCGAGTCCGAAGTCGCCCGTTCCCCGATTCCGGTCCTCATCGATTTCTGGGCCGAATGGTGCGCACCCTGCCGCAGCGTGATCGCCCCCGCGATCGACGAGCTCGCGAAGACCTACGCCGGGCGCATAAAAATGGTCTCGATCGACGCCGATGCCGAAAATGGGCTGGCCGACCGTTTCGGCGTCGTTTCCGTTCCCACGCTGGTGGTCATGAACAAAGGATCGGAATATTCCAAGAAGGCCGGGGCGGTGCCCAAACATGAAATCGAGAGGCTCTTCCGAGATCTCCTGTAACCCGCGGCGACGGCGATCCGAACGCCGGGGGAATGGACGATCCCGGACGAGTCCGACCCATTCGCCACCAGCCGCATGGACAATGGCATTTCAGCCTCCGAAGGGCTACGTGGGGGACAAACTCCTTATCATCGCAAGGAGCCGCTGATGCACATCCCGGACAACTACCTCAGCCCCACGACCTGCGCGGTGATGGGCGCGGTCATGGTGCCCGTTTGGACCCTTGCCGTCCGACATATCCGGAAGGACATGGCCAAGGAAAAGATCCCCATGCTCGGCATCGGGGCGGCCTTTTCCTTCCTCATCATGATGTTCAATATCCCCGTTCCGGGCGGCACCACGGTCCACGCGGTGGGAGGCACGCTCATCGCGGTTCTTCTTGGCCCATGGGCGGCCGCCATCGCGGTTTCGGTCGCGCTCCTCATCCAGGCGCTGCTTTTTGGCGATGGCGGAGTCCTTTCCTTCGGCGCCAACGCGTTCAACATGGCCTTCGTCATTCCTTTCCTCGGCTACTTCATCTACAAGTTCATCAAGGATCGGTCAAAGACCCGCGCCGTCGAAAATGTCGGCCTGGCCATCGGTTCGTACCTCGCGGTCAATATGGCCGCGTTCTGCGCCGCGATCGAATTTGGCCTGCAACCCTTGCTGTTCAGGGACGCCGCGGGTCTCCCCATGTATTGTCCCTATCCCCTCGCGGTATCGATCCCGGCGATGCTCATCCCCCACCTCGCGGTGGCGGGTATCGTCGAAGCCGCTTTCACCGTGGCCATCTTCGCCTTTGTGAAGCGCGTCTCGCCGGGAACGATATACGAAGGTTCCCCGACCGGAATCAAGCCGCTTTACGCACTCATCGTCGGCCTTGTCTGCCTCTCACCCCTCGGCCTTCTCGCCTCCGGTACCGCCTGGGGCGAGTGGGGCGTCTCCGGGATCGGCACAGCGATTCATGATGGGCGGGCCCTCGGATTCGTTCCGGCAGGCATGAAAAATGGGTTTGGCTTCGAAACCCTCATGAAGGACTATGGAGTCAAAGGCCAGCCCGAAATCGTCGGCTACATCCTGTCAGCGGTCGCAGGCGCCGCCCTTCTGGTCATCCTGTTCAAACTCCTCGCGGTCGTCGTGAAGCGCGACCGACGCAAGGCAAAGGCGTAGAGCCCTGGATACACGAACCTTCCCCGGATGGCTCGGTCGGTCCGAAAGCTACGCAGCCCAGGCCGATACCGATCGATTCATCGACAAGAGCATACTTTCATTTCTCGGTGTGCTTGCGGGAATCCGCAATCGGGCCGGAGACAGGCAGGACGCCCACGGGCGCTCCCTTCACCCTACACTCAGGCTTCTATCGAGCATTTTGCTCATTCTCTTTGTTTCCCTCTCGAGGAGCATCTACTTCCTGGCGGTCGTCGGCACGTATGAGCTCGTCACGATATGCCTCATGAGCGGTCCCAGGATCGCCAAGGTCCTGAAAACGAGCTTCGTCGCGGCGTCGTTCGCTTTCGTCATTTTCCTGCCGTCCGCTCTTTGGGGCAATTGGCCCGGAGTCCTGGCGGTCGCGACCAAGGTTCTTCTCTCGGTGGCGGCGGCGGCCCTCGTCTCCGCCACAGCTCCCTGGAGCGAGGTTTCGCGCGCCTTGTCGTCCCTTCGTGTCCCGGACATCTTCATCCTTGTGCTGGACCTTGCCATCAAGTACATTTCCCTGCTCGGCGGTCTCGTTCTCGACATGCTCTACGCGCTCAAGCTCCGATCGGTCGGCCGCAACCATGACAAGACCGGCTCGCTGTCGGGCGTGGCCGGCACCGTCTTCCTCAAGTCGAAGGAGGCGGCCGACGAGATGTATGGCGCGATGGAATGCCGGGGCTTCTCGGGCACTTACAGGGTCGGCCTTCGCGACGGGCTCTCCGCGGTGGATTGTCTGTTCCTGGTCGCGAATGTTCTGATTCTTTCACTGTTTTTCCTTCTCTGATAGGGAAGCTCATTCAAAATGCGGCAATTGCGTACGGTTTCGAAAAAACCGGAGCAAATGCAAAGCCAATTTCAAGACGACGGACTTGCCCGCCGTCAGGGACCTACTTTTGAAATTGGCTCAGGGGTCTGAATGATTCACTTGAGCGATGTCTCGTTTTCCTACGCGGACGCCCCGGCCCTCGCCCACATCGATCTTGAAATAGAGCGAGGAGATTCGCTTGCCCTCATCGGCCCGAACGGGTCGGGGAAGTCCACGCTGCTCAAGCTTCTCAACGGCCTGGTATTCTCCCAAGGCGGGATCTACCGCTACGATGGCGAGGAAATTTCTCACGCCCGGCTCAAGGACCAGCGCTTTGCCAAAGTCTTCCATCAGCGGGTCGGCTTTCTGTTCCAGAACTCGGACGCCCAGCTTTTCTGCACTTCGGTCCGTGACGAGATCGCGTTCGGCCCCCGTCAGATGGGCCTTTCCGAGTCGGAGATCGACAGGCGCGTGGGCGACTGTCTCGGGCTTCTCGGCATCGAAGCTCTGAGCCACCGAATCCCTTATCACCTGAGCGGGGGGGAGAAGCGCAAGGTGGCCCTCGCGAGCGTACTCGCGCTCAACCCCGACGTTCTCGTCCTCGATGAACCCATGAACGCGCTCGATCCGAGGACCAAGCATTTCCTGCGGGACTTCCTTCTTTCGATACGAGCTTCCGGGAAGACGATAGTCTGCGCCACCCACGACTTCGAATATGTCGAGGGCGTATTCGATCGTGCGGCGGTCTTCTCGATGAAGCACGAGATCGTGAGAACGGGAGTCTACGACCACATCATCGGCGATCGTGATTTCCTCCGGGCCAACAATATCGTCTGATATCAGGGACAAGAGGCCCGCGGTTTCAGCGCAGGTCGAAGCGATCCAGGTTCATCACCTTGTTCCACGCGGCCGCGAAATCAAGGACGAACTTCTGTCCGGAGTCGGCGCACGCGTAGACCTCGGCGATGGCGCGAAGCTGGGAGTTGGACCCGAAGATCAGATCCACGCGAGTGGCGGTCCACTTCGGCGTTCCGGTCGCGCGGTCGTGTCCCTCGAACAGACTGCCGTCCTCCGACGTCGCCTTCCATTCAGTGCCCATGTCGAGGAGGTTCACGAAGAAGTCGGTGCTGAGGACCCCGGGTCGATTCGTGAAAACTCCATGACGGGCGGCTCCGAAATTGGCGCCGAGCAGCCTGAGACTGCCCACGAGCACCGTCATTTCGGGCGCGGTCAAGGTCAGCAACTGGGCCCTGTCGACCAGAAGCTCCTCGGCCGAAACGGCATAGCGGGTCTTCTGATAGTTCCTGAAGCCGTCGGCCTTCGGTTCGAGGAAGGCGAATGAGACCACGTCGGTCTGTTCCTGCGAAGCGTCCGTCCGCCCCGGCGCGAAAGGAACGACCACGGTGTGGCCCGCCTTCCTCGCGGCTTCCTCGACGCCCGCGCAACCCCCAAGGACAATGAGATCGGCCATCGATACCTTCTTGCCGCCGCTCTGCGCTCCATTGAAGGCGGCGCGGATCTCCCCGAGGACCTTGAGCACCTTCCCGAGTTTGGCCGGTTCGTTGACCTCCCAATCTTTCTGCGGCGAGAGGCGGATGCGGGCGCCGTTGGCGCCGCCGCGCTTGTCGGAGCCGCGGAAGGTCGAGGCCGAAGCCCAGGCCGTCGTGACCAGCTCGGGCACGGAAAGACCGGAGGCCAGCACTTTGGCCTTGAGCGCGGCGATGTCCGCCGCACCGACCACCTTGTGGTCGACCGGGGGGACTGGATCCTGCCAGAGGAGCTCTTCTTTCGGTACCTCGGGGCCGAGATAGCGGCTTCGCGGTCCCATGTCGCGATGGGTCAGCTTGAACCAAGCCCGGGCAAAGGCGTCGGCGAGCTGTTCCGGATGCTCCATGAAGCGTCGGCTTATCTTCTCGTAGGCCGGATCGAAACGCAGGGAGAGGTCCGTGGTGAGCATGGAAGGCGCATGTCGCTTCGACGGATCATGGGCGTCCGGCACGGTGCCCTCGCCGGCGGCGCCCTTCGGCTTCCATTGCTTGGCGCCGGCCGGGCTCTTCGTCAGCTCCCATTCGTACTCGAAGAGGTTTTGCAGGAAACTGCCGCTCCATTGTGTGGGCGTGGTCGTCCAGGTGACTTCCGGGCCGCCGCCGATCGTGTCGCCTCCCTTGCCCGTGCGGAAGCTGCTCTTCCAGCCCAGGCCCTGCTCTTCGATGCCGGCAGCTTCGGGCTCCGGACCGACGTGCTTCGGGTCTCCCGCTCCGTGCGTCTTGCCGAAACTGTGGCCGCCGGCGATGAGGGCCACCGTCTCCTCGTCGTTCATCGCCATGCGCGCGAAAGTTTCCCGGATGTCCCGCGCTGCGGCGACGGGATCGGGGTTTCCATTCGGCCCTTCGGGATTGACGTAGATCAGGCCCATCTGCACGGCGGCGAGCGGGTTCTCGAGATTCCTGTCGCCGCTGTACCGCTTGTCGCCGAGCCACTCCTCCTCGGTGCCCCAATAGGTGTCCTTTTCCGGCTCCCAGATGTCCTCGCGCCCCCCACCGAACCCGAAGGTCTTGAAGCCCATCGACTCCAGGGCGACATTGCCCGCAAGGATCATCAGGTCGGCCCAGGATATCTTTCGCCCATATTTTTGCTTGATCGGCCAGAGAAGGCGGCGAGCCTTGTCGAGATTCACGTTGTCCGGCCAACTGTTGAGGGGCGCGAAGCGCTGGTTGCCCCTGCCGCCGCCTCCACGTCCGTCGCCCGAGCGGTAGGTGCCGGCGCTGTGCCAGGCCATGCGGATAAACAGCGGCCCATAATTGCCGAAGTCGGCCGGCCACCAGTCCTGGGATTTGGTCATCAGCTCCGCAAGATCCTTTTTGACGACTTGCAGGTCGAGGCTCTCGAATTCCTTGCGGTAGTCGAAGGCGGCGTCCATGGGACTGGACTTGGAAGAATGCTGGTGGAGCATGTCGAGATTGAGCTGGTTCGGCCACCAATCCCGGTTCGTCCTGCCACGGTCGCCGGACTGCCCATGGGCCATGTCCGTCGCCGAAGTTTTGATTTTCTCACTCATGGTCATCACTCCTTCGCTTGGCTTGTGGGGGAGCGGCACCCGTCGAAAACTCCTTGCAATATCTTGACGTGTCGCCCCATGAACGATCCCTGCCAATTACGCAGGTAGCGTGCCAATCTCACTGCATGCACAGAGCCCTTCTCATTGTTGCTTCGCCGCATGCGCGATTCCCCTGAGCCTTGCCTTGCACCGAAAAGAGGAGTATTCATCACCGATATATCGGTGAACACCGATGCCAAGGAGGATACATGAGGCCTTCGCGCATCGAAACCGGGGCCGGAATTTGGCTCGAGCCTGAGCGGACCATGGAACTCGTCCTCGAATCTCTGGGCGAGCTGGTGGACTACGAACTCGCCGTCGTTCTCGGTTTCATCGAAGGCGACGAACGGCATCTCAGGGTCCGCAAAGCGATGGGCTCCCTGGCGACGGAAAGGCTGGCCCGCTTCGAGCTGTCTCTGAACGCCAGGCCGGACCTGGAAGCCATCATGGAGTCGGGACGGCCCCGTATCCTCGACACCGGCCCGGGCCACCCCGATACCTATGTCGAAATACTCGATCTGCCCCAGGGCCACTCCTGCCTGGCCTCTCCTCTCATGGCCGATGGAGTCGCGGTTGGCCTGCTCACGCTCGACCATAGCGACTGCGGGGTCTTCACCCCCGAAATCGTCCGTTTCCTCGGGTCCATCGGCAACCTCATCGGCATCGCCCTCCACCAAGCCGACGCCGCCGCCCTGCTGCGCCGTCGCAACGCCGATCTCGCCAGCGAGCGAAACCGGCTCATCGAGAACAGGGCCGATGTGTTCGAATCCCTCGTCGGGAACTCTGCGACATGGATGCGCGTCCTCGATTCGATCCGCCTCGTCTCGGCCACCGAGGCCCCGGTGCTTCTGCTCGGGGAAACCGGCACGGGCAAGGAAGAGGCCGCGAGGGCGATTCACCGTCTCTCGCCCCGCGCCGCCGGACCCTTGGTCACCCTCAATTGCACATCGATCCCCTCGGGTCTGGCAGAGAGCGAGCTTTTCGGCCATGAGCGAGGATCCTTTACCGGGGCCCAGGCCCTGAGGCGCGGGCGCTTCGAAATGGCCAGCGGCGGCACCCTTTTCCTCGACGAGATTGGCGATCTCCCCTCCGAGATACAGCCCAAGCTCCTCCGCGTGCTGCAAGAGAGTCGCTTCGAGCGGGTGGGCGGAGAATCGGCCATCAACGTCGATGTCCGCATCATAGCCGCGACCCATGTCGACCTCGGCCGAGCCGTCGAAGATGGAAGATTCAGGGAGGATCTCTATTACCGCTTGGCGGTCTTTCCCCTCAGACTTCCCCCGCTCCGCGAGAGGGGCCAGGACATCATCCTCGTCGCCGAGCACCTCCTCGCAAAGCTCCGCGGCAGACCCGGCTGGGAGGGCCTCCACTTCACCGCGGAGGCCCTTGCGCGGCTCGCCGCCCAGAGCTGGGCCGGCAATGTCCGGGAACTGGGGAATGTCGTGGAAAGGGCGGCCATTCTTTCGCGCGGCGGGTCCATCGGCGCCGACGAGATCGCCACGAGGGACGGAGCGGGCGCATCTTCGGCCGGTCCCGATCCGCGGGAGGGGGAAAAAGCGAGAGATATTGGCCTGGAAGGCAAATCCGGGAGCCTCGCCTCGCTCTCAGAACTGCAACGCAGCCATATCCTCAAGGCCCTGCGAAGATCCGGCGGAAAGATCTACGGTCCCGGCGGGGCCGCCGCCCTCCTCGGTATCAAACCCAGCACCCTCCAGAGTAGGATGAAGAAGCTCGGACTCGACAGGAAATAGCGGAGCCCGATTCCATCGTCGCGAAATTCGCCATCGATACGGCTTATGAATACTCGATGTCCATCCCGGCCCGCGTATCGCATCCAGCCGCCGAAAGGCGGGAAAGTTTCGGAGGAAGCTATGATCCACATCGATGCCGCGACCGCGGGACTCGTCGTCGCCGTCTTCGTCGCCTCGATCGTCGAATGCGTCGAAGCCTTCACCATCGTGCTCGCGATGGGAATGACGAGGAGCTGGAAAGCCGCCCTCGTCGGTACCGGCGCGGCTCTCGTGGCCCTTTCCGTACTCGTCGCCGCGGCCGGCGTCGGACTCCGCGGAGCGATCTCCCAATCCTTCCTTCAGTTCCTGATCGGCAGCCTTCTCCTCGTCTTCGGGCTGCAGTGGCTGAGGAAGGCCATCCTCCGAGCCACGGGCCTGAAGTCCGTCCATGACGAAGCGGGCATTTTCGACAAGGAACGCGAGATTGCGGCGAAGGCCCCGGACACGCGGAGGTTCGGTCTCGACTGGTTCGCCTTCGTCGTGTCTCTCAAGGGAGTCTTCCTCGAAGGCGTCGAGGTGATATTCATTGTCATCACCTTCGGCCTCAACGCGTCCGCGCGCGAGCCGCGCGCGATGCTGTACGCCTCGCTGGCCGCCGTCGCGGCATTCGCTCTCGTCGCCCTCGCAGGCATCGTGGTCCACCGGCCGCTCGCCCGCGTGCCGGAAAACAGCCTTAAGTTCGGCGTGGCCCTCCTTCTCTGCACCTTCGGAACTTGGTGGGCCGCCGAGGGTCTCGGATTCTTTTCCCCATCCGGCCACAGCGCCGAATGGCCGGGAGGCGACTTGACCCTCCTGGCCGTCCTGGGCGCCTGGGCTCTCCTGGCTTGGTCTGCCGTGCTCGTGCTTCGAAGGCTCGCCTCGCCGACGAAAGCCGGCTTCGCGGGCGCGGGGAGCCCAAAATGATGCGAGCCCTGGCCCGCCTGGTCATCGCCTTCTTCCGCTTCTGGTACGACTTCATCGTCGGCGATTGCCGGCAGATCGCCGCGGGAGTCCTCGTCGTGCTCGTTGCCGGAGCTCTGCTCTCCCGTTTCGCCCTCGTGCCGCCCGCCGTGCTCGCGCCTCTCTTCGGCCTGGGCCTTGCGGCGGTCCTCGTCGTGAGCCTGATCTCCGAGGTCGGACGAGGGGGTGCGGGACGTTCTTGACGGGTATGAAGCTATGAAAATGCACAAGACCGGCATTCTAATGTAGTACTTTCAAAATGCGCCTGCATTTTGGTTCTTGGTGGCGAATTCGAGACAGCATGCCAAAGTGAGGCAGTATGTCTTGAATTGCCTGCCGACCCTTGGACCAGAATCGAGAAACATACTCTTCCAGCAATTGAACATGAACATGACCATGAGCGCCGACGGCTCGGGGATTTGACTAGGGGACAGTCCCCGAGTCCGTCCACTCCATGCGAGCTTCCAAAGTATCCGCAGAAAGGTCGGCGCCGCACGCCCACTCCACGTAATAGCCGCCCGAGCGCAGGCGCGTGAACTCGGCCACGTCGCGCAGCGCTTCGAAAACAGGCAGAACGAGGTAGGGCTTTACATCGAAGATTCCCGACCTGCCGTCCTCCGCGCGAACCTTGAGCAGCCAGTTCGGTTCGGGCGTCAAGTCGCGGATTTTCACTCGAGCCCCTTGATGGCGTAGGGTTTTTCGCCATCCACGGCCAGCTTCCAGTCGGCAAGCAGTTCGTCGCGGTGGACACTCCTCACCGGCTCAGATTATTCCCGCGTCCGGATCGGCGTCAATCATTCAAGCGGAGAAGCTGAAGTGCCCCGGCGCTTGCGCCCGAGGGGCGCGAGAGAGCCGGTGGACCTTCGCCGAGTGATACTTCGCCGCGGTGATCAGCGTCGACTCCAACCACGGGGAAGTCGCGAGACAGCCTCTATTGGAGAGCGAAGGCTTTGGACAACTTCCGGGCTGGGTTCGCGCCCCTGGATCGGTATAGTTCCATCCATGAATAAGGGTGGCGCCAGGTACTCATTTCAAAGAACGGCTCCATCGGCGGTTTTGATGGGCGACGAGCTCCTGCGGAGTCACGATGCAGCCAGAAATCGGTCGACACGAATCGGCCCGCAACCCTCATCTCCTGGCTATCGGCCCGACAGGCTAGGCGAGCAGTACAATCTTTCCCTCGATTCCCCCCATCTCAAGCATTTCGATGCCGCGACGGGCTTCGAGAAGCGGCAACCTCGCCGCAAGCCTCGGTTTGATCTCGCCGCGAGCGAGCATCTCCAGTAGGCGGCTGAGATCTTCGCGGAATGGTTTCGAATCCGCTCGGTAGAGGCCGGTGATGCCGTAGAACGTGCCCCTTCGTCCCGACAGCGGCGCGCGGACCAGGATAGTCCAGAGCGTCATCAGGGTCAGGGCCGTGCTGACATGCCCATCCTTTGCGGTTCCCATCCATCCATAGCCGACGAGCCGGCCTCCGCGCCGCGTCGAGCGAAGGCAGTCCAAGGCGCCGCGACCGCCGATGGCGTCGAAGGCCACGTCGACGCCTTCCGGCACGATCCTTCGCACCCCCTCTGAGACTGGCGCGCCTCGAGACTCGATCCATCGCGCGCCATAAGATTCAACAAGATCCCGGTGAGCGGCCGAAGCCGCGCCGATGACTCGCACACCACGCAGATGGAGGAGCTCGAGGAGAGCCGTGCCGACGCCTCCATTCGCCCCTGTCACCAAGGCGAACTCACCTGCCTTCGGACGCGCGACACCATCGATCATCTGCCAGGCGGTCACGTAATTGAGGACAAGCGCGACGACCTCAGCCGCATCGAGTCCGTCCGGCACCGGCACGAATTCCTCCACCCTCCTGACAAGCACCTCTCCGAAACCGCCGAAGACCGCAAGGCAGGCAACCCGCTGTCCGATCTCGAGACCGATCGCGTCCTTGCCGAGAGCCTCGACGAGGCCGACGATATCGTAGCCGGGAATGAAGGGAACCTTGGGAGCGAAGGGGTAAGCCCCCCGCCGCATTGTGCCGACCTCGGTCGAACCGAGGCCGCAGGCGATCACGCGGACCCGCGCTTCGCCCTTGCCCGGCTCCGGCAGGGGGAATTCCTGCAGCACCAATTTCTCCGGACCACCGGCTCCAGTCAAAACAGTCGCCTTGAAGTATCTGCCCATTTTCCCCTCCTCCGCTCGATGGTTCAACGATAGCCGTGAGCCTGCTTCGGAACAATGACAATCCGCGCAGGATGTGTGGCGAATCGCGCCGACTTGGTGGCTTTCCAGAAAGTGACTATCATCTCAGCGTGATCCACGGTTTTGCGAAGTCGCCCGCTTATGTTTCCGGCTCGATCTACGCGCAGATGCGCAGATTCCTCGAATCCCTCGCGATCGATGTCGGCACACTGGCCATGGCCTCCGCCCTCGATCCGGAGACCCTGGGGGATCCTGACGCCCACATACCCATCGAACTCTATCTCGCAATCGAGGCCGAGGCGGAGCGAGCGACAGGCGACGCGCTTTTCGGCCTACACATGGGCGAACACGCGGTGTCCGGATCTTGGTCGATCCTCGGCAGTATGATGATGAACTGCGAGACCCTCGCCGAGGCCTTCGAGAAGTCGGCGCGCTACTGCAGGATTATCGGAGATCCGGTGAAGGGGCGATCATACAGGAGCGGGGGGCTGATCCACCTCACTCTGGAATCCTGTTCTCCTTTCTTGCGGCTTTCCAGACATTCCTACGAATGCGCCCTTTCAAGTCTTGTCGCTATGATGCGCGATCTCACCGGCGCGGACATAGGCCCCACCGAGGTTGGAATTCCCGGCCCGGAACCAACGGAAAGCGCCGAATATCGCCGGGTATTTCGCTGCCCGGTGCGCTTCGGTTCCACCGGCTACCGGATGATCATAGACCCCGCGATCGGCGCCGTCCGACTTCGCTATCCCAATCCCGGCCTCCTCGCGAAACTGGAGGAATACGCCGCTGATCTCCTCTCGGCGCCCGAAGCGGAGGATCGGGTCGCTCGGGAAGTGACGAGGCGCATTGCATCGAGGCTCAGCGATGGCGGGCTCTCAATCGGGATCGTCGCGAGGGATATGGCCATGAGTGTCAGAACCCTCCAAGGCCGTCTCGCGGGCGAAGGCAGGCGTTTCGTCGATCTCGTCGCGGAAACGCGGCTCGATTTCGCGAAGCGCTATCTTCGCCAAGGTCATACGGTCGATGAGATCACCTGTCTTCTCGGCTTCGCCGAGCCGAGCGTCTTTCGAAAGGCCTTCAAAAAATGGACAGGCATGACACCGGGCGAGTTCCGGATGACGCCGCGGAAACGGGTCGTCGAGATCGACTGAATTAGCCGGAAGGATATGCTTTGATTTGGCCACGACGAGCCGCACGTTCATGCGGCGATTGTCAGAACCTTGTGCAGATCCAAAGTACAACTTAAAATATTGCAATGCCCTCGTGCCCTCGGTCCCTTGGCTCTCGAGCTCGCCGGCAAGTACCCGATCCTGACGATCACGGGTCCGCGACAATCGGGAAAGACGACGCTGGCCAGGGCCCTTTTCGCAGACCGTCCCTATGTCAATTTCGAGCGGCCCGACAATCGGGAGCGCTTCGAGGCCGACCCTCGCAGCTTCCTCGACTCCTTTCGGGAGGGGGCCGTCTTCGACGAGGTCCAGAGGGTCCCGGAGATTTCCTCATGGCTCCAGGCGCTCGTCGACGAGGAGCCGGGCAATGGCAGGTTTATCCTCAACGGGAGCGCCCAGTTCGAGCTCCTTGAACCAGGACGACTGGTCGAATACCGTTCAGGAAGAAGTCAGGCTTTCGGCATATCCGCTTGCTCTCTGGTTTGTGTCTTCATGGTGGCGATTGCGGTGGGAGCCGCTCCCTCTCGAAGGCGGCCCCACTCCGGGTTGGCGCATGGCCCACGAAATGGCGGCAGCAGGTTACGGTTATGTCTGGCCGCAAATTGTATTCGCCTCCGATGGCGATACGATGCAAATCGTATCGCTGCAATCGCGGCCAAAATCGACAGAGCCGGTCCATTATCTCGCCGATCGCTCTGTCGCGGTCAACGCACGGACCTTTGAATTTCCGGGCCGAGTGGTACGCACCCAGTCGCAGCGTAATCGCCCCTGCGATAGAAGAGCTCGCGAAGACCTGCGCCGGGCGCCTCAAGGTCGTCTC
>Ga0187814_10000581_pt1 | contig 12659 bp, 11 predicted proteins | sample NC_S_4_FD_132450 | JGI IMG/M metagenome (GOLD analysis project Ga0187814, IMG submission 132450) | Wetland sediment microbial communities from Neuse River Estuary, North Carolina, USA - ASW-S_4 | ecosystem: Environmental > Aquatic > Freshwater > Wetlands > Sediment | place: USA: North Carolina... | reverse complement strand
GGGATGTTCTGCCTGGTCATGACCACCGACAGCTTGAAGCCCCGGAAGCCGGCTTCGAAAAGGTGCGACATCGCCCGTAGCGCGGTCGCGTACGACCCGGGCCCGCGCACGGCGTCGTTCACTGGCTCCGTCGCGCCGTCCAGCGAGATCTGCACGTCCACGTAGTCGCTGGCCGCGAGCCGGGCGGCCGCCGCCGCGCCGAGCTTCACGCCGTTCGTGGAGAACTTCACGCCGACGTGGTGGGCGGTCGCGTAGTCGACGAGTTCCCAGAAGTCCGGGCGGACCGTCGGCTCGCCGCCGCCGATGTTGACGTAGAAGACCTGCATCCGCTCCAGCGTGTCGATGACCGCCATGCACTCGGCCGTCGAAAGCTCCCGCGGGTCACGGCGGCCGGACGACGACAGGCAGTGCACGCAGGACAGGTTGCACGCGTAGGTGAGTTCCCAGGTCAGGCAGATCGGGGCGTCGAGGCCGAGCTGGAACAGGTCGGTGAGCTTCCCCGGCGCAAGCGAAGAGCCCGAAGGAGCCGTGTCATGCGGGATAGTCATGCACCGTCCGTTCGGAGATCATAGACGAGTCGGCGAGGGCGGCCAGAGCGCGGGCGTAGACGGGAAGTTCCGCATCGGGGACGCCGGCCGCCGCGCACGCGGCACGGGCGCTGGGGTGGTCGGCGAGCGACCGGACCACCGCCAGGACCCGCTGGTTCTTCAGGAAGGACAGCCGCCGGGTGCCGAAGTGATACAGCAGCGCCCCGAACGGCTCCGGGCGCATCGACACCCGCGCGTCGACCTGCCAGGGGCGGTCGACGTCGAAACCGTCAGTAGACACCGCACATGCCGTCGATCGAGACCTCCTCGACCAGCAGCTCGTCGCTGCTGAGGGCTTCCGTCTCCTCGATCGCCTGCGCCGCCGGCTCCTCGGCCATGTCGGTACCTCCCGGGGATTAGTGGCACTAAGTGCCAGGAACGCGCTTAGCAGGAGGGTAAAGGCACCGGGTGCCAGAATCAAGCTCTTCGCGAGTAGCATTGGGGCGAGGCCCAATCGAGGATCGGTGAGACCTGTGCCGGCGCCGGCGGCGAGCCAGACCGAGCGCCCCGGCCATCATCCCGGCCGGCGGCGGGTGACGTCGCGCGCCGTGCTCGAGCAGACGGCGTTCGGGCTGTTCGCGGCGCACGGGTTCGAGCAGACCACGGTGGACGAGATCGCGGCGGCTGCCGGGATCGGGCGACGGACGTTCTTCCGGTACTTCCCGTCGAAGAACGACATCCCGTGGGGCGCGTTCGAGGCCGAGCTCGAGCGGATGCGCGCCAGGCTGAAGGCGTGCCCGCCGGAGGTTCCGCTGATGGACGCGATCAGGATCGCGCTCATCGACTTCAACCGGGTCGCACCCGCGCAGGTGCCGCTGCACCGGCGGCGGATGGAGCTGATCCTGCGGGTGCCGACGCTGTTCGCGCACTCGACGCTGCGCTTCACCGCGTGGCGCCAGGTCGTCGCCGAGTTCGTCGCCGAACGCACCGGGCGCCGCCCCGGCGACCTCGCGCCGCAGGCGATCGCGCACGCCGTCCTCGGGGTCGCGGTGGCCGCATACGAGCACTGGCTCGACGACGGGTCCGCCGACCTCGGCGCGCTGCTCGACGACGGGATGCGCCAGCTCGGCGCGGCGTTCACCGGTACGCTCGGCTAGCGCTAGCCTGGCCACATGTCCGTCTCCCCCGCCGGTTTCACGCTCGCCACCGCCTGCTGGCCGGACGTGGCGGCCGGGCCGCGGCGGCTGCTCGTGGTGCCGCTCGGTTCGCTCGAGCAGCACGGCCCGCACCTGCCGATGGACACCGACACGCGGATCGCGTCCGCGGTGGCGGCACGGGCGTGCGCCGACCGCGGCGGGGTCGGGCTCGCGCCGCCGGTCGCGATCGGGGCGAGCGGCGAGCACGCGGACTTCCCCGGCACGCTGTCGATCGGCACCGCGGCCTTGTCGGCGCTGCTCGTCGAGCTCGGCCGTCACGCCAGCCTGCACTGGCCCGCGACGCTGCTGGTCAACGGGCACGGCGGGAACGTCCCCGCGATCACCGAGGCGGTCGCACTCCTGCGCGAGGAGGGGCGAGAGTGTCACGTGTGGCACGCGGGGATGCCGGGCGGCGACGCGCACGCGGGGCGGACCGAGACGTCGCTGATGCTGGCGCTCGCCCCGGCCGAGGTGCTCGTGTCCCGGGCCGCGGCGGGCGAGACGCGGCCGCTCGCGGACATCATGCCGTCGCTGCGCACGCACGGCGTGCGTGCGGTGAGCGCGAACGGCGTGCTCGGCGACCCGTCCGGCGCCTCGGCCGCCGAGGGCGCGAGACTGCTCGGCGCGCTCGTGGCGGGGCTGACCGAGACGCTGGATAGGCTGCTCGCCGGAGGGCCCGCCGATGACTGACCAGCTCGCGGTCGTGACCGGAGCCGCGCGCGGCATGGGCGCGGCCGTGGCGCGGCGGCTCGCCGCCAGCGGCTGGTCGCTCGTGCTCGTCGACGCGTGCGCCCCGCATCCGTCGCTCGGCTACCCGATGCCCACGCCGGCGGACCTGGACGCCGTCGCCGCCGGCTGCCGGGACGCCGGTGCCCCCGCCGTCGACACGCTCGTCGCCGACGTCGGGGACGGCGCGGTCCGCGGCAAGATCGCGACGGTGCTCGACCGGCGGGTGCCGACGGCGGCTATTGCGGTCGCCGGCGTCATCGGCGGCCATGCCGCCTGGAACACGCCCGACGACGCGTTCGACCTGATGCTGCGGGTGAACCTGTACGGGGTCCGGCACCTGGCGGACGCGTGCGTGCCGTCGATGGTGGCCGCCGGTGCGGGCCGGTTCGTGGCGGTCTCCTCGGCCGCCGCGCTGCGCGCCATGCCGCAACTCGCCGCGTACTCGGCCGCCAAGGCCGCCGCCCTCGCCTACGTCCGGGCCCTCGCCGCCGACCTGACCGGCAGCGGCGTGACGGCCAACATCGTCTGCCCGGGGTCCACCCGCGGTGCGATGCTCGAGGCCAGCGCGGCCGTCTACCATCTGCCGTCTCAGGAGGCGTTCGCCGGCCAGGCGCTGCTGCGCCGCCTCCTCGAGCCGGACGAGGTCGCGGCCGCGATCGCCTGGCTATGCTCGCCCGACGCGGGCGCTCTCACCGGCGCCGTGATCCCCGTCGACGGTGGTCTTTCCGCGTAAATTCGTCCGAACGTATGCGTGGTGACTCGTCACTGTCCGCTTTCTTCGTGAATGTGGCAATCGTGCCGTCCCCGGGCTTCGTCCCCCCCTGTTTACCAGGACTTATGACTTTCGACCTTGCGACCAGCGCCCCTACCGGGGCCCGCCCGTCAACGGCGAGCGTGGCACTAAGAATACGGAGCGTAACAATGACGCTTGCGTGAGATACAGCCTCCCAAGCGCTTCTGAAAGGAGGCACAAATGGCTACTCCAAGTATGACTCCAGGTCCGGCGCCCGAACAGCCCATCCGGCTCGTCCCGCCGGTCGAGGAAGCTGCCAAGGGACCACTGGCTGGCGAGCCAGCCCTGGTGGGTCTGCCCAGCTTCATCGTGGGCGCGGTGGCGTTCGGCATGGTGCTGATCGGCGTCGTGCCGGTCGGTGCGGTCGGCGCCGCGGTGCCGATCATCCTCACCGCCGCGGTGGCGAGCTTCCTGGCCACCATCTGGGCGGCCAGGCTTGGCCACAGCGCGGAAGCCGGGATATTCGGCATCATCGGGAGCTTCTTCCTGAGCTACGCCCTGCTCGTGCTCGGGCTGAGCCACAGCTGGTACGCGCTCCTGCCGGCAGCGGTCCTCAACACCCAGAAGGTGTTCGTGATCAGCTGGATGGTCATCGTCACCATGCTCGTGTTGGCGACCTTCCGCCTGCCGGCGGTCTACACGGCGCTGTTCGCGATCGTGGATGTCGCGCTGTTCCTTGACCTGCTCTCGATCATCCAGAACTCGGCAAACCTGTCGAAGGCCGCTGGGTGGGTCACGATGGGGGCCGTGGCCCTTGCCGTGTACGCCTTCTTCGGCGCGGCGTCGCACGCCACGGGAGGTAAGGAATTCCCGCTGGGCAGGGCGCTCCTGCATGCCTGACCGCGAGGGTCCGGCGAACCGAACCAGGCCGGCCTGGGCCGGTGCGCGCTGAGAGCACGCGGCCCGGGCCGGCGGGAGGAGGCTCACCAGCCACCTCCTCAGGTGCGAAAATCAGGTACGGAAAGAGGAGCCATGAGCTTCAATCTCGCGGTCATTCTCAGCGAAAGCGCGCGGTCTTCCCCCGGCAAGCCGGTGGCGTTGTTCGCGCAAGGCCGGCTGACGTACGGGCAGCTAGACGCGGCCTCGGACCGGGTCGCCGCGTCCCTGGCGGCCCGCGGGATAAAGCCAGGCGATCCCGTGGCGCTGCAGTTGCCGAACATCCCGCAGTTCCTGATCTCCTACTTCGGGATCCTCAAGGCGGGTGCGGTCGCGGTGCCGCTCAACGTCATGCTCAAGGCCCCGGAAGTGGCTTTCGAGCTCGGCGACAGCGGAGCGCGCGTGCTGATCACCTGGGAAGGCATCCTCGATGAGTCCGTCACGGGAGCGCGGGCGGCCGGTCTCGCCGAGGTCTACGCCGTCGGCCACGCCGGCGATCAGGGCGGCGCCGTCCCCTTCGAACGCCTGCTGGCCGCGGAGGCGCCGCGATACGAGATGACGACGCGGGACCCGGCGGACACGGCCGTCATCATCTACACGTCAGGCACGACGGGCCGGCCCAAGGGCGCCGAGCTCACCCATCTGCAGCTGTACATGAACGCCGACATCCCCGGCCGCCTCTTCGATGTCCAGCCCGATGACGTCGTGATTCTCGCCCTGCCGCTGTTCCATGTCTTCGGCCTGTCCAGCATCCTGAACTGCTGCGTGCGGTTCGGCTGCACGATGTCGCTCATCCCGCGGTTCAGCCCGGCCGCGGTGCTCGAGGCGATCCAGCGCGACCGGGCCACCATCTTCGAGGGCGTGCCGACCATGTTCGCTGACCTGCTGTCCCACCCGGACCTGGACAGCTACGACTTGTCCTCGCTGCGGGTCGCGATTTCCGGCGGCGCGTCCATCCCTGCGCCTCTCCTGGACGCGTTCGAGAAGCGCTTCGGGCTGGTGATCCTCGAGGGCTACGGGCTGACGGAGACCGCGTCGACGACCACCTTCAACGTCAGCGCCAAGGAGCGGCGCGTGTACAGCGTCGGCAAGCCGATCTGGGGGACGCAGACGCAGGTCTGGGATGGCAAGGGCCGCCCGCTTCCCCCGGGTCCCGAGAACGTCGGCGAGGTCGTCACCCGCGGCCTGCACGTGATGAAGGGATACTGGCACGACCCGGAGGCGACCGCCGCCGCCTTCAGCGGCGGCTGGCTGCGCACCGGCGACCTCGGCTACATCGACGAGGACGGGTTCTTGTTCATCGTCAGCCGCAAGAAGGAGGTCATCATCCGCGGCGGCTACAACGTCTACCCGACCGAGATCGAGAACGTGCTGCACGCCCACCCGGCGGTGGCTGAGGCGGCCGTGGTGGGCGTGCCCGATGAACGGCTGGGGCAAGAGGTCATGGCGGTTCTCACCGCGCGCCCGGCGGCGATTCTCGTCGAGGCCGAACTCCAGCTCTACCTGCAGGAGCGCCTGGCCGCCTACAAGGTTCCCCGGATTTTCGAGTTCTGGCCGGAGCTCCCGAAGAACACCCTCGGGAAGATCCTCAAGGACGAACTGGTCCGGCTGAAGGTGACAGGGATCGCGAGGCCGAGTGAAGCCACCTGACGTGCTGGTCTTGGGCGTGGGCGGAACGCTTGGCGAAGCATGGCTGTCAGGCTTCCTGGCCGGCGCCGGGCAGCAGGGCGATATCGATTTCCGGCAGAGCGCTCATTTCGTCGGGACCTCCGCGGGCTCGATCGTCGCCGCTAGGCTCGCGGCAGGCCGGCCGCCGCGGCGGCCAGCTGGGCCGACCGCGGCGGGCCTGGCCTGGCAGGCATCGCCAGCCGCGCTGAGCCCCACTCGCACGGCGGTTGAGCGGCTGGCGCGGTTTCCGCTCGGCAATCCGCTGTCCGCGGTGGGTGCCGCGCTGCGGGCGGCGCGGCCGGGCCGGGCGCTCGCGCGCGCCGTCCTGCTCGCCCGGCTGCCGCCGGGCCGGATACCTCTTGATGATCTGAGCGCGCGCATCGCCGCGCTCGGCCCGCGGTTCGATGGCCGCCTGCGGGTGGTGGCGGTGGACGCCAGGACCGGGCACCGGGTGGTGTTCGGGGCACCGGACGCACCGGACGCGGAGGTCCCCGACGCGGTGGCTGCCTCGTGCGCGGTGCCCGGCCTGTTCCGCCCGGTGCGGATCGGAGGCAGGGACTACGTGGACGGCGGCGTCTGGAGCCCGGCCAACCTGGACGTCGCCCCGGTGCGGCCGGGCACCCGCGTGCTGTGCCTGGTCCCCACGGCCGCGCTCAGTGCCGGCGACCGCATCGCCGTCCGTGCGCTAGGGCATAGCTGGCGGGCGGCCGTCGCCGTGGAGGCGGCGGGAGCCCGCAGGCGGGGCGCACGGGTCACGATCATCGGCCCGGACGCGGGCTCGAGCGCGGCGATGGGCGCTGACCTCATGGACGCCAGCCGCCGCGACGAGGTCGCCAGCGCCGGTTTCGCGCAGGGCATGGCCGCGGCGGCATCTCTGGCACCACTGGCGGGGCGTGCCGGCCACGGATGACGGCCGGCGGGCTGTGCCCCGGTGCGGTTAGCCGCGCGCGGCCTGCTTGATCAGGTCAGCGACGGCGACGGGCTGCGAGACGTAGACGGAGTGACTGGCGCCGGGCACTTCGACCACCTGGGCGCCGATCCGTTCCGCCATCGCGCGCTGGGCGGGCGGCGGGATCATGTGGTCGTCGCCGGCCACCAGGTACCAGGCCGGCTTCGTGCGCCAGGCCGGCTGGGACACCGCGCCGTTGAGGGCGTCCAGGCCCCAGGGAACCTGCGAGTCGGCCATGAACTCGGCCTGGGCCCGGGGCAGGTCACCGGCGAAGGAGCCGGCGAACTTGCCGCGGTCCAGGAACAGGAAGCCCTGGTTCGGCGGCAGGATCGGCGGCACTGGCGCCCCCGGCGGCGGGTCGGCGATCAGGGTGCCCACCGACTCGCCCTTGTCCGGGGCGAACGCGGCGATGTACGCCAGCGATGTCACCTTCTCGTGGTTGCCCGCCTGGGTGATCACTGCCCCGCCGTAGGAGTGGCCGACCAGGGTCACCGGCCCGGGCTGGGCGACGATCACCTGGTGGGTGGCGGCGACGTCGCCGTCCAGCGAGAGCGTCGGGTTCTGCACGATGGCCACGTTGTACCCGTCGGCCTTGAGGGCGTCGTAGACGCCCTGCCAGCCGGAACCGTCGACGAAGCCGCCGTGTACGAGGACGACGTTTCCTGCGGTGCTCATCTGTGTTCCTCCATTTCCGGTCCGCCATCGGACCTGAAGGCGACGTTATGAGCGACGACCGGTGGCTAGCTTCTGCCAGATGACCAGTCAGTCCGGCACGGCCGGGTCGCTTCCGCCGGTTTCCGGCAGGGCGGCCAGCGCGTCGCGCAGCGCGGCGCGCGAGGCTATGCCGAGCTTGGGGAAGACCTGGTGCAGGTGGTAGCCGACGGTGCGGGGAGAAAGAAACAGCCGTTCGGCGATCTGCTTGTTGGACAGGCCCGCCGCGGCCAGATCGGCGATCTGACGCTGCTGCGCGGTGAGGCTGGCGGTGCCCGGGGAATCGGGCCGCTCGCGGTGCACACCCGTGGCGCGGAGCTCGTTGCCCGCCCGCGCTGCCCAGGGGCTGGCACCGAGGTGCGCGAAGACGTCGACGGCGACGCTGAGATGGGTCCGGGCATCGGACGGGGATTGCGTACGCCGCAGCCGTTCGCCGTATGCCAGCTGAATGCGGGCCAGGTCGAAGGGCCAGCGGTCGGCGTCCGGTACCAGCAGTGCCTGCTCGAACAGGTCCCGGTGATCGCGGTCGGCCGCGGCCATCGCGGCAGCTCCGGCCAGGATGAGCGCGAGCCGGGGCGATAGCTCGCCGATGCCAGCTTCCCGGGCAGCCGCGACGTGCGCGCTGGCCTCGCCAGAGCGCCCGGACCGGGCCGCGGCCTCCACCAGCTCCATGATCAGCCACAAGGCATTGGGAACATGAGAGGCCAGCTGCCCGGCCGGGCTGACGGCGCTGGCACACCGGTACGCCTCGTCGAAGTCGCCGCGGGACATGGCATCGAGGGTCTTCACGTGCCACACGTACGCGGACACGACGCCGATCCGCCGGGGTGCCGCCCAGCGGCTCATCTGCTCGGTCAGGGTCCGGCTCATGGTGTGATCGCCGCGACCGGTGGCGACCAGGGCTTGCAGGAACTGGCCGACCCATTGCAGCAGCGAGTAGTTGTGGGTCTGGCACAGGGCCAGACCCTCGTCGGTCAGCGCCTGAACGTCGTCCCACCGTCCGGCGAAGTAGGCGTCGTTGCCGAGCAGGAACAGCGCTTCGATCGCGGACGTCACCGCGCCGCCCTCGCGACCGTGGCGGACCGCCCGCCACAGCGGCTCCCGGCAGGCGCCGATGCGGTCGAGGTAGCTGCCGGCGATGGCGGTACGCACGATGCGCGCCGGGCTTGTCTTCGTGTGCAGCCGGTCGATCGCCGCGTCCAGCTGACCGAGGACAGGCCGGGCGAGCCGGGCCGGGTCGCTGAACGTGCCAGCCAGGATCGACAGCAACTGCGGAGGTCGCGGCCGCAGCCGGGCGACGGCGGCGTGGAAGGGCGGCCACAGCTCGGCACGTCCGCCGAAGAACGACACCATGAGCAGCGTGTACAGGGCCTCGATCAGCGCGTTGTCGCCCACGTCGCCCGGATCCGGCAGCGTCTCGATGGCGCCGACGAGCAGGCGGTGCGCGTTGTCGATGTCGCCGGTCTCATTCAGCAGGTGATACGCGCCCGCGACGGCTCCGGCCAGCGAGCCGCCGTGTTCCGGGTCGGCCATCCGGGCGGCGTCCATCAAGCCAGGCAGGTCCCGCAGATCGCCGGTGACGATCGCGCCCAGGTACGCGGCCTCCGCCAGGCGCCTGGCGCGGTCGGCGCCGGCCGGGCTGAGGTCCGCGGCTCGCAGCAACTCGGTGATGGCGCTCACCGAGTCGCCGCGGTACAGGTTCGCGTAGGCCACGTGCTGGAGCAGGGCGGCCACGTTCTCGTCGGGTCCGGTGCTCGCCTCCGCCAGGTGCCACGCGCGCCGGGCCGGTTCGCCCGCGCGCCGCCCGGCGAGCACCCGGTGCGCCCGCCGGCGCTCGTCATCGGTGGCGAGTTCCACGACAGCCGACCGGATCAGCGGGTGCCGGAACGACACCCGGGCCGCCGCGCCATCAATGGAGATCACACCCGCCCGCTCGGCCGGCGCCAGGTCGTCGGCCTCCGATCCGGGCTCGCCGTACCGCAGGACTTTCAGGTCTCCTGTCCCGTCCAGGACGGCCATCAGCAGCGCATGACGGGTGTGCTCCGGCAGGGCGCTGATGCGCCCGGCGAAGACCGCCTGCAACCGGTTCGTCAGCGGCAGCGTCCCGGCAGCTATCCGGCCCGCCTGCTGCGAATTGAGCGCGATAGGCAGTTCGAGCAGCGCCAGCGGGTTGCCCTGCGCTTCCGACAGCAGCCGGTATCGCGCGCGGGCGGTCAGTGCCGGGTAGCGGCTGTCGAGCAGGGCCTCCGATGAGGCGTGCGACAGCGGCCGGAGCTCATACGCGCCGATCCCGGCTCGGTCGAAGAGGCCCTCTTCACCGGTCCGCATGGTCGCCAGAAACCCGAGCCGGGTGCCCGCGGTCCGCCGCGCGATGAACGCCAGCATCCGGCCGCTCGCCTTGTCCAGCCACGGCACATCGTCGACCACGATGAGGATCGGTGTGTCGCTCGCCGCCCGGGTGAGCAGCTCAAGCGCAGCGTGGGCGAGCGTCAGCCATTCCGGCGCCGGGCCGTCGTACAGTCCGAAGGCACTGCGCAGCGCCGTCCGCTGCGCGTCGTCCAGCTGGTCGAGATGGGTGCCAAGCAGCGGAAACAACAGCTGGTGCAGGCCGGCGAAACTGACGTTCGCCTCGAACTGGGCGCCGGTCACGGGGAGCAGCCGCAGCCCGGCCGTGACGGCATAGGACATGGCCGCCTCGATCAGGGCGGTCTTCCCGACGCCAGCTTCTCCGGACACCACGAGCGCGCCACCGTGAGCCGCGGCCTGGTCGACGAACGAGCGGATGGCCGCGACGTCCCTGTCGCGCCCCACCAGCAGGTCATCTCGAGGATGGCTCACCTGGTCAGTATGGCTCCGGCGCGGGTTGGCGTAACCCGCTGACGGAGGCGACCGGCGGGACGGGGGCGCGGCCAGTCAGGCTGACCATCAGGTAGCGGCCGCCGACCGGGTACGCGCTGGCGTCGCCGAGGTCGGCGACGTTCCGCGGGACGATGCCGACGGCGCTCAGCGAGCCGGTGGCGAGCGTGATCGCGTCGAGCGCGGGGTCCGGCTCCGACTGGTCGAGGACCAGCAGCCGGCCGCCGTCCAGCCGCAGGCTCACCGCGTCACCGGGCGTCCGAACCAGCCACTGCTGGCGGCCGTCCAAGAGCCGGAACGCGACCACAGCCGAGCGGCCGCCGCTCGGCCGGGTCACGCCGACGAGCAGGCCGCCGGACACCACGACGTTGGGACCAGAACCCTGGTAATCGCTGGTGTCCAGGGAGACGGAGCCGACGGGGATCGTCGCTTCCAGGTGCCCGTCCGCGCCGAACGCCAGGACCTGGTCGGCCGACGGTGTCCCCGGCAGCGAATCGTCCACGACGACCGGATCGGCGGACAGGATCGCGAACTGGTAGTCCGGCGCCGACTCGGACACCGGCGTGCGCCACACCTGGCTGCCCGACGCGGGATCGAGGTCGATCACGTCGAACCCCTCGCCGCAGGCGGCTAGCACCACAACCGACCGCTGCGCCGCCGCCAGCGTCTGATCGGAGCAGCCGCCCGGCGTCAGCGCCGTCCAGCGGGGCGCACCGGTCCGCAGGTCGTAGCCAAGCACCGCGCCCGCGGTGACCGCCACGGCGGTGTCACCGCCGGCGGCCACGAACCCCGTTCCCTGGTCGCCTTTCCAGGTGGCGGCCACCTGCCTTGACCATAGCTGGCGGCCGGTGCCCAGGTCGACGGCGAGCATGTGATCGCACGCTCCCCCGACGCTGCCGTACCCGATGAGCCCAACCCCGGGCTGCGCCGCCGTTTCAGCGCTCACCGCACAGGTGACGTACCCGCCAGGGACGGCGAGCGTCCACAACGGCCGGCCCGTGCTCGCGTCGTAGCTGACCAGCTGGCCGGTGCCCACCCGGATCAGCGAGCCGCCCGTGGTCCACACGCCCTCGGTGGCCGGCGCGCCCGAGCCGCCGGAAGGCGCCGCCCAGTCCACGCGCAACTGCGCGCCGTGCAGCCAGCCAGAAAGCGCCTGTGCGCCGAACACTCCGGAGGCCAGCCCGATCGCCGCGACGGCGACGATGATCCTTGGCCCGCGGACGAGGAATGCGATCATGAACCCGATCGCCGCCGGTCCCACTGCGAACGAGACGACCAGCGCCGGGACCACGCCGTGCGGGCACTCGCTTGACCCGCCGCCGCAGGCGCCAGCGGGCGCGCTCTCCAGCACCGACCAGCCGCGGATCTGAAGCTCGACCGCCGCCCCCGCCAGAACCGCGAACACGAGAACCGCGGCGACCTTCCGGGCCGGGAAACGGCTGGGGCGATCCGCGACGCCAGGTGTCACAACCTGAGGCTGCACCCGCAGGATCGTAGCAGTGCGTCCGCGGCAGTGTCCGTCAGGTGAGGCCGCCGTGATCCCGAGATTCTGTTCCCAGGCACTGCGTGGAGAGCGGCTTATCATCTACGGCGATGGCAGGCAGACCCGCGATCCGCGCACGTCCGGTCATAGCTTCGATCTCCGGGACATCGTCAGCCAGTTCTGGGTGGAGGTGCAGGTACCGCGTCGTCCTGCGCTTCTGGTCGATGTCGCGGAAGACGCGGTTCACCTGATTGACAGTCAGGCCGGTGGCAGCGGCAATGTCCTGCACAGGCACACCGTTGTTCCTTCCGAACAGGCACATGTCCATGCGAGCGTAAGGCAGCGAGAAGTAGAACTCCTCCTGCGACTGCGGCAGGGAGTATGTGTCCGTCGTCGGGGGACGCGACCGGATCTCCTCCGGAATGCCCAGGTATTCCGCCAGCGCGTAGACTTGCGTCTTGTATAGGTGGGCGATCGGCTTCACGTCGGCCGAGCCGTCTCCCAGCTTCACGAAGAAGCCCTGGTCGTACTCCAGTCGGTTCGGCGTTCCCGCAACGACGTAGTTGAGCCGGTCCGCGTGGTAGTACTCGAGCATCTTGCGCACACGCTGCTTAAAGTTCGTCGCCGCGACTATGCCCAGATAAGAATCCCGGGTGAGCCGGTGCTTCGTCTGGGTTCCGTCAGGGGCCATGACGACGATCGAGAACAAGCGGAAGCTATTGGAGTCGAGCACGCTCGGCAGCACGATCTTTGACTTGTAGCCCAGCCCGAAGTCCGGACAGACCATGCGGATCGCATCGTCACGGCGCTGGTAGCATCTGGCCCCTTCAAGAATCGGCGTGATGTCCTCGAGAGTGGAGTCGATGCCCAG
>Ga0187814_10000579_pt1 | contig 12680 bp, 7 predicted proteins | sample NC_S_4_FD_132450 | JGI IMG/M metagenome (GOLD analysis project Ga0187814, IMG submission 132450) | Wetland sediment microbial communities from Neuse River Estuary, North Carolina, USA - ASW-S_4 | ecosystem: Environmental > Aquatic > Freshwater > Wetlands > Sediment | place: USA: North Carolina... | reverse complement strand
CTGACCACCACGGCCCTCGGCACGCTTTTGCCGATACTGCGGGACGCCGGCCTATTCGAAGGCCATTTCGGATCACGGGTCATGGCGGTCGGCAGCGTAGGTGAGTTCGCGCCCATCCTGGCGGTGGCGGTACTTCTTGACCGCCGCAATCCCGAGACGACGGCTGTGCTGCTGTTCGTGTTCGTGGTCGTGGCCGTCTTGGCGGCACTGGTCGCGGCGCGGCCGCATCCCCCCAAGCTGATCCGGTTCCTGCACCGGCACGTCCACTCGAGCGCCCAGCTCCCGGTCCGGATTTCCGTGCTCCTCATCCTCGGTCTGGTGTTCCTCGCCTTCCGCCTCGGCCTCGACGTGCTGCTCGGGGCATTCGCCGCTGGCATCGTCGTCAAGCTCTTCGTCCAGGGGGAGGACCGCAAGATCGTCACGGGAAAGCTCGAGGCGATCGGGTTCGGTTTCTTGGTGCCGATCTTCTTCATAGTGAGCGGGATGCAGTTCGACCTGCACGCCCTGTTCGCGACCCCGATGGGGCTCCTGCGCGTTCCGCTCTTCCTCGTGCTGCTCCTGGTCGTGCGGGGCGCGCCCGCGCTGCTGCTCTACCGTGGCGACCTTCCCCGGTACCAGCTGGTCCCTTTGGCGTTGCTCGCTGCCACCGGCCTGCCCCTGATCGTCGTCATCACCACGATCGGAGTGGAGGAGGGCAGGATGCGTCCGGTCAACGCGGCAGCCCTGGTCGCCGCCGGCATGCTCTCGGTCCTGCTGTACCCCATGATCGCGAGGATGTGGCTTCGGCGGGCGTCCACCAGGACGCCCCCCACCGAGTCCGATTCGGGGAGGCCAGAAGTCGAGAAAGGCTCACCAGCGATAGCGCCCCGACCGTCATCGTGTCCAAGCAGGAAGGTGAACAGCGCGCCGATCGCAGTGCTCGGCCTGCTGGCCGGGACCGGGGAGTGCAGCACGGGGGCTGGGATGCCGGCTGGCCAGCGGTTACGCTGTTACTCGTCCGGGTCGCCGACGCCACGAGCAGAGTGAGGTGGGCGCGTGCAGGACCGGCGGGCGCCGCTCGAGGCTTTCGTGGGCCGGACGGCGGAGCTTGCCCGGATGGCGGAGGTCCTCACCCGGGTGGAGGCCGGGCAGCCGTGGCTGGTGGCCATCGAGGGCGATCCGGGGGTCGGGAAGACGACGCTGGCGCGGCGGTGCCTGGCCCAGGCTAGCGGCCTGAAGGTCCTGTCGGCTCGGGCCGACCAGGCCGAGACCGATCTGGACTTCGGCATCGTCGACCAGCTGCTCCGGGCCGCCGGAGATGCCGTCCCGACGGTTCCGTCAACGGGCGGGGCAGGTCCGGCTGCTTCGTCGTTCGTGGTGGGCGCGCACTTGTTGGGGGTCGTGGGAGGGCAGCAGGCCACGGGGGCGATTGCGCTGGTGGTTGATGACCTGCAGTGGGCCGACCGGCGGTCGGTGGAGGCCCTGACGTTCACGCTGCGGCGGCTGTCGGTGGACCCGGTGCTGGCGGTGGTGATCTACCGCGGGTCCAGCGACCGCCTGGATGAGGCGGCGCAGCGGCTGCTGCTGAGCGTGGAGAACCGGGTGCGTGTGCCGCTGGGCGGGCTGGACCTGGATGAGGTGGCGGCGCTGGCGGCCGTACTCACGGCGGGATCGCTGGATAAGGAGGCCGTCCAGCGGCTGTACCGGGGTACCGGGGGGCACCCGTTGTACCTGCGGACGGTGCTGAGCGACTGGTCCGGCTTCGATCCGCAGGATCCGGGGCGGCTGGCGCTGCCCCGGTCGCTGGCCGCCGCGGTCGGTGATCATCTGCGGGCGCTGCCGCCGGAGACTCGCAGCATTGTAGAGATGCTCTCGGCGCTGAACATGCGCATGCCCCTGGCCCAGTTGGGCCAGGCGGCGGAGGTCGACTCGCCCGGCGAGCTCATCGAGCCGGCCGTGGCGGCCGGCCTGGTGGACTGGTGGCCAGACGAGCCGACGTGCCCGGTCGAGATCCGCCACCTGCTGGTCCGGGACGCCATCTATACCGGGATCACCGCTGCCCGGCGCCGTCTGCTGCACGCCCGCGCCGCGGCCATGGTCAGCCAGGCGGCGTCCTGGGAGCACCGGGTGGCCGCCCTGGACCAGCCGGACGAGGCCCTGGCCGCTGAGCTGGAGCACCTAGCAGGCCAGGAGGCGGCTGACGATCACTTGGCGCTGGCCGGCACCCACCTGCAGTGGGCCTCGGACATCTCACCGGTCCGGGCTGACCGGGAACGGCGGCTGCTGACCGCGGCGCTGCACCTGACGGCGGCTGAGGAGGCCCAGGGCCTGGCGCTGCGCCCGGCGGTAGAGGCGGCGGCGCCGTCTCCGTTGCGCAGCTACGTGCTGGGCGCGATGGTTGAAGCCGACGGCCAGCTCGCCGAGGCGGAGCAGCGCTACGGCCAAGCGCTCACCGAGGCGCGGAACGACCCGGACAGCCAGCCGCTGGCCGCCAGCATCGCCGCCCGGCTGGCGGGCACCTACACGCTGCGGGGGAAGGGGGAGAAGACGGTGACGCTCGGGCGGTGGGCGCTTGGCACCGGCTGCCTGGACCCGGCGGCTGCCAGCCAGACGCGCACCCGGGTCGCCATTGGCGCCTCTCAGGCGGCCGGCCCACGCGAGGCGCTGGCCGAGCTGTGGCACCTGGATGACAACCCGGACCGGGTCGACCCGATCGATGTGGATGGTTTGGCATGGCGGGGGATGTTCCGGCTGGTGACCGGCGACCTGGGCCCGGCCGTGACCGACATGACCGCCAGCCTCAAGATGGTGCGCCGGGGTGCCACCCTCGCCCTAGGCCAGCGCACCTACGGCTTTCTGGCGTTGGCCCATTACCTGGCCGGCGACTGGGACGACGCGCTGCTCACCGCCGAGCAGGGGCTCTCAGCCGCCACGATCCATCTCTACCGCCACGAGCTGCCGCTGCTGCACCTGGCGTCGGCCTGCGTGCCCGCAGGACGGGGCGCGGCCGAAGAGGCGGAGCGGCACGCCCGGCTAGCCGAGGAGGTAGCGACCAGCCTGGACTACGGCCAGGAACGGCTGTACGCGGCGATGGCGCGGGCCCTGGTCTGCCAGGCGTCCAGTGACTACCTGGGCATGGCCGACGCGCTGGGGTATTGGAGCGATGATGCGGTCCTGGACGGCCGCAGCCGACGGGATGCGGCGCTGTGGCGGCCGTTGCTGGCCGAGGGCCTGATCGGCTCGGGCCAAGCCGAGCGGGCCGCTGCCGTGCTGGCCCCGCTGCGGGTCGGCAGCGGCCAGGTCGCCTACCTGCAGCCAGCTCTGGCCTGGCTGGACGGATGGCTGGCCGAACTCCAGGGCAGCCCCGAAGAAGCCCAGCGGATCTACCAGCGCGGCGAGGAAACCGCTAGCACCGACAGCCCCGTGCAAAGCGCTCGGCTGCTGCTAGCCCACGGCCGGCTGCTGCGCCGTACGGGGAACAGGAAGGATGCGGTCGAGCGCCTGCGCCGGGCGAACACGCTGTACCTGAGCCTGCGGGCCGCGCCGTTCATCGCCCGCGCCGAAGAGGAGCTGGCGGCCTGCCATCTGCCTGCCGACCCGGCGACTAAGCAGCCGGTGCTGACGCTGACCAGCCGGGAGACCGAAGTGGCACATCTGGTCGGGAAGGGAATGTCGAATCCCGAGATCGCGGCCGAGCTGTTCATCAGCCGTAAGGCGGTCGAATACCACCTGGGCAACATCTACGCCAAGTGCGGTGTCCGGGGACGCCAGCAGCTGCGGCGCTTCGTCGAGCGGTGGCGTCAGCCGGCCGCGGTCTAACCGGCAGCGTGGCGGTCAGGTTGCCGCTCCCGGCTGGCCAACTGACGCATTGATGCCCTCGATGACGGCCCGGGCACCGGGATGAGGTGGCGATTCGCCAGACAGTTAGGCTCTTGTTCGTTCGTCCGGGTAGCCGGCCATTCGTCCCGGGCTGCCGACGCTAGGGGCGGGAGTGAGGTGGGCGTGTGCAGGACCGGCAACCGCCGCTCGACCTTTTCGTCGGCCGGGCAGCGGAGCTCGCGCACGTCGCGGACGTCCTCACGCGGGTGGAGGCCGGGCAGCCATGGCTAGTCGCCATCGAGGGCGATCCCGGGGTAGGGAAAACGGCCCTGGCACGGCGCTGCCTGGCCGAGGCTGACGGCCTGAGGGTGCTCTCGGCCCGGGCCGGCCAGGCCGAGACCGATCTGGACTTCGGGATCGCCGACCAGCTGTTCAGGGTAGCCGGGGGGGCCTTCCCGGCGGCCGCGCCAACGGGCGGGACCTCGTCGTTCGCCGTGGGCGCGCGGTTGCTGGAGGTGGTGGGAGAGCAACAGGCCAACGGCGCGCTGGCCGTCGTGATCGATGACGTGCAGTGGGCCGACCGCAAGTCGGTGGAGGCCCTCACGTTCATGTTGCGGCGGCTGTCGGTGGACCCGGTGATCGTCATCGTGATCTACCGCGGGCCTGGCGAACACCTGGACGAGGCGGCCCAACGGATGCTGCTGAGCGTCGAGAACCGGCTGCTCATAGCGCTGGGCGGCCTGAACACCGGGGAGGTCGCGTCGCTGGCCGCCGCCCTCACGACGGGACCGCTGGACGATCGGGCCGTCCAGCGGCTGTACCAGGACACCGGCGGGCACCCGCTGTACCTGCGTACGCTGCTGAGCGAGGGGTTCGACTTCGATCCGCCCGCGGCCGGGCGGCTCGCGCTGCCCCGGTCGCTGGCTGCCGCCATCGGCGAACACCTCAGAGTCCTGCCGCTGGAGACCCGGGTCATCCTGGAGATGCTCTCGGTGCTCAACCTGCGCCTCGCGCTCGCGCAACTGGGCCAGGCGGCGGAGGTCGGTTCGGCCAGCGCGGCGATAGAGCCGGCGGTGACCTCCGGCCTGGTGGACTGGTGGCCGGAAGAACCCACGTGCCCGGTCGAGATCCGCCACCCGCTGGTCCGGGACGCCATCTACGCCGGCATCGCGGCGGCCAGGCGCCGCACGCTGCACGCCCGCGCTGCCTCGTTCGTCAGTGAGTCGGCGTCCTGGGAGCACCGCGTGGCCGCCCTGGACCGGCCCGACGAGGGCCTGGCCGCCCAGCTGGAGAGCCTCGCGGAGGAGGAGGCGGCCGACGGCCGCCTGGCGCTGGCCGCCACCCACCTGCAGTGGGCATCTGACGTCTCCCCGGCCCGAGCCGACCGGGAACGGCGGCTGCTGACCGCGGCGCTGCACCTGATGCTGGCCGAGGAGTCCCGCGGCCTGGCCTTGCGCGAGGCGGTGGAAGCGGCGGCGCCGTCCCCGCTGCGCAGCTGCGTGCTGGGCACGATGGCATTCTCCTCGGGTCAGCTCGCCGAGGCCGAACGGCAGTTCAGCCAGGCGCTGGCGCAGGCGCAGGACGACCCGGGCAGCCAGCCGCTGGCCGCGATGATCGCCAACCGGCTGGCCGGCACCTACACGCTCCTGGGGGACGGGGAGAAGGTGCAGGCCTTCGGCTGGCAGGCGCTGGGCACGGGCGCCCTGGACGCGGCGGCCGCCAGCCAGACGCGCACCCTGATCGCCATCGGCGCCTCCCAGGTGGCGGGGCCGCGCGCGGCCCTGGCCGAGCTTGGGCACCTGGATGCCGACCCGGCGCGGGTCGGCCCGGTCGATGTCGACGGCCTGTCGTTCCGGGGGGTGTTCAGGCTGCTGGCCGGCGACCTGGGCCAAGCCGTCAGCGACCTGGCCGCGAGCCTCAGGCTGGCCCGCCGGGGCGCCACCCTTACCCTCGGCCTGCGCGCCTACTTCTACCTGGCCCTGGCCCAGTACCTGGCCGGCGACTGGGATGACGTCCTGCTCACCGCCGAGCAGGGGTTCTCCGCCGCCGCGATTCATACCCGCCGCTACGAGCTACCGCTACTGCACCTGGCGGCGGGCTGCGTGCCGGCCGGCCGCGGCGCGACCGAGGAGGCCGAGCGGCATGCCGCCCTGGCCGAGGAAGCGGCGGCCAGCCTCGACTACGGCCAGGAACGGCTGTATGCCGCGATGGCGCGGGCCATGGTGTGCCAGGCCTCGGGTGACTACCTGGGCATGGCCGACGCGCTCGGCTACTGGCAGGATGACTCGGCGCTGGATGGCCGCAGCCGGGTGTACTCGGTCCTGTGGCGGCCGCTGCTCGTCGAGGGCCTGGTCGGCTCGGGCCAGTCCGGGCTGGCTGCCGCCGCCCTGGACCAGCTGCGCGCCGACGGCAGCCAGGTCAGCCACCTGCAGCCGGCCCTGGCCTGGCTGGAAGGATGGCTGGCCGAGCAGCGTGACGACGCGGAGGAGGCCCTGCGGATCTACGGCGACGGCGAGGACACGGCCGGCCCGCAGAGCCCGGTTCACTCAGCCCGGCTGCTGCTGGCCCACGGCCGGCTCCTCAGGCGGACGGGCCAGCGGCGTCTGGCGGTCGAGCGGCTGCGGCGGGCGAATGACTTGTACCAGGCCCTGCGCGCCGCGCCGTTCATCGCTCGGACCGAAGAGGAGCTCGCGGCCTGCCGCTGCCGGGCAGCAGCCCGGCGAAGAAGCGGTCTGCTCTGACGCTGACCAGCCGGGAGACGGAGGTAGCCCACCTGGTCGGGAAGGGACTGTCGAATCCCGAGGTCGCGGCCGAGCTCTTCATCAGCCGGAAGGCCGTGGAGTACCACCTGGGCAACATCTACGCCAAGTGCGGCCTGCAAGGACGGCAAGAGCTGCGGCGCTTCGTCGAGCAATGGCGCCAGCCGACCGCGGTCTGACCGGTTCCAGGTCGTGCGTGTGGAACTGGTCACGTCTCCGGTAAAACGGCCGAAGGCCGGGAAACATGGTCCCGGCCTTTCGGTCGTTGGTCGAGCGTATGCGTTGCCTGAATCAGCTGTTCCCGCCCATCTGGTTGTTGCCGTGGACCAGGTAGTTGGCCAGAGCGGCCTGGGTGGCGGCGTCCATCTGGCCGGTCTGCGGCAGGCCCGCCTGACGCTGGAGATCCTTGATCGCCGCGATCGTCTGGGGCCCCATGAGGCCATCGACCGGGCCCTCGTAGTAGTTCAGCTGACCCAGCTCGCGCTGCAGCTGCATCACGGCGGCAGAGGGCTGGACCGGGGTGACAGGGTGGGACGGGGTGGCCGGGTTGGCCGGGGCAGACGTCGAGGTCGACGGGCCGGTGGTGGCCGGGGCTGAGCTGGAATGCGAGGTCGACAGGACCACGGCCAGCGCGACGAGGGCCACAGCCACCACCGTGCCGATGATCACGGCGCAGATGCGGAACCAGGACGGGCCGCCGCCCTGCTGGCGGGGGGCCTGCGAGTAGTGGGCTTCCTGGTCCGTGGTGTAAAACTGAGTGCTCATGTCGAGTTTCTCCTTTAGCTCAACTCAGTTGCTCGGTGTGGATAGATCCACTGTCGGCTGAGCCGAGAGCAAAATCCCTAGAGAAACTCCCTAGTTCTGCCTCCCCAGGTCGACCTGGGCACGGTGCTGGGGAGGCGGGGTCAGTGGCGGGCCGAACCACTCGCTCATCCCTGGCGCTAGCTGGCTGTAGCGCCGCCGAAGGTGACGGTGACGTGCTGGAAGCCGAGGGAGGTGAGCATACCGTCCAGCATCCCCTCGGTGTTCCGCTGCGCCTCGCTCAGCAGCGTGCTCTGCTGGGCGGCGGCCTGGATCTTCTGCTGGGCCAGGATGTAGACCTGCTGCTGGCTGTTCGGGTTGCCGGAGAAGAAGTTACCGATCCGGTTGAACAGGCCCTGCTGCTGGGCGTACACGTAGGACTGCGAGACGTTGAGGACAGCCGGTTCCAGCTGCGCCTTGGGCAGGCTGACGGTCACCGCCGTGCGGTCCGCGCTCACCGTAATGGCCTGGCTCCTCAGCTGGGAGAAGTCGACGAACGCGATGTCGGTGCCCTGGCCGATGAACAGCGTCTGGCTGCCCGCGAGGAACAAGGGCAGCAGCGAGGTGCGCTGGGTGAGGTCGACCACGACCTCGAAGGAGCCGCTGGCCGCATCGTAGCGGCTGAGCTCGGTGATGGACTTCAGGATGACGGGCTCGCTGCGGACGGTGGTGGTCTGTCCGAAGGGGTTCCGTAGCTGCGGCAGCAGGTGCACAGCGGACAGCACCGCGATAAGGACGAGCGCGGCCGCGGCCACCATCCCGGCCAGCGACCCTACTCTCGGCATGCGTACCATGGTCTTTCCTCGTGTCGTGCGGGGGTGCGCATCAGCTACCGGGCTGCCTCAGATAATTCGGGCCGTTCGGCGTATTGCGCGGATGCCGGGAAGACACAGGGGCATGTACAGGTACCCGGTTCGGCCGGCGCTCGGATTACGGGTCCGCGGGCGGGCGCCGGCCGCCTGGCGCTGGCGGCCCGCGGTGGCTAGCGGACAAGGCAACTCGGTGGTTGCCCCGTACCGCCGCCGCCGCCTTGATCCGGGAAGGCTGCGGCAAGCGCGTGGGCGATCAGGTAGGCGCGTGCCGCGTAGCCCGCCGAGTTGTAGTGAATACCGTCGGAGATGAACCAGCTGTCCTTGACCGCCGCGGCCCAGTCGTAGACCCTCATGTTCGGGTAACTGGCGCAGGCCCGGAGCAGCGCCTCGTTCCACAGCAGCATGTTGCCTTCCGAGTATGGCCCGTTGGCGACCAGCGATTTGACGTTCACCCACATGACCGGCTGGCTGCCGATCACCGACATCATTTCCTTGATCCGGGTGGCCAGGCCGACCTGCGAGCCGACGGCGACATCCGCGGTGTCGTTGGTTCCCAGGGCCAGCACCCAGCACCCGTGGTATCCCTGCTGTATCAGCTGCTGGGCGACCGTGTAGGCGTTCGGGTAGCCCTCGTACGTCTCGACGATCGACCGGGCACCCGAGATCTCCGAAATAAAGGTGGTCACGCCCACCTGGGCGTACCGGGCGTTAATCCGTTCCCGCGGGTCGGGCAGGTAATCGGACGAGATGAGGCCTTCGGAGGTGGAGTCGCCGATGTGCACGACGGACCGGCAGCTGGTGCGGTCCGGGTCGGGTGCGGACACCTGAGCCGTGCTGGCAGCGGTGCGCTCAGGCAGCGGGTCGGCGCTGGCGGTGCGCTGCGGCCGCGGGCTGGCGGTGGAGGCGAGCCCAGCCGCGGGCTGGGTGACCGGAGCCGGGCTGGCCGAACCGGGCTGCACGACGCCGGACATCCCGCAGCTGGCGAGCACGAGCACCGGGACAGATGCCGCTACCGCGATCATGGTCTGCCGTCCCAGGGCGCCCAGGCCCCAGCCGTTACGTCGTATCTGAGCCCACCACTTCGACAAGGCGCCGTGGCGGATCGGTTCCTCGATGTAGCGCCACGACAGTGCCGCGCATCCGATGATCGCCGCCACCTGCAGGACACGGCGGGACAGGGTGTCTCCGCCGCCCGCCGGGGTGGTCAGCACGATGATGGGGAAGTGCCACAGGTAGATCCCGTATGAACGGACGCCCAGCCAGCGCAGCGGCTTCCATCCCAGGATGGGGCCGAACCGGCCGGCCGGTGACGCGGCAGCAGCCACCATCAGCGCCGTTGCGAACGAGAGCAGGACCATACCGCCGCGATAGAGAAACGGCGAGTACTGGCCCGTGCGCCACACCAGCACGGCGAAAACGGCCAGCCCGGCGATACCCGCACCGTCGAGGACCCATCGGGTCCGGTCGACCCGGACGCGAAGATGCCTGCTAGGCCACACGAAGGCGAGCGCCGAACCGATCAGCAGCGCGAACGCCCGGGTGTCCGTGCCGTCGTATACCCGCGTCGGATCGTAGCCGGGCCGGTAGAGCAGCGCCATCGCCACGGCGGAGGCGGCGGCCAGCAGCAGCGACGCAGCCGCCAGCCGCTTGTCGGGGCCGGATCGCGTGCGCTTCCAGCGCAGCCCGATCCACAGCAGCCAGGGCCAGATCAGGTAGAACTGTTCCTCCACCGCCAGGGACCACAGGTGACCTACTGGTGAGGGAGGCGCGAACTGGGCGAAGTAGGAACTGTGCTGCGCGATCAGCCACCAGTTGGTCACATAGACGGCCGAGGCACCGACCGCACCGCGGACAGCTGGAAGCAATGACCTGTCCAGCAGCGTGACCCACGCGACGACCACGGTCAGCATCACGAACAAGGCTGGCAGCAGGCGGCGGGCACGGCGCAGCCAGAAGTCGGCCAGTTGCAGTCCGCCGGTGCTCTCGTACTGGCCGAGCAGAAGATCAGTAATCAAGTAACCGCTCAGCGTGAAAAATACTCCCACCCCGAGCAGTCCGCCCTGGGCCCAGCCCAGATCCAGGTGGTATGCGATAACGGCCCCGACCGCAAGAGCGCGCATCCCGTCAAGGCCGGGGAGATAACGCTGGCTATCACGAACCGGCTCAGGCATATCCTGCCTAGCTTGAGGTCACTTGACCGACCTCATAATGATAATTCCTGAACTACCCGGACGCGCAAGGCAGGCGGCGGCCAGTGAGAAATAAGGATGCCGAGCGGGATAGCAACGGCGCCGCCATAGCTCATTTCGCGGGAGAACAGCAAACACGGTCCGTCACCGCTGAGCAGACTCGATGGCGGTTGCCGTGACGGGATCTCGCCGGACCGAACCTGATATAGATACGAATTAAGCGGCCGGTCTGCGCGGCTGCGCAGTCTTTGCGGCCATCAGCTGGCCGCGACGCAGCTCCTGATATGAGTCACCCAGAGCCGCGAGGTCCTTTCGATCGTCAGCATTCGGGTCTCGTAATGATTGGCTGGTGTACAGGCTGCGGTAGTGGCTCGTTTTGAGTAACTGGTCAGGTCCCTTTGAGCGGGCATAACGTTGCCGGTGGGCGGCGGAAGCGGCGGGCGCCAGCCTCAGTCGGGCGGGCTGAGCCAGACCGAGACGTGGGCGGGTTCCAGGGCCTGGTGCACGACACCGGCCAGCTCATCACGCACCGAGTCCAGGTCCACCGCGTCCTTCAAGCGGGCCGCGAACGCCGTCACCGTCTGGTCCGCGTCATACCGGGCGCGGTTAAACCGCCGGTCCACTACCCGCTGCACCCGCCACCGCACCGGATTGAACAACGCCGCCGCCGCCAGCGTGGCGGCGGCCACCGCCACCGGCGTGTGGACCCGGAACACCTGGGTGGCCAGCAGCACCAAGCCGGCGTAGACGCCGACCAGCAGGCCGGTGACCAGGGTGTAGGACACGGTGCGGCTGATCAGGCGGTCGATGTCGTACAGGTGGTATTTCAGGATCGCGAAACAGATGCAGACCGGCAGGCTGAATATCCCCGAGATCAGCATCGTCTTATCCAGCACGTTCAGCAGGGAATTGGACGACTGGAGCAAGAACCCCCCGGCCAGGCCGACGACGGTGGCGGCACTGCCCGCCATGAGCCACTTGAGCTGGGCCCTGCGCTCTCCGGCGGCCCGCCGCCAGCTGAGCACCTGGCGGGCCACGAACGAGGCCCAGAATACCGGCGCGGCAATGAGCAGGATCAGGAACGCGAAGGCGGTGGGGCCACCCGGTCCGGAGTTGCCGACGAGCTGCCCGTTGTCTTGCACCACGATCCGGGTACCGCCTATCTGCCACGCCCCGCCGCCCAGCAGGATGGCGACGATAAGCGCGCAGACCGCCAGGTAGGCCCGCAAGACCACCCGCCACCGTGGCGGCAGCCTGCCGTCGGGGAAGAGCAGGATGATCAGCGGGGGCAACAGGAAGATCGCGCTCCACAGCTCCGAGGCGATCAGCACCGCCGCCGGGCCGAGCGGCAGCTTCCCACCGTGGAAGTGGTAGTCCGCGACCGCGTACACCGCCGCGTCCTCGTAAAAGATGATCACCGCGGCGAATCCCAGCAGCAGCAACGCGATCCGGTTGCCCGGCTGCCGCCGGGCAATCAGCAGGCCGAGAACGGCCGCCAGAACCCCGAAGAGCGCCAGGCCGTCGACGGGCTTATGAGCCGCGACGCCGAACGGCACGCCGAGACCGAACAGCACCAGGACCAGCGCAACCAGCAGGTTGACCGGCATGGGTGAAGACAGCCGGGAACGGCGCGCAGTGACCTCCGCGGTCACCGGCGGCTGCTCGCCTGCTGACTGCGTCCCTCCCACGAAGCGCACACTACGCCCGGATCGTCCCGGGAACGTTACGGTCAGCCCGGGAACCACCCTCAACTGGGCCGCAGGTCACCAACTCGGCCTGAGGCGGCTGTCCGCATGTCACACCACCACGCCTGAGGATGCGGCGGGCCCGGCGGAACCGCTCGCGTCCATGATCCAGTAATACCCAGCGGCGCCGGTGTGTCATAGTCCAGGGCATGACGGTCTTTGACGACCTGGCCGCGGAGCAGGAACGGCTGGAGGGTCTCCTGGGCGGCCTGGACGAGACGCAGTGGATGTCGCCGTCAGGAGCCGCCGGCTGGACGATCGCCGACGTAGTGCTGCACCTGGCCCAGTCCGAGGAAGCGGTGGTGGTCACCGCGTCCGGCGGTGACCTGCGCACCGGCGTGGGTCGGGCGGCCGGTGGCACGGTGGACGAGCGCATCGATGCTCTGGTGCGCGCGGAGCGCGCGGCGCCGGACGTGGTGTTCGGGCGGTGGCAGCGGGCGCGGCGGGCCGGGCTGGACGCGCTGCGGGCCGCCGACCCGGACCGGCGGCTGGCGTGGGTGGCCGCGCCGGTCAAGCCGGCCACGCTGGCGACCACGCGGCTGGCCGAGCACTGGGCGCACGGCCTGGACATCACCG
>Ga0187814_10000578_pt1 | contig 12690 bp, 10 predicted proteins | sample NC_S_4_FD_132450 | JGI IMG/M metagenome (GOLD analysis project Ga0187814, IMG submission 132450) | Wetland sediment microbial communities from Neuse River Estuary, North Carolina, USA - ASW-S_4 | ecosystem: Environmental > Aquatic > Freshwater > Wetlands > Sediment | place: USA: North Carolina... | reverse complement strand
TTAGGCGGCGCCGGCGTCGAGGAGGTCGCGCAGGGCGCTCCTGTCCACCGCGAGCAGGACCGAGCGGGTGACGGCGTGGCAGGTCAGCTGGCCCTGCTGGCCACGGAGGGTGGCCTGGTCGCCGAAGAACTGGCCCGGCCCGAGGCGCAGCACCGTCTGGTCGGCTCCGTGGCCCTCACTGCGGATCTCGACCTCCCCCTCGATCACGACGTAGTACTCGCCCTTTGACTGCCCGGGGCGGAAGATGAGCTCCCCCGCCTCGTACGTCAGCCGGTCAAGGTCGGTCGCGACCGCGCCCTGCGACGGTGGCGGCGGCGCGTCCTCGATCTGGAACACCCGGCTTCGGACCTCGGTCTGCTGCCCGGTCACCTTGGCGTAGTCGTAGTCCACGAAATGCATCTCGCTCGGGATGACGGCGTGCATGATCCCGGGCGGCCGCGTGGATCCCGGCCCGAACTTGGACAGGTACATCTCCCAGGCGGCCGCGTCCTGCTCCGGGGTGGCCGGCTTGCACCTGCCCACGCCCTGCAGTTCGCGCACCTTGCGCCAGTCGACGGTGTAGTCATCGATGGTGAACGAGACGACCTTGTTGTCCTTGATGTTGCTCTGCATCTTGGTGCGCTCGGCGACGAAGAAGCAGATGCTGCGGGCATCGTTGACGTAGATCACCGTGTCGGCGTGCGGGATGCCGGTGAACGACGAAGTCGAAAGCGTGATCACGTGGTGATGCCGCAGGTACTCGACGACCTCACCAGGGATGAAACGAGTGACACTGGCCAGATCCGTCGCCATGATGACCTCCATCCGGAGGGTACCGGATCTGGGGGGCTTCAGCTAGCACTCAGAAAGCAGGGGACTACTTGGCTATGGTGTCGGCGCGCGGTGCCGAGTGAGCGCGGCCCGGTGCCTTGGCGTCGGCGGCCTCGACTGGCCGCTGTAGCAGGTTCCCCTGGCCGTACTCGCAGCCCATTGATATCAGCAGATCGCGCTGGGCCTCGTTTTCGATGCCCTCGGCGATGACGGTCAGGCCAAGTGTCTTGGCGATCTTGATGATGATTTTCACGATCGCGAGCCGCTGCTCGGAGACGGCCATGCCCGCCACGAACGTGCGGTCTATCTTGAGGATGTCGATGGGCAGGTCCTGAAGGTGCGGGTGATATGAGCGCTATGCGATGTGTGCCCGATTCAACCATGCCGTGCAACCGTCACCGCTCATGGTCTGTCGTCAATCTTCAACTAGATAAGCTCAGCGGCTATATCTGTGACCGTCTCGCCGTTCCTATCCCACGCGTTTGTTGCGTCATGCTAGCTTGAGGAGGCAGTCACCAGCTCAGGTTGATCCGTGCGGGCGGGGTGGGTGACTGCAGGGGAGTGGGATCGGTTTTGTTTATGCGAATTGCTCTATCTCGCCTGCGCGGGCCTGCCGTGGAGGCGTAATGGGCGGTGAGGGCCGGGGAGCGGCCGGGCTCGCCGTCGGTTCGCGGATCGCCGGGTACCGGCTGGAGGAGCAGATCGGCCGAGGCGGAATGGCGGTCGTTTTCCGCGCCCAGGACGAGCGGCTTGACCGGCAGGTAGCGCTCAAGGTGTTCGCGCCCGTGGAAGCGGACGAGGATTTCCGGCATCGTTTCATCCGTGAGTCCCGGTCAGCGGCGGCCGTGGACGATCCGCACATCATCCCGGTGTTCGAAGCCGGCGAGGCGGACGACGTGCTCTTCATCGCCATGCGATACGTACCCGGGGGTGATGTCCGGACGCTGCTGCGGCGGCTGGGTCCGCTGCCTACCGCCCGGGCGGCCGGGATCATCTCCGCGGTGGCCTCGGCCCTTGATGCCGCGCACGCCGCCGGGCTGGTCCATCGGGACGTCAAGCCCGCCAACATGCTGCTCGACGTGCGGCCCGGCCGACCGGATCATGTGTACTTGTCGGATTTCGGGCTGACCAAGGTCGCGTCGTCGTCGGCCAGCACGACCGCGGTCGGTACGTTCCTGGGAACGCTGGATTACTGTGCACCCGAGCAGATTCAAGGGCACCAGGTCGATGCGCGCACGGACGAGTACGCGCTGGCCTGCGCGGTGTTCACCTTGATGTCCGGCACGCCGCCCTTTCATCACGACGACGGCAGGGCCGTCCTTTACGCGCAGATGTCGGACCCCCCGCCATCGCTCACGTCGCGGCGGCCCGACCTCCCCCCGGTCGTGGACGACGTTCTGCAGCGGGCCCTGGCCAAGGCACCGTCGGATCGGTACGGAAGCTGCGGGGAGTTCGCTGATGCGCTGCGTCTGGCGTTCGGACTCCAGCGGTACGACTCCGACTTGGCCGTAGCGCTGCACCAGCGGTCGCTGACCGACCAGCAGCACCGCCTGGCCCTGGATCACGCCGACAAGCTGGCGGCTAACGCCAGCTTGGCGGCGGCGCATCAGGAGGCCAGGCGCTCGGACGAGGCGGTCGTGCGGCGCCAGCAGGCACTGACCGACCAGCAGGAGAACCTGGGTCCGGATCATCCGGACACGCTGGCCACCCGGTTCAGCCTCGCCCGGCAGATGGCGGCGCGCGGCGAACACACCGGGGCGGAGAACGGATTCCGCGGCGTGCTCGCGGCCCGGCAGGCGACGCTGGGCGCGAACCATCCGGACACGCTGGCCACCCGGTTCGCCATCGCCCAGGAGATGGCGGCGCGCGGCGAACACACCGGGGCGGAGAACGGATTCCGCGGGGTGCTCGCGGCCCGGCAGGCGACGCTGGGCGCGAACCATCCGGACGCGCTGGCCACCCGGTTCGCCATCGCCCAGGAGATGGCGGCGCGGGGCAATCACGCCGGGGCCGAGGATGAATTCTGGGATGTGTTCGCGGCCCGCCAGCGCACGCTCGGGGCGGACCATCCAGACGCGCTGGCCACGCGGTTTGCCATCGCCCAGGAGATGGCGGCGCGCGGCGATCACGCTGGGGCGGAGAACGGATTCCGCGGGGTGCTCGCGGCCCGGGAGCGGACGCTGGGGGCAGATCACCCCGATGCGCTGGCCACGCGGTTTGCCATCGCCCAGGAGATGGCGGCGCGCGGCGAACACACCGGGGCGGAAAGCGAGTTCCGGGGGGTGCTCGCGGCCCGGCAGCGGACGCTGGGCGCGGACCACCTAGACACGCTGGCCACCCGGTTCGCCATTGCGCAGCAGATGGCGGCGCGCGGCGACCATAGCGGGGCAGAGAAGGAATTCGGGCACGTGCTGGCCGAGCAGACGCCGGTCTTGGGCCGCGATCATCCTGGCACGCTGATCGTCCGGTTCGCCATCGCCCAGGAGATGGCGGCGCGCGGCGACCATGCCGGCGCGGAGAAGGCGTTTCAGGATGTGTTGCCCCACATGCAGCGGACCCTGGGGGCGGATCACCCGGACACGCTGGCCACCCGGTTCGCGATCGCGCAGGAGATGGCGGTCCGCGGGGACCACGCCGGGGCCGAGGACGAGTTCCGGGTCGTGTTCACGGCGCGGCAGCGGACGCTCGGCCCGGATCACCCGGACACGCTTATCGCCCGGTTCGCCATCGCCCAGGAGATGGCGGCACGCGGCGACCACGCCGGCGCGGAGAACGGCTTCCGGGGAATGCTGCCCCACCTGCAGCGAACGTTGGGGGTGGATCACCCGGACACGCTGGCCACCCGGGTCGCGATCGCCCGGGCGGTGGCGGCGCGCGGCGACCACGCCAAGGCGGAGAAGGAGTTCCGGGACGTACTGGCCCACCTAGAACGCAAGCTGGGCCGGGATCACCCGGTCATGTTGATCCTCTGGTTCAGCATCGCCCGCGAGATGACGGCGCGCGGCAACTACGCCGACGCCGAGGGGGAGTTCCTGGACATGCTGCCCCATCTGCGGCGCAAGCTCGGCCCTGACCACCCGGACACACTGGCCGCCGCCGAGTGGCTCGACCGAATCCAGGGGAAAACGGTCAGCTTCCCGAGCTGAGTCCCCGCTGCGCAAACCGGAGAGCCTCCCCCGTTCCCTGGGATGGCGCAGGAGAATGCGGCGCGATCAGCAAAAGCCGAGTCCCCATTGAGACCGATGGGTCCAGAGTCGATTTCAGGGACAGCGGGGCACAGTTATCCGCTGCCAACTCCGTAAGCACGGTAACTGCGAGACGGAAGGCAACTGCCGGATCCTGGCTGAATCCCTCGGTGATCAGCGCCTCCAGCACCGACTGCGGCAGGTGGCTTTGAAGGCGCGAGGACTCGAATACCGGCAGCCCGATTTCGACGTCCTGGGTATCGGAGCCCAATCTCATGAGGGCGCCCAGGAGGAGCGCGGCATTCTCGTAGGCCGCTGCCCGGTAGGCGATTTCCTGGCTGGCGCGGATAAGCAGCATCGTCTGTTCGTTGCTGCCGCCAGCGAACTGGCCGGCGTGCGACAGCAGGAAGGCGGCGGAAGCCGATGGCGCCGCCGCGCTCGCGGCCATGGCCCGCAGGACCAGCGAGTGGACGCGAGTCTGCGGTCTGACTTGCTCATCCATCGGCATCTCGTCTAGCGCGATGACGGCCTCCTCGTGCCTTCCGAGCGCTAGGTAAGCCGCCGCCAGGCCAACCGTAACCTCGCCTTCATAACTGGGTCCGAACGTCCCGCCGAGGAGTTCCCTGGCCGCGAGCGCGGTCCGCAGCGACGCGTCGAGGTCGCCGGCCCGCCGCTGGGCGATGGACAGGTATCCGAGGCAGAATCCGTGGGCCAGGATCATCCCTTCGATGCTGAAGCAGCGAGCCGCTTCGGTCAGCAATCGGATCGCCCCGTGGGGATCACCGCGGTGCAGGCAGAGCAGACCCTGGCGTACGCTCAGGTCGCCCATGGTCGACAGCTCGATCGGCCCGGGAATCGTGGCTATCTCGGCCAGGCAGGGGTCAGCCTCGCCGAATCTGCGGGCCTCGATCAGGCATCCCAGAAGGATCAGCAGGCCATGCCTGAGATGGGCGGGATCACCGAGGACTCGTCCGACCTGAACGCTGCGCTGTGCGGCGTCGATCGCCTCGGCGTAACGCCCTTGATAAGCGAGGAGATTCGCCAGAATGCCGAGAGCCCGCCCGCGTTCGGCCAGGGCTAGCGGCGTGCCTTCGTCAAGGGCCTTAGCCAGAAACCGGCAGCCGTAATCCGATAGCGAGCGGATATGCCAGTACTGCCAGATAGCGACCGCCAGGCGAACCTGGTCGGCGGGCGATTCTTCATTCGCCTCGAGCGCCACGCGTATCAGCGCGGATTCTACGTCGACATACTCGATCGTCTCTGGCCGCTGAAAGTCGACTTCGTTCAGTTGAAATCTCTCCAGAGCCCAGTACATGAGCTGCCGATTCGCATACTGACGATCGGTCGGACTGAGATACCTGATGGCGAAGTTCCGCACTACTCCCAGGACCTTAAACCGGACCTCGCCTGTCGTGTCTATTTCTCGCGATACGAGCGACTTGTCGGCCAGCGTGGCGACCAAGCGCTCACCGCTATTGAGTTCTTCGTGCGCCACGATGGCTCCGCACTGGAAGGTGAACGGCGCGGTCACGATGGCTAGCCGGCTGAGGGCACGTTGCTCGTCCGGCTCGAGCAGGTTCCAGCTCCAGTTGATGGTCGCCTCGATCGCCTGATGGCGGGGGACTTCCCGGCGGCCGCCGCTCAATATGGCGAGTCCTCTTCTGACGCTCGCGGCAACGTTATTTATGGCTAGCGTGCGCGCCCGGGCGGCGGCGAGCTCGATGCACAGCGGAATGCCGTCGAGCGCACGGCACAGCTCCGCCACCTCCGCGACCTGCCCCGAGCTCAGTGCGGGTTCCTCGCCCCGGGCCTGGCCGAGCAGGCGGATGAAGAGTTCAACGGCATCGCCTGACTCGGGTCCCATCCGGGCTCGGTTCGCGACCGGCAGCGGCTCGACCGTCATGACCCACTCGTCCGGCAGATGCAACGGCTCCCGACTAGTGGCGAGGATGCGGACGCCCGGGCAGGCACGGAGTATCCGTGCGACCGCCGCGGCGGCGGACTCTATGACGTGCTCGCAGTTGTCGAGGATGATGAGCACGGGCGTGTCGGCGAGCACGGCACCGAGCCTGGCATCGGCCTCGGCACCGTCTGAGGTACCGCCGGCATCATCGAGCATCAGGTCGGCGATCGCCGGAAGCACCAGTTCGCCCGTTTGAACGCGTGACAGGTCAGCGAACCAGGGACCCGCCAGCGGAAGCGGGAACGACTCGGCAAAGCGCAGGCACAGCGCGGTCTTGCCGATTCCGCCCGGCCCCACTACCGTAACCAGTCTCCGGCGGTCAAGCAGCTGCGCGAGTGCGGTCAGCTCCTCGCGCCTGCCTACGAACAACGAGGGCGACCGAGACGAGATCGCCGGCCTAAGCCCGGCCGCGAGCCGCGTTTGCTCCGCCTCGCCGGCTCGCCACCCTTCGTTCACGGGCACTTCTTTGCGTTGGAGCAGGTTGTCAACATGTCTTTGCCGGGCTTGCAGGCCCCGGTAGGTCGCGGCAAGCTCCCGGAGCTCACCTGATGGCCCTCCGAGGCGAGCCACGGCGGCGATGAGCGAAGGCTGGGGTGCCGACTCGTAGTCACCCTTCTCGATACGCCGCACGACGGTCGCGCTGACGAGTCCTTCCGTGGCGAGATCCTTCTGCAGGATTCCGCTACGTTCCCGCCAGGCATGCAGCTCCCGACCCATCCTGGCCATAACGTCGCGGCGCTCACCACCGATGCTGTTGCGAGCTGCTTCAAGGCGCTTCCGGGCCCGGCGTTGCTGCTCTGCAAGGGCCATGTCGGTCACAAGCTGCCCTCCCACCGGCCATCGCACAGGCCGACCATAAGCAAACCGAACACTTCGCAGCGAACCGTTGGTTCGGTACTACCACTTCGCCGAGCATAGGGCGTGCTCGTCGCACACAACTGAGAAAGACGGAACCGGGCGACGCGCAGATGCTCTGACCTGGCCAGACAGCCGAAGGAGGCTCGTCAGGCCAGGCCGACACCAGCTAACTCGAGGAGCGGGAAATGAACGAGCACATGAGGCCGCAAGGCAGGCACCGTCTGCATGGGAGCAGCCAGCCGCGGACATCCGGTCGCAGGCCGTCCCGCGTCATCGCGGCGGCCACCGGCGTGGCCGCCGCGGCCGCGGCGATCACGCTGACCCTGGCGGGCGTACCGGGGCACTCCGCGGCCGCGTCGGATCAGACCACCGCGACGACCGCTGTGGCTCACGCCCCGGCGCTGACCCCGGCCGAGGCCGCGGTCTGGCACCGGGCGGTCTCGACGGAGGCGGGCCGCAAGAAGGTCTTCCAGGTGTTCCAGGACAGCTTCGGCCGCGTGGCTGGCGTCGGCGCCGGGCCCCTGGTAACCCCCGGCACCACTGAGCTCGACCTGAGCTACGGACTGTCGGGCGCAGGTGGCGAGCACTTCTGGGTCATCGCCTCGTACGCCGACATCCTGACCGGTGTGTTGGTCAGGGCGGAGCCTTACTGCGAGGTGGGGTTGTCCGTGATCGCGGACCCGGTGGTCGCCACCGCGGTGTGCGTGGGCATCGTGGTGACCATGGATCACCTGGCCCATGGGTACGGACCGGTGGGGAACCATGGCGTTTGGGCCGAGATCCACTTCTGGCCGTTCTGGACCGGGGTCTACCGCTGGTAACGGCTACTAGCTAATCCGAACGGCGATGGCCCGGGCCGCCACTGGCCCGGGCCATCCCTGTGCTGCGAGCCGCTGTGCTGCGAGCCGGTGAGCGGGTTCGAACCGCTGGCCTGCCGTTTACAAGAAGTGCGGCCACCTGCACCTATGCGCGCTAGCTGCACAGATAGCACGGATCATCGCACTGACGGCACTCGCTGTCCTGGGATTATCCGACGCGTCGTTCCACGAATCGTTCCATGAAGACTGGCGGTCAGTACCGGTCAGTACCCCACTGCCGTGACCCAGCGTAGCGGCGCACGCTCAGGCCGACAGTGCTTCCTGGCTGGGTGCACCGCCATACCGGAACTCGATCTCCCGCAACAGTACGGCGCTTGCCTGCTCCATGGCCCGAGCTACGTGAACGACTGGCCTTACCTTGAAGCGGATGCATTACCTTCAGCGCGCAGGCTAGGCGTCTAGCATGAGGCTTATGGCCGCGCTGCCCACCGATCCAGAACATGAAGACCTGCTCTCCCCCGAGCGGATCCTCCGAGCGCTGCCAGAGCGTGAGCGCGAGACATTCCTGGCGGAGTACCGGCACGCGCTAGATGAAGCACGCGACCCGGCCGGCTGGCCGGACCTACAGCGGTTCCTGCGGCTGTGGGCGATGCGGGCCATTGCCGTGGCACAGCCTGGTTATTACGAGGCCAGGGAAGCCGCGCGGACAGGGACAGGCGGCGGGATGCTGCTTGAGGACGCGATCCGGCAGTATCGCGCGGACCGGTGAACTACCGGCCGTGGCTGGAAGGGCAAGCGCTCCTCCAGATGGCGGGGCTGCCCGCCCGGGCGTTCGACGCCCTGACCCAGACGCTAGCGCGCATCTGCGCCGACCCGTACGACCGGCTCTTCAGCAGGCCTATACAGACCGGTGATCCCTCTGAGCGCATGGCCGAGCTCGGCGATAGCGGGTTCATAGAGTTCACCGTGGACGACACGGAGGGCCTGGTCCACGTCTACGCCCTGCTCTGGCTTGGCTGACCTGCCGACGACGATAACCGGGTCCGGACCGGCCCGGCGGTGGCCTCATACAGTCCTGCCGCTTGTCCTTCTTGCGCCATCCGGTCAAGAGCTTCGCGGCGCTCGCGGCGCATGCTCCGCTGGTAGGCAAGAAGGTCGGCGAGCATGACGCGCCGGTGCCTGCCGCGCTGCTCATACGGGATCCCGCCCTCCTCGAGCAGCCGTACCAGCGTGGGCCGAGAGATACCGAGCAGTTCAGCGGCCTCCTGGGTGGTCAGCAGCGCATTCTGCGGAATGACGGTGACGCCCTGGCCATGAGCCATCGCCGTCGCCACCTGAACCAGGGCCTCGAACACCGGCTCCGGCACCTCAAGGCGCCGACCGTCGGCTCTGACAAGCGCGGGCTTCGGTTCGGGAACGGTGACTCCGCGCCGCGCCAGCTCAGCCACGAAGTCAACGACCTCGGCCAGTTGCCTTCCCTCGAGGAGGTACGTTGTCGCTTCCCCGCTCGCCGCCCGCGTGCTCATTTCGTCTCCATCTTTGCTCCCGTTCATCTCCAGAATAACTCCTCAACGAAAAAAACGAAAACATCGGAGGGTGGGCAGAGTGTCTCGCAGTACTCCGCTGGCGGAGTTAGCAGTGCGGACACGTTGGCGAGAGTGACGGCTGCTCGTAGACCGGGCCGCGGCGACGTTGCCGACCTGACCGCCCCGCACGCGGTACCCGAGCTTCAGCCCGTCTGGGTGGCGGATCTCGCGGTCAGTTTCGCGAGGTAGGCGGCGGCACGCCGGTCGACCTCGGGGACCGGGTCAGCGTAGTGCCGCAATGTGGTGGCACCGCCGCCGCTGTGACCGAGGCGGGCAGCGGTGTTCCGCAGGTCGAAACCGCCAGCCAGGAGCTGGCTGGCCGTGTAATGCCGCCCGCCCTTGATGTCGAGCTTGACCTCGGCGGCAGCCGCGGCCTCGGCGACCTTGTGCGTGGCCCAGTCCGGGTTCCACGGCCGGGAGTGGGCCGGGTCGTTGGAGAACAGGTACGCGTCATCGCGTAGCTCGACGCCAACCACGGCGAGCTCGGCCCGGATCTCGTCCAGGTAGGTCGCGATCAGTGCGCAAGTGTCAGGGTCGATGGCGAGCCAACGATCCTGGTGGGTCTTGGTGTCCTTGCGGATGCGCTGGCCGCCGCGCACGACGTAGTTGAAGGCGACGTGGACCAGACCGCGGTCCAGGTCGACGTCGCAGATCTGCAGGCCGCACAGCTCACCACGGCGCACTCCGGTGACCACCACCAGCCAGAGGTACAAGCCCAAAGCCGCGCCGCGCGAACGGGCCTCGGTGATCACCTTGGCGACATCATCCGGCGAGGTGGCCGGGATGGGCCGACGGGTAGGGGTCGGCGGTTTGGCTGATCTGGTGGGGTTGCGCTCGGTCCACTCCCACCGCTGCGCCGCTGCGAACGCGCCAGACAAGATGCTGTGGATGCCGCGGATGGTGCTGGCCTTCATCGGACGACAGACGTGCGGCTTGCATCCAGCCCGGCGGCAGTCGTGACCGGGCCCGGGCCGCTTCCGGACGCCGGAGATCATTCCGGCGGGGGTGCCTGCCACGATCGCGGTCTGGCCGCGACGGAAGAGAATCAGGCCATCCGCGGCAAGCGCGTCCAGGGCGTGACGGATAACGCCGGTCCCGATGCCTTGCAGGGCGCTCAGCTCAGTGATCGACAGCAGCTCGTCGCCAGGGGCAAGGCTGCCAGACTGAATGGCCTCGGTGAGCATCTCCGTGACCTGCCGCCAGGCCGGGCGGCGGTCGCGCGGATTGACCACCAGGGCCGGGACGTTGCGGTGCTCGGTAAACGGCCTGCCGGTGCAGGACAGGTCGCCACACCGCTTCAGCCGCGCGTACAGCTGGTCGAGGATAGGGCCGCGGACCTTCCGCACCTCGAGGTGGCCCAGGGCGGGCTTGATGGTGCGGCGGATGAACCCCTCGTTGGTCTGCCGTGTGGATACGTCCCACTCTGCGATCGCTGCGTACTCGTCCAGGAGCTTCGCGACGGTCGCGTCGGACTCGGGGGTACGGCCCTCGGAGGCTTCCTTCAGCAGCCTGCCGAGTTCGATGCGCGCCTGTTGCTCGGTCTTGGCGGTGGCCTTGAGGCGGATCTGTCGCCGGGTGATCGGATCGGTCCCGACGTACACGGAGACACGAAATGACCCGCTTGGCAGTTGCTCTATGTAACCTTTGGCAACTCTGGGCATAGCAGCATGGTAACTCCACACGGGGACATTCGTCCCACGAGTCGTACCACGGAGGGAGCGTCAGAGGGGCGCTAACCCCTCTGACCTGGAGCCGGTGAGCGGGATCGAACCGCTGGCCTGCCGTTTACAAGACGGCTGCTCTGCCTACTGAGCTACACCGGCGGGGCGACTCTGAGCGTAGCCGATCTGTTCGCCGGGCCGCGAAATGGCGCTGGTCACCTGTGGGTTTTCCGGTATTGCCAGGTCGCCGCGGGAGGTGGACGCTCTTGCCATGCACGCGACGCAGACGGCACTGCCCGGCTCCGAGATCGTGCTGATCGGCCTGATCACGTCCGCGGTGGTCATCGCGCAGGCCACCTGGCCGCTGGTCCAGCACTTCGAGGTCATGGCGCACGAGGGCATGCACGCGGTGGTGGGGTCGCTGGCGGGCCGCACGGTGGAGTGGATCAAGCTGGACGACAAGGCCGGAGGCGGGACCAGGCTGGTCCCCGACCATGGCCCCGGATTCCTCGTCGCGGTCTTGGCCGGATACCTGGGGCCGAGCGCGTTCGGGCTCTTCGCGGCCAGGATGATCGAGTTCGGGCACATCATCGCGGTGCTCTGGGTGACGATGCTGTTCCTCGTGCTGCTGCTGATCAGGCTCAAGCCGTCGTTCGGGCGCTTCACCGTGCCCCTGGCCGGAATCCTGATCATCCTGGTCTTCAAGCACACGTCCCAGATCGCCGAGATCCGGGCCGCCTACGCGGTCACCTGGTTCCTGCTGCTGTCTGCCGTCCGCATCGTGTGGTACCGCGCCACCGTCACCGGCGCCGGCGACGCCGGGATCCTGAAGGATGGCACAGGCCTGCCCATGACGGTCTGGTACGTGCTGTGGCTGTGCGGCACGCTGACTGCGGTGGTGATCGGCGCCCACTGGATGCTCTTCCCGGTGGTCCACCCGGCGGCCCACGTGGTGCCCCGGTAAATGGGTGACATTCGGCACTAGGCAAGGACCGTCCGGATGCACGAATCTAGGTGCCATGGCTGAGCCGGTTCCCTCTGGCGGGGCCGCGATCGAGGTGCACGGTCTGACCAAGTCGTACGGCAGCGTGCAGGCCGTGCGGGGAATCGACCTGTACGTCGAGCGGGGGCAGATCTTCGCCATGCTCGGCCCGAACGGCGCCGGGAAGACCACGACCGTCGAGATCCTCGAGGGCTACCGGTCCCGCGACGGCGGCACGGTCGAGGTGCTCGGCCTGGACCCGGCGCGGCAGCGACAGCGCCTGAAGAGCGAGATCGGGATCGTCTTGCAGTCCACCGGGATGGACAGATACCTCACCGTGGCGGAGACGGTCGCAGAGTACGCGGGGTTCTACCCGCATCCGCGCCCGGTGGACGAGGTGATCGAGATGGTCGGCCTCGAGGGCAAGCGCGACACCCGGGTGCTGAAGCTGTCCGGGGGGCAGCAGCGGCGGCTGGACGTCGCCATCGCCCTGGCCGGCGACCCGGACCTGCTGTTCCTCGACGAGCCTACGACCGGATTCGACCCCTCGGCCCGGCACGAGGCGTGGGAGGTCATCAAGAACCTCGCCGCGCTCGGCAAGACGGTCCTGTTGACCACGCACTACATGGACGAGGCGCAGTACCTGGCCGACCGGGTCGCGGTGATCAGCAACGGCCGGATCGTGGCCGAAGGGACGCCGGCCACGATCGGGAATCGCGAACTGGCCAGGGCCCGGATCCGCTACCGGCTGGCCGAGGGCGCCGTGCCGCCCGCCGACCTGACCGCGCCGCCCGGACCGGACGGGCTGATCGAGGTCGTACCCGAGG
>Ga0187814_10000577_pt1 | contig 12690 bp, 17 predicted proteins | sample NC_S_4_FD_132450 | JGI IMG/M metagenome (GOLD analysis project Ga0187814, IMG submission 132450) | Wetland sediment microbial communities from Neuse River Estuary, North Carolina, USA - ASW-S_4 | ecosystem: Environmental > Aquatic > Freshwater > Wetlands > Sediment | place: USA: North Carolina... | reverse complement strand
TCGGCGCTCTGTTCAGCCTGCTGGTGCGTCACCGGGTCACCGACCCCGCGTGCGGGGTGCGCGCGATGCGCGCCGAGGTGACCGCGGCGGTCACCCTGGAGCAGCCCCAGTACCAGGCCTCCGAACTGATGATCTCAGCCGCGCTGAACGGCTTCCGGCTGGCGGAGGTCCCGACCACGATGCGCGATCGCGGCAGCCACGCGGGACACACCAAGAAGGACGGGAACCTTCGCTACGGGCTGCGGTTCGCCCGGGCCGCGCTCCACACCTGGCGGCGCGACCGCAAGGCTGCGCGCACACGGCTGCGGCCGGAGAAGATCCAGTGCTCGTAGAGGAAGAACCTCAGCGCGTATAGGATCGCGAGCACCAGGAAGTAGGACGCGGTGACGAGCAGGACGCGGAGCCCGTGGTGGGCGGGGATGCTCCGGACCTGGCGGTCCGTCCAGCCGGTGGCCAGCGACAGGACGATCAGCGTCGACGCCGAGATCACGAGGTACGCGAGGATCTCGCGGCCAAAGGCGACCCGGCCCTCGACCTTCCACGTCCAGCGCCGGTTCAGCGTCCAGTTCGGGATCGCGCCGGCGGAGAACGCGAGGATCGTGCACGCGGTGGTTGACGCGCCCAACACATAGAGGATCGGGAACACGATCGCGCTCGTGCCAGCCGCCAGCGCCGAGGCAATGGCGAACTTCGTCACCCGTCCACGCAGCGGGTGACCGAGCAGCGCGCGATAACGCCGTAAGAGCACGACAGACGATCCTACTGGGTTGCGGCGTCAACCGGGCATAAGCCAGCCGCGCGCGCCGTTAGCTTGTGCGCCGATGCGAGTGCAATCGATCGGCGCCAGGATCGAGCTCGATGACGATCTGGTCGTGTTCGGAGACAACGCCGTGGCGCTCGCTGTCCTCCCGGATGCATTCTTCGACGTCGTCTACATGGACCCTCCGTTCAACACCGGACGTGCCCAGTCACGCCGGACGCTCTCGGTCGTGGCCGATGAGCACGGCGAGCGAGTCGGGTTCGCGGGCCGGCGCTATCGCTCGTCTCTGCTTCGCTCGCTGAGCTACGACGATGCGTTTGCCGACTACCTCGCGTTTCTGGAGCCGCGACTGGAGCGCGCGCGTGAGCTGCTGGCGCCGCACGGCACGCTCTACTTCCACATCGACTACCGCGAGGCTCACTACTGCAAGCTCCTCCTCGATGAGCTGTTCGGCCGCGATGCGTTCCTGAACGAGCTGGTCTGGGCCTACGACTACGGCGCCAAGCCGCGACGCCGCTGGCCCGCCAAGCACGACACGATCCTCGTCTACGTCCGCACGCCGGGGGCACATCATTTCGACGCGGACGCGGTCGAGCGCGAACCGTACATGGCTCCTGGGCTCGTCACCGCGGAGAAGGCTGCACGCGGCAAGCGTCCCACCGACGTCTGGTTTCACACGATCGTGCCCACCAACGGACGCGAGAAGACCGGCTACCCGACCCAGAAGCCGGAGGGTGTCCTGCGGCGGCTCGTCGCTGCGTCCTCGCGCCCCGGTGGCTGGTGTCTGGACCCGTTTGCCGGTTCGGGCACGCTTGGCGCGGTTTGCATGAAGCTCGGCCGTCGCTTCGTGCTGGTCGACGACAACCCGGTGGCGATCGAGGTCATGCGCTCGCGCCTGCGCGGGGAGGGCGAGGTCACAGTTCGGCGCGTTCGAGCCGCGACCTGACCGCGCCCAGGAACGCGGCCGCCGGCGCTCCGTACAGGATGCGGTGGTCGCAGGCCAGCGTCGCGTGCATCAGCGATCCACGGATCTCGCCTGCGGCGAGCGCCGCGGCCTGCGGCGCAACGACCGGGATGCTCGCCCCGGCGAGCCCGAGGGCGCCCGCGTTCCAGAGCGTGAACGTCGCGCCCGAGAACGAGGGAGACGTCAGCCGCCCCCGAAGCGCCCCCGCTCGCAGCTCGTCCAGTTCCGCCTTCAGCTCGGCGAGCGGCTTGAGGTCGGCGTCGAAGACGGTCGGGATCAGGTAGGCCGCCTCGCCGGCGACGACGACGCCGACGTTGACCCGCGGGTAGAGCTCGAAGCGACCGTCGCGGTAGGAGCCGTTCGCGCGCGGGTGCTCGCGGAGCGCCAGCGCGCACGCTCGCACCAGGATCGCCTCGGTTGACGCGTCCTGGAGCGCCATGCACCGGGCCATGTCGATCTCGACCGACAGCTCCAGGTGCGGCACGGTGGCCCTCGACTCCGCGGCGCGGCGTGCGACCGTTCGCTCGGAAGGACTCGGCTCCTCGACGTGCGCCTGGCCTTTGCTGCCGGAGGAGCTCAGTACAGATCCTCCGCGTCGGCGCCGGCCCACTTGTCGATGAACTCCTCGGCGGCCAGGTCGACAAGATCGACGCGCAGCTGCTTGAGCAGCTTCGAGGCGAGCTTCGGGGGTACCGTCCAGTAGAGGAGCACCTCGCCGTTGTCGACCGAGACGATCTCGATCCGGTCGAGCCTGTCCTCGGGGGCCAGGAACGCGGGTTCGAACCCCCCACGCGAGACGATCAGCTCATACGCGCGGTTTGCCCTCATGCGAGCGTGTCCGCGGCTCGCTGGAGCGCGTCGGCCGCGAGCTCGACCGCGTTCTCGCCCTCGAACACGCCGCCATGCACCTGGATCGCGGGCAGTGCGCCGACCCCGGCCGCCCGCGCCCGGCCCGTGGCCCGCTCCAGTGCCTCCGCCACCGACCGCAGCGAGATCCCCTTGAGCAGCGCGGAGGGATGCACCTCGCACGCCGCGCCGGCTATCAGCACCGTGTCCTGATCGCCCAGATCGCGCCCGGCGGCGAACGCCTGGCGGAATGCCGCGAGCGAGAACGCCACCGCGCGGCCGATCTGCTTGGCGTACGTGGCCGCGAGCATCGCCATGCGAGTGTCGGGAGGCCAGCGCTCGGGCCAGCGCAGCGGCTGGATGCCGAGCCCGACCGCCAGCTGCTCGAGTCGTTCGCGTGGGGGCTCGCGCCCGATCTGTTCGAGCGCAGCTCCCAGTACCGGTTCCCACTCAGGCACCACCGGAAGCTCCGAGGAGATCCGCTCGGCGGCCAGGTAGCACGACGGGCTTCCGAGGTCGTAGTAGAAGACCGGCTGCTCCAGGATCGCCGGAGTCCGAACCGCCACCACCCGCCTCAGCCGTGGATCAGCCAGCCATCGGCCGCCCGTCCGGCCTCCATTACTGCCTCGGACAGCGTCGGGTGACCGTGGATGATCCGGGCCACCTCGGGATAGCCGCCCTCCAGCGCCCGCACGTCGACCAGCTCCTGGATCAGCTCAGTCGCTCGGGTGCCCACGATGTGCCCGCCCAGCATCTCGCCGTACTTGCGCTCGCCGACGATCTTGACCAGGCCGGTGCGGTCGCCGTAGACGGTCCCGGCTCCCACTGCGCCGTACTGGACCTTGCCGACGATGACGTCGTAGCCCTCGTCGCGGGCCTGCTCCTCGGTCAGGCCCCAGCTGCCGACGTTCGGCATGCAGAAGGTCGCGCGCGGGATATCGAGGTAGTCGAGCTGGTGCGTCTGCAGGCCGGCCGCATCCTCGACCGCGATCACGCCCTCGTCAGAGGCCTTGTGCGCCAGCGCGGGACCGTGGACGAGGTCCCCGATCGCATAGACGCGGTCGGCGGTGGTGCGCATTGCGCCGTCGACCTCGATCAATCCGCTCTCCTCGAGCTTGACGCCCGCCGCCTCCAGGCCGAGCGCCCCGACATCGGGTGCGCGTCCCGTGGCGATCACGAGCCACTCCAGCTCGCGGGAATCCTCGCCATGCCTGAAACTGACGCTCGAGTCCCCGGAGGCCACGTCCTTCACGAACGTCGTGGTGTGGATCGTGATGCCCTGGCGCTTGAGGCCTCGCTCCACGATCTTGGAGATGTCGGCGTCCTCGGTCGGCAGGACGCGATCGAGCGCCTCGAACAGCAGCACCTCCGTGCCGAGCCGCGCGTATGCCGAGGCGATCTCGGCGCCCGACGCGCCCGCCCCGACCACGGCCATCGTGACGGGCAGCTCCGGCAGCGCCCAGGCCTCCTCGGTCCCGATCACGCGTCCTCCGAACTCGGCGCCGGGGATCGGGCGCTTGACCGAGCCGGTGGCGAGCACGATCGTTCCAGCCTCGATCGACTGATCGCCGACGGCAACCTTCCCGGCGCCGGCGAGCGCCCCCTCCCCCTCGATCAGCTCGATCCCGTTCTTCTTGAACAGTCCCGACACCCCGCTGGTGAGCGTGGAGACGACTCTCTCCCGGCGCTTGCCCACCGCCGCGTAGTCGATGCTGGGCTCCCCGACCTCGATCCCGTACTCGCCGGCCTCGCGCACCTCGGTGAGAATGTCTGCGCTGCGCAAGACGGCCTTTGCGGGGATGCAGGCGTAGTTCAGGCAGCGGCCGCCGACGCGGTCCTTCTCCACCACCGCCGTCTTCATCCCGAGCTGCGCCGCCCTGATCGCTGCCACGTAGCCGCCCGGTCCGGAGCCGATCACGATGCAGTCGTAGGAGGGGTCGGGCATCGCGCGGCAGCCTAGCTGAAGGGCTGTACCCGGGCCGCTTGTGCCCGGCCGCTCGCCTCAGCGGCCGGGGTACTTGGGCATCTGGATCCGGCTGAGGACCCGTACGAGCTTGAAGAACAAGAACCCGCCGACGCAAACCACAGTGAGCGAGACCGCTGCCCCGAGCACGTTGTTGGCCCGGATCAGGACCAGCGCGAACGTCAGGATCACGATCGCGAGGAGCGCCTGGAAGCCAAGCACGGCCCAGTAACGCATCTGCCACATCCCTCCCGCGCACACGAACATCAACACCGCGAACCCGATCACGGAGACGGCCTCGGGCCGGGTACCGGCGACCTTCAGCTTGACTCCCGCGATGAACAGTCCGAGCTGAACGGCGCCGTTCAGCGCGGCGAGCAGCGCGCCGACCGTGATCACCCAGGGTCGCTCGCCGGGTGATATCGGCGTCAGCGTCGCCCTGACCGCGGCGTTGCGCTGCTCGGAGCGGCTGACGCCCCGCTGCGGGGCGGTCGTCGCGGCCGCGCCCGCCGGCGTGGCTCGGCGCCCCTTCTTGCGGCTACGCTGGCCCAACGGGCACCTCCTCGGGGACGCCTGCGATCAATGTGCGGAGCTCACGCGCTGCGAGCTCCGGGTCCGTCGATTCGGTCAACGCGCGTACCACCGCGATCCGGCGCGCCCCGGCAGCACGCACCGCACGGGCGTTCGCGCTCGAGATTCCCCCGATCGCAAAGAAGGGAACCGTGGCGCACGCGGCCGCGTACTCGACGAGCTCCAGGCCGACCGCGGGACGGCCAGGCTTGGTCGGGGTCTCGTGCACCGGGCCGACCCCGATGTAATCGACATCCGCATCACCGGCGGCGTCGATCTGTGCAGGGCTGTGCGTGGAGAGGCCTACTACCCTCCCGCGGCCGACCGCCTTACGGGCCTCCGCCACGGACGCGTCGTCCTGCCCGAGGTGCACACCATCGGCGCCGGCGGCCTCGACGAGGTCCGGACGGTCGTTAAGGATCAGCGACGCTCCGTGCTCGGCACAGACCCGTCCGAACCGGCGCGAGGCGGAAACGATCGCGTCATCCGGAGCACCCTTCATGCGCAGCTGGACGATGTCCACGCCGCCGCTCAGCGCTGCACGCAGGAACGGATCGGGCCGATCGTCGCAAACCAGATAGAGGCGCGCTCGGCGCAGACGCTCGGTTATCGGCACGGGCACAGCACCAAGTCTGTCAAGCCCGGCGCGGAGCGATGCCGGCTACCCGCTCTGCGACTTCGCCAGCGCCTCGAAGTTCTCGAAGAGCCTAGGCTGGCCGTGCTCCTCACGGGAGGCGAGCGCAGCCACGGCTACCCGTTCCCACAGGCCCGCCACCCATATCCAGTCCAGTATCAGCTCTTCGGAGATGAGCCCATTCTTCGTCAGCGTCCCCAGCGTCTCGCCCCACATCAGCGTCTTGCGGACCGCCTCATCGCGCGCGTCCGCCGTGTCGGGGTCGAATTCCGGGTCGAAGATCGCAGCGTTCGCCTCCTCGATTCCCGCCATCGAATGCCATTGGGCCAGCTCCACGAGCAGCATGCCCTCGTTGGTCCCGTTCGCCATCTCCTCACCTCCGGTCGCTCGTCAGCCACTCTCCCACAGGGCTGCTGAGCGGTCAAACGCCCCGCAGACCCGGTCGATGGCCCTATCGGAGCGCTTCAGACCCCGCGCTAGCATTGGCTTCAACGGGAGCCCCACCGCTGGGCTGAGAGGGCGGGCAATGGTCCGCCGACCGTCTGAACCTGACCCGGCTAATACCGGCGTAGGGAGCATTTACTTCTTGTCAGAGAGCAGCAGCACATCCGACGTGGCCGTAGTAGGAGGGGGCGCGATCGGGCTTGCGATCGCCTGGCGTGCCGCCCAGCGCGGATTACGCGTGACGGTCCTCGAGCGGGATGAACCCGCTGAGGGCACGTCCCGCGTGGCAGCGGGGATGCTCGCCCCAATCGCCGAGGCGCGCTTCACCGAGCGGCCGCTGCTCCGCCTGAACCTGGCCGGCGTGAAAGCGTATCCGCGATTCGTCGACGAGCTGCGCGACGCCTCGGAGATGGATCCGGGATACCTGCGGTGCGGGACACTGCTTGCCGCGCGTGATCGCGACGATGCGGAGGAGCTGGAGCGGGAGCTGCATGTCCGGCTCGATCTCGGCCTGGCCGTGCGGCGCTTACGCGCGAGCGAGGCGCGCCGGCTGGAGCCCGCGCTGACCCCGTCGCTGCGGCTGGCGCTGGAGGCAGCCGAGGACCACGTGGTCGACCCCCGCCGCTTGACCGCGGCGCTTGGCGAGGCGTGCCGACGGGCCGGAGTGCGCGTGCGCGCGGGCGCCGAGGTCGCCGCCGTGGAGATCTCCGGGCACGTGGAGGGCGTGCGCCTCACGGATGGCGCGGTGCTTCGCGCCGAACGGGTGGTGATCGCGGCGGGCGCGTGGTCGGGGCAGATCGGCGGCCTTCCCCCGAAGGCGCGAGTGCCGATCCATCCCGTCAAGGGCCAGATCCTGCGGTTGCACGACCCTTCCGGCCCGGGTCTCATCCAACACGTGATCCGGATGGGCGGCTCCTACGTCGTCCCGCGCGGCGACGGACGCTACGTGATCGGCGCGACGATGGAGGAGCGGGGATTCGACACGGCCGTCACCGCCGGCGCTGTGTTCGAGCTGCTGCGCGATGCCGCCGAGCTGATCCCGGGAGTCTCGGAGCTCGTGATCGACGAGCTCTCGGCCGGCCTGCGCCCTGCCACGCCCGACAACGCTCCGGCGATCGGAGCAGGCGCCGTACCCGGGCTGGTCTGGGCTGTCGGACACAACCGCAACGGCATCCTGCTCACGCCCATCACCGCGGATATCGTGGCGGGCACCTTGATCGGAGAGCCGTCGCCCGAGCTCGCAGTGCCGTTCGTGCCCGAGCGCTTCGCCGCGATCCCCGTGGGAGCCTGACGATGCTCCTGCTCATCAACGGTGAGCAGCGCGAGCTCCCTCAGGGCACCATGGTCGCCGGCGTCGTGGAGTCGATGCGCGGACATCCCGACGCCCGTGGCGTGGCGGTCGCTGTCGACGGAGAGGTGGTGCCGCGCAGCTCGTGGGATGCAACCGAGTTGAGCGCCGGCGCGCACGTGGAGATCGTCGTCGCGGTCCAGGGAGGCTGACCGTCTTGGGCGCGCCACTGGTGATCGCGGGCAGGGAGATGGGGTCCAGGCTGATCCTCGGGACGGGCGGCTTCACCAGCCACGAGCTGCTGGCGGGCTCCCTGGAGGCATCGGGCGCCGTGCTGTGCACGGTGGCGCTGCGCCGTCTCGATCCCGCCGCCCGGGGATCGATCCTCGACGTGCTCGAGGCCGCGGGAGTCGACGTCCTGCCCAACACCGCCGGCTGCTTTACGGCCCGGGACGCGATCATCACCGCGCAGCTGGCCCGGGAGGCCTTCGAGACCGATTGGATCAAGCTCGAGGTGATCGGCGACGATCGCACGTTGCTGCCGGACGCCGTCGAGCTGGTCGAGGCGGCGGAGGCGCTCGTAGACGATGGATTCGTGGTCCTTCCGTACACCACCGACGATCCGATTCTGGCCCGGCGGCTCGAGGACGTCGGCTGCGCGGCGGTGATGCCGCTGGGCTCGCCGATCGGGAGCGGCATGGGGATCCGCAACCCGTACAACATCGCGATCATCGTCGAGCGCGCCGGCGTGCCGGTCGTGCTCGACGCCGGCGTGGGGACCGCGTCGGACGCGGCGCTGGCGATGGAGCTCGGCTGCGACGCGGTCCTGTGCGCGAGTGCGATCTCCAAGGCACACGATCCCGTGGCGATGGCTCGCGCCATCCGCCTGGCGGTGGAGTCGGGCGCGCTGGCTCGGGGAGCGGGCAGGATCCCGCGCCGGCGCTACGCAGAGGCGTCGACCCCGGAGCAGGGACTTCCGGTGTTTGACGCTCCGTCGTGACCGTCGGCGAGCTGATCGACGGCTGGGAAGCCGCGTGGTCGGGCAGGGACCCGAGCGCGTTCGCCCCGCTGTGCACCTCGGACCTCCACTACGAGGACCCGCTCACGCCCGAGCCGCTGGAGGGCGCCGCCGAGCTCGGACGTCACGCCGCACGGATGTGGGCGGCGTTCCCCGACGCCCGGCTCGAGCGCACCGGCGAGCGGCTGAGCAACGGAGCGTTCGTGGCGGCGCCGTGCAAGCTGCTCGGGACCCATCGCGCGCCGCTCGAGGGCCTGCCGGCGACTAACCGCTTCCTCGTCGTGCACTGCATCTTCTACTGCGAGCTCGCGCACGAGCGGATGCTTCGGGTCCGGGCCTTCTTCGATCTCTACGACGCGGCGGTGCAGCTCGGCGTTCTCCCCGCGCGCGGCACCCTCGGCGAGAAGGCCCTCCTGGTCCTGCGCGGGTTCGGGTTGCGGGCGGCGCGGGGCTAGCGATGGAGATCGCGATCCCGATCTTCGATCGGATCACCGCGCTCGACGCGGTCGGCCCGTACGAGGTGCTCTCGCGCCTGCCCGGGGCGACGGTGCGCTTCGTGGCGGACGCGCCGGGGCCGAAGCGGACGGAGAACGGGATGCTCGCCCTGACCGCGGACGCCGCACTTGCGGACGTGCGAGCCCCCGACGTCGTCGTCGTGCCGGGCGGCTACGGCACCCGCGCTTTGATGCACGACGAGCCGCTCCTGGCGTGGCTTCGCGCCGCACACAAGACATCGCAGTGGACGACCTCGGTGTGCACCGGCGCGCTGGTCCTCGGCGCAGCGGGCATCCTTGCGGGGCTCGAGGCGACCACCCACTGGCTGCTGCTCGACAAGCTCCGCGAGCTCGGCGCGACTCCGGTCTCGCGGCGCGTCGTGGAGCAGGGCAAGGTGATCACAGCCGCGGGCGTCTCCGCGGGCATTGACATGTCGCTGACGCTGGCCGCGCGGATCGCGGGCGACGACGTCGCGCAGGCGATCCAGCTGGGGATCGAGTACGACCCGGATCCGCCGTTCAGCGGTGGCTCGGTGGAGAAGGCGCCGGCCGCGGTGATCGAGCTGGTGCGCCGCGCGTCGCAGCAGTTCGCCTGATCAGGTGGTGCGCCAGCGCTCCGCCTGATCAGCGAGCGTGATCGATTTTGCCGACATATTCGGCATTTCTCATCACGCTCACGAGAACTGGGGCGTGATCGGAGAGGCGACCCCGGTGTAGGACCGAAGCGCCCGCGCTGACCGACAGCCCGTCCCCCACGAACACCTGATCCACGCCGTTCGCGCCCGCCAGCGTAAACCCCTCTAGCGCCAGTCCGCGCACGTTGAAGTCCCCCCCGAGCACGACCGGCGCGCCCGCCGCCCACCCAAGCACCGCCGCACCCGCGCGCACCCCCTGCCGCGCATCCGCCGCTGTGTGCACGTTCCCTATCCATAAGCCGCAGGCAAGCCGTACAGCGTGAACCCACCGCCTCTCCGGAAACACGCACAGTCGCCGCCACCGGTGCTCCATCACCTCGTGACCCCGCACCAGGATCGCGTTCGCGCCTCCGCCGTTTGACTTGATCAGGTCCGGCCAGCGGACCGCGACCGCCCGACGCACCGGCAAGGCGAAGTTGCGCGACGTCAAGACGCAGCGCTGAGCCGCGACGAGCCGCTCCCCCAACGAAGCCGGCCACCACGGCGGCACCTCCTGCAGCAGGGCCACGTCCCACTCCCAGCCGGCGAGCGCGGCGGCGAACTCCTCGAACAGGTCGTGCCCCGCCGAGGACACGGCCCTGCCATGCATCAGGTTCCACGTCAGGACGCGCATCGGCCCCGCATCAACCCCAACGTACACTCCTCGACTTGACCCGCCACTTCCTCACCGGTGCCGAGCTCACGGCGGCCGAGCTGGACGCGCTGATCGACCGGGCGCTCGAGCTGAAGGCGGCTCCCTACAGCTCCGACGCGCTGGCGCGCCGCACGGTTGCGCTGATCTTCCAGAGGCCCTCGACGCGCACTCGCGTCTCCTTCGAGGCCGGCATCGCCGAGCTGGGAGGCCATCCGATGGTGCTGCGGACTGATGACCTCCAGCTCACCCGTGGCGAGTCGATCAGAGACACCGCGTACGTCCTCTCCCGGCATGTGGCGGCGATCGGGATCCGCACCGGCCCGGACGAGCTGGTGGAGGAGCTGGCTGGGCACTCCAGCGTGCCGGTGATCAACATGCTCACGGCTGGACACCACCCCTGCCAGGCGCTCGCGGACCTGGTGACCCTGCGCGAGGAGTTCGGGAGCCTCGCGGGCCTGACCGTCGCCTACGTGGGGGATGGGAACAACGTGGCTTGTTCGCTAGCGCTGCTGGGCTCCATCGCGGGGATCGATGTCCGGATTGCCTCGCCTCCCGAATACGCACTGGCAGAGCCGGGCGGCGCACTGCTCACCGATGATCCGCGCGCCGCGGTGCGGGACGCGGATGCCGTCTACACCGACGTCTGGGTCAGCATGAGCGACGAGCCCGAGTCGGCGGATCACCGACGCCGCGCGCTCGAGCCCTACCGCCTCGACGCGTCGCTTCTTGCCCTGGCCGCTCCGCGCGCGATTGCGCTGCACTGCCTGCCCGCCCATCCCTGCGAGGAGATCACGGCAGAGGTCCTCTACGGGCCGCGTCAGCGGATCTGGAACCAGGCGGAGAATCGCCGCCACGCCCAGAAGGCCCTGCTCGAGCTGTTGACCATCCCCGAACAGCCAGAGGGCCTGGACCCCGGGCACCCCGAGCGTCCAGACCTCGACACGACCGGCTGACCTTCGGCTACGCTCGGGACGGTCCGGCAGGGGTAGGAAGTACGGAATGGCTGCATCGAGGTCTTCGTCCAATCGCTCCAGGCAGTCGCGCGGCTCCCTCGCGCCGCTCGAAACGGGCCCCTGCTCCGGGGGCCACGAGCTCGACGAGGTCCCGTTCCTCGTCGAGAGCCAAGCCGGTGACTCGGTCCGCCAAGGCGTCCCGGGCGACCTCCAAGCCGGTGACCCGGTCCGCCAAGGCGTCCCGGGCGACCTGCGCGATGGCGAACGGGGTCTCCAGCCTGGCTGAGCAGCTCGTCAACCGGATCATCAAAGCCGCTCGGACTGGTGATCCTGACCCGCGAGCGGATACAGGAGACGCTCGACGAGGCCGCGGAGCGTGGTCGCCTCGTCCGCAGCGCCGACCGGGCTCCGCGGACCGTCGGCGTCGGTCCTTCGTTCCCGATCCTCGGCTACGACGACCTGACCGCCAGCCAGGTTCAGGCTCGCCTGGAAGGCCTCACGCCGGCAGAGCTCCGCAAGGGGCGCGAGTACGAACGCCGTCACGCCAACCGCAAGTCGGTGCTCGCCGCCATCGAGGCCTCGCTCTCGGGCCGCTAGAGGCTTCGCTCCCGGGCCGCTAGGGACCACACCTACTCCGCCAACTCCTCCAGCACGGTTCGGAAGTCGAGCTCCTCGCCCGTCAGCGAGGCCAGCAGCTCATCGGGGGTCAAGCGCTGCCCGGTCCGCCATAACCGGCGCAGCTCCTCGCCCGCTTCCCGGGAGTCGAACCATGCGGCGCCGAAGCGCTCACGCAAGTGGCGGCGCAGACGGGTCTCCAGTGCCCACGCTCGCAGGTAGCAGGTGCAGTAGAAGCCCGGATCGACGTCCGCCAGGAATGTCTCCCCCGGCCACGGCACGCCGATCGCCGAGCCGAGCAGCTCGGAGTAGCGGGACCGCATCGAGGCAGGCCGGGTTCCGGCATCGTGCAGCTCGAGCTCATAGGAGAGCTTCGACGCGTACCGACGCAGATACACCAGCCGCTCGGCGACGGCGTAGCCGGCGAGTTCCGAGGCTCCCGGCACCCCCAGACGGCGTTCGAGCCAGACGGGATCGGCCACCAGATGTTGGAACAAAAACGCGAACGTCTCGGTGATCGCGTTGTCGCCAAGCCGGCGGAACTCGAACGGCAGGCCGGGGTCGACGTTCGCGGCGTGCTCCAGGTGCCCTCCCTCGTGGAACAGGGCCTCAAAGTCGTCCTGACCGCCGATCGGGGCGATCACCAGGTAGACCTCCCCGGGCACCCGAACCGGGGCGCAGAACGCCCGGGGCGACTTCTTGCGCCGCGGCTCCACGTCGAGCGTCACGCCCTTCTGGCTCGATAGATCGATTCCGAGGCCCTCAAGCGTCTCGACGTAACTCGGAACGAGGCGCTCGGCCGGGAACGCGCC
>Ga0187814_10000576_pt1 | contig 12691 bp, 8 predicted proteins | sample NC_S_4_FD_132450 | JGI IMG/M metagenome (GOLD analysis project Ga0187814, IMG submission 132450) | Wetland sediment microbial communities from Neuse River Estuary, North Carolina, USA - ASW-S_4 | ecosystem: Environmental > Aquatic > Freshwater > Wetlands > Sediment | place: USA: North Carolina... | reverse complement strand
GCCTCGAACTACTACCGCACGGGCGACTTCTACCGGCGCAGCGACCCTGACGACGACGCCACGTCGGCGCGCCTTGCCCGGTTGTCGCGAGAGACCTTCGCCGCAGCCGCCGAGCTGCTCGAAGTGCCGGCGTGCCGGGTCGCGATCCCTTATGAGGGCACGACGCTGCCCGGCTATCTGTTCCGCGTGGACGCCAGCGGGACGGCGCGGCCGACCCTCGTCTACCACGGCGGCTTCGACTCCACGCTGGAGGAGAGCTACCTCGCGGTCGCGCCGGGCGCGCTTGAGCGCGGGTACAACGTGCTCGCGTTCGACGGTCCGGGGCAGGCCACGACCCGCCGCCTGCAGGGCCTGCTGTTCCGCCCGGACTGGGAGCAGGTCGTCAGCCCGGTCATCGACTACGCGGCGGCCCTGCCCGAGGTGGACGAGCGGCGCATGGTCCTGATGGGGACCAGCTTCGGCGGCTACCTCGCCGCGCGGGCGGCCGCCTTCGAGCACCGGATCGCGGCGCTCGTGCTGAATGACGGGCTGTTCGACTTCGGCGGTGCGGTGCGGCGCGGGCTGCCCCCGGCCCTGTCGGCCCTGATCGACGCCGGTCGCGACGCGGAGGCCGACGCCATCATGGCGCAGGCCGCTGCCAACAGCACGTACCTGCGCTGGTCGGCGGGCAACTCGCGGTGGACCTTCGGCGTGACGAGCGCGGCGCAGGCCCTGCGGGAGATGCGCGCCTACACCATGGAGGGCATCGCCGACCTGATCACCTGCCCGACCCTGGTCCTAGACCCGGAGAACGACCAGTTCTTCCGCGGCGAGCCGCGCCGGATCTTCGACGCGCTGCGCTGCCCAAAGGAGCTGATCACGTTCTCCGCCGCCGAAGGCGCCGGGGAGCATTGCCAGGAAGGCGCCTGCCTGCTGACCGAACAGCGCGTATTCGACCGCCTCGACGCGCTTCTCCACTAGCGGCGAAGGATCGCCAGTCAGCCGGAGAATACTGCATACTCCGAATAAGTGCACTGCGCCAGCATTACGGGTCACTGCAAGGGAAGATTCACCAGCTCAGGAGGGGAGCGGCTAGTGCCCGCACCCCTCCTGAGCGCTTATCGAGCGCCGCTCGTTGCATCCGATGCAACCAGCTCGCCGCGAATTCGATCGCTACTGCGACCTGATTAACGCCTCGGACCGCAAGCCACCACCAAAGCCACGCAAATCCAGCACGCAGACCGCTTTGTCCGTTGGCTGTCGCTGCTGGAGAACTTCGCGATCGGCGAGGCCGCGCGCCAGCTCACCTGGGCCGAAGAGCCCGTGCAACTCTTCCACTACCGTGATCGCGATCAGGTGGAAGTGGACATGGTGCTGGAGCACGCGGCAGGCACCGTGATCGGCATCGAGGTCAAGGCCGCCGAAACCGTCCGCAGCGGGGACTTTTGAGGCCTGCGCCACCTGGCGAACCGGCTAGGCGACCGCTTCCGAGCCGGAATTGTGCTCTACGCCGGAGAGCAACAGCTCTCCTTCGGAGACCGGCTAACCGCCCTCCCGATGGCCGCCCTGTGGACGCTCGGCGGTTCAGCTTCCTGATCTGCCGCCACTGTCCGTGACGAGAGTTGAGCCACGGGGGCCGCTGGACCGTGAGGCCGCTGGTGGCGGCCGTTGCAACTGCCTGGCGGGACAGGGGTGTGCTGCTGTCGTGACTTTCGGCCCCTAGGCCGGGCGGCGGCAACCACGCAGATTAATTCTAGATGGTCGGCGGAACGTCATGCAGAAGGGGGAATATCGCATGGGAAAGATAGCGGACAACAAGGCGGCCGCCCGTCGTTTCGTGGGTGTCTGGGGTAGCGAGAGCCTGGAAACCGTCGATGAGCTGGCAGCTCCGGACTTGTCGGTCTATTACCCGACGCTAGGCCAGCCGATTCATGGCGCTGAAGCATTCAAGCAACTGCTGATCCGCATCCGTTCTGTTTTCGCGGACGCCGTCGTCAGCAGCGACGATGTAATCGCCGAGGATGACAAGGTTGTCGTGTGCTGGACGATGCGGGCGACCCATGCCAACGATCTTGCGATGCCAATTCATGTCCCCGCCACCGGCAAACAGATCACCTGGACCGGGATTACTGTATACCGCTTCGCCGACGACAAGATCGTCGAGGAGTATGGTCAGGAAGATTTCCTGGGAGTCCTCGGCCAGCTAGGTGCGCTATAACCGCAGAGAACAGCAGCTTTCCTTCGGCGACCGGCTGACCGCCCTCCCGTGGCCGCCCTATGGATGCTCGGCAGCGCCCTCCGAATAAGCGCACTGCCCCAGTATCTGCCGGCACCGTGTCCGCTACCGCAACGTCGTCGATGGGCCATTGTCCACCAATGAGTGTGGTGGATGGCCCATCGACCACGTTGACGGCGAGGTTCGGCAGCTCCGCTCCCTGAGTATCGTCAGATAGGCCCGCGGCCGGCGGATACTGCCCTGCCGGGAATGGGAGGTGAGACGATGCCGGATCCCCCGGAGGGTGGCGGGCGAGGTTCGCTGCGGGCACTGCCCGTTCTCCGCGGGGTACTGCCTGTTGAACGGTCTCGGGTACCCATCGAGGCGCTCGCCGGCGTCACGCTCGCGGCCCTCAGCATCCCCGAGGTGCTCGGATACGCGAAGATCGCCGGGATGCCGCTGGTGACCGGCCTGTACACGCTCCTGTTGCCGATGGCCGTGTTCGCCGTCCTCGGTTCGTCCCGCCACCTTGTCGTGGCCGCGGATTCCGCGACCGCCGCGATACTCGCGGCGGCGCTCACCGGTCTCGCGGCGCCGGCATCTCAGCGGTACGTCGGGCTGGCCGGGCTGGCGGCCTTGATGACGGGTGGGATGCTGCTGGCGGCCCGGCTGGCCCGGCTGGCTTTCCTGGCGAACTTCCTTTCCCGCACCGTGCTGGTCGGGTTCCTGACCGGCGTCGGCATCCAGGTCGCCGCCGGACAGCTGCCCGGCATGCTGGGGGTGACGGTTACCGGGAAGCAGACCGTGCCGGAGTTCGTCAATACGCTGCGCGCGCTCCCGCACGCGCACCTGGCGGATGTGGCGGTGTCGGCCGGAGTCATCGTGATCGTGCTGGCGGCAGGCCGGATCGGCCGGCGGATTCCGGGACCGCTGATCGCGGTGATCGTCGCGATCAGTGTCAGCAGGGCCGTGGGCCTAGCGGGCCACGGCGTGGCCGTCGTCGGGACGGTCCCGCGCGGGCTGCCGGGCTTTGAGCTGCCGACCCTCGGCTTGCGGCCCGCATCCGCGCTTGTCGGCCCTGCGGCGTCGATGTTCGTGGTCATCCTGGCTCAGAGCGCGGCCACCTCGCGTGCCTACGCCGCGAAATACTCCGAAACGGTCGACGAGGCCACCGATCTGACCGGCCTGGGTGCCGCCAACGTCGCCGCGGCTTTCTCCGGCACGTTCGTGGTCAACGGCAGCCCGACCAAGGCGCAGATGGTCGACAACGCTGGAGGCCGCAGTCAGCTCGCCCAGCTCAGCGCCTGCGTCGTGGTCCTCGTCGTCCTCTTGCTGCTCACTGGCCCCCTGTCCTACCTGCCGGACGCCGCCCTCGCGGCGGTGGTCTTCTTGATCGGCGCCGGGCTCATCGATATCAAGGAGATGCGGCGTATCCGCCGGTTCACCTGGCACGAGTACGTCGTGGCTCTGGTCACCACGGCCGCGGTCGTCATCCTGGGCGTCGAGGATGGCATCGTGGTCGCCGTCATCGCCTCGATCGTCAACCACTTGCGCCACAGCTACAGCCCGCTCAACACCGTCCTGGTGAGGTCCTCACTCGGGCACTTGCGGCCCGTTCCGGTACAGCCCGGCGCCCGTACCGAAGAGGGACTGGTGATCTACCGGTTCGGCACGAGCCTGTACTTCGCGAACGCGGGCAAGCTCCTGGACGATGTCCTGGCGCTGGTCGACCACGGCGGGCCGCTGCGGTGGATGGTCTTCGACTGCGCGGCCATCGAAGACATCGACTACTCGGCATCCGAGGTCCTCCGCAAGGTCGCTGAGCACGTTCAGGGGCGACAGGTGCGCATTGCGGTGAGCTCCGTCCTCGGCCCGGTGCGGCGACAGTTCGACCTGTACGGCTTCAGCAAGGCCCTGGATCCCGACGCGTGGTACGACAGCCCGGGCGAGGCATATCAGGCCTTCCAGGCAACACGGGGAGCGTGACCTAAGAGTCAGGTCCGCTCGCCGGACCCTTTTCCCGCTACTCCCCGCGGAGTACCCGTGCGGGCCGCGGCATCTTCGCTGAGCAAGCAGAAGACGGTCCCCGTGCACGACGACGGCGAGCCGTCAGGTCGGCAGCATCGGTGGCATGGCAACGACATTTTCCGCGGCCGGCCAGGCCGACACCAGGACCAAAGGGCGGCCATCTTGGCGTGGCGCTGCTCGTCATCGCGACCGCGCAGCTGATGGTCGTGCTCGACGCGACGATCGTCATCGTCGCGCAGCCGCACATTCAGAAGGCACTCGGATTCTCCGGCAGCGGCCTGGAGTGGGTCGTCAACGCGTACGCGCTCGCGTTCGGCGGGCTGCTGCTGCTCGGCGGCCGCGCCGGTGACCTGCTCGGCCGGCGCCGGATGTTCGTCACCGGCCTGCTGCTGTTCTCGGCTGCGTCCCTCGCGGGCGGGTTCGCCACCTCTCAGGCGTGGTTGCTGGCGGCCCGCGCCGTTCAGGGCGCCGGCGGCGCGATCGTCGCGCCCACCGCGCTGGCGCTGATCGCCACGACGTTCCCTGAAGGCCCGCCCCGCAACCGGGCGATGGGCGTGTACGCCTCGATGAGCGGGATCGGCAGCGCGGTCGGGCTGATCGCCGGCGGCTTGCTTGTCACCTATGTCAGCTGGCGGTGGGTGCTGTTCGTCAACGTGCCGATTGGCATCGCCGCCGCGCTCGCCGCCCCGGCCGTGCTGCCCGGCGCCGCGCGCCGGCCAGGCCGGCTGGACCTGCCCGGGGCCATCACGGGAACCGGGGGAGTGGCCGCCCTCGTCTACGGCCTGTCCAACGCCGCCACCAGCCCGGACGGGACGTCGCACTGGGGCGACGGCAAGGTGGTGGCCGCGCTGGCGGGCGGCGCGGTCCTGCTCGCGGCGTTCGCCGTCATCGAGACCCGCAGCCGCCACGCGCTGCTGCCGGTGCGCCTGCTGCGCAACCGCGACCGTCTCGGCGCGAACCTCATCATGCTGGGAGCCGGGACCGCCATCTTCGGCGTGTTCTTCTTCGTCAACTTGTTCGCGCAAGAGGTCTGGGGTTACTCCGCGCTCAGGACGGGCCTGTCGTTCCTGCCGCTGACCGGTGCGCTGCTGGCCGCCTCCTTCGCCGCCGCCGCGTTCGTGCCGCGGATCGGCCTGCGCCCGCTGCTGCTGGCCGGCGGCACCGCCAGCGCCGGAGGTCTGTACTGGCTGTCCCGGGTGACCGAGCACGGCAGCTACGCCGGCGGACTGCTCGGCCCTGGCCTGGTGCTCGGGGTCGGACTCGGACTGCTGCTGGTCCCGCTACAGCTGGCCGCCCTGGCCGGCGTGGCCGAGGCGGACTCCGGGGTGGCCGCCAGCCTGCTCAACGCCGGCCGTCAGGTAGGCGGATCCATCGGCCTCGCGGTGCTGGGCACCGTGGCCTGGACGGTGGTCGCCGACAGCGCCCGCGCCCAGGCCGCCGCGGCTGTCCGGGCGGTCTCACCGGCAGCGACAGCCAGGTGGCAGGCGGCTGCCTACCGGCACGCGCTGGCGGTCGGTTTCGACCGGGCCTTCCTGGTCGCCGCCGTGCTCGCCGTGCTCGTCGTCCTGGTGGCGTTCGTCACGATCCGCGTCCGCCGCGCCGACCTGGTCGGCCGCTAGCGCCGCCCGTTATTCCTGCCGCCACCGGGCCCGGTTGAACATCTGCCCGTACGTCTGGTTCCCGTACCGGTTCACGTAGACCGTTTGTCCGGGCCCGGCCTGGTCGATGGCGTTGGCGTAGAAGACCGGCGCGCCGGTAGGCGGCTGGAGCAGCCTCGTCTCGGCGAGGTCTAGGTCGCATCTGATATAGCCGACGGTGATCATCGCGACTTTGTCCGCCTCGACGAAACGCAGCTTGTTGTGCTGGAACGTCTCGATGAAGCGGTTGGCCGACTGGTGATTGCGGCTCAGTTCGCGCTGGGCGTGCCGGTCGGCCCAGCCGCCGCCGCCCACCCACACCACGATGCCCTCGAAGATGTCCTCTTCCTCCACCGTGAGGACGTGCTCCAGGAGGCCGAACTGCTTGCTATCCCTGGTCAGCACCGGAACCCCAAGCGTGGCGGCCTCGTACGAGATCTGGAATTCATCGTCCATAGCGCCTCACGCTACAGGGTTGCCGCCGCCGCACCGTGGGACGGGACGCATCATGGGGTATATGCATTCCCCGTTCCGCTGGTGGACCGGGCTTAGCCCGCGGCGCAGGGTCCTCCTCGGGGGGCTCGCCCTGGTGGTGGCCGTCGTGGCGGTCGCCGTCGGGCTGCTGGTCCCGGGCGGGCAGCCGCAGCCGGTGTCCGGGCGGCCGGGCGCGGTGCTGCTCGTTCCTGGATACGGCGGATCCGCCAACTCACTGGACCAACTGGCGGCGCGGATCCGGGCGACCGGCCGGACCGCGACCGTGGTGCAGCTGGCAGGCAACGGCACCGGCGACCTGACGGTGCAGGCCCGCGTCCTCGACGGGTACGTGAACCGGGCGATCGGCGCCGGGTCGGGGCCGGTCACCGTGATCGGCTACTCGGCGGGCGGCGTCGTGGCGTGGCTGTGGTACGTCGACTTTGGCGGCGCGTCACGGACGGGCAAGATCATCACCCTCGGGTCCCCGCTGCATGGCGCGCGGATCGCCGCCGTAGGCACCGGCTACGACCCGGCGCTGTGCCCGGTCGCCTGCCAGCAGCTCGCCCCTGGCAGCGCGCTGCTGAATCAGCTTCAGCAATCCACCCAGCCCCGCCCCCCATGGCTGTCGGTCTGGAGCACCGATGACCAGACGGTCCAGCCGCCCGACTCCGCCCGCCTGCCCGGCGCGGTCAACGTCCCCCTCCAGTCCATCTGCCCAAACGTGAACATCCAGCACGACCAGCTCCCCACCGCCCCCCTGGTGGTCGGCCTAGTCCTCCGCACGCTGGCCACCACCCGAATCACCGCCCCCGCCCCCACCGCCTGTGCCGCCCTCGAGGCCGCCGGCCAGGGCTAAAAACCCGCGACTTCCCATCACTTTTCGTCTTTACATCAGTTTTGGTCCATTTGGCGTCCGTTTTGTCCTAGTTCTAGGGACCAAAAGTGATGGATAGTTGAGGCGTCGGCCGTGAACGCGGCCAGACCTGGTGGCGCCTGATGACTGAGGGAGGCGTGGGGCGCATGTGGCGTGACGCCGCGTCGTTCGGTGCCCGCCCGAGGGCACCGACGTGACGCCGTGAACACCACCAAGCCCAAAGCGCCGCCCGACTACGTAGTTACGTCACGAGTAGCAAAGTTCGCCCACGCCGCCGCGAGGAACACCACCACGTACACCGCCTGGATCGCGAACCCGCGCTGGATGTCCCGCCACAGGATGGGCTGCCGGAAGAAGTCGATCCACGCCAGCCAGTACCGGGTTGGCAGGTACGGCTGGACCGCGCTCGCGGCGTTCAGCGTGACCAGGATCTCGCTGATGACCAGCGCCGCCAGCGACCCGAGCGCGGCGCCGATCGCGGAATCGGTCAGCGTGGACAGGAACAGCGCGATCGCCGCCACCCCGAGCATCGAGACGGTGATGAACGCCATCGCGCCGAGGACGCGCTCGATGAGCTCCACGAAAGTCAGCGGGGTGCCGGACAGCGACGTGATGGCCGCGCCGGGCTGCAGCCCGGCGGTGGGCGCGCCGCCGGCGCCCGGCGCGATCGACCCGGGGGCCAGCCCGCCGGGCGTGGTGCCGACGGCCGCCGCGCGGGACGGGCCGAGGATCAGCACGCCCGTGGCGTACGAGGTGACCGTGACGGCGACTACGGCGAGCACCGCGAACGTGATGACCGCGATCAGCTTGGCCACCAGCAGTTTCGTCCGCCCCACCGGACGGGCGAGCAGGTAGCGCAGCGTGCCCGCGGACGCCTCGCCCGCGATCGAGTCGCCCGCCACGACCGCGACGGCGACCGGCAGGAACACCGGCAGCACGAGGGCCAGCGCCGCCGCCGGGTAGAGCTGCCCCTCGTCGAGCACCGCGGAAAGGAACGCGCTGCCCTGTCCCGGCGGCGGAGCGATGTGCGTGACCGCGATGAAGACGGCCACGACCAGCGGCAGCGCGCAGATCAGCGTGATCGACACCCAGGTCCGCACTCGCCGGACCAGCTTGAACAGCTCGACGGCGATCAAATTATGTCCTGGCTCTCTTGCGCGGGGGAAACGGTAGGAGCGGCTTCGCCGGCCGGCACGCCGAACTGGTCGGAACCCGCCCCTGTCACCTTGAGCACGATCTCCTCCAGGCTGCGCCGCTGCGCCATCAGTGACCGGACCGGCACGCCCGCCTCCACGAGGCGGGCGTTCAAAGCAGCCGGATCCACCGACCGCACCACCAGGTCCGCCCCGTCCCGGCGCTCGACGAGTCCGTCGAGAGTCGCCACCGCCCGTTCTGGATCATCGGTAGAGACCAGGACGCGACCTGTCGGCTCTTGCAGGGACGCGAGCTGGTCTTGCAGCACCAGCCTCCCGGAGTCCAGCACCCCGATCCTGGTGCACAGCGCCGAGACTTCCGGCAGCAGGTGGCTGGACAAAAACACAGTGACCCCAGCGGCGTTCAAGCCGATCAGCAGGTCGCGGATGTCCCTGATCCCGCGCGGGTCGAGGCCGTTGGTGGGCTCGTCGAGGATGAGCAGCCGGGGGCGGCGCACCAGCGCGGCGGCCAGGCCCAGCCGCTGCCGCATCCCGAGCGAGTAGGTGCGGACCGGCCGCCGGTCGATGCCGGCCAGGCCGACCTGTTCCAGGGCCTCGTCGACGCGGCGGCGGCGTGTCCGCCGCGCCCCGTGCGGGCCCGCCGCGTCGAGCAGCCGCAGGTTGGCGCGCCCAGACAGGTGCGGATACGCGGCGGGCTCCTCGATCAGCGCGCCGATCTCGGGCAGCACCCGGCCCACGTGCCTGGGCACGGGCGAACCGAGCACCGAGATCGACCCGCTCGTCGCGTACACCAGGCCGAGCAGCATGCGGACGAGGGTGGATTTGCCGCTGCCGTTCGGGCCGAGGAGGCCGTATCTGTCGCCCTCGCGGACGTCGAGGCTGACGTCGCGGACCGCTTCGACGTGGCCGAACCGCTTGGTCAGCTGCTGTGTGGTGATCACTGGCGGAGATCCTGATCCGGTTTGGCGGCGAGCACCGCGGCGGCCTCCTCGAGCGTGGTCCTGTCCACGAACCCCACGAGCAGGAACGTGTCGGGCGACGCGTACGGGTGCACCAGGACGAGGTTGACCAGCGGCGCGCTCGCGACCGCTCCGATGCCGTCGGTGAACGTCAGCTGTGTCGCGCCCGCGTCCAGTGCGTCGGTGAGCAGGTTCCCGCCGGTGTCCCGGCGGAAGGTGAGCACCGCGAACGCGGTCAGCCCGCTGCCGTACAGCCCGATCTGCGGCACGGGCGACCGCTCCCTGGCGAGCCCGCCGAGGCTGTCCGGCAGCACCTCGTCGTCCAGGTTCTTCAGCACCCCGGCGAAGTTGGCCGGGGTGGTGGTCGTGAACCCGGTGCCCGGGCCGAGCTGGGGTGTCAGCACGCCGCCGCCGGGGGTCCACGGGCCGGCCTGGAGGAACTGGGTTTCCAGCGCGGGCTGCGCGGCGCCGCGGCCGAAGACCTCCACGCGCAGCGGCAGCCCGGTCGCCGGCGCCGCCCAGATGTCGGCCCGCGCGATCGTGGACTTCGGGCTGGCCGGCGCGATCTGCAGCCCGGCCGCGCTCTGCCCGGCGACCCGCTGCGGCGGCAGCGAACTCAGCTTCGCTCCCGGCCCTGCCTCGCTGATCAGCCGGACGGCGAGCGCGGACGGCACGAGGTCGGCGGCCCGCGGCAGCCGGATCGTCTCCGGGCCGTAGATGCCGGTCAGGAGCTGCTCGCCGGAATCCCAGACGAAGGTGTTGCCGCCCGCCTGGTAGGTGTCGTTCTCGCCGGTGTCCGACAGCGTGTCCACCCGCCAGTGATCGGGCGCGGCCTGCCAGATCCGCATCCGGGTCACCCCGTCGAGCAGCGGCGTCACGCTGGAGAAGGCGGGCAGCGGGGGCAGGCCGAAGGTCGCGTCGCTTTCCGCGTACCCGGAGAACGACAGCCGCTGTGAGCCGAGGATGCGGCTTTCGAGCTGCCGCGGCGTGAGCGCGGGCACGCTCGCCGGGAGCGCGCTGGCCAGCGCGGGAAGGCAGCAGAGCAAGGCGACGCCGGCCACCACCGCGATCCAGCGCCATCCGACATGCCAGGCGTGCCCGGGACGCACCCCATCACGATACGGTAACCGCCTCAGGGCCGGCGGCGCAGGCGGTGCGCTTGTCAGCTTCCGGCCGGCTGCTATTCACTGCTGTCATGACCACGCCAGACATCCCGCTCCTCGACATCGCGGTGTGGCGCGAGGGAACCGCGCGCCAGCGGGTCTTCCTGGAGGCGAGGTCGACACGGTCATCCGGCCTGTCGCGGGGAACCGGGACATCGAGCCCGTGATCGCGGGCGAGTGGCTGCGCGCCCGGGAGGCCGCCGCCACCGTGAGCTAACCGCCACCGTGAGCTAACCGCCACCAGTCAGGCCGTGGTCCGGCCGGCGCGGCCAGCGGGCGATGTCGTAACCGGCGCGGTGCAGCCAGTTCAGCACGCTTCTGCGGAGTTTCACGTGTCACCTCAGAGGTGATGAAGAACCTGAACCCAGAAGATGGCCGGACCATGATCGGTGATACAGATTCCACCCGCCGCGCTATCGCAGCGCTGGTAACGTACATCGAACTGAGGTCGAAACAGGATTTCCCGCCCATCGTCGCCGATGTGTCCGCTGTCGGCTCAGGTCCTCGCGCCGCCAAGGCCGCCGAAGGTCGCCGAAGAGAGCTAGGTTGTGCAGGCCAACGAAGCTGAGCTGACGGAGCCGCCAGGGGTGGCAGACCCGGGGGTGACAAGCCCCGCGACGGGACCGGTCACGACTCACGCGGCCGGCATCGCGCAGGGTGCCGTGCTGATCGCGGGGCTGACGTCGCTGTCGCGGATGCTCGGGCTCGTCCGCACCCTCGTGTTCTCGCAGAGCGTCGGCGCGGGCTGCCTCGGCACCGCGTACACCACCGCGAACCAGGTGCCGAACCTCATCTACGAGCTCGCCCTCGGCGGCGCCCTCACCAGCGCGATGGTCCCGGTGCTCGCCAGGTCGGCGGCCCGCGCATGGAACGATCCCGGCGAGAAGGCACGGGTCGGCCAGATCTCGTCGGCGCTGCTGACGTGGGCCGTCGTCATCCTGCTGCCGATCACCGCGGCCATCGCCGCAACGGCCGGCCCGATCGCGCAATTGCTCATCCCCGCCAACCCGAACTCCGCGTGTGACCGCGCCGACATGGTCAACGCCACGACCCACATGCTGGTGATCTTCGCGCCGCAGATCCTGCTGTACGGGTTCTCGGTGGTGTTGTTCGGCCTGCTCAACGCGTACCGGCGGTTCTCCGGGCCGACGCTGGCGCCGGTGGCGGCCAACGTCGTGATGATCAGCTCTTACCTGGCGTTCGCCGCGCTGGACAAGAACCTCCCGCTGGCCAGGACGCCGCTGGCGGCCGAGCTCGTGCTGTCCATCGGAACCACGATGAACATCGGCACCCTGGTGATCGTGGCCCTGCCGCCGGCCTGGCGGCTGCACCTGAGGTGGCGGCCGACGCTGAAGTTCCCCCCGGGGGTGATCCGCCAGGCGGGCGGACTGGCCCTGGTCGGCGTCCTTGAGTTCGTGGCCAGCGACCTGTACGGCGTGGCCACGATCGACCTGGCCAACGGGCGCGGTGACACCGGCGCCCTGGTCCTGAGCAACTACGTCATGCTCGTGTTCACCTCCGTCTGCTCCGTGCTTCCTATCGCGGTCACCACGAGCGCGTTCCCCGTGCTCTCGGCGACCGACAGCGCCGAGTTCGACCGGACGAGCGCGGGCTCGACGCGCGCGGTCGTGCTCATGTCCTGGTTCGGCACGGCCGCGATCGCGGCGGTCGCCATGCCCGCCGCGAACATCCTCGCCAAGCAGCCCGACCAGGTCTCGCAGCTGACCCAGGCCTTCCTGATCGCCGCGCCAGGCGTGGCTGGCCTGGCACTGATCACCCAGGCGTCGCGGATCCTGTTCGCCCTGGGCAAGCTGAAGGTCGCGGGCATCGGCCTGGTGGCCAGCCCGCTGCTCCAGCTCGTGCTCAGCGTCGTCCTGGTCGAGCTCGCGCCGCCGCGCCTGGTCGTGGCCGCCCTGGCGCTGGCCAGCACGGTCGGCCAGCTCGCGGTGGCGATCCCGATGATGATCGCGGTCGGGCGGATCCGCGGCAAGGCCGCGACCGACGGGATCGGGCGCGCGAGCCTGGTGGGCCTGGCGGCCGCCGTCGCCGGCACCGTGGTCGGCGTGGCCGCGGCGCTGGCGATGCCGCCCGGCGGCAAGCTGCACGACGGCGCGGCGGGGGCGGGCGCGGGGGGGGCCCGGGTGGGGGGCCTTGCCCTTGGGGGGTTTTTTCTTGGCCAAAAAGAAACGCGGGTGGGGGCGGGGGGGG
>Ga0187814_10000575_pt1 | contig 12691 bp, 15 predicted proteins | sample NC_S_4_FD_132450 | JGI IMG/M metagenome (GOLD analysis project Ga0187814, IMG submission 132450) | Wetland sediment microbial communities from Neuse River Estuary, North Carolina, USA - ASW-S_4 | ecosystem: Environmental > Aquatic > Freshwater > Wetlands > Sediment | place: USA: North Carolina... | reverse complement strand
CAACACCAAACCGGACACCCAGAAGGTGATCCAAGGCCCCTCCGCGACCCCGCCACGACCAATGGCACGCCGAAAAGAAATCCCCTAGACCCCTTGACTTTCATCGGTCGATCTTTGCGGAAGTGACCAGCATAGGCGCGCGAGTGTTGAGTTCGGCGGCAAAGCAGAAGCGCTTCAGGCCGGGCGAAGGATGCCCGGACGGGTGTCGAGTTACGCTGCGTGTGGAGTGGATCTCGTCACGAGGTACGCGCGCAGCGGTGATGCCCAGATCGCCTATCAGGTGGTCGGCGACGGGGAGCCTGACATCGTGGTGGTGCCGTCGTTCTTCTCGAACATCGAGTTGGACTGGGATCTGCCGCCCAGGGCGCGCTTTCTCGGCCAGCTCGCGTCGTTCGCGCGGCTGGTGCAGTTCGATCGGCGCGGCGCAGGGATGTCGGGCGGCGTTGCCGGGGCGACGCCGCTGGAGGCGCAGATCGACGATGTTCGCGCGGTGCTGGACGCGGCCGGCTGTGAACATCCGACGCTGATCTCGATTGCCGAGGGGTGCGCCCTGGCGGTGTTGTTCTCTGCGTCGCATCCGAACCTCGTCCGGGCTTTGGTGCTGATCACGCCGACGCCGCGCGTCGTGCGTGGTCCAGGCTACGAGTGGGCGCAGAGCGTCGAAGAGCGCAACACGATCGTTCGCAAGGTCGTCGAGCATTGGAGTAGCAGTTCGCCGGATCAGCCGTGGGGCGCGTTCGCCGGTCAGGACGAGCAAAGTCGGCGTCTCCTCGCGCGCCATCGGCGTTTGTCGATCACTCCCGACGCCGCCGCTGCAACGCTGGCGATGGTGGGAGAGCTGGATGTACGTGACGCGCTCCCAAGCGTGCAGTGCCCGACGCTGGTGCTGCGCCGAGCCAACGACACGTTCGTTGACGAGCGCCACTCACGCTATGCCGCGGAACACATCCCCAATGCCCGCTACATCGAGATCCCGGCAAATCGGCAGGCCGCCGATGAGATCGAACAGTTCCTGACAGGCACGCGACGACCGGTCGTCAGCGACCGCGTGCTCGCCACTGTTCTCTTTACCGACATCGTGGGCTCGACCGAGCGCGCGGCTGATCTGGGCGATCGTGGCTGGCGCACGCTACTTGACAGACACGACGCGCTCGTGCGCGAGGAGGTCGAGCGACACCGGGGGCAGTTCATCAAGTCGCTCGGTGACGGGACGCTCGCCACCTTCGACGGCCCAAGCCGTGCGATTAGCGGCGCGGTCGCGATCCGCGACGGCGTCCGCAAGCTCGGCCTCGAGATTCGCGCTGGTCTGCACACCGGGGAATGCGAACTGCTCGCAGATGACGACATCGGCGGCCTCGCCGTCCACATCGCCGCCCGCATCAGCAGCCTCGCCATGGCAGGAGAAGTACTCGTCAGCAGCACCGTCCGCGACCTCATTGTCGGTTCCGGCCAGGCCCTTACGAACCGCGGGGAACACGAACTCAAGGGCATCCCCGGTTCGTGGGGGATCTTCGCCGTCCGCACGTAGCCAACGCTCGTCCGGACGCGATCACGCGCAGGCGTCCGATTTGATAGGCGCCCCACTTCCCCAATGCACGCGATACGACACTCAGATCCGCACGTCGCAGAGTGCTGCAGCGGCCAAGAGCCGAGCAACGCACGTCGGGGGGGACAGGCCATGAGCACGGGCCCGGAACTACGTCCTCGACATCAATCAAGCCTCCAATCCACGTTTCTCGTAAACGTGCGACCTCGCGTCGCACGCGACGTTGCGGTCGTCATGATCCAGCTCAGTGCGCACCAAGCCGCGCTGATCCGCCCCGGTCCGGAGCGGTGGGCGGCAAGACCCGCGTTGGCGACGAGCAGGACAGCGGTAGTCATAAGCCAGAGTCGTGCTTTCTATGTTCGTCTCAGCGCGGGTGCGCCCCCTCACCGGACTCCCCCGCCGCAGAGCGTTGGACCTAGCCCAATGCAGCACTGATGTCTCTCGCGCCCCGAGCTCTCATACGGCAAGAGCAGTACCTAGGCAGAGTGAGAAGAATGCGAGGTCTGGCACGTTGTCGCGCTCGAACGCCGGAAATCGATCAAGGCGAGGGCACACCGTTTCGTTGCGGGGATATGTGAGGTCGTAGCTCCACGGTGGCAACTGTTTGGGATGATGCTCGCGCTAATCGAAGGAACACAGCCGTGTCGCACCAGGATTCGCCCGAACCGAGCGTGGAGGCCAGAGAGCCGAAGCTCTCAGTGCTGAGTGTCGAGAATGTGATCGCTCGTGCTCAGCATCTCATCGACTCCCGGCCCCAGGGCGAATACCCGGTCCCCTGGTACATCGAGGCATCACACATCGGTGATCTGACGGCAATCGCTGCGATCGCCGCCCTCGCGGCTCGCTTCGCTGACCAGCAGATCCTGATCATGCGGGATTTCGACGCCCCCAGGAACCTGGTGTACAGGGCGTGGACAAGGCCCGAACTGGTCAAGCGCTGGTGGGGCGGCCACCGCGCCGAGGTGACGATCGCCGAGATCGACCTGCGGGTCGGCGGCATGTGGCGATACGTGATGGTGGGGAAGGCAGGACTCGAGTTCGCCTTCCATGGCGAGTACCGAGAGATCGTCCCGAACAAGCGGATTGTCTCGACAGAGCTCTGCGACGCCATGCCCGAACGCGAAGCGGTGAACACCGTCATGTTCACCGAAGTGAACGGGCGCACGAGCCTCAAGCTCCTGGTGCATCTCGCGAGCAAGCAGGACCGCGACACGGTCATCAGCTCGGGCATGGAGGTCACCATGCAGGAGCGGATGGACCTCCTAGAGCAGGTCGTGCGCTCGCTTCGCTGAGCAGGGCCGCGCGGCCGCCCACTCGGACACCGAGCAGCACTCTCAGATGAGGCCGGGATTTGGACTGTTGCTTTCCGACAATGCGGAAGTCTGCCGCCGGACTCTCCGTGCTCTTGCGTGCCGTCCAGGGGCGGTCATCGCCGGCACGGAGCGCACTCCTGTTCTCGCCGATTTGTTGGCTGGAGCCGAGCAAGCGCCTGACCGGCCGGATTGCCCTTTGCCCGACAGAGCGACCGTCTCGTCGCGCCTCACGCCTCGCCGATGAATGGGTGCAGGTGCTTGACCGCGGGATCCTCGGCCCGATACTCCATCTTGACGTGCGTTCTCGCGACCGATGGTGTCGTGCACTCTCCGCTGAGCTTGCTAGATGATCGGAGAATGGTCGTGCGCCCGTCACTCAGCCGGCTGGTCTCGTCTTGAACTCTGTGGGAGAGCCGTCGGTCGATTGCGTGGAATTACGGTCGCCGTCGCGCGTGAGCGTGGTCAGCATCCGATGTCTACTTCGGAACCGAGGCGAGGACCCGATACCAGATTACGAACACCCGGCTAGGCTGACCCGACGGGGCTTCGTTGCGGCGGCGGGAACGGTCGCAGCCGCGACGGTTGCTGCGCCGCAGGTGACAGCGTCGGTGGTGCGACAACCGATCGCGGGCGCTGGCATGGCCGCCTCCAAGCCACTCGGATCAGGTGGCAGGCGGACGCCCAACAGCCTGCTGGCGCGGCTCGCTCGCGAGCACGGCCGCGGCGAGCCGCTAATGTTCGTCGACCTCGCGGCGGTCGAGCAGAACGCGAAGGTGGTTGTGGATTTCGCCCGGGCGCATGGCTGGGCGGTGCGACCAGCGCTGAAGGTGTTCCAGTGCCCGAAGCTCTGCGCCTACATCATGGGTCTTTGCCCCGAGCCGCGTGGTCTCGTATTCCATCTGCGAACTGTCGATCAGATCATGACGGCGGCGCCCGCCGGCACCGATCTGATGATGGGCTACCCGCCGACTCCCGGGGAACTGCAGGCGTACCTTGGCTCGGCGCCGCCGCGCGGCCAGCGTCCTCACAGGCTGACGCTGATGGCCAGCTCGCTCAACATCCTCGAGGAGATGGCGCGGCTTGCGCGAACGACCAGCCGACCGGTGCCGATCGACATCTGTCTCGAGTTCGACTCCGGCTTCGGACGCGGCGGGTTTCACCAGCCTGCGCAGGTGAGCGCTGCGATCAAGCTGCTCCGGCGCGAGCGCCGTGTCCTGCGCCTGCGAGCCGTCCTGTGCTACGACGGCCACGCGACCGCGGACCCGGCCGAGGCGTGGCGCCGGTACGTTGCCAAGCAGGCGAGTGGATACTACGCGGGTTACCTCAAGCAGCTAGAGGCCGAGGGCGGCGACCTGTATGACCACGCAACGCTGATCCGCAACGGCCCCGGAAGCTCAAACTACAAGAATTGGGCGGGGAAGACCGAGATCAACGAGATCAGTCCGGGATCGGCATTCGTGTACGCCGGCTACCTCGCGGCGGGGTTCGACACCAAGGGACTTGCGTCGGCGCTCGCGCAGGCGGCGCCGGTGCTCAAGGACGTCGGCCCGTATCCGTGGGCACTGATCACGCTGCAGCCGCTCCCGCCGATCATCGGCGAGCAGTACTTCCTCAAGGGCTCGACCTGGCCGGACCAGGCTGGGATCGAGCCGGCGTTCGTCTATCCGCCCGGCGTGCAGGACGACGAGCCAGAAGGCGGCCGGGCGATGGTCTGGGCCCCTCCCGGCGAGCTGACCACCTCCGATTACGTGCTCTGCTGGCCAAACCAGGGGGGGGATGGGATCGACTACTTCGGCGCGCTTCACGCGGTCCGTTCCGGCCGCGTCGTCGACGTGTGGCCGACCTTCACCCGCTGGAGCGCGCCCCCGGCATCACAGCCGTGACAGGTGAGCGCGCAACCCCGAAGCTGACGTAAGAAAGGGATCAGATGAGAAAGCTCTGCACGCTGGCAGCGGCAGTACTGTCGCTCACTGTGGTTGACAGCGCGACGGCAGCGCCCGCCCCCCTCAGCCTCACGTTCGACCACGCCGTGCTGACTACCCCGGCCACGCCGGACACGGTCCTCGTCTCGCCGGCCACGCCGATCACGATGACCGCGCAGTACGACGCGAGCACGGGCAACTTCACCGTCGCTCCGGCCGACTTCTATTTCCCGTCCAGCACCTTCACCAACCCCGTACCGGGCTCGATTCAGATCGTGCTCGGCGCGCCGGCGAGCGGAAATTTCGACGCGTCCACCGGTCAGCTGACGATGACGGCTGACTACGTGGCGGACATCACGGTCACCGGCGTGGGCTCGTGCACGATCGACCCTGGGCCACACACGTACTCGACTGACAACTCGACCGTGTACCCCGGAACCCGGTTCCCCGCGACGGCGAATAGCTTGTCGACCGGTCCAGGCGCCATCACCGGAGGATGGACCACCGTGCCGCCCGGCACAGGGGACGCATGCGGACTTCTCAACTCGGCGGTCGACGGTCCCGGTGGTTTCTGGTTCTCCAAGGGCATCGCACCGCCCGCGCCGAAGGTTCCGGCGCAGCTGTCGCTGTCGGCAAGCCCCGCCATCGCCACGGTCACGGCCGGCAAGTCGGTGAGCTTCACGGCGACGGTCAAGAACGGGGGCGGCACGGCCGCCACCGGCGTGACCCTCTGCGTCGCGTCGCCCAAGCCGGTGCACGTGCGCGGGCAGAAGTGCAAATCGCTCGGCACGCTCGCCGCAGGCTCTTCGGAGAAGGCCAAGTTCGACTTCAAGACGGCGAAGAGCGCCCACGGCACCTACAAAGTCCTGTTGACCTCGACCGGCAAGGGCGTAACCGGCGTCAAGCGCACCCTGACCGTGAAGGTCAAGGCGAAGAAGTAAATTGACCGCGACTTCCTGCGTGGGAGCGCGTTACCTCTGACGTGCGACGCTTCTGCGGGCTCATGATCTTGTGCGGCGTGCTGGCAACGCCGGCTGCCATTTCGTCGGCGAGCGCGAAGGCGGCCGCGCGCAAGCCGAAGCCATCGAGCACGGTGGTGGTGCACCTGAAGTTCCACAGGTTGCCCTACGACGTCGGTGGTGCCGCGCTGGTCAGCGGCCATTACGCGTTGCTCAGGCTCACCGGGAAGGACTACGGGACTATGTGGTGATCGATGACCGGACCGGCAGGCGCACGAGATTCAGCGGCCCGTACGGTTGCGGCGATAGCCTCTGGTACGACGCCTTTGCTGCGCCGTGGGCCGTGTTCTACTGCGGGGGATTTGAGCTTTGCAACATCCAAGCCCGCAGCTGGCGGAGGCAGATCTTGACTCGCCATCCCTGGTTCGAGCGGTGTGCTGGGCTGTGCGGGTGTCTGACCCCCGCTTTCTTAGCTTCGACGGCAAGTCGCGGTCGTCGACGAGTTTTCCGGCAGCTGCTTCTCCGGCGACTATGTGCAGCGCTGCGGTTCGCGGCGGAAGGTGCAGTTCCTGACCAAGAAGCCCGCAGCGCATGCGTCGTACGCGAGCATCGTCGCCGCGCACGAGGTAGCGCTTTGTCGTGATGAGGAACCGCCTGGGGTTCCCGGTCGCTACAACGGGGTCCTTCTCCCCAGTCTGCGGCGCTTCACGCTTCCCGCTCGCTTCCAGGGGTGCGGTTCAGTCGAAGCCGGAACGAACCTCCTCTATTTCCTTCGTCCCGACGGCGTGTTGACGGCCGAATTCCCGATTGGGGTATACGCCTCACCCAAGCCCTATCTGCCCTTCCTTCTTCGCGCGAAGGTCCTCCGCTGCCGTTCGATCGACCGAGAGAAGCGACGGTGTGGTTCTAGCTTGCTTGGTCTCCTGTCGGGAAGGACTGACCGGGCTCCTGGCCCGCGAGCGGGGCCGAAACGTGGGCGTGTTGGATCACCCACTTGCCGTTCATCCGTTGCAGTACCGCCGTTATCCGCAGCGGAAGAGACTGATCCTCGCCAGCCACGGTTGCTTCGACAACCGCGTCGGGCGTTGCTGCCCATGCCACATCCCCGGCGGCCGAGACGCGTACTTCTCCGAGCCTGACCTGGAGTTGATCGGCTTGCTCGAAGTCCCGCCGCAACAGTTCAGCGATTTTCCCGCGGCCGACGACGACCTCGTCAGTGCCAGTGCCAAACAGGAGCACATCACGTCGTCGCTGAACGCGGCGGCATAGGCATCGGCGTCCTTGCGACCGTAGGCAGCCGCCCAGTCGTCGAGCGCCGCGACGACTTGTTGCTGGGTTTCCAATGAAGCCTTCATATGCGCATCCTGACGTGCCCGCGAGACGGTCGCAACGCGTCGATCCTCAGGTCTCAGTCCGCAGAAATCGGCCGCGTGCGAGGCAAAGGCCGTCCGGCGCTTGCTAGCGATGGCGACGTACTTGGTCTCCAGGTACTCCTTCGATGTCCTCGGGAGTCCTTGTCCGGGTTGCGGGCGCTCCCTTACTCCCCTGAACCTCTAGCCGGGATAGGAGACAGGGCCTCCCTCCATGCCCCCAACATGCACAGCTGCACTATCGACGGGTCTGCGCTCGCATGAAGGGCGTCGTCCGTGGGTCTCATCGCGAGCGACCCCCGACCGGACGATCGCTGAGCGTCGGTCTTAGCCGGACGCGGAATCCTGCCGCGGATCGTCTCGAGAGTCATTCCCCAGGTGCCGCGCGGTAGTCGACACCGCGATTACGCGAATGCGCGAATCGGGTCGGCGTCGAGGACGGGTGGTCTGGCGGGGGAACGGGCGGAACTGTGGCTGCGCCGGAGGGTGCCACTCGCCGCGTATTGTCGTAACAACTCCGCAACATGCGGTGCGCCATTCGGCTAATTTCTCTGACCCTCTTGGTGCTGGCTGGGAGTTCGGCCATGCTGACGACCCGCGCCATGGCAGGAGACACGCTCTCAGGCGCCGGATCCACTCTGGTCGCTCCGATCCTGGCGGAGTGGGCAGCAGCCTTCCAAGCGTTTCACGGCACAGTCGTCAGGTATGACCCGGTGGGCTCGCAAGCGGAGATCCGGGACATCTCATCTCGCACGGTCGATTTCGCGGCGTCCGATGCGCCGCTGACACCCGCCGAAGCGTCCGTGTGTCAGAGCTGTTATCAGATTCCGTGGTCGCTCTCGGCAATCGGCATCGGGTATCACGTCGGCGGCATCGGCTCCACGTTGCGTCTCACCGGAGGCGTGCTCGCCGAGATCTATCTAGGCCAGATTTCGCGGTGGAACGACTCCCGGATCAAGGCGCTGAACCCGCGAACGCCTCTACCAGCGTTGAGGATCACTCCCATCTACACGGGCACTTCGGGGGACACGTACACATTCACAAGCTATCTGTCGAAGGTCAGCACCGCCTGGCGCACCAAAGTCGGGTACGGCCTCACTGTCACGTTTCCGACCGGAGTCCCGGCGAACAGCCGTTGGTCGACTCAAGAAGTGCTGTTGCAGCCGGCGCGCATTGATCACACGTGCCGTCCAAGGAGGTTCGACCCGCCGCAGAGCGCCCCGGTTCTTCGCGGTATCTCCGCCGAGTCATGGTTGTATGGCCGTTCTTTGATGTTTCGCCTGACTGGCCGATTGAGTCGTTCGCGGCCGGAGCGGCACGGCACCCGGTCTTCCGTATCGACACGGCCTAAGGTCACGGCGACGGCATATTCGTGGGGGTTCGGCTCTTGATCGCTTACGGGTCCAAGCGGGGATCGACGCGTGAGGTCGCCGAGGCGATCGCTTCGGTTGTACGCGATCGCGGTATCGACGTCGAGGTGTCACGCGGCGGCGAGCGAATCAGCGATGTCGGCGAGCACGGTGCCGTTGTGGTGGGAGGCGCGCTCTAGCGCGGTCGCTTGCACCGCGACGCGCGACGGTTTCTCAAGCGTCATCGCCAGGTCCTTGAAGCGATGCCCATGTTTGCCTTCGCGATGGGACCGCGACGCAACGAGCAGCACGCTTTCGAGAAGGCTCGCCATGAGCTCGATCGCGCGCTTGCCAAGGTCCCAGAGATCACGCCGAAGTCAGTCGCGGTGTTCGGCGGCGTCGATCACGACAAGGGCGTAGACCTGCGCGACTGGGAGTCGATCCGCAACTGGGCCAACGACGTCGCCGAAGTCGTGCAAGCCCGGTGAGCAGCCCCGAGCCGTGGCTAGCTGGGAGCCTAGACGAAGCCTGACCCGCTCACGGCCCGCAACTCTCCACTGCTACGCGAGCAAGGTCAGCGACGCGCGAGAGGCCTCAGGCGGCTATCAATTCGCGCTCCGCACGAAGCCAGTTCTCGAGCTCGTCGCACGCGCCCTCCTGGACGTGGATGAAATACGCGCGCTCGGCGATCTCGCCATGATCCGGTTTGCGCCGCCTCGTCTTGCGCTTAGGCGAGCTGACGCGCTTATTTGCAGGCCTGGCAGGCTTCTCGGTCATCGTAATCCTCCTGGTCCATCATCAGGTCGTCGTCCTCTTAGTTGCCACACGGCACGCCCGATTCATGTTCGACGCCGGTGCCAGAAGCCCTGCCCGACGCCCTCTTCCCGGACTTCGTTCCGACAAGGAGGGTCGGCCGAGCACGCGCGGGCGTCCACGGGCGACATTCCAGGAACGATCGCTTTGGCCCACATTCGGGCGTGCCCGGGCTCGCGCTATCACGCCCAGAAGTCCTCGTCATGAGACCAGCGATCCAGAGTCGTCGCGAGCACGGGATATCGCTCGACGAGGTTGCCCGCAACGTACGTGGCGAGATCGTCGACCAAGGCCCAGGTCTTCGACTCCCTGAGCAACGTATCGACGAGGTTCATGTCGGCCGGCCGGGGAGCCACGGATCTGTTCGCGAGGTGGTTCCGCCGTGACGAATCTCGAAATCGCTCCTAGGATCGCCGAACTGCTGAGCGTTCCGTTCCCGTCCAGCCACTTGGAGGCGATCCCGGGTGTGACCTCTCGTGGCCAAGAGCACCAGGGCTAGCAGGGCCCACACAGTGAGAGCTGGCATTCGCATCGCCGGCATCCCTGAACCCGTTGCGAAACGACGCTGACGAGTTGCGAGTCCTTCCCGGGGAAAAGCCCCGGGGAGGACTCGTCCGGGCGTCGCGGAGTACGAGCAACCCTAGTCGCAGCACGGTGCCGGAGCGTGGTCAGTTGTTCATGCGCGGTTAACCGTCTTCTTTAGGTCCTCAAGTGCGCCCTGTGTCTTGTCGACGGTTGAGTCGAACTTGCCCTTGACGTCGCCTTTGTCCTCCTGGAGCTGCCCTTTGCGCTTCATCTTCTTGTTGCCTGTGAGGACCCCGAGCGCCTGCTTGCCGCGGCCCAAGATCTTGTCGGTTCTCGCGCCCATCGCTGGGCCTCCTATGGTCGTTGTGGTCTGCCTACGATCCTAGGCCTGAACCGCCGCAGCATCATCCGTAGCGCCCACTGAGCGAACAGCCGGAGAACCCGTGGACGCGACGGAGCGGGCTTGGCAGAAGACTGCATTGCGACAGCCCGGACCAGTCCCCTTCTGCCTGCTGGATTCCGCTGGCGGAGCGGACTAGTGGCCCCCTCGCTGGTCGCGCTGGCTCAGCCGCAGGAACGGCCTTCCGCTATCCCCAGATGAACAGTGGATAGCGGTCTGTCATGAAATATGCGTACGCGTTGCCGCGGAGGTTCCACCGCATGCCAGGCATCATGAGCTCGAACACTCCTCGCGGGATCTGCTTGGTAAAGAGCACGGTGAAGAACGCGACGATCGTCAAGACACCGGTCAGCCAGTAGAGCACGCCGGCGACGATCAGGTAGGGGATCGCGAGCAGCCACTGCACGAGCGGCCGCCAGTTCGCGATGTGCTCGGGGTAGTCGATGTTCAGCCGGAGCGGGTAGGCGGGGTCGTCAGCCAGCGAGAACGGCGGGTAGGCATCGGTCATCAGGTGGAAGTAGGCGATCACGCGGTAGACCCACCTGACCGTCCCCACCAGGTAGTCGAACGCACCTCGCGGCCAGCGCCCGGTGACCAACACGGCGAAGAACCCAAAGACCAAGACGAAGAATGCGCCGATGCCAACAAAGAACAGGACGATGAGGTGCGGGATGACCAACAACCACTTGATCAACGGCAGCCACCGGTTGAGCTCGGACGGGTAGGTGATCTCAAACCTGGCGGGGTAGCTCGGCGAGGGCGGGCCAGCCGGATCGGGTACGGCTACCGCATCGGCCGCGGCCAACGCGCTCGCCGGTGGCGCCTGGGAAGGAGGCTGTGTCGCCCCTGGTGGTGGCGAGGATCCTTCAGGGGGCGGGCCAGAAGGCGGCTCAGGAGCAGTCACAAGAAGATGCTAACGGTTGTCGGCGCGACCGATGTCAAGTCGTGGTGAAGCTCGCGGCTGCCGACTTCACAGTTTCGGCGATGAGATGGACCAGGCGCGGTCGCTCATTCTCGCGCTTCAGAGGAGAGCAAGCGCTAATCGCTCTTGCCATGGGCGAGCGCAGCGGCAAGTCTGATCTCTCAGGCCAACGCTGGCCGGCGACCTGGCTGCCGTGGTTACGGTTATCGGTCGTTGCCCGCCCGGAGCCAGGCGACGTAGTCGGCGACTGCGGCTTCGAGGTCGTACTCCGGCTCGAAGCCGGTGTCCTCGCGCAGCCGGGCGGTATCCAGATAGGCGTCGCCGGTCGGGCTGTTGGGGTTGGGGCCCGGCTGCAGCCCGAGCTTCGCGTCGGGGATCAACCCGTTGATGACGGCTGCGATCTCGCCGTTCGTCGTGGCGTGGCCGGAGCCGACGTTGTAGGTGGTGTGGCTGAGCCTCTGGGTCGTTTGTAGGAGCGCGATCGCGCGGGCACAGTCTTTGACGTAGAGCACGTCAATCGCATCCTCGGCGTACGGGCCCGCGTGCGTTTGCGAGGAGTCCGGCGGCGTGCCCGCGACGGCTGCGTGGATCAGCGCGGGGGCGGCGAAGAACCGCGACTGCTTGCGCCCCAGCGGACCCCAGATCGCGCCCAGACGCGGATTGACGATCTCGAAGCCGGCGCCCTCGGCGACGCACGTCGATACCAGCTCAGCACTCTTCTTCGACGCCGCGACTAGGTTGCCGGCGGCACTCATCGGCAGCGGCACGTCCTCGCGCAGGCCGCTCATGTCGGGCAGCCCGCCGTAGACGCCGATCGTGCTGGCGAAAGTCACACGCGGGACGCCCCACACAACGGGCTGCCTCGAGCACATTCAGCAGCGCGCCCATGCCGCGGCGCAGATCGTGGATCGGCGTGGCCGGCGGGAGCGCCGGGTTGGCCAGATGAGTCAGCGCCGCGTCGGCGAGATGCACGATGCCATTGATCGGGTGGCGCTCCTCGTACGCGCCCTACGCTCCAGGCTCCGCGATCTCGAGATCCGTGGGGCCGCCGCCGGTATGCAGTTACTGTTGATGCTCCCCAACGAGCTAGACGACGTCGAGATTGCCGATGCGGCCCGATCCCGAGGCATATCCGCTCTCTCGCCGCTACACCTGACACCGCGACCGGACCGCGGGTTGCTCCTCGGCTACGGACGACTGCCCGAACCGAGCATCAACGGAGCCGTCGCAACGCTATCCACGGCCATCGCCGCCAGCACCGGGAAGACGCAAGCGACGAAACCAAGACACGCCACGCCGACCGAACGCAGTCACTAAAGCAGAACCCAGGACCGCGGCCATAATCAGCAGAAAAGCGCATCTCGCCACGCGCGAGACCGTCGCCGACGCACGGTCCTGTCGACCGCAGCAGGCGTGCGCCGAGCCGAGCAGCAGCGCGCTCGCACTTTGCCGCCCCTTGCGAGCGCTGGGACGGCACTCACTCGTCGCTCCAGCCGGCCCCCAACCCAACGGTCAGCTGCACAGCAACCCGATAGGCGTGTCGTGAGCGTCAGAGCCCGCCTGCACCAACGT
>Ga0187814_10000574_pt1 | contig 12699 bp, 13 predicted proteins | sample NC_S_4_FD_132450 | JGI IMG/M metagenome (GOLD analysis project Ga0187814, IMG submission 132450) | Wetland sediment microbial communities from Neuse River Estuary, North Carolina, USA - ASW-S_4 | ecosystem: Environmental > Aquatic > Freshwater > Wetlands > Sediment | place: USA: North Carolina... | reverse complement strand
CTGAGGCGGATGAAAGAACTGGCGCAAGGAGAAGTAGCTCGTTCCTGGCTGAGTCTGAGCCCACTCTTCCTTCTTTTTCTGTTCGTTGAGTGGCTGTTTGTCAAGAAGTTGGATTCATTCTCTCAGCTACTGAGCTTTAGGGGAGTGGTCACGGTAGCGGTCGTGGCAGGAGTGTTTCCCATCCTCTTACTGTTGGCCAGTCGTCGTAAGGGTGAAAACGTGCCGGGATTGGTGTTGCCGTTTTTGGCTCATCCGTTGGTGGCAGGCGGAATCTATCTGATAGCGATAGGCAGTCTGTTCCTGCATGGCTTGTTGATCTGGCAGGACCCGTTCCAAAGAGCAGTGGCGCTCGTCGTTGGGGTCGTTGTCCTGGCAGCGACCTTTCTGATGGTGCGACAGGGTGCCTTTGCTCGTCGGGTAGTCATCGAAGTCCGGCAAGACCCGGCAGTGAAAGAGCAGGACAGCGGCGTGTTTGTCGTAACTGACTGTGGCCGAGATGCAACGCAAGCCAGGGTGAGGTTGGGCTATGCCGATGGAGAGCGTGTGTACCAAGCTGCCAGTGGTGCCATTCCGGGATTTCCCACCCTGTGCTCTGCGACATTTCACTTGCTCGGCACATCGGCCCAGGAACTCAAGGTGTGGCTGCATCGCGTGACACCGGAGGGCCACTCGGAAAATCTGCCCGCGCACGTAAAAGTGTCCTCAGGAAAGGAAATCCGGGAGTTTCATGTGGATGCAGCCGGGAAACAATTCGTGTTCCCCCTGCGAGAGGTCGTGAAGAAAGAGCACAAAGAAAGCTCAGGGGAGGCGCGTCAGCTCGCAGTCGAAGTGCAACTCGTGGCTCATCCCACATAGGAAACAGACCCTGGTGGTTCAGCCACTGAAGCCATTTTGGGAGGGGAAAAGATGCGCATGAGATGTGAAGGGCGTAAGAGGAGGGTAGCTGGGAAAATGGCTTAACCTATGTTCCTCAGAGGCCTACCTTCACAGAGGACTTTGTTCCTACACGCCTATTCCGACTTCGTATGGTCGGCGATGAGATCACTCCCACCGCCGCCAATCCCAATCTGGACGTGAAAGTTTCCCTTTTAAACGTGAATAAGTAAGGGCATACACTTTATCAACACTGAAAAGGGCAGCTTCTTCAGGGATGTAGACCGGGCTTTATGTTTGCTTCGCGCAAGCATGGGGAGTAGCGGAGGTACTGCGCGTTTGGCGTGAACTCGAACAGGAAAAGTGCATGTGACAGTTGCCCAAAACCGCAAACTATGCTATACTTTGGGCAACAAGGACAAATGTTCTTCGTAGGAGCGAACATGCATACAGATCGTGATCAGCAGCCCCTCAGCTACGATGTGAGGCTTCCAGACGAGGCGCAGGCGGATGCGCTACGCCTGCTTGATGCGAGCCGTGCTATCGTGAATGCACTGCTCATGGCCTTGTGGCCGCGGCTTGATGAGTTTCTGGGTGAGCAGCGTGGCCCTGCCTGGAAACAGATGGTGACCATGACCCCTTCCTCGGACCCGCATGGTGATCGGCAATTTCGGTGTAAAAGTGAAACCGCTGGTCGCATCTTACGTGCCCAGGCTGAACGCAGGCAGGTGTTTGAATTGATTCGGCCCATTCTTTTCGATGGCTTCATTCGCCCCAAGACCGAGAAGCGACCCGCAGGCAAGACCGCCAGGGTATCAAAGAAGCCATCGAGGCCCTTCAAAAGATGCTTGAGGAGGACGACCTCGCCTTTGTCACCATGCAAAATGTGGTCGAACAATGTTGTAATTACTTCCTCGAACAGGGAATGTTCCCAGAAACGTATGAAGAGATGCAGGCCATTCCCCTGCTCAAAGTCGGGATGCTGACCTACGCAGGAGACGATGGTGGGACGAAAGGGCAAAGTTATCGTCTCTCCTTCGATGTAGCCGCCGGGACCGCCTCCTTGTTCTTCCGTTCCCCCGATGAGCAAGGCCGGTGGCAGTGGAAGAAAGATCCCCTCACGCTCAAGTTGCCTGCCTGTGTGGTGGAGCGTCCCAAGGAGGGGGTTTACATGGCTCCCACCTTGCGCGAACTGGTCAAAGCCGATGGCCGCCGCATCGCGGTCCTCTTCCGACTCTGTGGATAGCTTCTTGCGGATTGTTCAGGATTGTTGTAGATTTAGGAAACGGTGGGTAGATAACACTATTGGAGCAATCATCCGAATCGTCGCAACTCGCTCGCAAACACCACTTACCGGCTCCACTCACGCCCCTTCTCGGGCGCGAACGAGAGGTGGACACACTCCAGCAGCTTCTCCGTCACACCGAGGTACGCCTTGTAACGCTGACTGGCCCTGGCGGTGTTGGGAAAACCCGCCTGGCTTTGCAGGTCGCTACGGGCTTGATTGAGGATTTCGCCGAGGTCTTCTTCGTCCCGCTCTCCTCTCTTCTCGACCCTGCTCTTGTTCCCTCAGCCATCGCCCGGGTTCTCGGACTGAAAGAAGCAGAGGCGCAGACCCTGATCGAGCAGCTCAAAGCGTACCTGCAGCAGAGACATCTCTTGCTCGTGCTTGACAATTATGAGCACGTGCTGTCTGCTGCCCTGCTCATCTCAGAACTGCTGGCGGCTTGCCCGGCTTTGCAAGTACTGGTGACCAGCCGGGCGGTGCTTCATCTCTCTGGTGAGCACCTGTTCCCTGTCCTTCCATTAACGTTGCCTGATCTTGTGCATCTACCTCCTCTCGACAATCTGGCGCAGACGCCAGCGGTGGCCCTCTGTATTCAACGTATGCAGAGCGCTCGGCCTGATTTTCAACTGACCGAGGCCAACGCGCGTGTAGTGGCAGAAATCTGTACGCACCTGGATGGTCTGCCCCTGGCCATCGAGCTGGCAGCAGCTCGGATCAAACTGCTTTCGCCTCAGGCACTCCTGGCACGTATGAAGCAGCGACTTCCCTTGTTGACGGGAGGGACACAGGACCTGCCGGCACGGCAGCAGACTTTGCGCAACACACTGGAGTGGAGCTATTCCTTGCTGAACTCAGATGAGCAGCGATTGTTTCGACGCATGGCTGTATTTGTAGGAGGTTGCACGCTCGAAGCGCTAGAGGCAGTGTGTAATCGAGAAGAGGTGAGTGCCCTGGAGATTCTTGATCGGGTAGGATCCCTGCTTGACAAGAGTCTACTCTACCAGGGAGCAAAAGGAGGGAGCGAGCCACGCTGCATGATGCTAGCAACCATTAGGGAGTACGCATTGGAGCGCCTTAGGGAGAGTGGAGAAAAAGATGCCATCTCTGATGCCCACGCTGCCTACTATCTGACATTCGCCGAAAGGGGCGATCTGGCACTGCGTGGGCCTGAGCAGGATGGATGGTTAAAGCTGTTCGAGGCTGAACATCACAACCTGCGCACGGCATTGCACTGGTTTGTAGAGCATGAAGCAGCTGAGGGCGCATTGCGCTTGAGCAGTGCGCTCTCCTGGTTCTGGTATCTGCACGGGTATTTGCGTGAGGGCTGTGGATGGCTCGAGCGAGTACTGGTGTTGCCCGGAGCGTCTGACCGCACCAGGTATCGAGCAAAAGCGCTGTATAGCGTCGGAGGGCTGGCCCGCTTCCTGGGAAACTTCGCTCTCGCACGCTCCCGCCTTGAGAAGAGCCTGGCGCTCTGGCGTGAACTGGGAGATCGGCAGGGGTGCGCCTATACCCTGGCCAGGTTAGGAACAGTGTTGAAGTTCCAAGGGGACCTGGCCGTTGCACATGGGTTATTAGAGGAGAGCGTGGCACTCTTTCGGGAGGAAGGGGATAAGTGGGGTCTGGCCCTGGCACTGTTCGGTCTGGCAGAGGTAGTCACCTTCGAGGGTGATCTTCCCTCAGCGCACCGTTTGCTGCAGGAAAGCCTGGCGCTGTGGCGAGAGGTAGGTGATCAGTGGGGCCTTGCTTTGGCGCTCGATGGTATGGGCGAAGTGATGCGCTATCAGGGCGACTATGAGCAGGCAGCGAAGTTCTATGACGAGAGCCTGGCCCTCTTTCGGCATCTGGACAACAACTGGCGTATTGCTTATTTGCTGCACAATCTTGGACATGTAGCGCGGGCTCAGGGGAACTACGCGGGGATGGCAGCCCTCTTCGAGGAAAGTTTCGTCCTGTTCCAAGAACTCGGGCATAAGGCAGGCATCGCAGATTGCCTGGCGGGATTGGCAGCTGTGGCTGGAGTGCAGGGACAACAGGAGTTAGCGGTACAGCTCTTTGCGGCGTCACAAGCCCTGTTCAATGCGCTTGGTGTTCGCCTGGATCCTGCGGATCGTGCCGAATATGACCGCAATCTGGCTGCAGTACATACCCAGCTTGACGAGGCAACCTTCACGGTTGCCTGGACGCAGGGCCAGCAGATGACGTGGGAGCAGATCCTCACTGCGCCCGAACAAGTGAAACGGAAGCAGGGTCTTCCAACTCCCCAGCCAGCTTCATCCCTTGTCTCTCTGGTACAGGGACCTCCATCCGCTGCGTATCCGGCCGGGCTCACGGTTCGTGAGGTTGAGGTGTTACGTCATGCAGCGCAAGGACTGAGCTATGCGCAAATAGCCGAGAGGCTCATCATCAGTGCCCGCACGGTCGATGCCCACTTGCGCTCGATCTACGCCAAGCTCGGCGTTACTTCACGCACTGAGGCCACCCGTGTCGCAAGAGAACACCAACTCCTCTGAAGTACAGTGCAGGCAGTTCATGCTTCTTTAGCAGTCTGTTTGCGCCTTGCTTGCCGATAGGCGCCGGGTGCCATGCCAAAATAGCGCTTGAACGTCTTACTAAAGGCCACCTCAGAGTCGTAACCGACAGACAACGCGACTTCCACCAGGGTCGCCGGATCCGTTCGCAGCAGAGCAGCTGCCTTCGTGAGACGCACACGCGTGAGGTACTGCATGGGAGACTCGCCAACCAGTTGCTTGAACTTCGCAGAAAAGGCTGAACGTGATAAACAGACGCTATGTGCCAGAGACTCGACGGTCCATGGTTCTCCTGGTTGTTGATGGATCAATGCAAGTGCTTGACCAATTTGGGGATCTTGCAAGCCCCGATACCAGCCCACATGCCCGTCCCCGACGGTACTCAGATACGCACGCACGGCCTGGAGAAAGAGAATCTCTGAGCAGCGCGTAATGACCATCGCTGCGACTAGTTGGTTGGCACTGGCCTCTGCCTGCACTAGCTGCACAATGGCTTGTCCCTGCTGGCTGCTCAGATGCAGCACTGGCGGCAGGATCGAGATTAGGGGATTGGTTGTGCGCTCCTCCAGCTGGAGTCCCCCACAGACCAGTGTCGTCAAGGCCCCCGGCCCTCCCCGAGAAACGAGCCTCACTTGTGCGCCAGATTGCTTTGGCATCGGGTCCTCAATCCTGGTCACCTGGGTGGTGGGATGGTCCTTCATGGTATGGGCATGGCCGTGCGGGAGGATCACTAGATCGCCTTCGGAGAGCAACACTGGCGTGCCCATCCCTTCCACGGTGAGCCAGCAAGTGCCTTGGGTGACCAGGTGAAAGCTGGCAACCGGTCTTGGAGCCACGCCAAAACCCCATGGCGCGCCCATTGTGGCACGGCAATAGAGCGTACTGCGCAGACGGAGAGACTGGAGGAGGTCGGCAAGGACATCTTCCTGAAAATGAGTGAGAGGTTCCATCGCATTTCCTCCTGATGTGGACGATTGGCAAAGGATTGTAGCGCTTCAGACATGGTCAGTCATGAAAGCCCAGGCTAAAATTATAACACCATTTCAAACCGACTCATGACATATCTGACTCATATTGCAACGATTCGTTACAATAAAGGTCCGCCTGACGAGAGACCCTAATGGCTCTACAAGCCGATTTTCCTCTCTGGCGATACCGGTGTTGTCGTAATCAACGCTGTAGGTATAGGTAAAGGACGACATGAGTCAGTCTGTACCATTTTTTACATTAGAGGAGGAATGAAACATGACCAGTGCTAGTGCAAGTGAGATCATCGAGAGCTACCGGGCGGCGCTCGGTAAAGGGGATTTCGCCACTGCCCGCAAGCTGATGCAAGACAACATGACTTTCCAGGGTCCATTGGACACGTTCAACACAGCCGACGATTATCTCGAATCTCTCAGGAAGCTGGCTTCCATTATCCAGCGCATTGACCTCAAGAAGGTATTCGTTGACGGCGACGATGTCTGTGTGCTCTACGATATGGTCACGAACACCCCCGCTGGAACGGCGTTCATAGCAGAATGGTACCAGGTCAAGGGTGGGAAGATCGCAGCCCTTCGCGTCGTGTTCGATGCGCGCCCCTTCGCGGCCCTGTTTGGAAGGTGAAGCTCTGGGGGGCCGCTGCCTGTCCCTGAATGAGCGTAGGCACCATAAACTGGCCCTGGATGAGTGTAGGTCCCCGATTCATCGTGGGACCCTCGTCCAGGGCCAGTTTACCTTCCTTTTTGGAGTTAGGAAATGTTCTCATCGGTAGCACGTCACTAGCGAGCGTAGGGGCCGATTCATCGTGCCCACCGCCGATTTATCGGCCCCATCGGCGATGATGAACGGTCGATCGCGGGACCTTTCCCAGGGCCGATAAATCGGCGGTGGGCGCAGTAAACTGGCCCCTACGGCCTATCCGTTGCCGTTCTCTTGCCTACAAACAATTCATACAGTTCCCTAGGGAGAGAAGTTTTTCCTGGTGACACAGGTTAGGGGAAGCAATAGGGAATGCTCCCGATGTGCAACGCCTTCTAGCCAGGTAGACTGTATCCAGGGCGAGGAGCAGCCGTTTTGGCTCTCGCTCCCCGCAAAAGATGTGAACAGAATCAAGAGAAACGGGAGACAGGATCATGCTCAATGCAGACAAAACAGTGCTCATCACAGGAGCAACAGGGCAGCAGGGTGGGGCCGTCATCCGCCATATGCTGGCCAAAGGATGGCACTTGCGAGCACTGACTCGCAACTCTAACGGTGATACGGCTCTGAACCTGGCACGCCAAGGCGTCGAATTGGCGCAGGGAGATCTCGATGATCTGGCGTCCCTGGAGGATGCCGCCCACGGTATGTACGGCATCTACAGTGTCCAGAACTTCTGGAAAGTCGGTGCCCAACGGGAGGTACAGCAGGGCAAGAGCCTGGCGGACGTGGCAAAGAAAGCCGGTGTGGAGCATTTCGTCTACAGCTCCGTTGGCGGGGCGGAGCGGAACTCAGGCATCGGCCATTGGGCGACCAAGTGGGAAGTTGAACAGTATATTCGCCAGCTCGGCCTACCGGCAACGATGATCAGGCCGGCAGCCTTTATGGAGAATTACTACAACGAGCAGACTGAAATCGGCATCTTGCAGGGCAAGTTCACGGACGCCGTCCGGGCCGACAAGCCGTATCAGACAATTGCTGTCGACGATATCGGCGCCTTTGTGGCCCTGGCGTTTGATCGCCCGAAAGAGTTCATCGGACAGGCACTGGAGATTGCAGGAAGCGAACTGACCAATCCCCAGGCTGCCGAAGTCTTCAGTCGTGTCCTTGGCAAGCCGGTCGAGTTTCAGGAGCTTCCCATGCCGGTGGTTCAAAGCTGGGGCGAAGAGTACTATCAGATGTACCGCTGGTTCAATGAGATAGGGTTCAAGGCGAACATTGCGGAACTGCGTCGCCGCTACCCCGAGGTGCAGCTCCATACGTTAGAGGAATGGTTGCGCCGCGAAGGGTGGCAAAAGCATGTTAGACGAGTTCAGGCTCCAACAGGGTGACACGCAAAATGGATCACGGCTAATAGGAGGCTGGTAAAACAGAGCGTTGTGAAACGCACCCAACCAGGGGCGGCCAGGTGAGGCAGAAGACAGGAGAGATGAGACATGGAGAGGCAACTTTTTCACGACAGGTTTGGCATCCTATCATACGATGACGCCAGGGACATTCTCGAGCTACGCTGGCTTGCGGGGACTGAGGCCATGACCGACAATGACTTCATGCGGTGGTTGGAGCGCTTTGGCGCCGCTGCAGTGCTGCACTGCGCTCCGTTCCCGCTGATCGATACGCGGGAGTTTAAGCATCAAGCGGGCACACATGTGTGGCCGTGGAGGGATGAACACATTATTCCGCGCTACAACCGACGCCGCACGTCGTTGGCAATCTGCCCGGTATCGATGAGGACCTGGTCGACCCCCTGTTCGCCCAACTGTGCGGCTTTGTGCTGGTTGCGCGTTGTTGCCAGGACGGTCAGTCCCTGCTGCTTGGCCAGCACGATGGCAGCCATCCCGACGGACGAGGTGCCGCCGCGGACCAGGAGCGTTTGCCCTCGCTGGATCTGCAAGGTATCGAGCGAACCGGCGGCAGTCAGAAAGGTTTCGGGGACCGCGCCAACGATCTCCCAGGGTAGGCTAGTGGTAATGGGAAGCACATGTTCGGCAGGAACGAGGGTGTATTGCGCGTAGCTGCCATCAAATTCACGCCCCATGCCGCCCATTACGGCTGCAACCGTCTGCCCAGGCTGAATTGTGGTTCCAGGCGCCTCGACGACGGTGCCGACGCACTCGATGCCGAGAACGCGAGGAAAGGAGACGCTGGGTGATTGTCCCAGGCGGGTGTAGAGTTCTGAGCGATTGAGTCCAAAGGCTTTCACCTCAATGAGGACCCATCCCAGACGTGCCTGAGGGCGCGGCCAATCGCGCTCCTGGAGGACCTCTGGGCCACCAGCGTGTTCAATAACAATAGCTTTCATAAGGATGCAGCTCTTTTCAGTCTCGGGTTGATCGGATAAGAGGCCAAGCCACGTAGCAGTCGTCTGGTCTCAGTCTCATAACTTCCCCGCGCGGCCTGTCCTTTGAGCAGCCGGAAGCGTTTGCGGGGTGGGCGACTCCATCAGTCGCGTCTCGATGCGGCTTATAATGACTTACAAACCCACTTAGCGGGAAAATATCGGGCTTTTCTCAGTTCCGTGAGAAACCTGATCATAGTGTAATATTGGTTTACGTCTACGTTGCGTAGCCCACGTTTTCAAGTCACCTCACCCTATGCCATACTTTGGCATAGACAAGCACGAAACGTGAAGGAAAGAACTCGCTCATTATGGTGGTCCCATTTGTCAGGGTGAGCCTGATAACTTGGGCCACCTTACTCGTACTCGAGCTTGTTCCCTTTCGAGTCGACGGCCCGCTAGAGGTACATCCAGGTTTTTTTGATTTTGATGACATTTCATCCACTTTCTTAGATCCGATTCTTAGGATGTGTGCATGCATTCCCGCGCAAAAAGACGGATTGACTCCAGTTGAGTTGCGTCTACAAAGCGGATGATGATTTCTTGCACTCCGGCCTCTTCGTATTCTGCCAGACGCCGGCGAATGGTACTGGGGGTGCCAATCAACTGAGTTTGGCGAAGCTTCTCGAGATTGCTGCGCTGGTCTAGGGTTAGTTTCGAGATGGCTTCATCTTCGGTTTCGGCAATCGCACAATCGTCAATAAGGGTGGTGCGCCGGATAGTGTTGTAATCACGGCCAAGCTCGTCACAGTGCTGCTTGAGGATTGCGAACTTATGCTTGACGGTCGCGATGTCTCCGCCCACATTGCATGCGTCTGCGTATTGTGCGACCAACCTGAGGGTGACCTTTTCCCCTCCGCCTCCAATCAGTAAGGGGATATGTGGTTTCTGCGCTCCTTTAGGCTGATTGATGGCACCTCTGACATGGTAGTAGATTCCTTCGAAGATGGCTTCATCTTGCGTCCACATTGCTAAGATGATCTGGACTGCTTCATGCAAACGTTGCAAGCGTTCGCCTGTCTCTGGGTAGGAGTAACCATAGGCACGGTATTCGTGTTCGTACCAGCCTGCACCGATGCCGAAATCGAGGCGGCCATGACTGAGCACATCAACGGTGCTGGCCATCTTTGCCAGAAGCGCTGGATTGCGATAGCCGTTACAAGTCACCATTTGACCAATGCGCACGTGTTTTGTATCACGGGCCAGCGCAGCAGTACTGCTCCAGCATTCGAAGGTCACTTCCTGTGTCGGGAAAGGAATCGTGTGGAAATGATCGTAGAGCCAGATCGAGTGAAAGCCGAGCGTTTCGGATTCATGTGCTACATGTGCCATTGCTTCGTAAGCCTCGATTGGGTCTGCAATGTCTACCAAGTCCATGCGCCAACCCTGTGGAACAATGATTCCATAATCCATTGTCATGTATAGTGTCCCTTTCTTTCACCCCAAGCAAAATGAATTATACTTAACCAATGTCGCTAGTTGAAAGGAGAAAGGTAGAAAAAGCAAGCAGGTTGTGCGATGCTTGAACCAAGAAAAAAAACCTGGCGAAAAGGAGCACAACCCGATGCGAACCGAAGAGATAATCATTCGATTCTTTTGTATGGTAGACGACAATCTGGCTAAAGTCAACATGATGTAGATAAGTGGGAAAAGATCGGAGTGGTAGTCATCATCAGCGCAGTTTTATGGAACGGATATTCAAAGTAACCAGCACAGCCACGCGCTCGATCTGATCCTCACTGGGCGTGGGGTGTCAGGACAGGAAGCGCTCACTATGGGGCTGTCCAACCGGCTTGTGCCGCTGGGAGAGGCATTGCAAGTTGCGCGTGCCCTGGCGTATGATCTTGCTCGCTTCCCCCAGGGATGTCTACGCTCTGATCGCCTCTCAATGTATGAGCAATGGCGACTCTCGCTGGATGAGGCTCTGCGCAACGAATTCCGCCATGGGCGTGAGGTACTGCAATCAGGCGAGGCACAGGCCGGGGCACACCGCTTCGCGGAAGGACATGGGCGCCATGGCAACATGAACGATATTTAGTGGGTACTGGTTCCGCCATCAGAATTCTGCACATTTACAGATCAACGAGCTTGCAGCAGCGGTCGCTCCTGCTCTGTGGCTCCACTCCACTCTCGACTGCTGCGGCAGTGAGTGTGTGATTCGTCAAGGTGAGTTCAAGCGCGCGTTTCACCCCGATCAGGTGTGGGAGCACCGAGGTGAGCGAGCCGTCCGGCGTGAGGCCAAGCCGCGTATAGGCAGCAGTAAAGCGCGCGGACTCTGCCGAGACAATGAAATCACAGGCGCAGGCAAGACACATGCCCCCGTCTACCGCGTTTTCCCGCACAACGGCAATCACGGGGGCATCGATCCGCGCCAGAGAGAAGATGGCCGCGTGGAGGTAGGTGGTGATTGCTTCCAAATACGCTGGTCACTGCTGAACACTGCCTTTCTTCTCGGGAGCAGCTTGCTCCATGGGGAGAGGTTACGCATTGACTCTACGCATCCACTGTATCGGTGTCAAAATGACAGTTGACGGGAGGTGTTGCCGCAGTAGCGACGTCCGACGTTCAGCACATCACGGCGCGTACGTTCCCCCCGCTGATATTCAATATGGTTCCATTGCAGAATGGCGCCGTTGCCAGGTATAACACGGCTTCCGCCACCTCCTCGGGCTCCCCCAATCTACCCAGCGGAATGCCCCGGCGTTGCAGTTCCAGCATCTCCGCGGTCTTGCTATCCGTCCCGAATTCCCGCGCGTATCCCTCCATCAGCGTTTCCACCAGTGGCGTCCGCGTCATGCCGGGCGCGACGGCACTAACCAGGATCCCGTCGGAGGGCAATTCCCTGGCGAGCATTTTGACCAGGCTATGCACGGCGGCCTTGGCTTGAGCATAGGGCCCCAGCCCGGCGTCAGGTTGCAGCCCCTGATCCGACCCGGTGAAGATGATGGTGCCTCCTCCATGCCGCTTCATCAGCGGGATCACCGCCTGGCAGGCGTACACGTGGGTAAAGAAGTTGAGCGCGAATCCTCGCTGCCACTGTTCTGCTGTGAGTTCCTCAAACCTCTGCGCAATGAGGAAGCCGACGTTGGCCACCAGGATATCGATACGTCCGCCGAAAGAGGAAAGTACCTCGGAGATGCCGGATTTGACCCCTTGTTCCGTGCTCAAGTCTGCCATGACTGAACTCACTATGACAGGAGGCGTTCGCTTCTCATGCAATTCATTGGCCAGCAGTGAAAGCCCTTCCTCGTTGATGTCGAGCAATGCGAGGTTGACGCCCACCCCGGCGAATGCCCGCGCAATCGCCGAACCAATGCCACCAGCAGCGCCAGTGATGCAGACCACCTTTCCAGGCAGATCCTTCGTATTCATTGCTATGCTCCTTCACTTGTGCTGGGAAATACGCTAGATTAGACTTCCCGCTTCTCCTTTGAAGCTGCATTCGCTTCCTGAGCGCGGACGAGTACAGATAGGATCGTGAGGGAATCCGCGCTGGAGCGGTTCGCGATCCCGTGTGGCACGCCCCGTGGAACCACCACATTCAGCCCGTGCTCATCCGAGTCGAAGTGTTCGTTTGCCACGCGGATGGTGGCCTGGCCTCCCACAACAAAGAGATCTTCGTCGTGCAACGTCTCAACATATTCGTCGACACTGCCGCCAGCTGGTACCTTGACCAGCGAGAGCCTTCCCCATGGCGCGGAAAAGTAGCTCGATAAATCAACGCTTGCAACCCACAGCTGCATCCTTTGCCCCTCAACCCTGGCCGGGTGGAAGTCATCAGATTCCCGCAAGAGGGACGGTAGCGACTCGATCGACGAAGGTGGGTAAGCAGGCCCACCAGCGGGGGTCTTCAGTTCGATCACAAGAAAGCCGAGCGGCCCATCAGAGGATTTGTTCTTGATGGTGTGTCGCGTCCCCTTTGGCGCGATGACCAGGAAGCCGGGGCCGACGGGACTGGTGACCCCATTGGTCGTCAGTAGCCCTGT
>Ga0187814_10000573_pt1 | contig 12710 bp, 10 predicted proteins | sample NC_S_4_FD_132450 | JGI IMG/M metagenome (GOLD analysis project Ga0187814, IMG submission 132450) | Wetland sediment microbial communities from Neuse River Estuary, North Carolina, USA - ASW-S_4 | ecosystem: Environmental > Aquatic > Freshwater > Wetlands > Sediment | place: USA: North Carolina... | reverse complement strand
GAGGACATCATCAACAAGCAGGGCGCGTTCTAGGGCAGGAATGAATATTGAACCGCAGAGTCGCGATGCAAATGAGAATGGTGAGTATGGGCACGGTGGGAACGAGATCGAAACTGTCTTTCCCTCCATGTCCTCCTTGCTTTTCTTTCATGTCGCGTCTCCGCGGTATTTCCGATAATCCCGATTCGACGAGATGAGGGGGAGATAGCATGAGAGACATTCAGGATTTCGATTCAATCATGATTCGCCTGGCCAGTCCGGATATGATCAAGGCTTGGTCCTACGGCGAAGTGAAGAAGCCCGAGACGATCAACTACCGCACGCTGAGGCCCGAGAAAGACGGGCTCTTCTGCGAACGCATTTTCGGCACGACCAAGGAATGGGAGTGCTACTGCGGCAAGTTCAAATCGATCCGATACAAAGGCGTGATTTGCGACCGCTGCGGAGTCGAGGTGACCCATTTCAAGGTGCGGCGCGAGCGCATGGGGCACATCGAACTGGCCTCGCCGGTTTCGCACATCTGGTTCTATCGCTCCGTGCCCAGCCGGATGGGGCTTTTGCTCGATCTTCCGGTCGCGGCCTTGCGAAGCGTGCTCTACTACGAGAAATACATCGTCATCGACGCGGGCGACACCGACCTCAAGAAGCAGCAACTGCTGACGGAAGAGGAGTGGTACGAGGCGCAGGACCGCTACGGCGGCGCCTTCTCGGCGGGCATGGGCGCAGAGGCGATCCGGTCGCTTCTCGAGCAGATCAACCTCGATGAAATGGCCGCCGAGCTCCGCCAGAAAATGATCGACAAGGGCGCCAAGAGCGACAAACGTCTCCTCAAGCGCATAGAGATAGTGGAGTCTTTCAGGAATTCGGGAAACAAGCCCGAATGGATGATTCTGGACGTCGTGCCGGTCATCCCGCCGGAGCTCAGGCCCATGGTCCAGCTCGACGGGGGCCGGTTCGCCACTTCCGACCTCAACGATCTTTACCGCCGCGTCATCAACCGGAACAATCGCCTCAAACGCCTTCAGGCTCTCAACGCGCCCGATATCATCATTCGGAACGAGAAGCGGATGCTCCAGGAAGCCGTGGACGCCCTGTTCGACAACTCGAAGAAAAAGCGCGTCGTGAAAGGCGCCTCGAACAGACCCCTCAAGTCGCTGTCCGACATGCTCAAGGGCAAGCAGGGCCGGTTCCGCCAGAATCTCCTCGGCAAGCGCGTCGACTATTCCGGCCGATCCGTCATCGTCGTCGGCCCCGAGCTGAAGATGTGGCAGTGCGGACTTCCCACCAAGATGGCCCTCGAACTCTTCAAGCCCTTCATCATGAAGAAGCTCGTCGAGAAGGACGTCGTCTACAACATCAAGAAGGCGAAGATGCTCGTCGAATCGGAGACTCCGGAAGTCTTCGCCGTCCTCGACGAAGTCGTGAAAGAGCATCCGGTCCTCCTGAATCGCGCGCCCACTCTCCACCGCCTTGGCATCCAGGCCTTCGAGCCCGTCCTCGTCGAGGGCAAGGCCATCAAGCTGCATCCGCTCGTCTGCAAGGCATACAATGCCGACTTCGACGGCGACCAGATGGCGGTCCATGTGCCGCTCACCAACGCGGCCCAGGCCGAGTGTTGGACTTTGATGCTTTCGAGCCGCAACCTCCTCGACCCCGCGAACGGCAAAACCATCGTCTATCCCTCGCAGGACATGGTTCTCGGGATCAACTTCCTTTCGCGCCACAAACCCGGTGCCAAAGGCGAAGGCAGGCGATATTCGGGCCCGAACGAAGCCCTGATGGCTTGCGAAAGCGGCAGCTGCGATTATCAGGCATTGGTCAAGGTTCCGGTGCCCAAGGGTCCGGTGTGGTCGAAGGTCGAGAAGGTGCAATCCGAAGGCCCGGCAGTCGTGGAAACCACGGTCGGACGGCTTCTTCTCAACGAGGCCCTTCCCGCGGAGGTGCCTTACGTGAACTATGCGTTGGGCGACAAGGATATCCGCGGCCTCATCGAGAGCGTCTACCGCGATCAGGGGCCGTACATCACGGTGCGGATGTTGGACGCCATCAAGGACATGGGCTTCCGTTACGCGACCTTCTTCGGGGCGACCATCGGCATGGACGATATCGTCATCCCGCACGAAAAGTCGGAGATGATCGAAGTCGCCAACAAGCAGGTCGACGAGATACAGAACCAGTACCTCAAAGGCCATATCACCCAGGAAGAACGCTACAACAGGGTCGTGGAAGTCTGGTCCCGCACCAACGAAGATCTCACCGCCGTGATGATGAAGACCTTGGAAAAGGACCGCGCCGGTTTCAACAACATCTATATGATGGCGAACTCGGGCGCGCGCGGCAGCCGGAACCAGATCCGGCAGCTGGCAGGAATGCGCGGCCTCATGGCCAAGCCCTCGGGCGACATCATCGAGCTCCCTATCCGATCGAATTTCCGCGAAGGGCTCTCGGTCATCGAATTCTTCATATCGACGAACGGCGCCCGGAAAGGTCTGGCCGACACGGCCCTCAAGACCGCCGACGCCGGCTACCTCACGCGCAGGCTGGTCGACATCGCGCAGGACGTCGTCATCAACGTCGACGATTGCGGCACGATCAACGGCGTCGTCCACACCGCCATCAAGGACGGGGAAGAGGTTGTCGAAGCCCTTCGCGAGCGCATCGTCGGGCGCTACGCCCTCGACCCGGTGCGACATCCCATCACCGGCGAGATCATCGTCGACTCGAACGAGGAGATCACCGAAGAGATCGCCGAGCAGATCGACGAGGCGGGCATCGAGTCCGTCTCGCTCCGCACCGTGCTCACCTGCGAGGCCGAGCGGGGCGTCTGCCGAAAGTGCTACGGCCGGAACCTCGCGACGGGCCGCACGGTCGAGATCGGCGAAGCGGTAGGCATCATCGCGGCCCAGTCCATCGGGCAGCCTGGAACGCAGCTCACGATGCGTACCTTCCATATCGGCGGCGCGGCGACCAAGGCTTCGGAAGAGAACCGCATCTATCTCAAGTACCCCGTACTCGTCCAGGACATCGTCGGCACATTCATCGGCATGCCCGGCGGGAAGTCTCTGTTCACGCGCAAGGGCTTTCTCCACGTGTGCAAGATTTTCGCCAACCACGAGATCGGAAAGGGCGACAAAGTGCTCGTTGAAGACGGGCAGCGCATCCTCAAGGGTGACCGCATCCTCGAACGCAAGGACGGCAGCTTCGAACAGGCTCACGACATCTCGTACGCGCGAATCGTGAAACCCGCGGGAGAGGCTTCGCGCATCCTGCTCATCGCCCAGGAGATGAAAATCGACATTCGCAATGGTTCAGACGTCGTCGTCAAGAGTGGCGACATCGTGGCCGCCAACGAGGCCATAGCGAATTTCGACCCGTTCTCCGACCCGATCATCTCGGAAAAGGACGGCTACGTCCGTTACGAAGACATCATCCCCGGTTCGACTCTCAAGGAAGAGATCAACGAAGAGACGGGCAACGTCGAAAAGCGCATCACCGAGTTTGCCGCCGAACGCGACCAGAAACAGCCCCGCATCGTCATTGCGGACGAGGCGGGCAATGAGCTCACTTCTTACTTTCTGCCGGGCGGCGCCTACCTCAACGTCGAGGACGGCGATCACGTCAAGGCGGGCCGGACACTCGCCCGTACCCTCAAGGAATCGGCGAAGGCCATGGATATCACGGGCGGCCTTCCTCGCGTCGGCGAGCTTTTCGAAGCGCGCAAGCCGAAGACTCCGACGGTTCTGGCGATGGTCGCGGGCACCATCGAGTTCAAGGGCATAGTCAAGGGCAAGCGTGTCATCATCGTGCGAGACATATTCGGGAAGGAATTCAAGCATCTGGTTCCGATGGGCCGAAGGCTCCTTGTCCGCAACGGCGATCAGGTGGAGGCGGGCGACCTTCTTTGCGATGGCAACAAGAACCCCCACGACATCATGGCCATTCTCGGCGAGCAGTATTGCCAGGCGTTCCTCGTCGACGAAGTGCAACAGGTTTATCGACTCCAGGGCGTCACGATCAACGACAAGCACATCGGTGTGATAATCCGCCAGATGATGAAAAAGGTGGAGATCGTGATGCCCGGAGATACCAAGTTCATTTACGGCCAGCAAATCGACAAGCACCGTTTCCATGACGAGAACAGGCGCGTCGTGTCCGAAGGCGGCCAGCCGGCCGTCGCCCGGCCGCTCCTTCTCGGCATCACCCGGGCTTCGCTCAAGATCGACTCGTTCTTCGCCGCCGCCTCCTTCCAGGAGACGACGAGGGTCCTTACGGACGCCGCCATCGCCGGCGCGACGGACACGCTGCGCGGCCTCAAGGAGAACGTCATAATCGGTCACCTGATCCCGGCGGGAACGGGCATGCGCCAATACCGCAACATCAAGCTTTTCGACCAGGAAAACGACGATCTCGACGCGTTCGTCAACGAGATCATCGAGAAACGCAAGCGCGAGAAGGAACTCGCCGCCGTGCCCGCCCTCGAGGATCGCTCCGAGGATTCTCGATTCGAGGAAGACACCGTTTTCGAGAACGACGAAGGCTTTGACGCAGTCGAGTCGGACGAGGAAGACTGAGGCCGACTCGAGATTCATTCGGGATGGGCGTCGGGCGAAAGCCGGACGCCCTTCTTTTCGGTTGCCCGGAGCGAAACGAATTTAGAGGGAAGGACATGGTCCAGGTCACCGATATGCCGCTCGTGGATCTCATTCCGGAGAACACGTTCGATGCTCTTTCCGCTTTGGCGGGAGTCTATGCCGGAGCGGACACCGCCATGTCCGCCTTCGGCTCCGCGAGCGGAGTCGCATGCCCTTCGGGCTGCGGCCGCTGTTGCGAGTCGTTTGTTCCCGACATGCTGCCGCTCGAGGCCGAATGGATGGCCATCTGGCTCATCCGGAACGACCCGTCCCGGGCGGAGGGCTTGGCGAAGTCGGGCTTTTCGGCAGCGGAGCGCTCAGCCCTGAGTTGCCCTTTCTTCCACTCTCCAGGTTTGTCCCACTGCGGGATCTATGAAGGAAGGGCCCTGGTCTGTCGGCTTTTCGGATTCGCCGCGACCCGATCCCGGAATGGAGAGCCGATCTTCGCGTTTTGTCGACATATGCCGGTGCCGCGTGGCGGTTCGAAACGATCATGGAAGGGCGAGGAGATTGGAACGGGACTCGGTGCCGAGCCTCCTCTCATGTCCGATCTTGCCGCACAGCTCCTGGCGATCCGCCCCGAAGAGGGCCGAGAGAGGCGTTCCCTTTTCGAGGCCCTTCCGGCGGCACTGCAACGCATCTATTTGATCGCCGGACTCAGGTCACAGGCATTCGCGGTCGCCGACAGACGTGACGCCCGTGTATCGGGCACCCATGGTTCATAGACTCCCCATAACGACCTCGACCGCCACTCGCATCCTGCGAACCTCGAGGCGGGCTCACCGACACGCGCCATGGTTCCATCCCTGAGCGGCTCTCTTGACGCGAGGGATAAATTTCCGCTAATGTTACGGCCTCGAAGTCGGCTTTATAGCCGAATCACGCCCTTTGGCGAGCGTACCATCCATCACGCCGGGCAATGCTGAGGCCCGGTTCAAACAGGGAGTCGAAAGCGTAATGCCGACCATCAACCAGCTGATCCGCCTGGGCCGAAAGGCCAACACCTGGCGGACAAAGTCGCCCGCGCTCCTGGAATGTCCCCAGCGTCGCGGCGTCTGCACCCGCGTCATGACAGTGACGCCCAAGAAACCGAACTCAGCTCTCCGGAAGGTGGCTCGTGTCCGCCTCAGCCATGGCATTGAGGTCACCGCCTACATTCCGGGTGTGGGCCATAACCTCCAAGAACACTCGGTCGTTCTCGTCCGGGGCGGACGCGTCAAGGATCTACCGGGTGTGCGCTATCACATCGTCCGCGGCGCCAAGGATACTCTTGGCGTCGAAGATCGCAAGCAGGGCCGTTCGAAGTACGGTGCCAAGCGTCCGAAGGCGTAAGGGAAGATCATGGGTCGAAAAAAGAAGAGCGTGGATCGGGGCCATTTGCCCGACACGAAGTACAATTCAGTCATCGTCACCAAATTCGTCTGCCGCATGATGTGGCAGGGCAAGAAGTCGATAAATTCGCGGATCATGTACGACGCGATGGAGCTCATGCAAAAGAAGGCCAATACTCCGGCCCTCGACGTTTTCATGAAGGCGCTCGAAAACGCGAAGCCGCTCGTCGAGGTCAAGTCTCGCCGCGTCGGGGGAGCAACCTACCAGGTTCCCGTCGAGATCAGGGAAACGCGGCGGGAAGCCCTTGCCATGCGCTGGCTAATCGGCGCCGCCCGCAACCGCTCTGGCAAGGCCATGGCTGACAAGCTCGCCGACGAACTCGTCGACGCTTTCAACAACACCGGCACCGCAGTCAAAAAAAAGGAAGACACCCACAAAATGGCTGAAGCGAACAAAGCGTTCGCTCATTACAGGTGGTAAAGAGCGAACGCCTTGTTCGCTGTCGGGCCCCGCGGAAGCGGGGCCCGCTCATTGATCATTCCGTGAAAAGTTCCTTGAGCCCCTGAGAAGCGATATAGGCACTGCCGACCCCGCCGAGCAGCCATGCGACCCTGATGGCTTCGCCGATCTCCTCTTTGGTAGCTCCGGCTTTCATGGCCTGGGAGGCGAGTGATTTGACGCCTCCTATGGCGCCATGGGAGGCGTCGAAGGCCATGGCTATCAAGAGTTTGATTTTGCGGGGCAACGCTCCGTCGGCAAAGACGAAGTTCTCGGTGGCTTCGAGGCGGCCGGCAAGATCGGGGTCGAGGATTCTCAATGTTGAAAGAGGATGTTCCGGCATGAGTTCGCTCCTTGCTGGGTGTAAATTCTACATGCAGCCTCGATACTAGGGTCGATCGTATATCGTGTCGATGGGGAATCTATTTCCCCGGACTCGGCAGTAAGGAGGCTCGGGTGTTCAGAATCGGGGATTTTTCCAAAATCGCCCAGGTGTCCGGCCGCTTGCTCCGGTATTACGACCGAATAGGGCTTTTCAGTCCCGAGCGCATCGATGGCCAGACCGGGTATCGCTATTACGAAGCCGCACAGCTTCCCCGTCTCAATCGGATTCTCGCGCTGAAAGGCCTCGGCCTGAGTTTGGACCAAGTGGCACGACTCCTCGACGACGGCATCGGTGCGGAAGAGATCCGGGCGATGCTCGACATGCGCCGGTCTCAATTGGAACGTAACGTCCGATCGGAAACGGAACGCCTGCGATTCGTCGAATCGCGCATCAGGCAGCTGGAGTCGGAGGGGCACATCCTGGGTCAGGATGTCCTCCTCAAATCCCTGGCTCCCCAGCCTTATCTTTCGAGGCGGGAAACCTTCAAAGATCTGCGCGAATTGCGAGAATGCGTCATCGGGATCCACGTTTCCGCGACGCAGCGAATCGGAGAACCGAATCTCGGTCCGATCGTTGTCGTCGTTCATTCGCCTTCCTTCGAGGTTGAAAACTTGGACTGCGAGGTCGGCTTCGTTCTTCGTGGGGGAATCGACGATCGGTCGATCTTGCCGGGCGAACTCGCTCTCGTCGAAGGGATGCTGCCGGGAATCCCGGACATGGCGACTACCATCCATAGCGGAGACCTGGAACAGCGCCATGTGGCATATGGGTTCCTGGGGAATTGGATCGAAGCCAACGGTTTTAGAATGTCTGGGGCGGGCCGAGAAGTGCTGTTGCAATTGCCGCTGCCCGATCGCAGCGACGAGGCCGTGGTCGAGATCCAACTGCCCGTAGTGAGGGAGTGAAACTTCCTCGCCATCGAAAACCCCGGAATTTCCGAAAATGCTTTGACTTTGACTCAGCGTCAAACTGTTGATTCGGCTCCATCACGATGGAGCGGAGGATCGAATGACCGGAAATGGAAGCGAAGTGCAAGGCACTATGCCGCCGGAGATATCGAATCAGCCGTCGCCGCCGCGATGGCCCACTTGACGCGGAGAATCGGAATGGCTATACATCCCTTATGATCGGTTCCGGAAGAGCTGTCGCCATGAATCTCCATCATCACCACCACCACGGGTCGCGGTCGCGAACTCGAGGGCGGTAGGGTATTCCGGAAGGGATAACGAACCGAACGAGAGCGCCGACCGCGAAGGTCGGCGCTTTTCATTATGAGGGGCGCCGACCCACTCACCCGCGGGTGGGAAGGAACCGGCGCCCTTCGCGCGAGAAGGGGGGCCGGGCGGGCCGATCCCCCGCCCGTCGCCCCGAAAGGACGAGGGTATGCAAACGACGAAGTCGCTCAAGGTCGCCCTGCCCAAGGGCAGGATGCAAGAAGGTGTTTTCGAACTCCTGGCGGACGCGGGTCTCCCGGTCCATGGGGATGACCGCGACTACAGGCCCAATCTCGCGATGGACGGACTCGAGGCGAAGATACTCAAGCCGCGCAACATCATCGAGATGCTGCATGCCGGGACGCGCGATATCGGATTCGCGGGCTCGGATTGGGTCGAGGAACTCGACGTCGAACTCTTGGAGCTCCTCGACACGGGACTCGATCCGGTGCGCCTCGTGGCGGCGGCTCCCACATCGATCCTCGTCGACGGCCGCCTGCCGTCAGGCAAGCTTCTCGTCGCAAGCGAATACGAGCGCATAACGCGGAAATGGATCGACTCGAAAGGGCTCGACGCGACCTTCGTTCGCTCCTACGGGGCGACGGAAGTCTTTCCGCCTGACGATGCCGATTGCGTGGTCGACAACACGGCGACTGGTTCGACATTGCGCGCGAACGGACTCTCCATCGTGGACGAAATCGAGAGGAGCACGACGAGGCTTTACGCGAATCCCGCCGCGATGGACGACCCGGCGCGCCGCGAGACTGCCGAGGCCATCGTCCTCCTGCTCCAGAGCGTACTCAACGCCCGAGGCCGGGTGATGCTCGAAATCAACGTGCCCTCGGAACGACTCGAAGCGGTGGTCGAGATACTTCCATGCATGCGCGAACCGACGATTTCGCAATTGATGGCGGGAGCGGGCTACGCGGTCAAGGTTGCGGCGCCTCGCGCCTCGCTCGCGAGGCTGATCCCCGAGATCCGCAAGCGGGGCGGCACGGATATCATCGTCACCGAGCCCACGAGGATCGTGCCATGAGCGCGTCGGCGGTCATGACGCCGGAGGGCGGTTCCGTTCGGGCAGGCATGGCTACGTGGGGGGGTATTCCCGGCACCGGATACTTGGCAGGCTATATGCCATCGGCCGTCGAGAAAGGCATAAAATGGTTCCTCGACGCCAACGAGGGCAGGCCGGCCCCCGCGGTGGTCGAGGCTCTCGCCGAGATGGATAGTGTCGAGGCGATCAAGCGCTATCCCCGGGCGACCGCCCTCGAAGCGGAAATCGAGAGGAGACCGGGCGCGAGTGTTGCGCGGCTCCCGGCCGGCTCGGTCCTGGTGACATCCGGTTCGGACGACGCGATAGCGCGCGCCTGCAGGGTTTTCCTCGGCAGAGGGGATAGGTTGCTCGTTTTCGAGCCTTCCTTCGAGATGTTTTCCATATCGGCCCGCCTCGTCGGCGCCGAGCCCGTGAGACTCGACTGGCCCGAAGGGACGGCTTTCCCATTGCTCGCCGCGATCGAGACGGCGAAACGGTATGCCGTCAAAGCGGTGGCGCTGGCGACGCCGGCCAATCCCACGGGATCGACCGCTTCGCCGGAAGATATCCGGAGCCTCGCCGACGCCCTGCCGGAGACATCGATATGGGTGGATGGCGCCTATGGCGAATTCGCGGCCAGGGATACGCTCGCCGCCGCCCTCTCGCGGCCGAACCTCCTCGCCATCCGGACATTCTCCAAGGCCTACGGACTGGCCGGGCTCAGGTTGGGGTGGGTGGCGGGACCTCCGGACCGCATCGGCGCGTTGCGAACCGCGGGTGCGCCCTACCCGGTGGGAGGGCTTTCCGTGGCGGCCGGCCTCGTGGCCCGGTCGGAGGCCGGCGAGGCTCAAATGTCGGTATTCGTCGCTCGGGTGAAGGAGGAACGCAGCATGCTCCTCAAGCTGCTGTCCCGACTGGGGGCGCGGACCGCATCGTCCGAGGCGAACTTCGTGTTCGCCCGCGTGCGATCGGCCCCTGACGTGAAGCGGAGACTCGCGAAAGCGGGCATTGCGATCCGAACCTTCGCCGGAAGAGTCGGGCTCGAAGACGCCATTCGCGTGACGTGTCCCGGGGATGCCGAAGGATGGGAAGCGCTCGATCGGGCCCTTCGCGCCTCGGAGGAATGGCTGTGAACCCGCGGACGAACGAGTCGGCGACCGGCGCACCCGGACAGTTTCCGCCGCGCCGTGCCACGCTCAGTCGGGCGACAAACGAGACGCGGATCGAGGCCGCGTTCGGCCTCGCCCGCGGGGAGATATCCGTCGACACGGGTATCGGCTTTCTCGACCACCTCGTTTCGACCCTCGCCTTTCATGGCGGTTTTTCCCTCTCCCTGAAATGCCAAGGCGACCTGCGCGTCGACGATCACCACACGACCGAAGACTGCGGCATCGCGCTCGGCGAGCTGTTGAGGGACGCCCTTGGCGACAGGGCCGGCATCGCGCGTTTCGGCTACGCGTACGCCCCCCTCGACGAGGCCCTCGCGAGGGCGGTGGTCGACGTGTCCGGTCGGCCTTTCGCGGCCGTCGAACTCGGGCTCAAGAGGGAAAAGTTGGGCGAACTCTCCTGCGAGAACATCGGACATTTTCTCTCCAGTTTCGCGAATCGCGCGGGCCTGACAATCCACGTCGACCTGCTCAGGGGGGAGAACGACCATCACCGTGCCGAGGCGGCCTTCAAGGCGCTCGCCCTTGCGCTCCGATCGGCGGTCGAGCTGCGCGGAGGGGGCGGACCGGGCGGAGAGGATCGAGCCGGAGGCGCGGACGCGGCCGGGCCGGGAGGCGAGCCGCGGATTCCGAGCCTCAAGGGGACGCTATGAAAGTAGCCATTGTGCGGACCGGTTTCGCGAACGTCGCCTCGGTTTCGGCATGGCTTGCCCGCGCGGGCCTCGAAGGCTATATCACCGAGGATTCCGAGACGGTGCGCCGCGAAAGAGTCGTCATCGTTCCCGGAGTCGGCTCCTTCGGCCCGGCGGTTCAGGCGTTGCGCGCTCGAGGTCTCGATCGTGCCCTCAGGGATCGCGCCGATTCGGGGGCGGCGACCGCCGGCTTTTGCCTGGGCATGCAGCTCTTTTTCGAGGCGAGCGAGGAGACGCCGGGGGTACCGGGGCTGGGCATCCTTCCCGGAATTTTCAGGGGCCAGCCCGAGCGGATGCGAAGCCCGCGCCTCGGTTGGGGAGCCGTCGAGCCCCGGACGGGGATTGGTTTTGTCGAGAGCGGCTGGGCCGCATTCGCGAACTCCTACCGTCTCGACACGCCGCCGCCCGGCATGATCTGGTCTCGGGCCTGGTACGGAGGCTCCTTCGTGGCTTCATGCGAACGGCCAGGCCTCCTCCTCTGTCAGTTCCATCCCGAGCTTTCGGGCGAGTGGGGGGCGAGCCTCCTCCGGCGATGGATCGCCGGGACTCCGACGGGTTCGACTTCGGATGCACGCGAGCTTGGGAAGGAGGCGGCGAGCCTCCCCGGCGAAGCGGCGATCCGGGTCATTCCCTGTCTCGATGTCGACGCGGGGCGCGTGGTCAAAGGCACGCAGTTCAAAGATCTCCGCGACGCGGGCGACCCGGCGGAGCTCTCCGCCCGCTACGAGGCGGAGGGAGCCGACGAGATCGTCATTCTCGACATAACCGCGGGCATCGAGGGTCGCTCGACGCGGCTCGAAACGGTGAGGCGTGTGCGCGAGCGGGTCGGCATTCCACTGGCGATCGGGGGAGGCGTCACTTCCATGGAAGACGCGGCGCGCCTCTTCGACGCGGGGGCCGATCGCGTTTCGCTCAATTCGCGGGCCGTCAGGGAACCCTCTCTCGTGGAGGCGATCTCGGGCCGCTACGGACGCCAAGCCGTCGTCGTCGCCATCGACGTTACGAGGCACGGCGACTCGTGGCGGGTGGTGATAGACGCCGGGAGGACGACGACCGATCTCGACGTCGTGGATTGGGCGAGTCGGGCCGCCGATCTCGGCGCCGGGGAGATACTCCTGACGAGCCGCGATCGCGACGGATCGGGGACGGGCTACGATCTCGACCTGGTGCGCGCCGTGTCGGGGGCGGTACCCGTCTCGGTCATCGCCTCGGGAGGGGCGTCATCTCCGGCCCAAATGGCCGAAGGCGCCAGGGCTGGCGCCGGGGCCGTGCTTGCGGCGGGCGCCTTCCATTTCGGAAAGCATTCCGTTCGAGAAGTCAAAGAGACTTTTATCGCCGAGGGACTGGAGGTAAGACCGTGATCATTCCATCGATAGACATAGTGAAGGGCAGGGCGGTTCAGCTCGAAGGCGGGGAGACCTTGCGCATCGATGCCGGCGACCCCTTTCCGATCGCGGAAAAGTTCGCACGGGCGGGCGAAATCGCCGTGATCGACATCGATGCCGCCAGAGGCGAGGGCGACAACCGGGGGCTGGTCCTGGAGCTTGCCCGCGCCTTTCCCTGCCGCGTCGGAGGCGGGATCCGCGATTACGACGCGGCCGCCGCCTTCCTCGACGCCGGCGCGCGAAAGATAGTGCTCGGCACCGCCGCCGAGCCGGAACTACTTTCGCGCCTGCCCCGGGACCGTTTGATGGCCGCCCTCGACACCCGGAACGGCGAAGTGCTCGTCGAAGGCTGGCGCAAAAGGAGCGGCGCCGGG
>Ga0187814_10000572_pt1 | contig 12715 bp, 12 predicted proteins | sample NC_S_4_FD_132450 | JGI IMG/M metagenome (GOLD analysis project Ga0187814, IMG submission 132450) | Wetland sediment microbial communities from Neuse River Estuary, North Carolina, USA - ASW-S_4 | ecosystem: Environmental > Aquatic > Freshwater > Wetlands > Sediment | place: USA: North Carolina... | reverse complement strand
CTGGCTGCTGATCAGCACCTCGCTCCCGCGGCTCCCCGCGGCGCTGACCTCGCTGCTGCTGACGATCCAGCCGGTGGGCTCGGTCGCGCTGGCCGCGGTGATCTTCGGCGAGTCGCCGAGCGCCGTTCAGCTGCTCGGGGTCATGCTCGTGCTTGCCGCGCTGCTCACCGCGACCTACCGGGTGGGAGGGAGGCGGGCCATCCGCGTCGCGCGCCTGAGCCCCGCGAAGCTATCTGAATAGGTCTTCGGACTCGGGACGGATCAGAGCCCGCGCACCCGGCCCGTCCCCGGCGGTCACGTAGCGGCCGGCGCCCCGGATCCGGACGACCGGCTGCGCCCCGTCCTTGGTCCGGGCGAGGTCCGCCGCGGCGGCGAGCTCGTCGGCGACCGCGATCCACGTTGCCTTCAGCTCACGACCGGTCGCGTCCTGGCGACCCCGCCAGTCCTCCAGCGGCGCGAGGCCCGCGCACCCGACCGCCACGTCGCACTGGCCGTTGCGCCAGGCGCGTCCGAACGAATCGGTGATCAGGACCGCGGGGGCGGCGCCGGTCAGCTCGGCGATGCGCGTTCGAAGCTCGCGCGCGGAGCGGTCCGGATCCGCCGGAAGCAGAACGACCTTGTCCTCACCGGGGACGTTGGAGGCGTCGACGCCCGCGTTGGCGCACACGAAGCCATGGTGAGTGACGCAGATCAGCACGCCGTGGAAGGCGCGCAGCACCACCCGGGACTCGTCGAGCACGACCTGGACGTGGCGGGGGTCCTTGCCGAGCGCGTCAGCCAGCTCTTTAGCACGCTCGCCGGGCTCTACGTCCGGGAGTGCCCGGACCCGTCCCTCGGCCTTGGAGACCACCTTGTGCGCCACCACCAGGACGTCGCCGTCCTGCAGGGGCGCTGCTCGCGCCCGATCGCCTGTGGACGCGGTCAGCGAGGCGTACGCCGTGGCGATCAGGCCCGCCAGATCGTCGCCCGGCGTGACCTCGGGGAGCCCCTGAAGGGCGATGGCGCTCAGCACGCGGAGAGCTCGCTCAGCAACTCACGGGTGCGGGGGGCCGCGCCGCTGTCGGCCCCGATCGCCGACTCCTGTACCTCCAGATCGCCGGGAGTGTCGACGTCGAGCGCGAGCGAGGGAACGTGTGCGACCTGCACACGCACGCCGGCGGCGCGCGCGATCGCGACGTGGCGCTCGCAGCTGTCCGGTCCGAACGAGGGCGCGATCGTGCCTGGGGGAGTGAGCAACAGGGCGTTTGTCCCGGTCCCGTGACGGTCGGGGACGACGAGCGCGCAGGGCGGTTCGACGGGCCGCGCCAGCAGCTCATCGAGCTCCGTCGAATCGAGTGCGGGACAGTCCCCCGGCACGAGCAGGGCGCGCTCGGCCCCGAGCCTCAACGCGGCCTCGATGCCCAGCTCCGCGGCCGCGTTGTGGCCGCGCCCGCCGTCCTCAACGACTCGTGCCCCGTGAGCGTGCGCAATCTCGACAGCTGTGTCGCCGGCCGTCACCACCAGGATTTCGGCGATCAGCTCGGATTGCCGCAACGAGGTCAGGACGTCGACGAACATCGCTTCGGCCAGGCCGCGCCGCCTGTCTGGGGAGAGCCCGTCGCGCAGGCGCTGCTTTGCCTGCCAGAAGCTCTTCACCGGAAGGAGCGCCAGGGTGCGCATCGGGCGATGAACGCTATCGAGTGGCCGTCGCTCACCCGGCGCGTCGGCCGAGCCCGAGGGCGAAGCGCAGCGTCTCATCCGCGACCCGAGCGCGGGCCGCAGGCGTGTCCATCAGGACATCGGTCTGGAGCACCGGCACGAGCGACGTTCGCTCGTCCGCCACGAGCCCGTCGAGCAGACCGTCGTAGAGGCTCGCGATCCCGGCGCTGGTGAGGGGCTTCCCCGTCCACTCGATGAACGGCTCCGTCGGGCCCTTGACCACGCGACCGGCGACCAGCGGACTGACCGCGACGACCGGGGCAGAGGATTCGAGCAGGGCCGAGCGCACCGCGCGCAACGCGAGGATCGGCCCGATCGAGATGACCGGGTTCGACGGGCCGATCACGATCGCGCTGGCTTTGGCGAGCGCGTCCAGCACCTCGGGCGAGGGGGCCGCCGCACGCGCGCCGCGGAACTCGACGCCTTCGACGGGGCCCCCGCCCCGCCGCTTGATCAGGAACTCCTGGATCGGCATCCAGCTGCCGCCCGCCATCACCCGGGTGCGGACAGGACGATCGCTCATCGGCAGGACCCGCGCGCGGACCCCGAGGGCTGTGGCGATCCTCGCCTGCGCGTCGGTGAGGCGGTCGCCGGCGGACAGGGCTCGTGCGCGCTCCAGACCGATCGCGAGGTCTCGGTCGCCCAGGTTGAACCACACCTCCAACCCCAGCTCGCGCAGCCCCTCCATCGTGTGGAAGCTGTCGCGGGCGAGGCCCCAGCCGCGCTCGTCGATCCGGTCGGCGAGCCAGAACGTGATCAGGTCCGGATCGGGCGACACGTAGGCGCCGTAAAGCTCGACGTCATCGCCTGTGTTGGCGATCACCACCAGGTTCTCGGCGCCGACGACGTCGAGCATCCCACGGGCGAGCTTGGCGCCGCCGGTGCCCCCCGCGAGTACGACGACCGGACCGCTCATGGCCGGCCTATGGCGCTGCGCTCGGCGGTCACAGGCCGGTGATCTTGATGCCGGCCCTGACCTTGTTTCGCACGTTGATCGAGATGATCAACGCCGTCATCTGCTCCACGATCCGTGCCATCTCCAGCGGGCCGCAGTCGACTGCGCGGAGGCCGTCGATGCGGTCGATCAGCTCGGCGAGCTGCGCCTTGTCCTGAATGTCATCTCCGCAGATCAGGACGTCCTCGTCGAGCTTGTGGGAGAGGTCGGCGAGGAGCGCGGCGCTGACGGTGTGAAACGCGGACACCACGCGGACCCCGTCCGGCGCCATCTCGAGCGCCTGCTGCGCGGCGGACCCCTGCCACACGCCCAGCGTTCTTGTCGCCTTGCCGCTCACGGCGGCGGCAAGGGGCACGGTGGCGTCGACCAGGAGCTGTCCCGGCTCCAGCGCCTCCCTCAAGTTGGTCAGGTTCTCGGATTGGTTCCGGAAGGGGACGCTCAGGATGACGACCTCGGCTTCGCGCACCGCGTCGGCGTTCTGAGCGCCGCTGAAGTCGCCCGCCGAGACGGCCCGCGATGCCTTGGCGGCGGCCTCCTCGGCCCGGCCCGCGTCGCGCGATCCGATCACAATGGGCACGCCGGCGCTTCCGAGCCGCACGGCGAGTCCGAATCCGAGAGCCCCGGTTGCTCCCACGATGCACACGGGTGCCGTCACGGCGCGGGAGTGTATGGTGCACCCTCGCATGGGGGATCGTCTTGAGCTGGGGACCGCGTGCGGGCGCTGGTGATCGTCCTTGGCGTGGCAGCCGCCGCAACCGCGACCGTCGCACGCGCGAGCTCGGCTCCTACCGTGGGCGCACCGCTGCCGATCCACGCCTCGTCGCTCGCCCAGGAGGGGCAGGACCTGGTCTGGCAGCTCACGCTCGAGCAGCCGTTCTCCCCGGGCCAGTTGGCGCGAGACGGCCGGTCGCTGTGCCTGCTGATCGAGCGGGCTCGAGGCGGGAGCGTCGAGGGCGAGGCATGCATCGAAGGACCGGCCCGTCATTCCTCGCGACCGCGGATCGTGTACTCGCGGGTCAGCGCCACCAGCACCGCGCCCGGCCATGTCATCGACGCGACCATCAAGCGCGTGAGCTCGAGTGAGCTGACCGCCACGTTCCTTCCCTCCGCGGTCGGCCTCGGTTACGCACCCCTGCGCTGGCAGGCGATCAGCACGCTGCGCCAGTCGGCGTGCGCACCGCCTGCGATGGGCTCGGCCGGCTGCTTCACGCTGTTTCCGGCGACGCCCGCGCTGCTCGCGCTCCATACGCCAGAGCTCGTCGGCTGCGTGGCGGCCGGACCGTCGCTCGTGTATCAGGGGTCTTCGCACGTGCGCGAGATCGCGCTCACGTTCGACGACGGGCCATGGTACGAGCCCCCGCCGTCGGCGTTCCTGGACGTGCTCGAGCGAGAGCACGTACCGGCGACGTTCTTCGAGATCGGCGACAACATCTCCAAGTACGACCCCACCGGGGCGTACGAGCAGCGGATGCTCGCGGACGGGGACATGATCGGAGATCACAGCTGGAGCCATCCCGACGTGGCGGCCCTACCGGTTAGCCAGCAGCGCGAGCAGCTCCTCGATGCCGCCGCCGCCATCAGGCGCGCTACGGGCGGATTCACGCCTTGCCTCTGGCGACCCCCGTACGGGGATATCAGTCCCTCGCTGGTCTCGCTGGCCCGGTCGTTGGGCTTTCTCACGATCATGTGGGACGTCGACCCGCGGGACTGGGCGCTTCCCGGCGTGGGCGCGATCTACGAGAACGTCGTCACTCACGTCCACGACGGCGCGATCGTGATCCAGCATTTCGGTGGCGGCCCCCGCTACGAGACGGTGCAGGCGCTGCCGCACGAGATCGAGACGCTGCGCGGCGAGGGCTACACGTTCGTGACCGTAGCTCAGCTGGTAGGCCTTCGCCTGATCTATAAGTAACAGGGTGAGCGACATGCCAGGAAGCGTCCGGATCCGCGAGGTCGGCCCCCGGGACGGCTTCCAGAACGAGCCCGAGGTCATACCCACCGCTGAGAAGGTCCGCCTGATCGAGCTGCTCGGGCGTACCGGTTTGTCTCGGATCGAGGTCACAAGCTTCGTGCGCGCGGATGTGATCCCGCAGCTCGCCGATGCCGAGGTGGTGCTCGACGCCATCAGCCTGCCGTCGGAGGTGGCGGTCAGCGTTCTGATCCCGAACGAGCGCGGCCTGGAGCGTGCGTTGCGGCACCGCGCGCGCTTTCAGGAGATCAACGGCTTCCTGTCGGCGTCGGAGACCCACAACCGGAAGAACGTCGGGCATGCCGTCGCGGACTCGCTGGCGGGGCTGCGGCGGACCTTCGCCCGCGCGCGGGAGGAGGGCCTGCGCTGCGAGGGGGTGATCTCGACGTCCTTCGGCTGTCCGTACGAGGGTCACGTCCCGGTAGAGCGTGTGCTGGAGATCGCGCGCGAGCTCGCCGAAGCGGGTTGCGAGGAGGTCGGGTTCGGCGACACCACGGGGATGGCCAATCCGATCCAGGTGCGGTCGTTCTGTGCCGCCGCGGCCGATGCGCTACCCGGGGTCGAGCTGACGGCCCATTTCCACAACACGCGCGGCCAGGGGTTGGCGAACGTACTCGCCGCTTTGGAGTCGGGGGTTCGGAGCTTCGAGTCATCCTTCGGCGAGCTCGGCGGCTGCCCGGTGCCTCCCGGCGCGACGGGGAACATCGCCACCGAGGACCTCGTCTCGATGCTCGACGAGATGGGGATCGAGACGGGGATCGATCTCGCGGCTCTGATCGAGGCCTCGCGGGCGGCCCAGGAGGTCCTGGGGCGCCCGCTCGGCAGCCATGTGCTATCCGCCGGCCCGGTGCGGTGGGACTAGGCGAGCGACCACATGGCTGACGTCGAACGCACCGATCCTCTCGACGCCGCGATCGAGCGGGCACTCGCGGGCGGCCCGGAGCGTCACAGGGAGAAGGCGGCGGAGCAGGGAAAGATGCCGGTGCGCGACCGCATTGCGCGTTTGCTCGATCAAGGGTCGTTCGAGGAGGAGGGGCAGCTCGCCAACTGGGAGCGAGAGGGACTGGGCGCGGAAGGCGTGGTCACTGGCCTTGGCACGATCGGGGGGCGGCCGGTCGCGGTGATGGCCAACGATCCGACCGTGAAGGCTGGGTCCTGGGGTCCGAAGACCGTGGAGAAGATCCTCAGGATCCAGGAGCGCGCTTTGTCGCTGCGCACGCCCCTTGTTTACCTGGTCGATTCTGCTGGGGCGCGGATCAACGAGCAGGTGCAGATGTTCCCGGGACGCCGGCACGCCGGGCGCATCTTCTTCAACCAGGTTCGGTTGTCGGGCGTGGTGCCCCAGGTCTGCGTGCTGTTCGGGCCCAGCGCCGCCGGCGGGGCGTACATCCCGGCGTTCTGCGACATCGTGATCATGCGCGAGGGCAACGCCTCGATGTACCTGGGGTCTCCTCGCATGGCGGAGATGGTGATAGGGGAGAAGGTCACGCTCGAGGAGATGGGCGGCGCGCGGATGCACACCTCCAGCAGCGGGGTCGGGCACGCGCTCGTCGACAGCGACGAGGCGGGGATCGACTTCGCTCGCCGGTACCTGGGGTACTTCCCGTCCTCGTGGGTGGACGAGCCCCCGGGGGCGCCGCCCGCCGCGCCCGCATCCGATCGGCCAATCGGCGAGCTGATCCCCGCCGACGAGAACAAGCCGTTCGACATGCGTGAGCTGCTGGACGCGCTGATCGATCGGGGATCGTTCCTGGAGGTCCACGCGCGCTGGGCGAAGGAGGTGATTGTCGGCTACGCGAGGCTGGATGGGCGCGCGATCGGGATCGTCGCCAACCAGCCGAAGGTCAAGGGTGGGGTGCTGTTCGTGGACTCCGCGGACAAGTGCGCGCGCTTCATCTGGACATGCAACGCGTTCAACATCCCGCTGCTGTTCCTGGCCGACGTCCCCGGCTTCATGATCGGCACTCAGGTTGAGCGCGAGGGGATCATCCGCCACGGCGCGAAGATGATCAGCGCGGTCTCCGAGGCCAACGTCCCGAAGATCTCGGTGATCGTCCGGAAGGCCTATGGCGCGGGCCTCTACGCGATGGCCGGTCCTGCGTTCGATCCCGACTGTTGCCTGGCGCTTCCGACCGCCTCGATCGCGGTGATGGGTCCGCAGGCGGCGATCAACGCGGTCTATTACAACCAGCTCCAGGCGATCGACGATCCCGACGAGCGCGCCGCACGGACGGAGGAGCTGCGCCAGGAGTACGCCAAGGACATCGACATCCTCCATCTCGCCTCCGAGCTGGTGGTGGACGCCGTCATCCAGCCGGGCGCCCTGCGCGGCGAGCTGATCCGCCGGTTCGCTCTGGCGGCCGGCAAGCACCGGGAGTGGCCCGGGAAGCGAAACCCGGTCACGCCCGTGTAGGGCTGGCCGTGCCTGCGGACCCGGTCACGCTGGCGCGGGGCTGGCGGGCCTTCCGGCGCTCGCCACCGAAGCATCGATCGCGTCCACCAGCATCAGCCCGAACTGAACGGCCGCGTCGACCGCGTCGGCGTCGATCTCGGCGGCGGTGTCGGACCGCTGGTGCGACCGAGGGGCGAGTCCGTGCTGATCGAGGCATCCGATCGCCAGCGCCGGGAGGCGCCTCCTGCGCGCCGGGAACGCGGGGGTGACGCCCCGTCCCCGATGCGGCCTCGCCTGCAGGTACGGCTCGCGGGAGGCGACGGCCGCCGCGAGCCCCGTCAGTGGGCGGGCGTAGCGCCTGGGCAGCAGCGAGCCATCGCTGACCCACCACCGCGGGTTTCCCCCCGAGCACGCCGCGATACCGAGTACGACCGTGTCGGAGGGCCGGCGCTCGCGCCTGCGAGCTCGCAGGTAGCGGCGCATACCGATCTGGCCGCCGTCGCCGGCCCCCTCCAGCACGACCTCCACATCGAGGTTCCCGGGAGGCGAAACATCCAGCGCGCGAGCGAGCGTGAGCGCCGCCGCGACCCCGGTCCCGTTGTCACCGGCGGCCGGTGCGAAGTCCGATATCGCGAGCTCGATCAGGAGCGCTAAGCCCAGGAGCAGGCCGACGGTTGGCGGGAGTTGGGCGACGCCCACCAGGCGCGAGTGGTGGCCCACGATGCGCAGGATCGCCATCGCGAGCAGCCACACGTTCGCGATCGCCAGCCATCCCAGCCACCCAGGCACGAGCCCTCGCGATGCGCATCGAAGCCGCGCGAAGATGGCGCGCAAACCGTTGCGATAAGCGAGCCCTGCGCGGCCTGCGTCGTAGTTGGCCGCGATCACCAGACGCACTCGTCCTGGACCGGTCTCCGCGCCCCTCCGCATCGGAACAGCCACGACGTTCTGGCTAGCCCGTTCGGGCGTCAGCCGGCGCCCCGGCGAGATGCCGATCAGCTCATCCGCGAGCACCGAGACCAGCGACGCCAGCACCAGCGCCCCTCCCACGGGCGCGGACGCCGTCGCAATGAGGCTGCCGGCGAGCCCGAGCACGACGTGCCAGGCATGCGCCAGAGCCCAGCTAGGCCGGCACCAGAACGGCTCGACGATCACCTCCCGTCCGCCGGCCGAGACCTGATCGGCCAGCCACTGCGCGGCTCGCCGCTCCGCGTCCGTCCCCGCGCCTCTCCCTTCGAAGCCCTCGAGATGGGCGGCGATCTCGGTTGGGCGCATCGGAAGCCGGATGATCGCAGCCCTCGGGGCGGGGCCGAGCAGTATCGAGACCGGCGCTTGGGGAGGCTCGGGGGCTCGGGAGCGCCAAGGGGGGCTCAGGGGTGCCGGTGGAGGCTCGGGGGCGGCGGAGCAGCCTCGCGCGGCATCAGATAGAACGCCTGCCGTGAGCGAGCCGGCCCTCGACGATCGGGAGCTCCTGGCAGTCGCGCGGGAGGCCGCCCTGGCGGCGGCCTCGGAGCTGAAGGGACGGTTCGGGAGGCGCGCGCATGGCGTGCACACCAAGAGCACCCCGACCGACCTAGTCTCCGACGCCGACGTGGCTGCCGAGTCGGCGATTCGGGATGTTCTGGGACGCCGGCGCCCGGAGGATGCGATCCTCGGAGAGGAGGGCGGCGAAACCGGCGCGGGCCATGTCCGCTGGCTCGTGGATCCGCTCGATGGAACCGTGAACTTCCTGTTCGGGATCCCCGCCTTCGCCGTCAGCGTGGCCTGCCAGGCCGGGAGTGCAACGCGCGCCGGTGTGGTTCTCGATCCAATCCGCGATGAGTGCTTCGAGGCGACGCGTTCGGGTGAGCCGACGCTGAACGGCGAGCGGATTCACGGCTCCGAAGCGACAGAGCTCGCCACCTCGATGCTCGCGACCGGGTTCGGCTACGACTCCGCGGTCCGCGCCCGCCAGGCGACGGTCGTCGCCCGGGTTCTGCCCAAGGTCCGCGACATCCGTCGCGTCGGCGCCGCCGCCCTGGACCTCGTATGGTGCGCTTGCGGCCGCTACGATGCCTACTACGAGCGCGGCGTCCACGCCTGGGACGTGGCGGCCGGGGCGCTGATCGCCTCACGCGCAGGACTCGAGATCCGCGACCTGGCAGCGACCGCCGAGGACCCGCCGGGGTTGTTGGCGGCACCGAGCGCGATCGCAGGCGAGCTGTACGAGCTGGTGGTGGGGTAGGGGACGCATACGCGTCACGTGTTAAGCCCGAGCGCGGCCTTACACTCACACTCGCGCGGCGGTGGCGGAATCGGTAGACGCGATGCCCTCAAAAGGCATTGTCTTTCGGGACGTGTGGGTTCGAGTCCCACCCGCCGCACTTCACTGTGGCACCCAGGCGGTTGGTTTCGCGTTCGTCTACGCGGCGGCCGGCTGAGGAGGCCGCCCGCCGCTGGGGCGGTGGCCCTGCCGTTCGGCCTCCTCCTTGGGGACCTCGAGCTCCACGTTCCATGCCTGCGCGAAGCCGATCATCGCGAACACGATCAGTAGCGCCTGTACCGGGATGAGGAGCACGGTGATCGCCCCGACCGTGTCAGGCCCAAGTCCCTTCCCGCCAAAGAGCGTGTGAGGAGCGCCGAAGCCGAAGTGGTCTCGATCGAACCAGCTCGTCCCCGAAAGGCCGGTTCCGGCGATCACGGCCATGATCAGGAGGAGGATGGCCAGCGCAGCCGTGATCGGCAGCAGGCCGCGCGCCCACCGCGCCCAGATGTAGTAGGCCATGATCAGGTACGCAAGGCACCACACGAAGTTGACGGGCTTCATGCCCTGAAGCTTCGACCAGCCTCCGATCGTGACGACCAGCATCAGCACGACCGAGACCAGCATGATCAGGACGATGATCGCCTTCGTCGCCACGCTCGCCGACTTCTCACGGTTCGGATAGATGACCGTGTATCCGGGGGTGAGCGTCCGCCCCTGGGGCATGCGTGGAACATACATGCTGGGACTGCAGCGCGCGATGGCTCGCTCGGACGCGACCGGCGCAATCAAGCCTAGAATCGACCCGCGCGCGGGCGTGGCGGAACGGTAGACGCGCCAGGTTTAGGTCCTGGTGGGCGAAAGCCCGTGGGGGTTCAAGTCCCTCCGCCCGCACTGGCTATGGCGGCCAGCACCTTCAGTACTTCAGTCCGATGAATGAATCGAGCATCGCCACGGATCCGCGTCGGGCGATCGATACGTGATACCGCGTCCATTGGCGCCACTCGACACCGAGTCGGTCGCAAGCGTCGGTGAACAGCTTTCCGATGTCGTCTGATCGGTTCGAAAACTGGTAGCGCGGATACGCGTACGGTCTGCCCTTCACTTGAACGCGGTTCAAGCCCCGCCAGCCGTCAGTGTGGATGAGGCCACGTAGGAATGGCCTCGGCATGGCCTCGATGATCCGCCGCTGCCAGTCCGCCAGCTCGATTCGACGTCGTTCACGGAGCCGCTTCGCGGGCATCACCCAAACATACGTTCGCTCCCGGGCGGAACAGTTGCACGCCCGCCTAAGCAGGGGAGACAGGACTCGAACCTGCAACCCCCGGTTTTGGAGACCGGTGCTCTGCCAGTTGAGCTACTCCCCTAGGCGTCGATGAGTCTAGACGTCCCGGGGCGAGCAGCCATACGATGCATGGCTTGAAATCCCGTACCGTCTATCGAACCTTCCGTACGCAGCAGCGGCGGGAGTTCGTGAGGATCACGGAGGACGTGGCGGACGCCGTGCGCGAGGCGGGGATCTCGGAGGGCATGGTGCTCGTCGCCGCGATGCACATCACGGCCGCGGTATGGATCAACGACGATGAGCCGGGCATCCAAGCGGACGCGCTGGAGTGGCTCGACAAGCTGGCGCCGCCGAGCTGGAAGCCGCCCGCAAACGACGTGGCACGTGAGCTGTTGCCGGATCCAGGCGACTACCGCCACCATCGGGGAGGAGAAGACAACGGCGACGCGCACCTGAAGAACCTACTCGTCCACCATCAGGTGATCGTCCCGGTGACGGATGGACAGCTCGACCTCGGCCCGTGGCAGCAGATCTTCTACTGCGAGTTCGACGGGCAGCGGTCGAAGCGGCTGATCATCAAGGTGATGGGGGAGTAGGAGCAGTGGAACCGTCACGCGTGTTCGCCGACGGCGCGCTGGAGGGCAGGGTGGCGCTCGTCACGGGCGGGGGAACAAATCTCGGCAAGGCGGCCGCGGTCGAGCTCGTCCGCTGCGGCGCTTCGGTTGTCATCGCCGGCCGCCGACAGGAGGTGCTGGAGGAAGCCGCCCGAGAGATCGGAGAGCCATGTTCCTGGGTCGTCGGAGACATCCGGACCAGCGAGGGAGCCGAGCAGATCGTTCGCGGGACGCTCGACCGACACGAGCGGCTCGACTTTCTCTTGAACAACGCCGGAGGCCAGTACTTCGTGCCGGCCGAGGGGATCACCCTCAAGGGATGGCGGGCCGTTCAGCGGCTGAACGTGAACGGCACACTCGCTATGTGCGAGGCCGCCTGCGACCTTGCGATGAAGCAGGCGGGCTCCGGAACCATCGCGAATGTGACCGTCTCGCCGCACCGGGGCATGCCGGGGATGGCGCACACGGGGGCCGCGCGCGCCGCCGTCGAGGCGCTCACTCGTGAACTCGCGTCGAAGTGGATCGGGCACGGCGTCTCTGTGACCGCAGTGGCCTTGGGCCGCTTTGCTACGGAATCACTGCGCAAGTACCCCGCCGGGCTGTGGCAGAAGGCCGCCGCAACGGTTCCCCTGCAGCGACTGGGCGAGCTCGAGGAGTACGGGTGGCTGATCGCGCTGCTCGCCACACCGCTTGGCGCGGCCTTTTCGGGCTCAGTTATCACCATCGACGGCGCGCTGGACAACTGGACCGGCCCTTGGCCTCCACCGGAGCTGGTCCGAGACGGCGAGGTCCCGACCGAAGAGCGCCGTCCCGTCGCCTGATCGCCACCGGCGCTCGGTGATCAGCTCCGGGAACCCAGGGACCAGGCCCGGCTACCATCTGCCCAGATCGCGGGCGAGGTGTTAACGGCTGCACGGGAGCCTTCCAAGCTCTAGGAACGGGTTCGAGCCCCGTCGCCCGCTCTCAGGTTGGGCGTAGAATCGCCCGACCACGGGGAGTGGCGCAGTCTGGTAGCGCACCCGGCTGGGGGCCGGGCGGTCGCAGGTTCAAATCCTGTCTCCCCGATTTAGCGAATAGCCTGCAAACTGGCCCACTTTTGGGCTGGTCCGCCAGACTCAGCGAACCGCGACGGGGGCCAATTAGGGTCCAAATTTTTGTCGTTTTGGTCTGGAGGTGCCCAGGGACACCAGGACCTGGCATCCGCACGCGATCGCTCACGCGGGGCTTTTGACCTCTCCCGGGCGGGCTAGGCGGGTCGGCGCAGCGGGACGGCGGCAGGCGCCTCGCTTGCCGCCGCGGCCGTGCTGTCAGCCTCGAGGTTGCGAAGCCAGGCTTCGACCGCCGACTCCCGGAAAGCGGCCCAGCCCAACGTGCCGAATCCGTTCCCGCCCTGGCCTGCGCCCAGACCCACTGGGTCTTCATCCCAAGGCGGTCGGCGATCTCCTCTGCGGTCAGCAGCCGGTCCATCGTGCGTAGCGTGCTGAAGCCTTCACCTAGAACGAGGTATCTGTTCGCCTGTCGAATTCCCCTTCCGGCGAAGCCGCTGTTCAGATCCCTGTG
>Ga0187814_10000571_pt1 | contig 12726 bp, 12 predicted proteins | sample NC_S_4_FD_132450 | JGI IMG/M metagenome (GOLD analysis project Ga0187814, IMG submission 132450) | Wetland sediment microbial communities from Neuse River Estuary, North Carolina, USA - ASW-S_4 | ecosystem: Environmental > Aquatic > Freshwater > Wetlands > Sediment | place: USA: North Carolina... | reverse complement strand
TGCCCCACGCGAGCACCAGCCCGGCGATGATCGCCAGATCCGCGACCGTCATCGTCTCACCTCCGGCCGGCCGCATGACTAGATCCCTAATCAGCGCATCGGCAACGTTCCCAGATCAGCGCTACATCCGCGACCGCGCCGAGGTCGGCCCCTGGCCACAGCTGATCACCACCCGCCATCTCCGGCTGGCCCAGCCGCGCGCCCCCGGCCTCCCGCCACCGGGAAAGGCTAACGCCTCCGGAACGCAGTGAGGTCACGGCCGGCTTCACCGGCCCGCTGATCATCGGGGTCGTCAGTCGTCCTGCCCGGCTCAGGCATCTCGCGCCGCAACGCTCACCTCCTGGCGCTTCCTGCTGCAAGAGGGCGGAGCTGCCGTGGCTGCCATTGAGCTCGCCGTCGACAGGCACAGCGGTGCCATGTCTTTCGCCGGGGTAAACACGGGCCCGTTCGTCGATTCGACCGCCGCGGCTCTCGGGCCGGATCTCGCCCAGCTGACGCTTGAGCCCGGGGATTGGGCCGTCCGGCTGCTCCGAATTCCCGCGCTGTATCTGTGCGTCGTGTGGCTTGCTGACACAGTGGCGGGCAAGAACCTGCTCACCCCGCTCGCGCCCGCTCCTGAAGGTATCCAGGCAGGCCGACTTTACTCCTGGGACGAGCTGAGCGACGTGCTGCTTCCAGTTGCCCGCAGCAAGCTGGCGGCGGACAATACTGAGCCAGGACGCGCATGAGCGCTCAATCACCCTGGCCCTCTCCTTTAAGGAGGCGCGTCAAATACCTCAGGTTCCCGGCCCCGTAGGGTCGACCTGCCTTATCAAGAACTCTTCGAATCGTTGGCAGCCCCGGTTACGACCTCACGGGGCAGTCGGCCAGGCTGTATGTTTATGCACTGGCACTTTCGGGGCAAATGTCCGCTCATGCCGCGAATAGCACAGGGCTGAGCCAGTACGATTGGTCTATTCGTTCACCTCAAGGTCGTCTGTGTCGGCATCCATCTCGTCCTCGAAGATGCCGTAGGGCGCTCCACCCGGTGTATAGCCGACGACGAACATGCGCCGACCGCAAACATCGACCCAGACAGGATAAGGCTGATCGCCGACAGTCTCAGAGACCGGTCGGCGCGTCCGATGGACGGAGCGTCGCTTGCGTTTCCTGCTCACATGCCCGCCTCAAGCGATTTACGCGCACCTTGAATTAGTCTGCGGCCACGGCTGTCGTACGGCAACGGCGGCAGCCGGACCTCGCAACGGTGCCTCGACCGGTACACATCCTGCCGACGGCCCAAACGGCCCGTCAGGTGAATGCCCCAATCTTGGATCAGACCACTGCCCAGCAGCCGGAGCTCGCGGGGCGGTAAGGCGGATTCTGCAGCTCACCGCCTTGGGGCCACGGTGCCGTGCGGCGAGCCTGGCCCCTGCCGGTGGTATGTTCGTCAGGTTCGGCGGCCCCAGATGACCGCGCGGCCTAGCGGGGAGACAGGATGCTGGCATGACCGACGACACGCCGATCTCCTATGAGGCGGCGACCCGCGGGACGCCCGTGCTGAGCAGCGCGGGCACGCAGATCGGCACTCTCGAGCACGTGCTGGAAGTGCCGGAAGTCGACGTCTTCGACGGAATCGTGATCGCCACGAAGGCTGGGCTGCGCTTCATCGACGCCGATTATGTACAGCAGATCACCCGCAGATACATTAGGTGCAGCCTCGACGACGCGCAGGCAGTCCAGTTGCTGCCACCGCAGGGAGGCCCGGTTTATCACGTCGATGCCCTAGCGGACTCGGGGCACAGCCTCCACGACATCCTCGGTCGGCTATTCCGCCGCCCCCACTGGATCCGGGAGGACGACCAAACATGACCAAAGCCCTGCAAACCTGGCGAGTAAGGGGCTGAGGAAGAAGGTCGGTCAACATACAGATCTCCCGGTCCGGCGCAGGATTGCATGACGCCACTCGCCGAGAGATCCGACGCAGATCAGGTCGGCGCGCGCGGTTATCAGCAGCGCGTCGCATCGTTGGGTGCATGGCAGTCTCGGTTACGGGCAGCGGGAAGGAGGCCCGGCCGTATCTTCATGCATCGCGGACGTTGGGCTGAACGTCCGCATTTGCCGCGTTCAGCTCGTTGGGGCTATTGTGAACACCTGGCCGCCGGGAATCATGAAGTAATACGGATGGCCTGGGTGCTTGACCTCGGTAAGTCCTGCCTCGAGCGCCGCTTGGAGCACCGCAGCGGGGTCGTCGGCGCGCAGCTCAAGCCAGGCACCCAGACGCGGCTGCTCATCATCGGGTGCATCGTCGGTGAACTCGATGCTGAGATGTCCCCCGCCGGGAAAGCTGACAACGAGCATCGGCTGGTTGATGCCCAGAAACTCAACGGTCCGTAACGGGCTCCCCAGGACCGTCTCAAAGCACTGCGCCAGCTCCCCGCGCCGGTGCGGGCGCGCGAAGATGTGCACATTGCTGCCAAGAGCGATCTGCCCCGGCGCAGACCAGCGGCGGAGGGCCGGGCTACCCGACCGGAACAGTCTCCGTGGCTTTTCTCAGCGGCAGGTCCGCGATCATTCCCTCAGAGGTCCTTCGCACTGCACGGATTCCGGGAATCAGCATGGTCAAGCCGCACGTAGCGCCGAGTATCAGCGCCGCGCCCACGAGTACTCCGGTATCGCCAATGTGCGAGGCGAGTGGGCCGGCCACGACATAACCGACGGGCATGACCACCAGGGAGATAAGCAAGTCGTATGAGTCAACACGGGAGAGGATCTCGTCGGGGATCAACTGCTGCATCGTTGCCTCCCAGACGTTGTTGATGAATATCGTCGCGCCACCACTCAGTGCTGCCGCGATGCCGATTTGCCAGGTGGCCATCGGCCGTACCAGGGCCAGCAGCGGCAGCGCGGTGAGAGCCAAGGCCAGGTTGGCTGCGACGAGTGGCCGGACCCTGAGCGTGATAATGCCGCCGCCGACTGCTCCCGCCGCCCACGAAGCGGAGATCGCTCCCCAGGCGGACGCGCCGCCAAGCATCCGGGTGGCGATCACCGGGCCCAGCACGAAGTAGGCGGGAATAGCGAAGTTGCAGATCGCATGGGCGACCAGGTTAAGCCAATACCAGGGCCGGATGACCATCTCGTGCCACCCGGCCGTCAAGTCCGCACGGAATGAGTTACGTGCGGGCATGGTACGCGGTGCGAGCCTGAGCAAGGCCAAACTGGCGGCGCTTACCGTGAATGAAGCCGCGTCGACCGCGAATACCAGCCCCGGGCCGAAGATGGCGACCAGCAGGCCCGCTGCCGCCGGGCCGCCGACCGCGCAGGTCCTGGCGGCAAAGCTCATCAGCGCGTTGCCTTGCTGCAATCGGTCCGCGGGGACGATCTCGGCCAGGAGCCCTGTCGACGCAGGCCCGAAGAATGCCTGGGCCGCCCCGAAAATCATTGCTCCGAGGCCAAGCTCCCAGACCTTCGCGAGCCCGGCGAACTGGAGTATGGCCAGTACCGACTGGACTGCTGCCCGCACTGCATCTGAGGTCAGCATCACCAGGTGCCGCGGCAGGCGGTCTGCCCAGACGCCTGCGGCGAGGACGAACACCACCCTGGTGAACGTTGCGGCGGCCGTGACATAGCCGATGTCCGCTGCCGTCCCGCCGATCCGCAGGATCGCGAACACGACAGCGACCAGTGTCAGCGCATCCCCGGCTGACGAGACGGTCTGACCAACCCAGAGCAGCCGGTAAGCGCGGTTGGCCATGAGCGGAAAGGCCGCCACGAGACGGGCCCGCCGCGAACCACCACCGTGATCCTGTATGTCCTCCCTGTCTCGGAGGCGAGCGGACGTCCGGCTCACCGGGCCCTGATGGCCGGGAGGGCGAGCGCGAGCGCGAACTGGCCGTCGAGGAACATCAGGCCACGCTGCCCGAACTCCGTAAAGATCTCCTGGACGGCTTCCACGGGGAGCTCCAGCCCGAGTTGTCGTTGCACGGCGGCGGCGGTGGTGGGGCGGTTAGAGCAGGCCAGGTATATGTCGGCGAGCGTGTCCTGGAACGTGTACGTGCCCGCATGCTCCGGCCGCCGCTGGTCGCTGATCTGGACAAGGCCGGGTGCTGACCAGTACGTCAACGTCGGCGGTTTGTCGGCCAGCCAGGCCTTGGGCCAGTCCTCTACCGCGCGCCGCACGCCCGCGTAGGCGCTGTCCGGCAGGGCGCCTTCCATCTCATAGTCGAAGAAGTAGGCGACCCTTTCGAGTTCGACGTGCTGCGGATAGACGTATCCGTAGCTCCGTTCCGGCCTTTTGTCCTTGACTTCGCCGAACAGCGGGCTGAACCGCTCCAGCCAGATCCGGCTGGCGCACGATGGCGGCTGTAGGTGAAGCAGGTGCGGAATGATGGCCGCTTGCTCGGAGTAGTCCGACTCCGTCTCGGAAGGGAAACCCCAGAGGATATTCCATGCGACGTCGATGTCGTAGTACCGCGCCCAGCGCAACAGGTTGACGTTCTGGCTGGCGCGGGTGCCCTTGCGCATCAGGCCGCGGCCGGTTCACCTTTCATGACCTGCTCCGCGCGTACGCCAGCGAACTCGCCGCCGCGCATGACCCAGCCGAGGAAAGACGCGAGGCGATCCACCGGGTCCTGGATTATTACCTTCATACCGCTTACCGTGCCGACGAGTTGCTCCGGCCGAGCCGGGTCGACAAACTGCTCCGCCCCAACCGCGACGACGCCATCGTGCTGACCCCGGTGGCCCCGCTGGTAACACCCGATGATCCCGGCGACCATCGCAAGGTGCTGGCCTGGTTCGCCACCGAGTACCAGGCGCTGCTTTCCGCTGTCCGTCAGGCGGCCAGCAATGGCTTCGATGTTCACACCTGGCAGCTGGCCTGGGCGTTGGAGTCGTTCCTCGGCCGCCGCGGTCACTGGCACGACGCGGCTGCCGCGCAGCGGGCCGCCCTCGACGCGGCCAACCGCCTGAGCGACCTGTACGCGCAGGCGAGGAGCCGGGGCTGCCTGGCTTATGCCTACATCCGCCTGGGCCGTTACGGTGACGCGCATGCCCACCTGCTGCAGGCCCTCGAGTTCTACGAGCAACTCGGAGACCTCATCGGCCAGGCGCACGCGCACCGAAGCCTGAGCTGGGTTCTTGACCGGCAGGGCAGCTATCAGGAGGCGCTGTCTCACGCTCTGCAGGCAGCCGAGCTCTTCCAGGCCGACGGCCACCGGGCCGGACAAGCCAGGGCCCTGAACGCGATCGGCTGGTTCCACATCCAGCTGGGAGACCCCGACGAGGGGCTTGTCCACTGCCGGCAAGCCCTCTCCCTGCAAAGGGAGATCGGCGACCAGTTCGGCCAGGCCGATACGCTCGACAGCATCGCTGCTGGCTACCGTTACCTCGGTCACTACCAAGAGGCCATTGCCTCCTATAAGCAGGCGTTGAACCTGTACTGCGAATTCGGGGATCGTTACGATGAGGCCGACACCCTGGCCTGCCTGGGCGACACCCACCTGGACGACGGCTCCCCCGCCTCAGCCGGAGCCGCCTGGAGTCGCGCCCTCACCATCCTCGACGAACTTGGTCACCCCGATGCCGCGCAGGTGCGCAAGAAGCTGGACAGGCTGGCGGACGCCGCGAATCGCCGAGGAATTTCCAGCTGACGCTCACCGGCGTGCCGTTTCACGCACGAGCATCATGATGCACTGACGTCGAAAAGACCGTGGAAACTCCGGCCTAAATGGCATATCCCCGGCGAGCAGCTGCGGCGATCGCGGCCTGTCCGTCTGGGTTCGCCGGGGCCTGGGGCGTGCCTTGCCATCGCGTGAGGCGGCTCGGCCAGCACGCTGAGCGGAGGTGTGCTTCTGTCAGCCGCTGTCTCACCCGGCGCGTCTAACGGGACACAGCACGTCACACCCGGGGGAACAGCCAGAACTCGCGCATGATGGCGAAGGACCAGACGCCAAGCCCGAACATCGCCACGGCGACGGCGGCCGATGTCACTGCCGCCAGCGATGCCCGGCGGGGCAGGCGAGTCACCAGCCAGCTGCCGAGCAGCGAGATCGCGCCGATGGCGGGGACGTAGAACCGGGCGAACTGCAAGGTAGAGCCGAAGGGGTTGGCCGTCCAGGTGTAAGCGGCATACAACCCCCACACGCTGAACCACGAGGCGGCCAGGGCCATCCCCACGGCCAGGTCACGGCGGGCGTGCGCGGCCCGCTCATCGCCGGCCCTGCGCAGCCTGACCCGCCGTCCGGCGATCCACGCCAGCGCCGCCACCCCGAGCACCAGCATGGGCATGGCCTGGATCAGGTGGGCCGGCATGTACCGCAGGTTGGGCAGCACCGCGCCAGGATTGAAGGTGACCTCCCCGGGCCGGTACCCGGACGTGAGCGGCCCGCCGTACACCAGGTCATCGAACAAGGCCACGCCCGCGCCGAACACCGCGACCGAGCCCAGCCACCATGCCAGCGCCGCCGCCGACACCGCGCGCAGCTTCCAGGCCGCGGCCACCGCCACCACGGCGCAGCCGAGCACGATGATGTCGGTGTAGCGGGCGAATACGGCGGCCTCCAGGGCGGCGAACCCGGCCAGCCCCGTCCAGGTGCGCCGCCGGGCGGTGGCCTCGGCGGCCAGCACTGCCCATAGCAGGGCGCCGGTGCCCGCGGCGATCAGCGCGGCATCGGTGAACGTGGGCATGTAATCGCGCCAGGCGAACAGCAGCGCCGCCCCCGAGGAGCAGAACAGCGCCACGGCGGCCGCCCCGCCGTAGCGTCCCAGCCAGCGCCGGGCCCCGAAGAACAGGCCCAGGCAGCCCAGCGCCCCGTAGAACAGCGGCGCCAGCCGGATGATCCCGGCCGCCTGGAAGGGCGCGGCCAGGAACGGGTAACCGGGATCCTTCTCGCTGATCCACTGCCCGTCGGGGAGCTGCACCCACTGCAGGACACCTGGGACGCCCGCAACCGGGCCGGGCAGCTGGACGGCCAGGCGGTCTACCTGGGCGGTGGACAACGTCAGGAAATGCCCCTGGGTTATCGTCACGATCGAGGCGCGATACGCATAATCGTCCGGCTCCACCAGCCTGGACGCGGCGCTCAGCACCACCAGGCACAGCACCGCGAACGCGGCCAGGGCAGCGAAAGCCTCCGCGTGGTCCCGGCTCACCCGGACCCAAGCCGAAGGCCTCGCCTCATCGCTGGCCCGGGCCGTCAGGCTCATATCCGTTCTTTCATCGCTACCGTTTCCGTCGGTGACATCCTTTGCCATGCCTGAAGCTACGGTCCCGGCCCTTGGAGGGCTAGGCGGCCCGGTACAGAAAATCGACCGGGTTCAATTCCGGACGGAACACCGTGCCCGCTCCCGCTTCGGGTCCGGGCCTGCCGGGGCTCTCGGAAAGCGCGCCGCTCATCGCCTGCCTCCGTCGCGGCTGTACGTCACGGCCCCGGTCGGCTCGAGCAAAACTCCATCTCGCTCGCCGCCAGCCCTTCACCCTCCAGGCCCCAGCCCCAGAACTTGCGCCTCGCGGCTGGCTGCCGCAGCGCCGCAGGCGCCCCGTCACCTGTTCCGCTAGCGCTCACTGTCGCGCCTCCTAACAGACCGGCTGGCAAGTCACACGCCCGGCCGCAAATCGCGACCCAGGGCCCTCGAACCCCCGAAGCCCGCCCAGCTCAGATGAACAGACGCGGCCATGCTCATGTGCGTCCGGCACTGTGCCATCGCGTACACCTTCGGCGTGACCATGCCAGAAGCATCCCTCCGACTGTCGGCGACACGCTAGGGACTGGCCAGGGTCCCGGATAGATCAAGCGTCGCAAGACCGGCCAGGCGATATGCCCGCGGCGCCAGCATCTAGCCGACGGCTCGGCCCGCGACCGCGCCAACGCCGCCTCTACGCCAGCCCGCGCCCTGACGAGGGCCTCACAGGGCTGCCTGCCCTGGCTGATCCCGACCACGACGACGTCAGCATCGGCATCCGCATCCGCATCCGCATCCGTGTAAACAACCCGTCAATGACCTGGAACTCGAGATGCCGGACGTCTCCCGGGACAGCGAGGGCGTGGTTACCGAGCCCAGCGCATGATCAGCAGGTCGCGCCTTGCCGCTAGTTCGATCAGGCCGCGGCGGGTCCTGGGCGACACTGGCCCGAACGGCGCGCGCGTCCGGTCCGAGGCGATAATGCCGCCCTCGGCCAGCAGGATCTTCTGCGCGCGCAGGCCGCATTGGCGGTTCTCGAAATGGATGAGCGGTAGCAGGTCTTCCCAGGCGCTCACGGCGCTGGCCCGGTCACCTGAGGCATAGCGGCGGACGATCTGGCCGAGTTCGGCGGGGACCATCGAGCTTGGCATGGTGCCCCTGGCCCCGGCGTCCAGGTCCGGGATCAAGGTGACCGACTCTTCGCCATCGAACGGGCCAGGCAGGCTGCTGCCGAGGGCGCTGACCAGCGCATGCAGCTTGTCCGCGGCCTGCGGCACCTCGATCTTGGCGTACTGCACCTGGGGCACCTGTCGGACCAGGTCGATCAGCAGGCTTACCGGCAGCGGCGTCGATGACAAGGGCGCGTCCTGCACCATGATCGGAATGTCGATCGCATCCGCCACCTGCTTGAAGTACTCGGTCACTGCGGGCCCGGGAACGGTGAGCGTGGCCCCGAAGAAGGGCGGCATGATCATCACCATCGCCGCGCCCATGTCTTGTGCGGCGCGGCTGCGCACGGCAGCGACCCGGGCGCTGAAATGGCTGGTGGTGACGACCACGGGGAGCCGTCCCGCGACACGCTCCAGCAGCGTGCGGGCGATCGCGTCGCGTTCGGCGTCGCTCAGCGAGAACTGCTCGGAATAGTTGGCGAGCAGGCACAGCCCGTCGACCCTGGCGTCCATCAGGTAGTCCACGACGCGCGCCGTCCCGCCCAGGTCAACGGTCTGGTCGTCGTGGAAGATCGTCGGCACAACCGGCACGACGCCGGTCAGCGGAGCGTCCATGTGCGAGTTCTCCAGGTGGGCTCATCCGAGAATGGTCGAGAGCGGGCGACGGGAATCGAACCCGCATGACCAGCTTGGAAGGCTGGTGACAAACTCTGCCCACCCACTCCAGTTATGGCCGTAACCAGGAGATATAACCCTTCAGCTCTGCTGCGCCGCCTGTTTGGGTAGAAATTTGGGTAGAAAATCGCCGATGCCTGAAATGTGTGGAAGCTGGTGCAGTGCAGACCTGTTCTGTGGATCCTGATGCCGCAAAGGATCTTGGCGGCTGGGCGACTGTAGCCGTTGGCAGCCAGTTGGGGCTATCGGCTATCGTGCTACCGCGCGAACGGTCGTCGTGCAACCGCCCGGCGGCGGCGTCGTCGAGCGTGGCGAGGTCCTGGGCCAGTACTGCCGGATGGCGCAGGCAGACATTGAGCACGAAGGTGCCCACGCGCAGCCGCTCGCTCGCCGCCGCGACCACGGCCAGCGGCGGCATCGCGGCGTACTGCCCGATGAGATGGTCGGGCAGTACGAACGTGGAGCAGCCTACGGCCTCGGCCTTGCGGGCCAGGGAGGTCAGCTCGGCGCTCACCTGCAGCAGGAAGGGAACTTGGGACCTCGTATCCCGCCGCGGAAGCCCGATACGCCAACGCCCGAACCGCCGAATTGTGCGGCGGAGCGTCGCCCACCCCGGATTGTCCGTAACGCCCCAGAAAGCTCATATGTGCGCGGCTACTTCAGCTGACTGTTTAGCCGCAGTAGGCCGCTCACAGCCGGCTGGCTTCGGGATAAAGGCGACCGCGCGGACGCTGAAGACCTCGGGGAACACGGTGCGGTAGGTGTGCTCGAGCCGGGCCTTGACGCCTCACTCGGCAAGGAGCGAGGCGTCAAGGCCACCGGGATTGTGTCCGGCGTTACTCGAGCGGCTGGCGGGCGACGTCGGCTGGGTCGCGGCCGGCCAGCAGCCAGCCTAGGACCGTCGCGGCGAGCGGCATGCCCACCAGGATCACCAGCAGGTTGGTCACCGGGATGCTGGTCAGCGACGACAGGCCGTCAAGTGAGTTGCTGCGGAAGAAGCCGATCGCCGCGAGGTAGCCGCCGACGATCCCGACCACGGCGCCGGTGAACGCGAGCGCGGCCGCGGTCGCCGCCGTGATCGTCCGGCGCGTGGCCGAGCTGGCTCCGGTGGCGGTCAGGGTGCGCAGGTCGCGGGCCGCCTCGCTGCGGACCAGGCCGACGCTCATGCCGAGGATGCCGAGCGCGAGCACGATCCCGAACAGCGTGGCCGCGTCGATGATCTGCGCCAGCGACGGGATGCTGTTGCGGGTCTCGACGCTCATCCCGGACGCCCCCGCCGCGAGATGCTGGGCGGTGGTGATCTGGGCGGCGGTGAGGCCGTTCGGCACCGTGATGAGCCAGCCGGCTGTCTGGATCGAGCTCTGCAGGTGCAGCGTAGTGATCGCGTGCTCGGTGACCACCGTGTTCGGCGCGGACGTGCCGGACGGGAGCTGGCTGATCTCCTGAATCGGCGGGTTGGCGATGCAGGAGCCCGGCGGGCAGGGCCACTGGTTGTTGCCGCCGGGCCCGTTGCCGCCGCCGTTGTTGCCGTAGGTGAGCTGCATCAGGCTCATCGTGGACAGGCCGGGCCGCATCGTGAGGATGTCGGCGTCCGGGTTGACCTCGCTCTGGCTGATGCCGAACGCCTTGAGCAACTGTGGCGTGGCCACGTAGATCGGGCCCGACCAGGAGCGCCCGGGAGCCGCGTGGGTGAGGCCCGCGCTGGTCGACTCCAGCGTGACCATGGTGGTCGTGCCCAGGTCGGCGGCGATTTCCTTCGCGACCTTCTGCGCTTGCGCCATGCTCACCCCCGGGGGGACCGGCCCGTTCGGCCCGCTGCAGTCGCCCGGGCACGGGGCGTACACGATGAGCTGGCTGGAGGTGAGGTTGGGGCCGGCGTAGTCGAGGACGTTGCCGAACCTGGCGGCGCTGGCCACGCAGATGATGACCGCAATCAGGGTGCTGAGGCTGATCGCCGCCAGCGCCGGGCCGGACCGTGCCCGGTAACGGGCCAGATCTCGCAGCGCGAGCCTTATCGCGATCGGGCTCCGTTTGCCGGCGGCGGCGACCACCGAGAGACAGGCCGGGGCAAGCAGCACGATGGCGACGGCGAGCGCGACGAAGCCGACGACGAGTTCCAGCATGGCCTGGCTCCCGCCGTTGCCGCTACCGCTGGCCCCGGCCGCGCCGAGCAGGAGGAATGCGCCGACCAGGAAGCACAGACCGACCGGGATCGCCAGGTGGCGGGTCTTCTTCAGGGCGGGCGGGCGGCCGGCGAGCGCGGCCGCGATCGGCACCCTGGCGATGGCCTTGGCGGGCCGGGAGGCGGCGAAATAGGTCGCGATGACCGCGAGGGCCATGGAGATGCCGATGACCGTCCACGGCAGCTGGAACGCGCCCATGACGTGATGCGCGCTGTCCTCCGCTTGCGGGCGGTAGGCGAGCCAGGCCAGGAAGCCCAGCACGAACCCGGCCACCGCGCCGACCACGCCGGTGGCGGCGCCGTTGGCGCGTACCACGAGACGGATGTTCCGTTCCGTGGCGCCCTGGGCGGCGAGCATGCCGATCGCCCTCAGCCTGCGCTGCGCGAGGACCGTGAAGCCGCCGATGCCTACGAGCGCGATCAGCAGCATGCCGAGGACGGCCGCCGCGATCGAGATCGTCTCGGGGTTGATGGTGTTGGTGTTCGCCACCGTCTGGGCGGTGGTCACGCTCACGCCGCCAGTGCTGAGTCTCGACGCGCTCACGCCCGGCGCGTCGAACAGCACCGTGACGTTGTCGAGGCTGGTGACCTGGCCGGGGATGACGAGGGCGAACTCGTCGAGCAGGCTCTGCGGGTTCTCGACGATGCCGACTACCTTGCGGGTGACGCCGCCGACGGTCCAGCTGCTCCCGATGCTGAGGTTGAAGTCGGCCGCGACTCCGCTGGTCACCGCGATCTGGTCCGGGTTTGCCGGGTACTGGCCGCTGACCAGGCTCAGCAGCGGGCCGCCGAACGGCCCGTGCGGGTCCTGCGCCCGCAGGTCGAATGTGTTCTGGGTGCCGGGAACGGGGACGCTCTCGTTCTCGATCACGTCGACCCTGCCGTAGCGGCTTTCCAGGTCCTTGATCTCCGCGTTGATCCTCGCGGGCGTGCCGGAGAGCGAGGCGGAATCCTGTGCGGTGCCGAGCACCCCGGCTACCGGGGCCGGGGTGTCGGCCGCGACCGCGGAGGCGACGACGGTGGCGCCGACCGCGACCGTGATCAGCGCGAGGATGAGGAGCTGCTGCCGCCATTCGCGGCGCAACAACCTTATCGCCCACCGGATGACCGCCCGGCGGGCAGGCACACCGCCGCCTGGCTTTGCCTGCGCGGGCCGTTCCGTTACCGCCGCGGCGCTCATTGGTTCAGTTCCGGGGCGAGGAGGGACTCCGGACCCGGTGCCGGTGCTGTCTGGTCTGTCACCCGGCCGTCGCGGAGGAACACCACCCGGTCCGCCCACGAGGCGAGCTGCGCATCATGGGTCACCACCACCGCGGTCATCCCGGCGTCCTTGCACGCCGCATGCAGCAGCCGCATCACCGCCTGCGCGTTCACTGAGTCCAGCGCGCCCGAGGGCTCGTCGGCCAGCAGCAGCCTCCGCTCACCCACCATCGCGCGCGCGATCGCGACCCGCTGCCGTTCCCCGCCGGACAGCTGGTCGGGGTAGTGTCCGGCCCGCTCGCCCAGGCCGAGCCGGTCCAGCGCCCGCAGCCCGGCGAC